>Ga0136642_1000021_pt1 | contig 102674 bp, 108 predicted proteins | sample LowCatLa1302831Y_FD_115313 | JGI IMG/M metagenome (GOLD analysis project Ga0136642, IMG submission 115313) | Freshwater microbial communities from Lower Cathedral Lake, Yosemite National Park, California, USA - 13028-31Y | ecosystem: Environmental > Aquatic > Freshwater > Lake ... | reverse complement strand
GGACCACAGGTGGTATTAGACACGTGTCAGTTCCGGCCACACTGACGGACACAACCAGTACTGGCGTTGTGACCAATGCTTATACCAATAACTTTGGTGGTAACACCATTGCCGCAACAGGTACAGTGACTTATACCAACTATGGCACTGTGTTTATCAACAATCCATCTGCTGGCACTAATGTAACAATTACAAACACTTACAGTTTGATTACAGCAGGCAATATTTTTGTTGGTAGCACAGGTACAGGCACTATCGCTGCCGTGGCAGCACAGGCAACCACAGCAAGCACAGCCGCAAGTTTAGGCTACTTGGGTATGCCGCAGAACACGCAGTCAAGTTCATATCCAGTTGCTATTGGAGATGCTGGCAAACACATATATGCTAGTGCCACAATGACTGCTACCATTCCAGCAAATAGTTCAGTGGCGTTTCCAATAGGATCAACTATTGCGTTTATTGCGGCAGCTGGTGCAACATTGACCATTGCTATCACAACTGATACTATGTATTTAGGTGGTACTGGCACAACAGGAAGTCGTACACTGGCACCATACGGTATGGCCACTGCGGTTAAGGTAACTGCTACCTCATGGTTTATTAACGGAACAGGATTGACTTAATATGGCCGGTATCATGATGCATCACGCCAGCCACACGAGTGGCCCAGCACCTGTTAATTTGGTCTACAATTTAGATGCGGCCAACTATTCTGCTGTGCCTACTAACGGTTCTACTGTTAACGGCTTTACTTTAACTGTGGCTAACGCTGGATCGTCTATAGCATGGAATAGTGCTAACGGCGGATCGTTTGTTAAGTCTAACAGTACTGGTACAGATGTTATATACGGTGGTCCAAACTATGTCACTGCACAAAGTTATTCAGTGTTCATGGCCTACAAACTATCCGCTACAAGTGCTGGTAGATTGCTAAACACTCAAAGTGAAGCATCAAAAGATTGGTTGATGGGCGCATATAACGGTCATCCATATACATTCTATCCAAACTATGCTGTTAATTTACCGTCTACTGGAACAGATACTGTTTGGCATTTAGATTGGGCTACCTGGGATACTACTACCAGTACTGGTAAATTATATACCTCAACCAGTGTTGCACCAGCGGCTGCGGCCTACTCAGTGACAAATGCCGGTGGTGGTGGTTTTAATCAGTTGAGATTATTCAGCCGCGCTGCCGCGTCAGAAGTTCAAACAGGTAATATTGCTGTAGTTAAAGTGTGGAACGGGGCCCTGACTCTTACTCAAATACAAAACGAATATACATCTTATAAGACAAGATTTGGATATTAAACAATGTCACTAAACATTTGGACTCAACGTTCTGGTTACAGTCTTGGATCATTCCCTGAACAAGTATCAGTTAATATATCGTTACCAGTTAGTGGTACTGCTACTTACAAAGTAATCTCAGGAGTGTTACCTGGCGGATTACGTATTGATGGTGATCATATTGTAGGTAGTCCATACATTGTTAGTAACGATACAACTTATAAATTTTGTATCAGAGCTACAAACGGAACAGATATAGCCGATAGAACTTTTACTATAACGATTACAGGTTCTAATGTTCCGGTGTTTGTAACTGCCGCTGGTGCGCTGCCAATCGGCGTCCATCAACAGTTGTACGTACTTGACGACACACATGTTGATTATCAAATTGAAGCATTTGATTTGAACACTGTAGTCGGTAGTAAACTAACATACTTTATAGCCAGTGATGACGGAGTACTACCTAAAGGACTTACGCTGTCAAGTTCAGGACGACTATCAGGATTTATACTACCTACTTATAAAATCACAGCAATCGACGGCTCAGGTACATACGACGATGGCTATTACGATGGCGTGGCATTTGATTTTGGTACTACTTCCAATGACGGGTTTGACAGTTATCAGTATGATGGAGTATTTTATGACTACAATAGTCCGTTACATCCACCAAACAGTATTAATTCTAATTATCAATTTCGTGTAACACTAACTGATGGTGTCAATTATGCTCAACGAATTTTTAAAATATTTGTTGTAGGCACAGATCAATTCCGTGCAGACTCAACTACATTAGATGGGGGAGCTGGCGGCTTTACCGCTGATGCTACGTATCTACGTGAACCGGTCTGGATCAATAATTCAAACTTAGGTGTTCTTAGAGCAAATAATTACATCACCCTGCCGATTGTCTTGTACGACAACAGTAATGTTATTTTTGATCTTTCCCCAACAAATAAAGAAGTCAGGGCAATTACAAAACAAATAACTAATTTAGATAATACTGTCGGCAGTCACAGTCTAACTATCACTAATGCATCAAGTCCGCCGCTATTTGGTCAATACATTAGTTTTGCAAACTATATTCCAAATGCAACTGGTGAACTATATAGAATTTCCGTAGTAGCTGATTTAGGCGGTGGCGCATATCGATTAACTCTAACAACTGGGCTAGTAATGACACTTCCCGATATGGTTCCGTTTTATATGGGATCATTAAGCAAACTTCCGCCAGGTACTGCATTTGATGCAGGCACTGGCGAGGTATATGGCATAGTTCCATATCAACCTGCTATCAGCAAGCTCTATACTTTTACACTGACTGCTACAAGAATTGGAGAGAAAGGCGAAACTACAGTTGCATATAAAACATTTACAGTAACCATCATCGGTGAGATTGACAGTACTGTTACGTGGAAAACTAATAGTATTTTAGAAACATTGCATGCAGATTACTATTCAACATTAAGCATCAGCGCAGTATCATCTGTTCCTAATTCTATTGTAATCTATTCTATCGTAGACGGAGCACTACCGCCTGGACTAACATTAAATCTTGACGGAGAAATTATTGGTAAAGTTAATCAGTATTATAATCCGTTAAACGGTTCATTGGGTTTGATTAGATTTGATACTAGTGCCACTACGTTTGATAAAGGTATCACAACATTTGACTATACGTATAAGTTTACTGTTGAAGCTCGAGATCAATTTGGTTACAGCTCCAGTACTAGAACATTTACGTTGACCATTGATACACCTAATACTACTTCTTATAGTAACATAGTAGTTCGACCATTCTTAAAACAAGACCAAAGAGCCGTATGGAAGGGATTTATTAATGACTCAACCATCTTTACACCCAGTAGCATTTATAGAATAAATGATCAAAACTTTGGTATTCAATCATCATTATCAATGCTAGTATATGGCGGGATTGAAACTAAAGAGGCAGCGGCATATATTGGGGCTATGGGATTGAATCACAAACGTAAAAGATTCCAGTTTGGATCTGTGTCATCATCGAGAGCTGTAGACCCTGCTACAGGATTAGACCTGTACGAAGTAATATACATAAACATGATAGACCCGCTAAGTCCAGCAAGCGGAAAACTTCCAAATAAGATAATCAATAAATTTGGGATAAGTTCAGATACAATAACTGTTGATAGTAGCAATAATTTCTGGAACAACTCTGCCGCGGTGCTAAGTCTAGATGCTCCGAATTCAGTTCGACCAGAACCAATAATAACAGCCGACAGCACAGGATATGAAGTCTCTAATCCTAACCCAAATACAATATTCCCCAATAGTATAGCAAACTGGCAATCAAGATTATCCGGTGTAGGACTAAGTGAGCGCAATTATTTGCCGCTTTGGATGAGAACTATACAAACTGGGCAAAAACAAGAACAAGGGTATACCCTAGCTATTCCTATCTGCTTCTGTAAAGTAGGAACTGCTAACGATATTTTGCTAAACATCAAATTTAGTAAATTTGATTTTCAAGTATTAGATTATACTGTAGACAGATATACAATAGATTCTGTCAGTGGTTATCTAGGCGATAAATACCTTATATTTAGAAATGATAGGATAACCGTATGACAAGTCAAATAAACTATATCTCAATTAACACAACTTACCCCGTAGCAGGGCAGGACAACGATAGTCAGGGATTTCGTAACAACTTTACTGCTATTTCAGCGGGATTAGGAGTAGCCAAGTCTGAAATTACTGCACTACAAACTAATACACTATTAAAAGCAGATCTAGCAACTGGTACCACTCCTGTAGTAAATAATCTGTTACAAAGTTCTATCACAAACGGTACACATAATCAATTTTACGGTATATTCTACCCCGGTGGAACTGTATCTACTACTGCAAATATTAACTTGGCCAACGGATCTATACAACAATTTACACTCGCAGGAAATGCCACATTAACTTTTACCGGCTGGCCTGCGGTACCTGCATACGGAATTATTAGAGTTATTTTGAAAGGTGACACTATTGCTGTTAGAACACCAGTATTTGCCACTGCTAACGGCGGAGTTGTACATTTTGCAACTGGATTTAGCCCATTCACAGTTGGTACGATTGGTTCAACTAAACTCGAAGTCATTGAAGCATGGTCTGTTGATGCTGGAGCTAACGTATATATCAAACTGAGCGGCGAATACTAAGATGCATCCGTTAGTTAACGATTTGAGCGGTATAAAAGATTCCGAGTTAGAAAACAAAATTAATGAACTAACTCGTAAGTATTTTATGACTCCTAATCCGGGAGTCAAAGCTCAAATGTCCAGTATACTTGATTCTTATCGAGAAGAATTGAGCAAACGCAAAGCGGCAGAATACGACAAAATGATGAACAGTCGAGATAAAGGTCTTGACAAACTAATTAATATCAGTTAAACTGTTGTCTATGCACTTAGACAAATATAATAATCCCATTTTTACAGAACAAGATCTGTTTGATTCTTTATATAAAGATTACGGATTTAATGTCGACGACACATTACTCGTTGAACGTACAGACGCTGTTAAACAACTAGAAGCACAATTGGGTTTTAAATTCTTAGAACCGTATGAAACCCATTTTGAAGTTGCTGACTATGACAAGGCTTGCCAGTCAAACTGGTTTATGCCCGAAGAATATAAAACCCTAGATATTGAACAATTTGTATATTCAAAGTGTTTGACTCAAATATCCACTGTTAGGGCCATGCAAGAAATGGCAGAATACAAATCTAGAAACATGCTAGATTTATTACGCTGGTTAAAGTATTTTGTTGACACTTGCGAAGCTAATAATATTGTTCGAGGTGTAGGACGTGGGTCTAGCGTAGCTAGTTATGTATTATATGTGTTAGGTGTACACCAAGTGGATTCTGTCAAATATAATTTGGACTGGCAGGAATTCCTGAGATAAGTACTAGTATAATCGAGGAGATTAATATGGCAATGAAAGAAGCCCCAAAAACAGTGCATCGCAGTATGCAAGGTAAAATCGTTGATATGAACAAACTTATCAACCAAAATGAAATGACTATAGCTGTCGGTAACATGGGTGTTAATGCTCGTGGCGACAAGATTGGGCCCGGTGGACAGATCATTAAAAAACGCGAAGATGTGTTGCGTGAGTCTAGCGTAGGTGTGCCTGATCAAATTAATGTTCGAACAGCTCCCGCACCTGAAGTAGCAACTACGTCAAAAGTAACTGCACCTGTAACAGCTACTACTGTAAAAAATATTGCAGACATGGACCCTGAAGGGAAAGAATAATGGCTGTTTACGGCAAAATTGTTCCTATTCGCGACAATGTATTTGTCAGTGATATGAGTTTCGATGAACAAGTCAGCGCCGGTGGTATTTACATACCTAGCGATGATGGCAAAGATAGCGGGATCAAACCTCGTTGGGGTCGTGTCTACGCTATTGGAAAAGATCAAAAAGATGTGAAAGTTGGTGAATGGATCTTGCTTGAACACGGTCGTTGGACTAGAGCTATTGAAATAGTCGAGCCCGATGGAACCAAGCGTAAGATACACAGGGTTGATATTAAGTGTATGTTAATGTCAGCTGATGAAAAGCCAAACGATCTAGCATTTGGGTTGACTGCTATCGACCTAAGTCCGCCGGAATTCGACTTCCGTCCGCCATCCGCCGGTTTGTAACTATTTGACTATCAGGATCCTTGACAGATCCTGATTTTTCCTTTATACTACACAAAAGGAGATGTCAAATGAGTACACATGCTGAAGCAGTTGAAGATATTAAAAAAGCAGTAGAAGCTTTGGATTCTGTTGATACAACAGAAAGTCCTAAATCATCACACCCAGATCCAAAAAAACATTTATATATTAGCCTAATTAAAAGTGGCGTTAGAATCGCCGCCGGGCTAGCACTAGCCGGCGGTGGCTGGTTAGAAATGAATCCTTATCTACAAGCGGCCGGGTGGTTGTTAGTAGTAGCAGAAGTATTAGGCATTGCCGAGGAACTAGTATGAAAGAATTATGGGTTGAAAAATATCGACCAGATACCTTAGACGGTTATGTATTCAAAGATGACCATCAACGTGATCAAATTGAAAGTTGGCTCAAGGAAGGAAGTATTCCTCACTTATTGTTCAGTGGTAATGCAGGTGTAGGTAAAACTACACTGGCTAAAATTTTGCTTAACAAGTTAGGTGTGCAAGATTGTGATGTGCTGTATGCTAACGGCAGTAAAGAAGCACGTAAGGTTGAGTGGGTCGACAAGCTGATTGGATTTTGTCAAACTATGCCATTTGGCGATTTTAAAGTTGTATTAATTGACGAAGCAGATTTCATGAATCCAAATTCAGTACAACCTGCACTACGTAATCTAATGGAAGACTACAGTAACTCTGTTAGATTTATCCTAACTTGTAACTATCCTAATAAGATACTTCCGGCGTTGCACAGCAGGTGCCAGAAGATGCATATTGAAAAAACTGACTTGACTGAGTTTACAGCTCGTGTTGCTACAATCCTTGTAGAAGAGAATGTAGAATTTGATCTAGATACATTAGACATCTATGTTAAAGCAACTTATCCAGACCTGCGTAAAACTATCAATAATGCTCAGATGAACAGTATGGACGGTAGACTAAAGATTGTAGAAACAGCGGCCGACAGTACTGATTATCGTGTCGAAATGGTAGCATTGTTTACCGCAGGAAAAATTACAGAAGCACGTAAACTTGTATGCAGTCAAGCTCGTCCAGAAGAGATGGAAGAAATTTATCGCTGGCTGTATGATAATGTAGAAATCTTTGGTGCAGAAGATAAGCAAGATAAAGCTATTCTCATTATCAAGCAAGGTCTTGTGGATCATACACTAGTCATGGATCCAGAGATTAACCTAGCCGCAACACTAATTAGACTCGGACATCTGTAATCATGTGGCCATTTAAGAAAAAACTTGAGCATCAGATTTACTTTGCCTGCGACGAGTGGGCTATTAGACACCATGCACCGATCCGTCCGGCAAGCGAGTTTTTACCGCCTGCATTTAAGGATATGGCTCTGTACTACAAAAAATCTGCAAAACCCATTGACAGTGATAAAACTGTTAAATCGTGTCCTGGAATTATTGATTACTGTAGTACTGGATTTGTTATTCCTGCATGGTGTGATATTGAAATTGAACCGGGTCCGAATGGCAGAGTAGTTACCCGCTATAGCCATCCTAAATATAAAGAAGGTGCTCAACCTAAAGATGCCCTACAGGGATTCATGGGTAATAAATTTAAGTTTGGCACTCCAGTTAAACTTGATAATCCATGGACTGTGTGGGCGGCAAAGGGTTATAGTTTGTTTTGGCAACCTATGTATTATTATGACGACTCACGTAACTGGGAAGCTATTCCCGGGATCATTGATCATGATAAAGTACCATTGATTCAACCTATTAATATTATGTTGAAGCAACCTAAAACAACTGTCATCAAGATGGGCGAACCGTTAGTACAAGTTATCCCTCTTAAACGAGAAGAGATTACTGCATTTTCAGGCGAGCTTACACAATCCATGATCAAACGACATAACTCACTGTCTTATCTTAAAGAAATGTCTTTTACTAGTTGGGTACGTCACATAAGAGAGAAGAAGTCCTATACCGTTGATGTCCACGATATAGAACTTCCCATTAAGTAACAAATTGCTATAACATTCTAAATAGGAGCGTCCATGCTCCTATTTTTTAGTCTCCATAAACCGCTAACACCTCCTTCACGGCATTATGGCGTTCAATGTCTTTAGCTTCAAATTGTACTATGTCGATATGTTTTAGAGCAGGTTTAGATGAAAGTAAGTTACAAAAATCTATTAAACCATTATCACTAACACGATCAGCCTGAGCCAAGTCACCCGTAACAACCATCTTACTACCATCGCCTAAACGAGTTAGCAACATTTTCATTTGATTGACTGTGGTGTTCTGGCACTCATCTGCAACAATGTATGCGTTTTTAAATGTGCGTCCACGCATGTACGCGAGTGGGCTTATTTCAATGGTTCCATCCTCTAGCATTTTAGCTATATCTTTTTGCTGGTAATACTCTCCTAGAACGTCGAATATAGGACGAGTCCAAGGTGCCATTTTTTCATTTAGCGTACCTGGTAAAAATCCTAAATCTTCATCTACACTGACGGCGGGTCTTGTTACAATTATCTTATCAACAATACCTTCTTGATACAGCTTAACTCCCACTTGCACTGCCAACATAGTTTTACCCGTGCCTGCTGGCCCGATAGCTAAAATGATACTTTTAGTTTCATCTTGTAGCTTGTCAAGGTATACTTTTTGATTTGGGTTTCGTGCATGTAGACTCACACGCTGTTTCTTTTGAGGAAGATATGGTTGAAAGTCAATTATATTAACTTCTGATGTAAAACGCTTTTTCACTCGTTGTTTACTCATCTAGTTGTGCTCCTACTCTTACTGTAATAAAAGTAGAACTTGTAGTGACCGGCCTTGATAACTACAGAGGTCCTACACTATTATTTAACGGATCTACAGAATTATAAACTGATACGTTATGGATTTAAACCAGCTAAATAAGTGTAGAAGACTCTAGGATCAACTCATGCACCACGACATATTAGACGTTATACAAAATATACAGGATCTATACGAAAACAACAGTAGTTTAGCTGTTTTGAAAGATTTCGAACGGGTGTTGGACGAACTAGATGTGTATGTTTACAAAAACTGGGAAGAAGGCGAATTAGCCTATGGGCCTGAAGTAGATCGTCATTGGATTACCGTGGGATTCATGTGGCCTGAAGAAAAGATGCCCGATCCAATCGGTGGCAAGCGATTGACTGATTTAGGATGTAAAATTTCCTACCAAAAGAATTTCTTAGTAGAGCCACGTAAAATACGAACAAAAGAAGATCTGAGACCCAATAGTAAAAAAGGTAAATTAGATCGTCATCCTATTTGGATTGTAGAAATTAAAATGCCAAAAAAACTAGCATTTGATGTATACAAAGGCTATATGGACAAGATGAAGAACGAATATAAAGAATCACAATCTCCAAGCACAGCGGCACCACCTCCCGGTGGAGCACCAGCAGGCGCACCGGCGGGGGCACCGGCAGCAGGCGCACCAGCGGCAGGAGCGGCACCTACACCGGCAGCATAACATGACATACATTACAGAAAATCTTAGAGCAGGTGATTTAGAACACTTAGTTAAAAAAGTGTTTGAGATCGATTCATTTACAAGTAAAACTGGCGACGATGAAGATATTGTTGTGTTGAGTTTTACTGTGGATCAAGAAGATGCCGCCAAAGATTTAGAAAACTTTATTGAGATGGGCTACGAATTTGTTCTAGATGCTGATGCTACTCCGGGAGAGACTGACGATGGCAATTATCGTGTATACGTAGAACTTGAACGCAATAGGCATGTGGCTAGGCAAATAATGGAAATTGTAGATGGCATAATATTACTAACTGGTTTAGAATACATGCGATTTAGATATTTTAAAAGTTTTAAAAGTGAAGTTGCTAACGAAGAAAATATATCAGCAGTGGTTCCCACTGATAGAAATGCATATGCAATCGCAACCGAAGAGCATAGATTAAATAACTTTAGTGAGTTTTTTAAAAATAGTTATGCAGAAGAATTAAAATTAATAGACGAGTCTATTACATTTAAAAGAGTCTACGGTGAACAAATTAAGTTTAATATAGTTAATAGTGGACCTAGGGCAGAAGTTTATAATAGTATCAGTGGTCCTATTATGCTAGAAGGTAAAGATATTTCAGAAGTATTATTCTTAACTAAAATAATCGGTAACTATAATATTACTAAGATTAGTAACAAATTTATATTTGAAAACAACGGCTGGGCCGTTGCACTAGAAAGGAAATAAGATGAGCGACTTTAAATTTGATTTTACATTAGAGAAATTCAAAGCAATTATTGGTAATAATCCTTATGCCGATCATTGGTTCGAAGCATTGAGTGAAACACTTCCAGACTATGATATTGATACTGTGGAACGTGTTGCAGCCTTTCTAGCACAGACAGCACACGAATCAGGCGGATATACTGCAATCAAAGAAAATCTAAATTACAAAGCAGAAAGTCTATGCAAAGTATGGCCTAAATATTTTAATGCAGGCAATGCCAATGACTATGCTCATCAACCAGAAAAAATTGCCAATCGAGCTTATGCTAACCGCATGGGAAACGGTAACGAAGCATCAGGCGACGGTTGGAAGTTTTGCGGACGCGGACTTATCCAGTTAACTGGTAAAGATAACTATACCCGTTATGCACAAGCAACCGAACAAAGTTTAGACGAAGCTAGCGAACATCTGTCAACTTTTGAGGGTTGTGTACAATCAGCGGCTTGGTTCTGGGAAGCTAATAATCTAAATCAGTATGCAGATTCAGGTGACATCCTAACCATGACCAAACGTATTAACGGTGGCACACTAGGCCTTGAAGATCGTCAAAAGCATTATCAACACGCACTACAAGTCCTAGGAGGCTGATATGTTTGGTTGGGTTTTAAGCCTTGTACCTGATAGTATTTTTATACTAATATACTATATCATGCTGACAGCAGGTATCGTATTGTATATTGCTAGCAAACTAGTAAAATGGATCCCCATGATGGGGCAATACAAATTTCCTTCAGAAATCATCGGAGTTATATTACTAGTAGTCGGTGCATATTTTTATGGTGGGCATGGTGTTCAAAAAGCCTGGCTAGAACGTGTAGCCGAATTAGAAGCTAAAGTTAAAGCAGCCGAAACTAAATCACAAGAAGCTAATACTGTAATACAAACTAAGGTTGTAGAACGTGTTAAAATTGTAGAGAAGAAGGTCGAAGTTGTTAAAAAAGAAATAGAAATTCAACGAGAAGTTATTAATGCTGAATGTAAAATAAATGACATTGCCATAGAACTTTATAATAAAGCAGTAAGCGATCCAACCGAGGTTAACAAATGAAAAGACTATTACTAATTATTTTCATTTCTGCACTAACTGCATGTAGTACAACTGCTCCGGTAGTAATAAAATTCCCAGAAGTACCAGAAGCACTTAAAGTACCTGCTGGAAAATTATCACCGTTGGATACTAGTAAAAAAATAGAATTAAGCGATATTATAGAAAATGCCAACGAAAATGCTGGCAAATATTACGAATTACGTGAGCGATATAACGCATGGATAGAGTGGTATATTGAGCAAAAGAAAATATTTGACAGTATCAAATAAATACTACTATTAAGCCAACAGGAGCGAACCATGGCAGACGAAGAAGTCAAGAGCGCAAGCGAACTAAAGAAAGAAGATTGGATGAACAGCAAATGGCGTCCCATGATGGGTTGGATGTATATGCTGGTGTGTACTATGGACTTTGTAGGATTCCCAATCCTATGGAGTTTATTACAATCCCTAAGTCATGGATCAGTCAATACACAATGGCAACCATTAACCTTACAAGGTGCTGGATTATTCCACATTGCGATGGGTGCTGTTATTGGTATTTCAGCATATGGGCGTACACAAGAAAAGCTAGGCGGCGCAAACAATGGAGGTCTTAGCTTAGGCTCAGGTACAACATATACACCACCGGCACCGGTCAGCGGAGGATTTGGAAATGGCACAACAACAGCACCAACAACAGGATTTGCGAGTGGGTCAACAGCACCTAGCGTACCTCAAACAGGCAGCTTCGGTGCCCCCAGCACGGGTTTTGGTTCAGTACCACTCGGCGGCAACAGCTCAAGCAGTTTCACACCGCCAGCAAGCTGGGGATCAACCCCAACAGTAGGCACAACTGCAAGCGGTAAAAAGATTGTACCAGATTTTGGTCAACCAGCAATTTAAGGAAGTTAAAATGAAAAATTATATATTTGTAGCAGGACTATGTTTAGCATTATCTAGCCCAGCATTTGCCGGCGGTGAATCAAAGAAGGTTTGCAACACTGATCCAAAAACAAAGAAAGAAGTTTGCAAAACTATCAAAGTTCACAAAAAAGTCGAGGGCGATAAAGTTCCAGACAGCAAGAAGAAGTAATCAAAAACTTGACAGGCTTCAGTTAAGATAGTATAATTAATGCTATTACTGGAGCCTTTTTTACGACTATGACAGATTATTACCAAACACTAGGTGTTGGCGAAAACGCTAGCCCAGATGAAATTAAAAAAGCATACCGAAGCTTGGCTAATAAACATCACCCGGACAAGGGTGGTGATCAAGCCAAATTCAAAGATATTAGCGTTGCATACGATAACCTAAGCGACCCACAAAAGAAAGCTGAATACGACCAACAACGTATGTTCGGAGGTGGCCCGCAAGTAAGATTTACTACAGATGGATTTGATCCATTTGGCGCGATGTTTGGACAAGGATTCCCGCAAGGGCACCCATTTGCTAGCATGTTCGGCGGCGGACATGCGCAGATGCGCAGAAATCGAGATCTAAACATCCAATGTCAAGTTTCAATATTAGACAGCTATCTAGGAAAACAACTAGAAGCAAATTATAAAATGCCGAGCGGGCAAACGCAGACTGTAGTTATTAATGTTCCGGCCGGAATAAGTCATGGTGAAACTATACGATATAATGGATTAGGTGACGATAGTGTTCCTAATGCTCCGAGAGGAAATTTAAATGTAACTATTATTGTGCTTCCTGATAGCAACTTTAGGCGTGCCGGAGACGATATGTATACTACAGTGTACATAACACCGATCGAGGCTATGATCGGTTGTAGTAAAGGTGTTAAAACTATAACCGGCCAAAAAATAGATCTTGATATTCGTCCAGGTATTGAAGCTGGATCTGAATTTGCAAGCTCTGGGCACGGATTCCCTAATATTAATACTGGTCAGAAAGGTCGGCTAGTAATTGTTGTAAATATTAAAACACCGGCAATTACAGATCCATCATTAATAGAAAAACTTAAAGCACTAGATGTTGAAATTAATTCAAGATCCTGATCCAATTCTTAAACAAAAAGCAGAACGTTGGGATTTTAAAAACCATGTATCTTGACAGCGCAGGAAAACAATGTATAATAGAACTTGAAGGAATCGACTCTCGTTGTTTTCAACACGAATTAGATCACTTAGATGGAATAACATTTACAGAATATGTAAGTGATTTGAAATTAAAAATGGCACAGAAAAAACAAAGGAAATTTAAATAATGGTCGAACCTAGCGATAATCTTCAAGCAGTCTTTGAAAGAGCTATAGAAACTTCTAAAAAACTTCATCACGAATATCTAACAATAGAACATCTGTTGTTTGCTATGCTTGCAGAAGATGGGTTTACTAACTGTATTCAAGGATTCGGCGCTGATGCTAATTCCCTTAAAACAAACCTACAAGATTATCTACATAATAAATGTAGTGAAATTACAGTACCAGATGTAGTGGTTAAACCTAAGAAAACTCAAAGTGTAGAGCGTGTACTTAATAGGGCGTTTACTCAAGTCCTATTCAACGGGCGCCAGCGTATTGAACCAACGGATGTATTCTTGGCTATGATGGGCGAGAAACGTAGTTGGGCGCACTTTTTTGTTGCACAAGCTAATATCGATAAAGATAAATTTGCTGAATATTTAAATAATAATATGGAAAATGGTCCGGACGATAGCCCAGCTGATTCGCATAGTGATAAAGCCCTTCAGGCATTTACTACTAATCTGAATCAAGAAGTTAAGAAAAACAAAATCGATCCAGTTATTGGCAGAGTTGACGAATTAGAAAATATTGCGTTAGCACTAGGTCGTCGTAGCAAAAACAACGTGATCTTAGTTGGTGACCCTGGTGTAGGTAAGACTGCGATCGCCGAGGGCATGGCTCATAATATTGTAAATGGTGCTGTTCCTGATTTCTTGAAAGAGTATACAGTTTATAATCTAGACATCAGTGCTATGTTAGCTGGCTCTAAATATCGCGGAGACTTTGAAGAACGCTTTAAGCATGTTATTAAAGCCCTACAAAAGAAAGGTAAGACTGTCTTGTTCATTGACGAAGCACATATGATTAGTGGTGCTGGGTCGGCAAGCAATTCAGCGAACGATCTTGCCAACATGATGAAGCCTGCACTAAGCAAAGGCAATATTAAAGTTGTAGCATCGACTACCTGGGAAGAATATCGTAAGCACTTCGAAAAGGATCGTGCGCTCATGCGTCGTTTCCAACGCATTACTGTTGACGAGCCTACAACAGAAGTTACTAAACAGATCCTTAAAGGTATTAAGAAATACTACGAAGGATTCCATAATGTTAAGATCAAGGACGATGCAATTGATGCGGCAATTAAATTGTCAGTTAAGTATCAAACAGATAAAAAACTTCCGGACAAGGCCATTGATTTAATTGATGTAGCTTGCTCACGATTCAATCTCAAACTAGCTGATGAGCGCATTATCGGCGAGCGTGAAATTCAATTCGAACTAGCTAAGATGGTCAATATGCCGGAAGAGCAAGTTTCAGAAACTGAAAGTGTTAATTTAATTAGTTTACAAACTAAACTTGAAACAGAAGTGTATGGGCAAGAACTTGCTATCACCGAAATCGTTGATAAGATTGTTGTTGCACAGGCTGGACTTAAAACAGAAAATAAACCCGTTGGATCGTTTGTATTCATGGGGCCGACTGGTACTGGTAAAACCGAAACTGCTAAGTCACTTGCTAAAAACTTGGGTGTTAAGTTACTGCGCTTTGATATGAGTGAATATCAAGAAAAACACAGTATCAGTAAGTTGATCGGCAGCCCTCCCGGTTATGTTGGATTTGAAGAAAATGCGGGTCAACTAATTACCAGTATTCAAGAAGCACCTAATGCTGTACTGTTGCTAGATGAGATTGAAAAAGCGCATCCAGATGTAATAACTGTATTGCTACAGCTTATGGATAACGGATTTATTACCGGATCAAATGGCAAAAAAGCTGACTGCCGTAATATTGTTCTTATCCTTACTACTAATGCCGGAGCACAATCAGCAGACAAAAATGCTATTGGATTTGGTAAGCAAGATAAAGACTATAGCGATGCTGATTTGAAGAAATTCTTAACTCCGGAGTTCCGCAATCGTTTAGATGGTGTTGTTACATTTAATAAACTTGGAAAAGAAACAATGATAAAAATTGTTAATAAGTTTATAGATCAACTTAAAGACCAAGTTAAAGATAAAGGTATCCGAGTTAAGATCGATAAGGAAGCAGTTAATTGGCTCATCGAAAAAGGCTTTGATCCTAAGATGGGTGCTCGTCCGTTACAGCGTGTTATTGACAAGGAAATTAAACGCAACCTTGCTCGATTGATGTTGTTTGGAGATCTTAAAAATGGCGGCTGGGTCACTATTAGTGTTGATGGCGATGCAATTTCGTTAATTGCTAAACCAAAAGTATCTAAAATTGCATTACTGGCTATTGAGAGCAACTTAGAAGATGTTGTACAAAACAACTAGAAGTTTATTTAAAGGAACATATCAATACAAAATTGTGTTGATATGTTCTGGCGCTAGTTCGTTTAGAAGCGGTGATATGGAAACTGCATTAAAACTACTAAGTAAAACTTCTTTACTTCAAAAGCCCGACGATGTGTGGCGTATTAATAATATCAAAACTCAAGATCAGCTAGATTATGCTATTAGACTTGCAACTGCCTTGAAGAAAATGAAGGATATAGAAATTAGGGTAGAATCTCCGTGGGTCAGCGTATATACTAACAACCCTGATTATGTTACTCTGCTGTCTAAATTAGATAGTAGCAATGTGAAATATATATCTGAGCCACCAAAAGATTCACCTCTAGCGGCTAATACTATAATAATGCCTAAAACAAATTACGATTATCGAGTGACTTTAGGTAAAACTAACCAAGATTATCAAGCGTTTGTTGAATGGGCGGCTGGCCGTGACAAACTAAAACTGACTAAAAGTTGCAAAAAAGAGCTAGGAAAATCAAGAAGTTGGGGCGGAACACACTTCTATGTAACAGGCGACAATACACTACTGTTGACTAAAATGCATCTCGGTGGCGTAATAACAAAGATTGAACGTATCGTTAAAGCATAGAGTGTTGATTCCAAAATCGATAAATACTCTAACCGTAGTTTATTCTGCTGGTCTATAAAAACGGATTTAACAATGCGCATAAATGAGCTATTAGAAGGCACCATCTTCAAAGATTTAGACTTTGTCTCGCCAAAGAATGACGGCAGAGAGATTAACTACGACCTTCCGGATGATTTAATTCATTTTATGCATAACGATGACAGATCGTATCGACGTCATGTCCATCCAGTTATTTCCAAGTGCATAGACCGTTTGAAAGCTGATCGTGCAACACATCCAAATATGTTTAAGGTGCCTGTACAGGCTAGCTATAAATTGTACATTAAAAAATTTCCGATTCGCGAACTACCAGCCGAATTAGATGAGGAACTTTGCAGTAAAGTATGTAAAAAAATACACGATGAAACTTGTAAGCACGTTGCCGATGGCAAGTATAAGGACTAATCGTGTTACTAAGAGAATTATTTTTAAGAGAAGCCCCAGCCGCTGAAGAAGTTAAGAAAAAAGTAGGTAGGGCATTCAATCATCCAGAGGATCTAACATTTTTAAATGGCAGTGCTGGTGCAATTAAGGCGCTGGAACATATCAAAGCCATAGGCAAAAATGCCAAGGGTGTTCGATACAAGTGGGACGGCGCTCCGCAAGTGTATTGGGGCAGAGATGAGAATGGTACATTTATATTGACTAACCACAATGGTTGGTTGCGTGGCGGCACTGGTACAAGTACATTAGACGAGTTTACCACACAGCAAGGAATTTATAATTTTATTCTTAACAAGAGTGGTAATCCAAAGACCCCCGAAGAACAAGAGCAACGTAAAGAGTTTGCTAGAGAATTTAGTTTCTTACATCCAGTGTTTGAAAAAGCTACCCCTGAAGATTTTAGAGGATTTGTCTACGCCGATGGGTTATTCTTAGGGCAACCAACCCCAGATGCTGATGGAATATATAATTTACATCCAAATCCAAAAAGCGGAACAGTTTATCATATTGCACAGGATACTGATCTAGGACAACAAATTTCTACAGCGCATGCAATGGTTGTTGGTCATGGCATATTTGAAACATTCGGAGACGCCGACCATACGCAACAACCCAAAGACAGTTTTGAAGAGTTTAATTCAACATCTCAACTGATCGTACTAGGTCCATACTATACCCAGATGCAGCCGGAAGTTGATTCTCAAGCTATATCTATTGTTGAAGCAGAAATTAAAAAACATTCAGCTGAAATTGATCAATTCTTATCACCACTACCCGGAGTAAGTGGATTTAAAAATATTGTTTACAGATATGTTAATACTATGAGTAAGCAAGGACAATTACACAATGTCGGTCATAATTTTATGATGTGGATGGAATCTAATCCAACAATTGTAAGTCCAACACAGTTGGCTAAGGTACAAGAACGTGCAAAGATGTTCCCAGGAGCACTACCTGCAATGTTTAATTTGTTTGACGATATTATGCAATTGAAGAACAGTGTAATTGCACAATTAGATAAAGATCCCGGTGAGATTAAAGTAACCAACCCAGAGGGCTGGGTACACTACGATAAAAAAGGTGATGATCATATTAAACTAGTTCCGCGTAGTAGTATCGAAACTCCGTCTGGAACTATACCAGCCTGGACACCATAATGAATTTACGTGAACTTTTTGAATCAACTCATACTAAGGTAACTGCGGCATTCTGCTTTGGTCGGTTCAATCCACCGCATCAAGGGCATGCCAAAGTTTGGGAAGCTGTTAAACATGCAGGTCATCAATGGTACATAGGTACTAATCCTAGTACAACCGGCCACAACGATCCGTTGCCGTTTGATGTTAAGGCAGCATGGATGTCTGCAATTGATCCCAGCATTGAAGGACATGTGTTAGGTGAATCTACAGTTATCACACTGGCCTCTAAGATTTATGCAGAAGTTGGAGATGGTGCAACTGTAGCTTATATAACTGATGCAACTGACTGGGCATGGGCTGGAAAATTATTGAATCAATACAACGGTAAAGAAAGTACACATGGTTATTTTAACTTTGCTAAAATCATCCATATACCAAGTCCTAGAGTAAGCTCAGCAACTGATCTACGTAATGCGGCTCGTGCTGGTAACATGGACGCATTTTATCGAGCCGCTGGTACAGATCCTAATCTAGAAGTAAATGGACAACACTATTTTGACACAGTAGTAGCCGCAGTAGGCCAACATCCTGAAAAAGTAAAACGAGCTAAAAAAGAAAAACCTGTAGCAGAACCAGTAACTGATGAAGGCTTAATGGGATTTATGACTAAACCTGTTAAAGCTAAGCCAACGACCAGTGCAGAAGAAATGCGCAAGTACTTTGAAAAAGAAAAAGCTAAAGATCCTGATAAAATGGAACGAGGTGAAGGGCATAAAAAACCGCAACAAGTATATACTAAAACTGACGAAGAAGCTGCCGGGGTCGGCACTATTACAAAACAGAATAGTACAGTTGATGTAAATAGTAGTACACCAAAAAAGAATTTAAAAGCCTTTAATTTGATTAAAGAAGCTAACAGGGTATTAAGAGAAATGAAAGCTAACGAATTTGTACGCGAAGGTAAAACTAGTCATCGACACCCCCACCACGATGCTGCCAGCCTGGGCGTAATTCGAACACGCGATATCGGCGGGTACGATCGTATCTATCACATGAATCGCATGATGATGGCCATGGCCATGGCCGACGGCGAGAGTATAAAAGCTGTAGACAGTCCGCAAGATACATGGGCTGAAAAGTATAACACACATCATCCTTACACCAAAGAAGACGATAATAAGATTCGATCGGCTATGAAAACTGTCCCCACTGATGGAAAAATAATTAGCAAGTTTAGCAAGAGCGAAGAGCCCGCTGACACTAACAAAACTAGCCCTGTAAATAAAGCCAAAAGAAACAAATACGGTATATAATGGAACACGACAAATATCACTTATCATTAAAAACAGCTTTTGCTAGTGAATTTAGTTTTTATCTAAAAGCGCATAACTTTCACTGGAATGTAGAAGGACCGTTGTTTGGTCAGTTGCACGAACTGTTTCAAACTATATACGAGGAAGTATATGGTGCAATTGATCCGTTTGCGGAACATCTACGTGCTCTACAGATTTATACACCGGCTAGTTTACAAAAATTCAGTATGCTGACTGTGGTAGAAGATGAAAATCATGTACCAGATTGGAGCGGTATGCTAAAAGAATTATTAACAGATAGTGACAGAATGGCTGAGATATTTCGCATTACGTTTGATATGGCTGAAGCGCATGGTGACCATGGGCTGAGTAATTTCTTAGCTGATCGACAGGATGCACATAAGAAGCACAGTTGGATGCTGAGGTCAAGTTTAAAATGAAACAGTATAGAATTACTACGCAGGATTTAAATCAAGATAGTTCAGATGACTGCTATTTAGATCCGAGTGATCCTATACACGAAATGAAAGCACTAGCAGGACTAGGCGGGTTAGGTGGCGAAGCTAGACTACACGAATACCGTGCTAATCAAGGCAGTAATATCAGTGTTACTGGTATGAGCAAACAAGAGCTAGAGCGTAAGCATCATATTCGTCCCGGAACCCCAGAATGGTTTCAACTGTGGTTTAGTAAGCCGTACTTAACTGGCGAAAAACCTGTAGGAAAATAAAATGAAAATGCACGAACTTGACGAAGGTCACTATAACAATTACGATAACAATCGCACAGGATTTAGTAGTCAGCGCCGCAATCCTGCAGAAGACGAATCAAATCTATTATACATTTTTAAAGATGGTAGGTTACATCAAGCTATGATCAGTAACCATCGCGAACATGAAGCTCGCCAACAGGGATTTAGAGATAGTCCTGAACAGGCATTAAAAATGCACGGCATTGTCAAAAGTAAGTTTCATCAGGGAAAATGGATTAAAAATGAAGGCGGCAAGTGGATTGAAGTACATCCGTTTGGTAAACCCGAAGATGTGTCAGAATCAGCAACCGCTGGAGCAACCAGTGCCGCTAATGTATCAGTAGGTGTAGTGTATAAGAATAAACCAGTAAAACAGCCTAAAAACAAAGACGGCACAGCTAAAAACGCCCTAGATATAGATGTGAATCTAATGACTGGCGGAAGCATCAAACGATAAATATATAAAGATAACGGAGTATACTCATGCCAGCAGATTTAGACCAAATGAACCCAGAAATGGAACCACAAAGTAGCCCAACTGAACAGTCAGCAGTAGTAGGCTTGCACAGTGATGAATTAGATCACGAAGGCGCAATGGCCAAAGCTGATCTATACAAACTAGCCAACTATAGCATGAAATTGTTCAAACAAGTTCATGACGATGATCAGTTAGAAGCATGGGTGCAAGCTAAGATCACTAAGGCCGCTGATTATATTGCATCAGTATACCACTACTTAGAATATGAGATGAAATTTAGTGAATATGGTAAACACTTAGATAACAGCGATACATTAAGCGAAGGACAACGTATGAAAATTAAAGAATTGCTTTCAGAAGCCAAATCTAAGATGAAAGATCTTAAAAAGACTCAAGCTGAAAAAGCCAAAGATAAAAAAGTAATGGAAGGTCCGTTGCGCGGTGGTGAGCAACAATGTACAGAGTGTGGTGGTACTGGTATGGTATATGTCGAAGCGATGCCAATTCCAGATCATGTTAAGAAAATGGCTGGTGATTACGATCGCAAAACTAAAGCTATGCATGCCGCTCACAAGCGTTTAGATAAAAATCACAATGGTATTCCAGATAGCGAAGAAGATCTAGACGAAGAATTCACTGACAAATCAAAGACCGGTGATACATTTAAAACACGTACAGGTACAGCAACTAAAACTGATACCGGTATGAAGCATACCAATACTACGTATCACGACGACGGCGACGAAATCTCTTCGAACGCTAAATCAGGTAAGGGTATTAAGACCCATGCTAAATCGCAGTCGGCCGCAGAGAAAAAAGAAAAAGCTCCTGCACAAAAGATGTCACCGAAGAGTGCTAAAACTTGGGGTATGAAAGATAGCGAAAAGTTTGATAACCGTGATAAAGTAGACGAAGCCAAAGGTAAAAAGCCAGACTTCTTAGACATGGACAAAGACGGCGACAAGAAAGAGCCAATGAAGAAAGCAGTTGCTGACAAGAAAGCAGGTCCACAAAAAGGCGTAAATCCGTTTGCAAAGAAAGCGTCAACTGTTAAAGAGGAAGCCAAGACCATGAGTCGTGCTGCCAAGGGTCATAAAAAGTACGGCAAAGAAGGCATGGCAGCTTTGGCCAAAGCTGGTAAGGAAGGCAAGAGCTTAGACAAGATTCGCGACAAGTATGATAAGTATGACGAAGCTATTGCTCCTACTAAGGATATGCCAAAAAAAGGCGATAAGATAGGCAAAGAAGGAAATGCGTTTGGCAAAGCAGTACAAGATGCTAAAGCCTCTGGAGATAAAACAATGACTGTTGGTGGTAAGACTATGCCAGTCAAAGAAAATAACAAAGTTGCCGCTACCGCTATGTGGAAGAATATTAAAGAAACACAAGCATATCTAGCTGAGAAGAAAAAGAAAGAAAAGATCACAGACGAGAATTTGACCGTTGTTCCAAATCCATCAGGTGCTAAGGATGCTGAAGAAGCCAAGAAGTTAGGAGCAATGATGCCAGCACCAGCGGGCAAAAAAGATCCAATTAGCACTAGCGAATCCTCTGACTTAACACGCATGCGCGAACTGACAGGTCGTTTGAATCAGAACGAACGTGTATCAGTAAATGAGTCAGGTGACGTTGCTAGCATTAGAGCATTGACACAAAAGCTATTAGGTTAATACCGTGGACATGAAGCGCATACTACAGGCGATAGACGGAGTTGCTACAAAGCCTGTAGTAGGTGTTAATGATATGGCTAAATTTTTATCTATTGTAGATAGCAATGCCAGCGTACAAGTATTACAAGAAGCTAAAAGCCCCCACAAAGTAATATTGCCAGTACAAATGGTCATGCAACATTTTCAACAACCGGTTATCGAAACTCCAGTTACTACAACTATTACTCGTGAATCTAGTATAAGAAAATACTTTAGTCAAGCCGAAACAGACGCGGCTGAAAGATTAACACAAAAAAATACAATGTATAAACAATACGCTCAGACTATTGCTGAACGTGTATTGATGAAAGAAGCTGCCAATCCTGCTCAGCAGGCAGCCATTGCCATTGCCAAGAAGAAAAAGAAAGTTAAAGAAAGTGGTGTTGGGCCTGGAATGGGCAACTATGTGGTTGACGAAGCTCCATTAGACTTTGATCGTGAAAACCCTATGTCCAGTACTATTCACAGTCATAAAGGTGCGAATCCAGGTAGTATCGAGTATCGCATTATGCGAGCTCGTAGACAATTAAAAGATCTAGCAGAACAGGCTCAAAGTGATGATCCTAGAATATGGCAACATATCACTAAACTGTTCCCCGAACTTGCTATGAACATAGAACAGATCAGTCATGGGCTTGGAGAATTAGGCGCTAAACGTCGAGCCGGTGGAACAAACAGTAGAAACATACCTGCTGGCATAGATGAAATGATAAATGACCCATGCTGGAAAGGTTATAAAATGGTTGGTACAAAGAAAAAAGGCAGCAAGTCAGTACCTAACTGTGTACCAAATAAAGGAAAATAAAATGAACATACGTGAATTAATGAACAAACTAGATTCAATCGAACTATCGGAAGGTATTAGATTGCGAGATGTAGAAGCTGCCGTCCAGGGTGCTAGCAATGAGCAAGCTCGTTCACTAACACTACAACAAATGGCTGAGAAAAACGGCTTGCCAGGATTGTATGATCCAGTAAGCGGTAACTATGTTTCTGCTGTGTTAAATCCAGCTGGCGACGGCGGACAACCGACGGCACGTATTAGTACTACTGCTAGCAAAGAAGATGACCAAAAATTAGCTAATTTAGGTCTAGTTCCTAAGAATGCAAACAAGAGTTCATTCCTCGGTAGACTGTTTGGCGTAAGTGGTGGCAAGTACGACAAGGATGTACAAACACAAAGCGATAGAACTAATGCTACACTAAACAGTAACGAAATGAATCAAGCCAATATGACTAAGCTGGCAGATTTAGTAAGCAAATTACAAGCATCACTAAAGGCTCCAGCGGCACCTGCACTAGCTGTCAAAGAATCTTTTAACTCAAGTAGATTGATTGAGAGTTTTGGTTATCAAACTGAAAGCGAAGCAAGCCTAGCACAACAAGCTGCCGTCGGTGGCGCAACATACGCTGGCGCTAAAGGTGTTGGTAAAATGTTAGGCAAAGCTATCCCTGGTGTTGGTTTAGCATTCGGTGCTGCCGATGCGTATAATCGCGCTAAGAAAGGTGATTGGTTAGGTGCCGGTATGGCTGGTGCCAGTGGTCTAGCTAGTTTAGTTCCAGGAATTGGCACTGCCGCATCATTAGGATTAGATGCCGCCAACTTAGCTCGTGATTACAAACATGGTGAGTTTGATAGTAAACCTGCAGTTCCACCTGGTGGAGATGCTAAAGTATTTGCTGTACAAAATGAACTAATCAAGAAAGGTGCTAAGATTAAAGCTGATGGCAAAATGGGTCCGATGACTCAAGCCGCTATGAAGCAATACGGTGTAAAAATGCCTGTTCCAGAAACTGGTGCTGAGTCTATCGTTAGACTTCGTAATCGTTTAGAAATGTTAGAAGCTATGTCAACATTAGACAAAGAATATTTCTTAGGCACTGATGGTAATTTTTATAGAACCAACGGTGACTTAGTTACAGACACTACAACAGTAAAACACATCTGGGAAAGTGTAAAGAACAAACCATTAACACTAGATGAAGGTATTTTTGGTGATATAGCAGACTTTGGTAGTGCGGCTTGGAAGGGGTTGAAAGGCCAACCAGGATTAGCTAATACTGTAGACAAAGCTGCCTTTCAAAAGTCAGCTGACAAATTAGCGGCGCAAACTACTGGCCGTGGAGCAAACAAAGTAGCAAAGTATACGCCTGCCCAGGTGCAAGCAATGGCAAAAGCTGGCGCTGAAAGAGCTCCTTCAAATGCGGCACTTAAAGGAATGGGCGTAGGTTCAGCAATTGCAAAGAACCCAGTTAAAACTGCATTAGGTGCGGCAGCATTAGGAGGTGCCGCTGGTCTTGCGTTAACTCCAAATAAAGGACAAGGTCCAGATCCATCAGTTGATCCAAACAAACCAGTTGATCCAAACAAACCAGTTGATCCAAACAAACCAGTTGATCCAAACAAACCAGTAGCTCCTGTAGTGCCAGTTGGACCAACACCGGAACAAACAGCAATGGTTGACGAGATTAGAAAAATCATGGCTCAATTACCAGATGACGGCAACGATGCAGGCATTAACGCCGCATTACAATCCGCACAAACTGCTATTGATTCACTTCCAAAGGCGGCGCCGGCTCCAGCACCGTAATTAGTTATGCAACAAAATGGCAGACTAGTTCTGCCATTTTCACCTCTAAAATTTCTTAGTGGTTGCATTTACCGGATAACTAGTATATAATAGGCTTATACATTAGGAGATTTACAATGGGTGGTCGTTCATACGGTGCAGAAGAAAAGGCAAAACTCGAGCGTTTGATTAGTGAAGGTAGCACAGTACTACGCGAAGTTGAAGACTTGCAAGAAGGCTTGAAAGAAACAGTTAAGGCAGTAGCAGAAGAATTACAGATCAAACCAAGTGTCATTAACAAAGCTATCAAGATCGCACACAAAGGCGACTGGGCGGCTTACAATGAAGATTGGGAAGAGATTGAAGCAATTTTGGATATCACTAAGCGTATCTAATAAATATTGCTATAGAGGGTCGGCGGGCCATAAACCGCACACTAGGTATTTGTCAGCCTAAAATGACATAAGGAGAATTAATGAGCTATGTAGACGCATGGTTTGACCGTAATAACGATGTTATTCGAGTTGTCGAACGCAATAAGAAAGGTGAGCGTGAGTTCCGTGACATACCTGTCAAACACACGTTTTACTACAAAGACCCCAAGGGCAAATATCAATCAATCTACGGCGACCCACTTAACAGGGTTATCTGTAAAAATACAAAAGAACTACGCAAAGAACAAGCAATCAATTCAGGTAAACAATTATTTGAAGCTGATATTAATCCCATCTTTGTTTGTTTATCGGAAAACTACATTAATCAAGATCCCCCCAAACTGAATGTAGCGTTTTTCGATATTGAGGTAGACTTTGATCCAGAACGTGGCTACGCAAGTCCAGACGATGCGTTTATGCCAATCACTGCGATTGCTGTTTACCTACAATGGATGGAGACCATGGTATGTTTAGCTGTCCCTCCAAAGACTATTACCATGGAAGAAGCATTAGAGCAAGTCAAAGACTTCCCTAACACAATGCTTTATAAAACAGAAGCAGAAATGCTAGATGTTTTTCTTGATTTGATTAAAGATGCTGATGTACTAAGTGGCTGGAATAGTGAAGGCTTTGATATTCCCTACACAACCAATCGTGTTACTAAAGCACTAAGTAAAGAAGATACCCGACGTTTTTGTTTATTTGACCAATTTCCTAAACGCAGAGAATATGAAAAGTTTGGTCGTGATAGTGTAACCTATGACTACATTGGTCGCGTTCACTTAGACTATCTTGAGCTGTACCGTAAGTATACGTATGAAGAACGCCACAGTTATAGACTTGACGCTATCGCGGAATATGAACTAGGTCAACGTAAAACACAATATGAAGGTACGCTCGACCAATTATACAACAATGACTTTAAAACATTCATTGAATACAACCGTAACGACTGTAAACTGCTTGACGATCTAGACAAGAAACTAAAGTTTATGGATCTTGCCAACACCCTGGCACATGAGTGTACTGTACTACTACAGACCACAATGGGTGCGGTGGCTGTAACTGAGCAAGCAATTATCAACGAATCCCATCGAAGAGGGTTCCAAGTACCCAATCGAGCTAAGATGGATGATCGAGAAGATAATGAAGGGGCCGCAGGTGCGTATGTCGCTGTCCCTAAAGAGGGTATTCATGATTGGATTGGTTCTCTAGATATTAATAGTCTTTACCCATCAGCTATTCGTGCGCTGAATATGGGTCCGGAAACTATTGTTGGACAATTACGTCAGACATTAACTGACGATTATATTGAAGCGCAAATTGGAAAAGGCAAATCATTTGCGGCGGCATGGGAAGGTATCTTTGGATCACTAGAATACACAGCCGTAATGGAACAACAAATCGGAACTGACATTACTATTGATTGGCAAAATGGTGATAGTGATGTGCTCAGTGCCGCAGAAGTATATAGGCTTATATTTGAAAGCAATCAGCCGTGGATGTTAAGTGCTAATGGTACTATCTTTACACACGAAACAGAAGGTATTATCCCCGGCTTGCTCAAGCGTTGGTACGCCGAACGTAAAGAAATGCAGGTCAAATTAAAAGATGCTATCAAGGCAGGTAATAAGGTTGAAGAAGAGTACTGGGACAAGCGACAGCTAGTCAAGAAGATTAACTTGAATAGCTTGTATGGTGCTATTCTCAACAGCGGTTGCAGATTCTTTGATAAACGCATTGGACAAAGTACCACACTGACTGGTCGTCAGATTGTTAAGCATATGGCTGGTAAGGTCAATGAAGTTATTACCGGCGAGTATGACTACAGGGGCAAAGGCATTATTTACGGTGATACAGACTCGTGCTATTTTAGTGCTTATAAAACTCTGCAAAAAGATATTAATTCAAAAGTCATTCCCTGGACTAAAGAAAGTGTTGTTCAGCTATATGACCAGATTGGAGAAGCGGTTAATCAGACATTCCCACAGTTTATGCTAGACACATTCCATGTGCCAAAGTCACGCGGTGAAGTTATCAAAGCTGGTCGTGAGATTGTTGCAATTAAAGGTCTGTTCATTACTAAGAAACGCTATGCAGTATTGTATTATGACAAAGAAGGCAAACGTGCAGACGTAGATGGCAAGCCTGGCAAGATCAAAGCTATGGGGCTGGATCTCAAGCGTAGTGATACACCTGAATTTATTCAAAACTTCTTAAGTGATGTTCTTGAATTAGTACTAACTGGTGCTGATGAAAATACTGTACTAGCACACATTACTGAATTTCGAACACGTTTTAAAGTTCGACCTGGTTGGGAAAAAGGCAGTCCAAAACGTGCTAACAATATCACCGACTATCAAGCTAAGGAAGTAAAAGCTGGTAAGGCCAATATGCCCGGGCATGTTCGTGCAAGTATTAATTGGAACACACTTAAACGTATGTTTGATGACAAATATAGCATGGCTATTACAGATGGTGCAAAAGTTATTGTCTGTAAACTTAAAGATAATCCGTTAGGTTTTACATCAGTTGCATATCCAGTAGATGAGTTGCGCTTGCCACAATGGTTTAAGGATTTGCCATTTAATCATGCCGAAATGGAACAAGCTATCATAGATAAAAAACTAGATAACTTAATCGGCGTATTAAAGTGGGATGTTCGTAGTACAGAAGAAAAAAACACATTTAACAGTTTATTCGAGTTCTAATATGAAAAAAGAAATTATAATTGCAGGTTATGGATTTGTAGGTAAGGCAGTTGGCGTTACATTAGAGTCCCAACACACTATCCATATCGTTGATCCGAAGATCAATACTAGCGTTGTATCTGATCACAAAACAGGAGAAGGTGTTATTATATGTGTAGGTACACCGAGTTTGCCTGACGGAACTTGTGACGACACACAAATCCGATCAGTATTGCAAGATACTCCGGAACATTTACCAGTTTTAATTAAGTCAACTATTCCGCCGGATCAACTATCTCAAATAATGATTGATTATCCCAATCATAATATTTGTTACAGTCCAGAATTCCTACGTGCGGTATCTGCTGATGAAGATTTTTTAAATCAAGAATATATGATTCTTGGTGGGGAAGATTGCAACAGCTTTTGGGAAGACTTATTTACAACTGTTCTTAAAAAATGTGAATTCTTTCTTCCGTGCAGTATTACAGAAGCCAGTATGATCAAATATTCAATTAATAGTTTTTTAAGTACAAAGGTAGCGTTCTTCAATCAAATTTATGAAGTATGCCGAGCTAACGGTGCAGACTACGACCTAGTTAAACAATTAGTATCCGCAGATACTAGAATTGGATTAAGTCACATGAACGTGCCTGGCCCGGACGGGCTGTTCGGGTTTGGCGGAGCATGTTTTCCTAAAGACACAAATGCTTTTATAAACTACGCAAAAAACCTAAATACACCTGTAACCGTTGTAGAAGAAGTGGTGAAATACAACAACAAAATAAGAAAATAAACCTTGACATAGTCAAAAAACCTAAGTATAATCATTAAACATGGAGAATCATATGAAAGACTTTTTACAAGACCTAGTAGCACATACACACAACCTAGGCTTCCTGCCGTTGGTTAAAGTAAGTGCTAGCGATAAAGAAACCGCAATTGAATCAATGGCTGAAGACCGTTCAGTTATTTTCAGTGCAAAAACACATAGCCCAGTTGATAACTTTGAAGGTGTGTTTGGAATGCCACAACTGAACAAGTTGGACTTGCATTTGAAGTGCCCAGAGTACAAAGAAGGTGCTGGCATTAAGGTCGTTAAACAACAACGTAACGGTGAAGAAGTACCGACCGGCTTGCATTTTCAAAATGCCACAGGAGACTTTGAAAACGATTATCGTTTCATGAACAATGAAGTTATTAATGAAAAACTTAAGACTGTTAAGTTCAAAGGCGTTAGTTGGGACGTTACTATTCAACCTACTGTTACATCAATACAAAAATTGAAGTATCAGGCAGCGGCACACACTGAAGAAACTAGTTTTCAAGTTAAAACCGAAGGCAGTGATCTAGTGTTTAGTTTTGGTGATGCAAGCACACACGCTGGCTCATTCATATTCCAGTCTGGAATTACTGGAAAAATGCGTCAAACATTGTCATGGCCTGTGCAACAAGTGCAAAGTATTTTGGCATTGCCCGGTGACTTGTCTATGAAGATTTCAGACTCGGGTGCTATGCAAATTAGTGTAGACAGTGGTATTGCCGAATACAACTATATTTTACCTGCATTAAGTAAGTAATTATGACTACTGATCAAATTTTATTAGCATGTGGTGTGTGGGCAGTATGTATGGTTGTCAGCTACTCACATAGCGGTTGGCGTAACATGCGTGACTGCTACGGCATGTGGTTTACAAAAGAATACTGGACAGGATACAATACGGTAGAATTTGTCAGCTGGTTAGCCAAAGCTATCATCATTATCCCAGGTTTAATCTTTGGTATTCAAATTTGGGAATTGTACTATCTAACACTGCTAACCAGCGTAACATTAATCTGGGCCAGCCGTAAAAAAGCCCTGCCTACACTAGTTGGGTTTAACACCATGTGGGCTTGGTTAAGCCTTATGGTACTAGCACAACATTGGATCTAAATGAATAGAAATCTTACCGCAACACAAAACGACTACGCTGTATTCTTACCAGCAACTAGCGGTTTTTATAGCACGTTCGTCGGCAAACAACGTTATAGTAATTACGTCGATCCTGCACGTATTCCCAAAAGTTTCAAAAACGGTGTAGAAAGTCTTAACTATCTTGATCCAGACAAAGGTGCATTTTATTATGACCATTGCCTGTATTCAGCAGGTCATGCTAATCTTGATTTGAATAAACAAGATGAAAGCGAGGACATGTTCCGTAATCGCAACCGTGGCACTAGTTGGGTACTAGGCGACTCAGGTGGATTCCAGATTGGTAAAGGTGTTTGGCCTGCTGACTGGAAGGATCCTAACTGTCCAAAGGCTATGAAGAAGCGTCAACAAGTTCTTACTTGGATGGATACACTTATGGACTATGGTATGGGGCTGGATATTCCAGCATGGGTGGCTCGCAGTCCAGCAGGTGTAGCCGCAACAGGAATTAGTTCATACGCAGAAGCTGTACAAGGCACATATATCAATAATGATTACTTTGTTAATAATCGTAATGGTAACTGTAAATTCTTAAACGTCTTACAAGGTGAGACTCACACAGACGCAGAAGATTGGTATCAACGTATGAAGAAGTATTGTGATCACTCACAATACGGCGACCGTGCGTTCAACGGTTGGGGTATGGGTGGACAGAATATGTGTGACATCCACCTTGTACTAAAGAGATTAGTGGCATTACGATTCGATGGACTCCTTGAAAAGGGTCAACACGATTGGATGCACTTCTTGGGAACTAGTAAATTAGAGTGGGCAGTTCTTTTAACCGATGTACAACGAGCAGTGAGAAAATATCATAATGAAAACTTTACCATATCTTTTGATTGCGCAAGTCCATTCCTTGCCACAGCAAACGGACAAATCTATACTAACACAGAAACAGACGATAGGACAAAATGGGTCTACCGTATGCAGGCTAGTGCAGATGACAAGAAATACGCAACAGATACTAGACTCTTCCAAGACGCAGTAATACAAGATAAAATATTTCCTAAGTTTACAACTAGTCCAATCATGGATGGTGTTCTTATGAATGAAATCTGTATCTACAACGCTGGCACTCCGAATCCAAATGTTTCGCCTGGAACAATACTAGATCCGTATAACCCTGCACATTGGGCAGTGATGCCAGACGTTAACAAACTAGGCAAAGTCAGTAACAGAACAAGTTGGGATAGTTTTACCTATGCTGTTATGATGGGTCATAACGTTTGGATGCACGTAAATGCAGTACAAGAAGCTAATCGCCAATATGATTTAGGCAACTGTCCTAATATGCTAGTGCAAGAAAAGTTTGATAGATTGTATTTTAAAGATGTGGTCGAAGCTGTTTTTGCAACTAGTGACCGAGGAACTGCAGATGCGGTAGTGGAAGAATACAGCAGATTCTGGATGAGTATCATTGGAACTCGAGGTGCTACAGGTAAGAAAACACTAAACTCACAATCAATGTTTACTAATTTGTTTGAAGAAGTGGGGACAAGCACAGCAGAAATCAAAGTAGAAGATGGAGAGTTTTCTGAAGATCAAATGTCTAAATTAGACGAGCTAGAGGGAGAAGTTAGATGAAAAAACGTATTGGTGTACTAGGAGTAGGTAGTGCTGGGGTTCTAACTTTGTCGCATCTTTGTTCGACACTTACTAATGAATGGGACATTGTTTCACTGTACGACCCAGCTATTCCTATTTTAGGAATTGGCGAAAGTACTAACCCTGGATTCATTAGCCTGTTGGAAAAAGGTACACGATTTACAGTTTTAGAAGACACTCCTCATCTAGATAGTACACTTAAATTTGGAACAAAATATATCAACTGGCGTAAGTGGGAATGGTTAAACCCATTACTGCAAGGCGGAGTAGCTGTACATTTTAATAATTTTAAATTAAAAGAATTTGTATTTGAAAGATTAGCCCTATGTTGGCCGCAAAAGTTTTCCATAATTGAAGGCACAGTAACTAATGTTATTAACAATTCTGATAAAGCTATTGTAGAAATAAACGGCGCTACTGAAGAGTTTGATTATGTTGTAGATTGCAGAGGATTTCCTACAGACTATTCTGAAGATTATCATATGAGTACTTGTAGTATTCTAAATAGATGTTTAGTGCATAGTTTTGAAAGATTTGATCCTATTCAGTACACTGAACACTTTGCTACTAAGAATGGATGGATGTTTGGTATACCGTTAACTAGTAGAAAAACATATGGTTATCTGTTTAACGACACAATCACTACAGTTGAAGATGCAAAAGCTGATATGGCTGAAATGCTAAAAATAACTGTAGATGAATTAGATACTAAAGAGTACAAATTCAAACCCTATTATACTACCAAGTTAGTTGATAACAGAGTTATCAAGAACGGTAATCGTGCTATATTCTTTGAACCAATTAGTGCAACATCGATTAATCATTATACAAACGTATGTGGTATTATTTTTAAGTATGTCACAGGCCAAATGAATCAAGAAGAAGCCAACGCTGAACAAGTTAGATTAGCACAGACTTTGGAACGTATTATTAACTATATCTATCACGGTGGTAGTAATTTTGATACAGAATTTTGGAGGCAAGCTAGTCAACACTCAAAAGATAATCTAGCTGAAGATGTCGAGTTTAGAAAACTAATGGCCTATAACCGACGTGCCGCCGATATGGGATTACCTGCAAACGGCCCACCGATATTGTTTTCAGCACATAGTTTGTCTATTATGGATGAGTTTTTTGGATACAATTATTTTAAAGGTTCGCCATTCATATTTGACGAACTTGGCCAAAACGATTGATTTTAGTTACAATCACTGTATAATACATATATGACATTACCTGATGAAAGATATCGAGCAGTAGTACAGACTCAAAAGTTTTTACTAGAGATTCTGAGTACTCCTCGCGTTCCAAAAGCAATCAAAGATGGTGCTAGATATTGCTTGCGGCATTACCCTAGCGAGTGGGATATGCAGGCAGCGGCCCGCGGTGCTCCTGAGCATTTTGCTGAACGTATAGAAGATGTAACTAGAATGTTTAAAGTGTACGAACGATCGAAGGCAGAAAAGAATGAAACGTGATTATACAACTGGTGTAAGCGAGCAAGTGACATTTTTTGTTGGCACAGAAATTGAACATACTCCTGCATACGGATTAAAAACTTTGTTTGTTACAGGTATTCAACAAATTGATCAAATTGCATTTCATGCAGTGAACAATGATTGCGAGCATATTTTCTTTGGTGCAAATCACAGTTTTAATCCAGTATTCAACGACTATGCTGGTTGGAAAAAATGGGAAGAAATGATTGAATACTTCCTAGGAGAAGGTTATATATGCAGTCTAGATATTCCATTAAGTGCTGTAGAAGAGTTTAATGACGGTGGATTGAATGACTACAACAACTTTATTCCGCAAATAAGAGTACCAATTCCCTACATTAAATTGTGGAATTATAATACAATGCTTAAAATAGATGACAAAGATTTTAAGGCAACTAATCCCGGTGTATGGTCCCACAGTCTACATACACTAATGGATAGAAGTAAGTTTACAGACTGGGCTCAATATAAAAACGATGAAGTTATCAAATGAAAGCAATAATAAACAATTATGCTCCGTGTTGTGCCTTACCCGGATGTACTAATCGGGTAAGATACCATAAAAAATATATTAAGAAAGACGGTACTCCGGGTGCCCACTGGAAAACTTTTTGTGATCATCATAGAACAGTAGGTAAAGCCGCTGTATCTATTTTTAAAAATTCTCAAGGTGGCTGTGAAAATCGAGATGCTAGATTAGGATTTCCTTGCGGTGATCCTCAAACTAAAAGTCTAACCGTAGATCATTGGGACGGCGATAAAAACAATAACTCTCAAGAAAATTTAGTTGTACTGTGTGCTAATTGTCATCAGCAAAAAACTAAATTATTCAGCGATCATTTAAAAAAATACGACAACGTAGTTACACTAGACCCTAACTTATTTGAAGAAATACTATGATTATTAAACAAGACATTCGTCCTAACAAAATGATTTGGGTTACCTTTCAGAAAGAAGGTATTCACAAATATCCAGCCGCACTTACAGATACAGCACTTGCTACAGGTGATGAATATGATGTGAGTTTTCTAGGCTATCCGCATCGCCACACATTCCACTTCAAAGTGTGGATTAGTGTCACCCACGATGATCGCGATATTGAGTTTATTCAGTTTAAACGCTGGTTGGAAAAATTGTACGCAGAGGGTACACTCCAACTAGACTACAAGAGTTGCGAAATGATGTCAGGCGATTTGTTTGATACTATTTCCAATAAGTATCCGGGCCGTGAGGTTTGGATTGAGGTCTCCGAAGACGGAGAAAATGGTTCATTTATTAAGTATTAAAAATACAAGGAAAGCTATCATGGCTAAAAATTACAAAGACTACGCTTACTTCGAAAACCGTCCTGATGTTGTTAAGATCTTTGATGATCTAGAAGCATATCACAATTTCTGTCGGTTGGAAATGTTTCCGTTTGATGAGTCCCATCTTTATAACAGAGAAAGTTGGGCATGGCGAAGCTTTGAAAAATCACGTAGACCTAAACGTCTGGACGGCTCTCGTGAGCGCAAGCCATATCAGGGCAAAAATCCAAAGTATGCTACTGTAGAATAATGAACGTATTCTTAGTCGACTTAGAATCAGTTGAAACAAGGTACACGGGTCAGTGGAAGACTCATGTACCTGCGTTACTTAAAAAGGCAGGACACAATGTTCAAATTATCTCTGGCCCTACAGATATCCCTAGTGCTACTACTCCTGGTGCCTTTCTTAATTTTGGCGGCACAAACATCTACAAGGCTCGGCAGGTTGAGCAGATGGGTCGGCTTTTTTGCAACGGAGCCGTTCATGCAGGTGATCATTTTATATTTACTGATGCTTGGCATCCGGGCGTCATAAATTTAAAGTACATGAGTGAGTTACTGAACATTCCAGTAACTACACACGGCTTATGGCATGCCGGCAGTTACGATCCTCAAGACTTTTTAGGAAGGCTTGTAGGTAATAAACCTTGGGTTAGAAATGCTGAAAAAAGTTTCTTCCATGCGTTTGATCATAACTACTTTGCCACAGACTTTCACATCAAAATGTTCTATACAAATTTACTAAATGATTATCCTACAGAGAATCCTTGGTACAGCGAACATTTAGAAGAAATATTAAACGGGGAAGAACCAAAGATTGTGCGTACTGGTTGGCCCATGGAGTATATGGAAGATACATTGACTATGTATAAGAACATGCCCAAGCGTGATCTTATACTGTTCCCTCATCGCATAGCGCCAGAGAAACAGGTAGATATCTTCCGTGACTTGGCCACACACTTGCCACAGTATGAATTTGTAGTGTGTCAGGATCAACAACTAACAAAGAATGAATATCATAACTTGTTAGGCGAAGCGAAGATGGTGTTCAGTGCCAACTTACAAGAAACACTAGGTATCAGTTGTTATGAAGGTGCGGTAGTTGATGCTATACCTATGGTTCCAGATAGACTCAGCTACTCAGAGATGTATTATGATACATTCAAGTATCCCAGTGTATGGACACATGACTATGATACTTACACTGTTTATAGACCAGATCTATGCCGTGCAATAATAGAACACATGGACAATTATTCCACAAGGATACCTGCCATACGTAAACAAGCAAAGGATTTATATGACCAATTCTTCAGTGCCAACAACTTACTCAATAACATCAAATGACACTATTACTATAGATACTTCTACATTTGCTAATATAGGGGCTAATATAGGTAACGGTAGCTCATATTATTATGGCAATAATATGGGTACAGTTACATTAGGTACTGGTATCGGATTAACTACTGGAACTATTTCGACATTATCCTCTGCTAGCATTTCTGCATTTACATTTAATCCTTCTACAGAAGAATGGGCTGACACATTCCCGGATTGGGATCGAATACAGAAAATGTGTAAAGAATATCCAGGTCTAGCAATAGCTTTTGAAAAATTTAAAACAACTTACCTACTTGTAAAAAATCACTATGATACTCCAGAAGATCAAAGACCTAAGCCTTAACTGTCTAGAGCGGAATGACCGCAAACGTATTATTATGGATCGTCAATGTAACGAGCCGTTGCTAACTCGTTATTATCTGTTTTTAAAAGATCGTAAGAGGTTTCCGTTTAATGCGTTCCTACATAAATTCCATAAAGGTGATCCTGGAGATGTACACGATCATCCGTGGCCGTATTTTACTTTAATATTAGCAGGCGGCTATTACGAATATACCCCTAATTTTGAATACGGCAAAATGGTCAGTGAAACCAAACACTGGCGGGGGGCTGGGCATTTTAGATTTTGCAGTGCCAACAGCTATCACCGTATTGAATTGAAACCCGGTGTCACACCTTGGACCTTGTTTATGCCCGGGCCGCAACAGCAAGAATGGGGATTCTGGGTAAACAACAAATGGATACACAATGACAACTATCTCGAAGAACGCCGTCAGTAATGGCCTAGTTGGCAGCACTGTGAGTGTTGGTTACGGCAATGCCGTTCCGCCAGCAACTCCACTAATAGTTGGAACGGTTTATACAACTAACAATACCGGATCCGCAGGACAGTTTTTAACATCAACTGGTAACGGAACTAGTTGGAATAATTTCGCCGGCGACAATATACTGGTTGCCAAAAATAATCCTCCAGAATTAGAAGTCAAAGGTCGAATGGTTATCAATGGTAGAGACTTAGAAGAACGGTTAAACACAATTGAAAAGGTATTGCAAATTCCAGAACGAGATGTTAAACTAGAGAAGAAGCATCCAAAGCTAAAGAAACTGTATGATGAATACATCAATGCATTGGGTAAGTATAGAACATTTGAAGCAATTAAAGGAGATGAAGATGGAACTACATGAATCAGTTAAAGATACCTATAAAGAAATGGTTATCAAAGAAAACGAAGGATTTCGTTTGACGCTTAAAAAGCATGAAGTACTAAGCCCTAAAGGTTTGTTTAGTATTAACATGTTACAGGAGTCATTAAAAGACGGTGATGTTATTGACTCGCAAACATATAACTTCTTTATGACCAAGCAAGAGATGCAAGTACTTGCAAACGGACTAGTTGCGTGAAAAAAGTCTATTACTCTTGGCAACAAGTGCAAGGAGCCTGTTTGGACATTGCTAGACAAATGCATATTCATAATTGGCGCCCGGATTATATTGTTGGCATCACTAGGGGCGGGCTTGTTCCTGCCAATCTTCTTAGTCAATATACTGGCATTAAAATGTCCAGTTTAGATATTAGTCTACGAGATGGCGGAGATTGTGTAAGTAACTGTGGCATGGCAGAAGATGCATTTGAAGGTAAAAAGATACTGATTGTTGATGATATTAACGATCAAGGATCCACTGTTGCTTGGATCAAGCAAGACTGGGAGTCAAGTGCATTACCAGGTCATCCCAATTGGGACACCATCTGGGGAGACACCGTTCGCTTTGCAGTGCTAACACATAATTTATCAAGTGAGTTTAAAGATCCAGACTACTATGTGTGGACTGTGAACAAAGCAGAACAAGATTGTTGGTTAGTTTATCCTTGGGAGGAATTTTGGTTATGACATCAGCATTAATTAAATTAATATTTGGCCTTACTCTAATTGTAATTGCCATTGCACTCGGACCCATACTAGGTATATGGGCTTTGAACACACTGTTTCCAGTGCTACACATTCCGTTGACTTGGGAAACTTGGGCGGCATTTGCAATCCTGCTAGGCGGTGCTAGTGGATTAAGTTTTGGATCACGCAGATCATGAGACAAGTAGACCAATTAAATAATCAGCCGTTATCTATGCAAGATTTGAAAGATAAGATTGCTATGGTAGAGGCTGACATCATAAAATTGCAAGGTGAAGCCGGCAATGACCGCAAAAGTACCTTGTTAGCTGAGTATAAAGATTATTTAATAGACGAATTAAAAAATTTAGAAAATGCTAACAGATCTTGAACGTGAATTAGCTGACAAGTCTGCACCGTGGACTGAAATTGAATATAGAACAAAAACTTTTTGGGTGTTTAAAGATGCATATCCAGTTACCGAAGGGCATTTGTTATTTGTGCCTACCTACAAAAGAGCTGAAAACTTATATAACTGCTTCAAAGCCGCATACCAATTTGGTTACGACGGGGTTGAATCGGAAAAATGGGCAGGATTCAACATTGGACAAAATGTCGGCGAAGTTGCTGGACAAACAGTAATGTATCCACATGTGCATATGATCCCAAGACGTCAAGGAGATATGGCAGATCCACGTGGAGGAGTTCGTCATGTCATTCCCAGCAAGGGCAATTATCGTAATGGATTATAAAATTGTGATTCCCTGGCACGACCAAGATAATAATTGGTGGAATCAGATGTGCGCAGATGTAGTAGAAGTATTTGGATTGCCTGGAGAACGATATACATATCATCCGAGATTCGAAGATATGTCGTTTAATTTTAAATCAAAAAAAGATTATCAATTATGCAAAATTCTACTATCAGACAAAATTACGATGTAATCACTGCTTTAGTTTGTGCGTTGATAGCCTGTGCTTACACTGTATTTTATGTAATCGAGCATCCTCATATTACTGTAAAATACGATTGCTCAATTGCCGAAATAAGTCCCGATTATCCTATTGCGGTCAAAGAAGGCTGTCGCAAACTTCGAGCAGATAAAATAAAATGAAAAAACAAATTACAGAATTGATAGAAAAATATTGGATTGAATATCTAATTTTTTGGTTTGGACTAGGATTTATTATAGTACCCCAACTAACAAAATAAACTCGAAAAATTTGCAAAAACCTAAATAAACCTATATAATACTAACATAGGAGTAATAATGACTGAATCCGTAACATACAAAAATATTGACGACAAAGGCTACGAGGAATGTAACCTTGCAGATGTTATCCGCTTTAAAATGAAACGTGATAACAAACGTTTCTGGGCTGGAGATAACATTAGCGATTACCTACACGAAGGTGACAAGGAAATCTTAATCAATGAAGCTACAGAAGCTTTTGAAAAAGTATTAGACACACTGCTAATCGATCGTGAAACTGATCCTAACAGCAAAGGCACAGCCAAGCGATTGGCTAAAATGTATTTTAATGAAGTTATGGCAGGAAGATATGAACAAGCACCAGACGCAACAGCATTTCCAAACGATTCAGCGGACCGTTACGAAGGTATGTTGGTTGTCCGTAGTGAGCTTCGCAGTATGTGTAGCCATCATCACCAACCCGTTAGTGGTGTTGCTTATATTGGTATTATTGCGGCTGAGAAGCTCATTGGACTTAGTAAGTATACAAGGATCGCCCAGTGGTGTGCCCGGCGAGGTACTCTCCAGGAGGAACTTTGCAATGACATTGCTAGAGAAATTCAAAAAGCAACTGGAGCAGAAAACTTAGGTGTATACATTCAAGCCACACATGGGTGTTGCGAGAATCGTGGCATTATGGCACATTCTAGTCTAACACAGACCACAGTACTCAAAGGTGCTTTTAAGGATGACCAAAGTACAAAGAAAGAATTCTTTGACAATATTAAAATGCAACAGGAGTATGCTTCAAAATGAACTCACGACACTTGTATACCTTACGCTGGACACAACCCTATTCAACTATTAACGAGCGTCCTTATCTACGTCAATTGCATGAGGCTGTTGAACGTGCGATTGAAGCACAAGTAGAACGCAACGACTGTCCGCAGGCAAAAGAAGTTATCGAAAGGATAATGTCATTATGAAAGCACAACTTCCGGCAGAAGGTATTTTAAAACATAACGATTGGGGAGACTCGAAAGTTTATCGAGTTACTTGCGAGTGCGGTAATAGTGAGCACGAGCATAATGTATGGGTCGAAGCAGACGACCATGAAGTCTCAGTGACAATTTATACTACCACTAAAAGTAACTTTTGGTCTAAGACAAGATGGTATCATATTTGGACACTATTGACTAAAGGCTACATTGACACTGAATCAACTGTTTGTTTGAAATCGCAAGGTGCTTTGAACTATGCAGAAACATTAAAGAGTGCTATAATAGATGTAGAAGAGTTTAGGAAACAGCAAGATGACAAACGCTAAACAACTAACTGACGAATTAATTTATCGTATGAAAACTACAGACCTAAATAAGTTTGAGATCAAACGCGAAGTAGGCCCTAATTGGTTGCCGAATGGAACTATCCCATTTGACATTAGTGCCACCAAAGGTATCGCCACATTTACAATATGGGCTGAAAGTATTCAAGATGCCGAACACCAAGTATCACAATTTTTAGAAAGAGGCGAAGATGAGCAAAATTAAAATAGCGGAACTTTTCTACTCTATACAGGGAGAGGGTAGATATATGGGGGTGCCCAGTGTGTTCCTTAGAACTTTTGGTTGTAACTTTAAATGTGCTGGCTTTGGTATGCCACGTGGCGAACTAAGCATGGAGGCCGCGGGTATTGCGGCTACACATAGCCTAGTTACACCTTTTCAAAAATATGAAGACTTGCCACTGGTGTCAACAGGTTGTGATAGTTATGCAAGCTGGATGCCTGAGTTTAAAGATCTTAGTCCAATGCTTACAAGTGAAGCGATTGCAGATCGCATTATGGAAATTCTTCCGCAAGATCATTGGAAAGACGAACACTTGGTCATCACAGGTGGTGAACCGTTACTAGGATGGCAACGTGCTTATCCTGACTTGATTAATAATCCTAAGATGCGTGATTTGAAAGAGATTACTTTTGAAACAAATGGTACTCAAAAACTTACTCCAGAATTTAAAAGCTATCTAGCTAAATGGAATAGCGAAGTTGGTAAAGAACTTACGTTTAGCGTCAGTGCCAAATTACCAGCAAGTGGTGAAAAGTGGGAAGAAGCAATTCTTCCAGAAGTAGTTTGTGAATATGAACAAGTTGGTACTGCATATCTTAAATTTGTTGTGGCAACAGAGGATGACATTTTAGATGCAGAACGTGCAGTAACAGAATTTAAGTCGGCAGGATTTAAAGGACATGTTTATCTAATGCCAGTAGGCGGTGTGGAAAGTGTTTATACATTGAACGCAAAAAATGTAGCACTATCGGCTATGAAACGTGGGTGGCGCTATAGCGATCGTTTACAAGTTCCACTCTTTAAAAACGAGTGGGGAACTTAATGATTAAAAATTTATTTAGAAAATGGCTTGGCATCGATAAACTACAAGCTGAAAAAGATGCACTTCAAATTGTTAGAGACAAGGCAGTTGCAGAGACAGTACTAGCACAAAAAGCAGAAGAACAAGCCAAAGCTACTCCTAAGGAACGTGCTACTGCACGAGGTGAACCTTGGGTTAGTGTTTTGGATACGCATGTGAATAAAGATAATATTCGAAATGGCTTTTTTGAACTTGACTGGAATCAGGAATTTATAGTACAATTGAAGCAAGCAGGCTACGGATTTGATGGTGATCCAGAAGAACAAATAGTAGATCGTTGGTTCAGAGATCTAGCATCAAATATGTTGGCTGAGGCTGGACAAGACCCGGGAAGAGCTAGTGCTGGGTATATTAATGTAAGTAAAATAGGTGGCGGCAAAGCCGAAGTTAAATGAGAATTGCTAAGATAAAAAGTCCCGATGCAAAAACTGAATTTGCACCAACATGGAATTTTCCAATAGGAATGGACTCATGGGCTGATCATGATAAAATTGATACCATTCGCAATTGGCTTATTTCACAAGAACAAGTTTTTATAAACAGGTATCCCGTACATCACGATGGCGGAACTGGTCTTGGAGACGCAAGTGTGACCGCAAGGCATGGCAAATATAATCTGTTTCAGTTTAACAAAGAATGTCCAGAGTTAGATGACATGTTAAATTTTATTAGAATTGCATACCTAAAATTCATGGCTAGTCAAGATGGTAATTGGCGAGAACTTCAACTGTATTCTTGGTTTAACATTGCAAGAGCTGGGGAGTCTATCGGCGAACACGGGCATGGTGCAGATCCAGAATCCTATCTAAGTGGTAATATGCACTTAGATACATACAACACCACAAATACATATAAGTCACCATTTGATTCTACATCAAATGTTGTTATTGGAAATAACAAAGGCGACATCACACTATTTCCTAGTTGTGTTCCACATTGGAGTGACGCATATCAAGGCGACACTCCTCGAGTTAGCATAGCATTTGATCTTAGACCAAAAGTAAACAACTATGTTAGCATAACAAAATCTGTGCCATTCATGGATCAATCTATTTTTAATACTATAACAGAAAATCTAAAATGACATATATCATTGTCGACACTGCAAATACATTCTTTCGTGCTAGACACGTAGTGCAAGGTTCTGCCGATATTAAATTGGGCATGGCATTTCATATTACACTTAACAGTATCAAAAAAGCATGGAACGACTTCGGAGGCACCCATGTAGTATTCTGCCTCGAAGGTCGAAGCTGGCGTAAGGACTATTACAAGCCTTACAAGGCTAATAGACAAGAAACTCGTAGTGCTATGACTGTTCGAGAACAAGAAGAAGACAAATTGTTCTGGGAAGCGTTTGATCAGTTTAAAGATTTTATTACAGAAAAGACTAATGCTACTGTAATGCAACATCCTAACTTAGAAGCTGATGATTTGATTGCTGGCTGGATTCAAAGCCATCCAGAAGCAAAACATGTTATTATTTCAACAGACGGAGATTTTGCACAGCTCGTAAGTCCTACCGTTAGCCAGTATAACGGTGTAGGTGATTTACATATCACACACAAAGGTATCTTTGATGCCAAGGGCAAACCTGTTAAAGACAAAAAGACAGGCGAGCCAAAGCCAGCACAAGATCCAGAGTGGATGCTGTTCGAGAAATGTATGCGCGGTGATACCAGTGACAATGTCTTTTCAGCATATCCCGGTGTGCGTACTAAAGGTTCTAAAAACAAGGTTGGCCTTATGGAAGCATTTGAAGATCGTAACGCCAAAGGCTATGCATGGAACAATCTCATGTTGCAGAGGTGGGTCGACCATAATGGTGAAGAACACCGTGTACTGGAAGATTATCAACGTAATGTACAGTTATGCGACTTAACTGCACAACCTGCAGACGTTAAAGTAAAGATTACAGAAACAATTACCGCTAACGCTGTACCTAAGACTGTAGATCAAGTAGGTATTCGTATGCTTAAATTCTGCAATGCTTGGGATATGAAGAAAATTGCAGACAATATACAATCGTACGCTGAGCCATTCCAAGCAAAGTATAACAAATAATATGCATAAATATATGCGTACATTAATAGAGTGCCTTAGGGGCTCTTATAAAGGGGACTAAAAATGACAGAAATACACGCTAAACCCATCGTCGATGGAAAATTTTGGATCGTCGAACAAGACGGTACTAAGATTGCTACACTACACAAAAAAGAGAACAACAAATTTATCCTAAGTAGTACTAGCGGTGAAGTTATGTTTAATAAGAAACAAGATTTAACCAAACAGTTTGGAGAAAAATTCTTTTTAAATAGTGTTAAGGTAAAGGTTACTCAACTAGACGAACACGAGTGCCATGGATATGCAACATCATGCAAACCATACAATGCTATGTATGACGTTCGAAGAAAGCTACCGTTGTTTACTAAAAGCAATGCTAGCAAAAGTTTATATTGTGCAGGATACTATGTAATTAAATTTGACAAGGGTTGGGTTAAATCATTTTGTCCCAAAGCAATTACAATTGAACGCTACCCAAGCAAGGGTCCTTTTAAATCCGAACTAGAAATGAAAATGATATTAGCAAATGCAAAATCAGATTAATCTAACTCCCATTACTCAATTTTCGCACACGCTAAGAGCGGCAGAATTAAGCCAGCAAAAGGAAGTTAAATTACCTATTCAGCAGGCTAGATTGCTTAACTTAGCATTAATTGAAATCCAAGATAAACTGCTACAAGACTACGAGACCATGTTTAATGCTATCAAAAATAGCACTGACAACGAAGTAGTAACTGTGACCATGGACGGCGGCGGTTTTGCAGACAAATAGAGATAAATATATGCGTACATTATTGAAGGTGCGCATATTATGTCAAGACCAAAACCAGCAGTTTTATTAGAACATGTTAACAAGAAAACTTATAAAGCAGAACAAATCCTAGAAGCCGAAGCTATTTGGGCTGTCTTTTATAAAAACGAGCCATTCAATTTGAAAAGTTTTAATAGCCTAACTAGCTATCCAGGTCCTAAATATAAAAAAGTTAGTTTTAGTAATCCCGGACATGCACATAATCTAGCTAAAAAATTAAATCTTACATTTGGATGTGAAGATTTTCAAGTAATAAAATTAACTCAAGGTACTGTTGTAAAATGATAACTAGAGATGTGCTAACCAAAATATTCTTACAGCAATGGGGTAAAAGCATCGATGATGCAAATGTAGAGCTGTATAATAGAATTTGGTGGCAATCAAATAGAGTTAATAAACCAAATGCGTTTCGATTAACTGAAAACGGTTTTGAGTTTTTAACCACTACGTTAGAAATCAAAATGTACGAAGTTCCGTTCACTGAGCCAATTGAACTAAGTCCACAAACAATTATCTTTTTGGAAAGATACATTGACTGTCCTTACTATCTTACAAACCAAAGTATTTCCGTTTTTTCAGAACGTAAAAGTTTTGAGCTCTATTTGTTTTCGGACGATATTCGAAAATTTGGACTGATCAAAGCCATGACAGAAAGAGAAAAAGATCTAGCCAAAATAACCAATAATTTGTAAAAATACTGTTGACAACCAGCAAAGAGCCCTGTATAATACATACATAGACAGCGTTAACTCAACAACACTTTTTTAACTAAGATTGGAAATAAAATGGCTTCGGAACTAATTACCCGTACAGTTGGCCCTAAAGGTGCAAAAAAATCCCTGCGTAAAGCATTTAAAAATCAGCGTCCGATTTTCCTATGGGGGCCTCCAGGAATTGGTAAATCCGATATTATCAAACAGTTGGGCGTAGAACTTGATGCTCACGTGATTGATGTTCGCTTGAGCTTGTGGGAACCTACTGATATTAAAGGTATTCCATATTTTGACTCAAACACAAACAAGATGGTTTGGGCTCCTCCTAGCGAATTGCCAGATGAAGCGTTGGCAACAAAGCACAAAAAGATTGTGCTGTTCTTGGACGAAATGAACAGTGCGGCTCCTGCTGTACAGGCCGCGGCTTATCAGCTGATTTTGAATCGTCGTGTTGGCACTTACAAACTTCCAGACAATGTTGTTATGGTTGCGGCTGGTAATCGTGAAACTGACAAAGGTGTTACATTCCGTATGCCTGCTCCGCTGGCAAACCGTTTTGTTCACTTGGAAATGACTGTTGAATGGGATGACTATTTTGAGTGGGCTGTTGAAAACAAGATTCATCAAGATGTAGTCGGCTTCTTGAGCTTCAGTAAGAAGAGCTTGTACGACTTTGATCCAAAGTCTAGCTCACGTGCGTTTGCTACTCCACGCTCTTGGTCTTTTGTCAGCGAATTGCTCACAGACGACGACTGCGATGCTGATACGTTGACTGATTTGATCAGTGGTTCGGTAGGTGAAGGACTTGCTGTTAGCTTTATGGCACACCGCAAAATTTCTAGCAAGATGCCTAACCCTACAGATATTTTGGCAGGTTCTGTTAAGAAAATGGAATCCAAAGAAATTTCAGCTATGTATTCTTTGACAATTTCGTTGTGCTACGAGCTCAAAGATGCTTGCGACAAAAACGCAAAGAATTGGAATAATCAAGTTAATAACTTCTTCGAATTTATGATGAATAACTTTGAAACAGAATTGGTTATTATGGGTACTAAATTGGCATTGAGCACTTATAAATTGCCACTGGATCCAGATGAGATCAAATGCTTTGATGAATTCCATTCTAAGTTTGGTAAGTACATTAGCGCCGCTACTGAGAAGTAATCGAGTTAGCTGTATTTGACACCTCCTTCGGGAGGTGTTATACTATATACATAGTAAAACATTTAGGAGCAGATATGTCACATGTAGATCCAATCATCGATAAAATTATTGTAGCACGAGTAGGTTTGCTACTTCGTCATCCGTTCTTTGGCAATATGGCTACACGTCTTAAAATTGAAGAAGCCACCGAGTGGTGTATGACTGCGGCAACAGATGGCCGTACTATCTATTTTAATCGTGATTTTTTTGCACCAATGACTACTAAGCAAGTAGAGTTCGTTATTGCACACGAGATTCTTCATAATGTTTTTGATCACATGGGTCGTGTGGAAAATAGAGACCGTAAGATTTGGAATGCCGCGGCTGACTATTGCGTAAACGGACAATTGACTCGAGATCGTATTGGAGAACAACCTCCAGAGATTAATATCTACAACGATCCAAAATACTACGGCAAAGGTGCTGAAGAAATCTACGACGAGTTGTATGATAATGCTGATAAGATTGATATTGGTCAATTGCTAGATGATCACATTGATTGGACTGGACCTAAAGGTAAAGACGGACAGCCAAAGTACACTAAAGAAGAAATGAAGCAGATTCGTGACGAGGTTCGCGAAGCAACTATGCAAGCGGCACAGGCAGCGGGTGCGGGAAATACTCCGGCTAGTGTACAGCGCATGATTAAAGAACTTACAGAAGCAAAAATGAACTGGCGTGAGATTCTGCGTCAACAAATCCAAAGTACAATTAAGAATGACTACACATTTATGCGCCCTAACCGTAAGGGATGGCACATGAGTGCAATTTTGCCTGGAACTAACTACGAAGAAACTATTGATATTTGTATTGCAATTGATATGTCAGGTTCAATTGGAGACGAGCAGGCAAAAGATTTCTTGTCAGAGATCAAAGGTATTATGCAAGAATACAAAGACTTTAAAATTAAAGTTTGGTGCTTTGATACCCGCGTGTACAACGAAGCAGATTTTGACGGCTACTCAATGGACGAGTTCGATGACTACGACGTGATGGGTGGCGGTGGTACCGATTTTGATGCCAATTGGAATTATATGAAGGAACACGATATTAACCCTAAAAAGTTTATCATGTTTACAGATGGTTATCCTTATAGTAGTTGGGGGGATGAAAATTACTGTGATACAGTGTTCATCATCCACGGCAATGATAAAATCGTGCCGCCTTGGGGCGAACATGCATATTATGAAGAAGCGGTAGAAACCGCATGAGTTTAAAAAATGGTAAGCCAAATCCCTTAAATTATTTTAATTTAAGAAGGGTTGATTTTGCCTGCCCGCATTTTAAATATACAAACTTAGACAGATATAATCCAGGGTTGATTAAAAAGATCGACCATTGGATTATATCCAATCTAAACAACAGGTATTATATAGGGCAAGGTATTGCTCTAGACAATACTAACACAATAGTCTATAATACACATATTGGATTTGAGTCAGAGAAAGAACTCAGTTTCTTCACAATCGCATGTCCGCATTTGCAACAGAGATAATTATATACGTACATTCAAAGGAGATATTATGACTGATACAGTACAAGATACGCAAGAGCAATCACAAGCTCAAGGCGGAGAAAATTCAAATGAACTAACAATTAATGACCTTAATGCCATGAAAATCATTATCGATATTGCTAGTTCACGCGGTGCATTTAAACCAAATGAAATGGTAGCTGTTGGGCAAACATACACCAAGCTAGAATCATTTTTAGCAACAGTTGCTAAACAAGCAGAAGCACAGAAAGCTGCCGCACCAACAGGAGCATAATATGGCTGAACTTAAACACGTAGGTCGTGTAATATCAACTAAACAGCGTTGTTTGGTAGCATATCGTACACTACCCGGCGAATCTAGCAGTTGCTTGGTTATCCCTACAGATACATTAAATGATAGTTATCATAATAGTATTATCAATTTAGTCGAAGGGCATGCTGGACAAGATTCTTATGAATTTGCTGACATACTGATGCGTACAACATTCAGCGATGGTAACAATATGCTTAAATGGTTACATGCAAATGGACGTCTTCTCAAGATGGGTACTAGCTCTATCGAGATGAATCCAAGTCCTGGTGTCACTATACAACTGAGTGAATTAAATCAAATTATTGCTGAACAGCGCGGAGTGTCAGTTGACGATCTTGCTCTCAAGCCACAATTCGACGAACAGGAATCTGAGGCAGCTAAAACTGTCGCAAAGTCTACTGAGACAGTTAAAGATAATAGTGCTGCCAAGACTACATCGGCAAGTGTAAATGAAGTTGAAGCTGTTACAGCTACACCAACATCGTTTGATAGTCCAGATGCTGAAGCAAAGTTTTATCGTAGCCAAGCAGATAAGTTAGCCAAAGAAGCGGCTGCAATGAGACGACGAGCTGAAGAACTATCGCCGACTAAGAAAAAAATTGTCTAACTTAGGTAAATCACTTTCTAAAGATCTTATAGAAAATTGGCCAGAAGTATTCAGTGAGGTAAAACTTAATGTGTTACCTCTTAGGTATCTCCATGCCGTTCTGATCAATTTTAAAGATGGTAAGACTTGGGAGATAAGAATCACCCCAGAAATTAAACGTGATGGGTGGCCTGCTTTTGAAAAGAATTTATCTGAACTAGTTGTTAATTATGAAGATAAAGTAGATAACGTCGATTTTAAACTAGATACTGTTAAAGTTAGAAGAGATATTGAACGTAGTACTCAAAAATTTTTAAAGAAAAAGAAGCTATAAATAATGCATGTTCGACTACTCAGTTACTCCCAACCCACACAGGAATTTGCAGATCTTGGCATCCAAGATGCACAGGAACTCATTGCGTATTGCGCCCGTGTCAGCAATCCCTCCAATCAGCTCAACACAGACACATCAGAAAAACTCATCCGATACCTCATCAAACACCAGCACTGGTCACCACTTGAAATGGTCAGCGCCTGTATTGAAATCTCCACAACAAGAGATATTGCACGACAGATCCTCAGACATCGTAGCTTCAGCTTTCAAGAATTCAGTCAGCGATATGCTGACCCTACTAAAGACCTGTCGTTTGTATTGCGAGAAGCACGACTCCAAGACACCGCTAACAGACAAAACAGTATCACAACAGATGATCAACTGTTACAAAATGAATGGGAACGTGCTCAGAAAAGAGTTATATACGCCGCACAAAGAGAGTACGAGTGGGCTATCGCTAATGGCATAGCAAAAGAACAAGCTCGTGCAGTATTGCCAGAAGGACTTATTGAAAGTCGTTTATATATGAATGGTACACTACGCAGTTGGATTCATTTTATTGAACTACGCAGTGCTAATGGTACACAAAAAGAGCATCAAGAAGTAGCATTAGCCTGTGCTAAGGTTATTGCTGATATTTTCCCTATGACTCTTGAATTGATCGGCTAGCCATTTAAAGTCATTGATTTTACTTAATGCTGGTATATTGCCAGCATTTTTTTCACCGTATTTTCTACCTGCAACTGCACCTGCAATTGCATAGATTCCGTAATGTCCATTACTAGCATTACACCATGTGTCTAAACGTTCAGTAGCTTCAGAATCCTTAATAGATGCTAATTTTGCGCACTCACGAAATGCCGAGCGCCAAGTGGTAAACTCATCAGTATTGAATGCAGTAATATTGCTAACTTCTTTCATTACTTTAAATTTCTTACTTATACTCATAGTCATATCTGGATTGTTAACATTCATTCTTGCTGTTAACGATCTCGGCAATAGCTTTATTCCACCATATCCATATGATAAACTGTTGATAGGATTAATACTATGCCAAACATGTACTACATCTGTTTCCCACTCTGGTACTAGATAATCAAATTTAAAAGAATTCAATACAACTGCATCTGCATCTACTACCCACATCATTTTAGTAAAACTTTTTTTGGCAGCGGCAATATGAGCTTGATGTATACCCTTAATACCATTAACACGCTTGACTAAAGGAAATCGTTCTTTTAGTGCATTAAAGTTGGCATCTGCATCTGGTTCATTGTATGAAATAAAAATAATATCGTACATTATAGTCGCCTTAAGTTCCTTGGGACGTTGCTGTAAACTAATTTAAAAAATTTACTGCTGTCGCTATCTAAATCAGACATTTCTAAATTGTATTCATGTTTTAAAGTTTCGCCAATTCCCATTATTTCATAAGGCAACATTTTGTCGGTAATTTTACTGTACGTAGTTTCCCACTCAGATATGAGCCACTCGAAATCTCTAACATTAGCATAATCCCAATCAGTACACATGGTACGATAGCATCCTTCTCTAGCACCGTACATACTCCACAGCCCATTTTTTACATCAGCGCCTGCATTACACCAAATTAATAATCTGTGATAATTTTGCCACCAGATGTCTTTTAAATGGTTAGCTTTTGCACCCTGCAATAAGCACATTTTTACACCTTCTCTGAATCCTGCTCTCCATGCCTGGAACGGAGTGGCATTAGTAAAACTCTCGCTGTAGTTTTCATTAAATTGTACATACAAGTCATCAAAGCAGAATTCAACTAATCTCTTGACATCAGTAGGATCACTATTTTCGTGTGTGCGCATATTATTGACAAACTCACGTGTCCATAATTTAAGCCCGCCATTGCCGTACATAAGTCCGTTAACATGAACTCGCCCGCACCAGCTAAACACATTTTTATTGGTTAATCCTAACTTTTCTAAATCAATTTCAACTTCTAAAAACTTAGGATCTATTATATTATCTGCATCTACAGTAACAAAGTATTCAGTCTCACTCAACGCGGCGCAGGCTTTGTGTGCGGCATCACTGCCTTTTACTCCGTGTACACGCTTTGCCCAAGGTGCTTTGGTCAACAAATCGGCATAGTTTTTTTCAGCATTAGGTTCATCATAGCTGAGAAAAATAATATCTTGTTCTATAATTTTAATCATTAATTAATAATCCATACGAATCAAAAACTGCCTTTGATGCAATCGTAATCAGTTTTATATCATTTTCAAATTTAGTGTCAAATGCAATATTTACTATAGGCTGTTCTAATAATTGTTTAGAATCTAATACAATAGTTCTAATTAAAAAATTAAAATTGTTTTCTAACATAACAAAAAAAACTAAATTAGCAATCGGATCAGTTCCTATAGATTTTTTACACTTGTCCGATAAACTAAATCCCCAACGATTTTTATCCCATGTTACTGTTAAATCAGTTGATTTATTAGGAGCATCTATAATCCATTCTAATACACTGTTTCTAGATACAACAGTATGATCAGCTTTTGGTATTAATCCAGTGTAAGCTCGCTTGCCTGGAACTTTTATATTGCCAATAATATAGTCAAAAAACTTTTTCTTACCTGTTATAAAATCGTTATATTCGGCTTGAGGTACTTCAAGGAAATTCTCATTTTGTTTTTCGTTTGACGCTGAAAAAATCCTGCCGGTAGATTTATCATAATGCAAGTAAAATTTAGGCACAGGAGCTTTGTACTTACGAACCATACACTAATCCCGATAATTTAGATAACATGCGATTATCAATAAAGTCTTTTTCTACATAATGAAACAATTTATTTTGTTTGATGTTTCCAACAATTAGCTCACCGTTATTATTTAAATAACATGTAACAACATCCTGCCAACTTTTAGGTATAGGTATTATTCCCTGTATTGGTGTTTTCATATGTGCAAACTCCATTGGGTTTTTATTATTAATTACTTGTTCAGATATGCCAAGCATATCAATGGCAATTGCTGAAGCTAGATCCATGCTTAACCAATTTTGGTATTCCTTAGGAGCAAATTTGCCATAGCATAGTTCCCAATTATTCACTACAAATTCTAATGTTTTATAAAAATTTAATGCTAGTTCTGTTTTTTTAAAATAATGTAACGCAAAATATGGACTAGGCAATCCATTGGCAATGAACGCTTTCCTGTGATAAGTATCAACTACTGTATCTAGTTTGTAATTAGTTATTTGTGAACAAAACTGTAAGTCAAAATTACTGCAAAAATCCCACCAGGATTTAATATCGCCTAATAGTAGCATGTCAGTATCTAATACAATTGTTTCTTCATAGGGACTTATATGAAACAGTTTCCAACGGTTTTCACTTCGAAATCTAGTAGCAGTATCATCTACCCAAGGTATCGGGATTATTTGATCAAATACTTTTTGATATTTTTTAGGAACTGGATCGTTGGTTGCAATTGATATTGCCGTTATATCTGTTTGACTATACTTAATTGATAGGGCCAATGCGTAAGCCTGTTGTACATAGTCAACAGTATCAGTATTTTGAGCTAGTACTAAAAATCCCTTAGACACCAGAACCTCCATCAATAAATCTAGTTAGACTTGATTTATTCATTACATGGACATCAAGGCCATTAGTTTTAACAAGTGTATATTCTCCAAGATGATTTTTCTTTTCAACTAAAAATTTCATCTTATTTGCATCAGTGCTAACTAGCACATCTTTATCCAAAGTGTATACCATTGTTCCCGGAAGATTAGTTGCAAATGTACCATTTGTGCTTCCATTCATAATATGGATTGCAATACTAAATGCAAAATCATTTCTAAAATTATTAGATTCAATATTGTACAACATTCTATAGTAATGCCAATTTGATTTTATATACGCAACAATATTAAAGAATGCTTCTGTAAATACGTTTTTTTGAAATACAAATACCGTAGCCCAGTAAAAAGGAATACTGTATTGTGTTATTCTATCAAATTCACTTGAACGTTTCCATCCAGCTAAGTCGAAGGAACTTTTATATAATTGTAAATCTTGATCGTTGTCAAGAGCAAGTTTTAGTATGCTAGAATTTATAATATAATCGCTGTCGATTACTAGAGTTTTTTCATACGGAGATAAATTATAAATTTGTCCTCTTGAGGAATTTTTCCATTCTAGCATAGTCGATGCTAGTGCTCCGTCGCTGAATTTTTTTACCTGGGTCGAACTATCTTTAGGAATTTCAATAATTTGATCAAAAGGATTATCCGGATATTTAGATAGCAAAAAGTTTTTGTCGTCAGTTACAACTGATACCGGAATATCTAAATGTTCAATAACTTTAGAAGCAGAATATACTGCCATTTTGATGTAATCAATTTTGCTATTATTTTGAGCAAATATTACTGCACCGTTCATAGTTCAACGATATCCGAAATTTTTCTTTTAGATTTAATTTCGTTAAACTTAACTGAATACTCGTTTAACGCTTCAAAATACTGATCAGTGATATTTGTAAAAAATTCTGTAACATCAACAATATTAACAGGTAAATTGTTTATGTCCAAAAACGGAACATCACTATTACGTCCGAGATCTAGTGACATTTTTGTAAAATTAATTAACTCTAGTGTAATTAAAAATGTTGCACCGTTTATGTAAAACAATAATTTTTGATTAAATTCTTCTAATGCGACCTTGCGCTGATTAGACAGAGTTGCCATATAATTAGCAACGTTAAATGCTTTTTCGATTCTTTCATCCATAGACGACTCCATAGTGTATTATACACTATGTTAGTTATCATGTTGAGTGAAGCGTGGAGTGCAGTCCTGATTAAGGACCAACTGACGATACAGCAGGTAAAGAAACTGCTACATTGGTTCCAGTAGCATAGTATGCCTGGACTTGGCTGATCAAAGTTCCGTCAACGTTTTCGTCGGTACCATACGGTGCATTTGGTTGTCCGGATAGGTCTGCAAAATGTATGGTAAAAGTTATTACTGATCCTGCCGCATTTATTTTAGCAGAAATATCGTACTGATTTGGAGAGTATGAACTATTCTCAGTGCTTTTTGTAAAAATCAATTGGTTTACTGTGGTCAGCTGATAGTACCCAATACTACTAGCCACTGTTCCCGGAGTAGTTCCTGCGTCAGAAGTACTGCCGTAGCCAAAGGTAATAGTACCCATGTTAGACAGCATTTTATTCCACGAGTCATTTTTACTGCCGATTGCAGTATTTGATCCGCCGCTTTGGCTACCGGAGAATTGAAAATTGCCGCCGCTGTTAAAAAATGCCCTTGCGGAATCATAATTAGGAAAGGTTGCAGTTACTACATGACTAATAGTACCGTTCCATGCACTAGTTCTACTGCTGGTAGCAACATCAGCTAATGTGCCTTGCCCGCTCGGTGGAGTTATCAGCTTGTTTACAATAATTAGCTCAGCCATTGAATCGTAAGCGGCTCTGTCTGACTCTTTTACCTGGGTAGTATTTCTAATAACAGTAAGTTGTCCGCTTTGGTCTGTTGTTGTTTGATGATTACGTGCCTTTAGCAAATCATTTCGCAATGCAGTCCACTGACTTACTAGGATCGGAGTACCTTGTGTTACTTGGATACTAGTGACTGGTTGACCGTATCCGCTAGTGCCGGAACCAACTCCTAGAACCGTAGCAATTTTTGACTGTATAGTATTATAATCAGTAGCTAGGATTGATGTATTTTGACCAGACATTGTTATTCCTTATAGTACTACAACTTCAATTACACCTTCAACACCCCTTACAGTATCAAAGTCCTCAAGAGCTATTGCAAATACATCCCCGTTCGCCTGTATCGAGGTAACTGCACGCCCTTGTCCGTATGCTATTAATCGATCGCCTTTGGCGACAGGCCCAACTACCTTGCAAGGTACTCGACCTTTTAGTGCAACATATGTGCCACCTTCTAATTCACTATTCATCATGTAAGCTGGATTTGTAGATATCACACCTATTGCTCGATCACCAAGAGTGGCTGTTGATACTTCAGCTGAGCCACCAACTTTTACCACTGTGCCCGGTGTTAATTCAACATCGGTTAAATATTTCTCTGCCAAGTCAGCGTAGTTAGCACTAGATGCAATTCCTTGAAATAAGTTTGCGGCAATATTTGAGCTGCCGTCACGAGCTACAACAGTATTAGGGCTTGAAGCAATACTAGCTGTTCTATAAACTCCACCTACATTAAGCGCATCTGCTTGAGATGATGTGCCGTTAATATAACTAGCATAAATTTGATTCCACTGTAAAGACGGACTTCCTATATTGTTTGTCAGTGTTGTACCCGGTAACATGTCACTGCCTACTAATTGAAGTGGAGTTTTTGTTGCCGCTGAAACGGTAGTTTGAAATACAATTGTGTTGTTTGATTGATTTCTAATAGTAGGAGTTGTTGCTGACTGGTTAAAAACAACTAACCTAGCAATAGGATTACCAACGGTATATCCTACATCGGCAAAGTTAACCTGTGTACTAAATGCCGCGCTACCTGTTTGTACAAATGCTGATACTGGCAATCCGCCTAATTGGTCAGCATTTGTAGCTGTTCCGTAAAATCTGTGAGCACTTGATGTTACACCCGGAGCCGCATTATTGTTAGTATAAACTAATGTAATACCTTGGTGAATTGTAGTAAAGCCTGTGATTGCGTTTTGAGTGTTATCTAAAATAAAATCACTATCTGCACTAATTGTAAATATAACCTGGCCGTTATCAACGCCCTGGATTACCGGATGAGATACACCAAAACTGTCTTTTAGACTGATAGAGCGCATTTGTGTTGTACCTGCGCCTGCAACACCTTGAGGACCAATCAATGTAAATGTAGTGCCGTTCCACGCATATAACTGATTATTATTAGTATCGTACCAAAAATCACCCTGTGTTAATCCTGAAGGAGCAGTTCCGCCAATTTCTGCACCACCTGTTGTACGGAATTTTGTGCCGTCGTAAAATTTTAACTTGCTTTTTCCGCTGTCAAACCAAATTTGTCCTGGTAATGGCTTAGGAGGCTGTGTAGTATTAGCAAAATTTTCTAATAGATATACAAAATTTTCATTCTGAATTGATCCGTATCCAGCATAATTTTTGCCGATTAATTTCAGATCAAGAGTAGCATCTATTGTGCCGTCGGCAATAACAGCAATTTGATTACCGTTATATCTTGTTATTGTATATGACATCTGGCTCGTTCCTTATTCGTAGTATTTATGCTAGTTTTGGTTTAAGAATATAACTGGTAAGTCCATATTCCAGCTAATAGCTGAAATTGGCGGACATACGGGTTTGCTGTTCCGCTTCCGGCTCCCGGGCCTGATGCCACAAATACTGTTCCGCTAGTATTATTTCCTGCTCCAATTGCTGTAAAATTTGTAGTTCCCGGTGCCGCAACAGTATATATTGCGCCGGTCACAAATGATCCTGCGGGGATACTTTGTGTAGCACCCGCATCTATGCATACTACTCTAGCTATTGTGTTATTTTGATGCTCACTAGCAGGAAAAATCTTTGGTAAAATACCTGACGATATTTGTAAATTTGTAAAGCCAGTAGTGGTTAACGATATTGCAAGTGGGGAGCTTTGTATTGCAGTATCAACATATCCTTTAGATGCGGCATCGGTGCTAACTGTAGGGGTTGCAACACTGGTTATTTTAGAATTGCTTACATCAACGGATCCAGTTCCTTTTGGTGTCAACGTTAGATTAGCATTTGCAACCGATGCATTTAGATATGAAATTGTTGAGCCTGTGATAGATACATATCCAGCTTGGAATGATATTTGAGTTCCGATACTAGTTAGGCCAGGCGCACTAGTAATTGCTGTGCCTAATGAATTTGCTGTTACAACATCTATACCGTTAATTTTGTAACTTTTACCTGAAGCTAGACTGAGATTTTCTGAACTTGTCCACGCAGTATTAGCCGAATACCAAAGAAATGTTTTATTAACATCTGTACCGGCAGCAATTTCTAAGCCACCGCCGTTAGCACTAGTATTTGACGGGCTTGCTGTTTTAGCTAGAATAATAGTTTTATCACTAACATTAATTATTGCAGAATTAATAGTAGTAGTAGTGCCTTCAATCGTCAAATCTCCACGAACTCTAACACTACCATTTACATCTAAAGTTGCTGTTGGGACTGTTGTATATATACCGACATACTTGCCAGACGCATTAACATATAGTGCAGAAGTCTGACTTGTCGAATTTAACATGTTAAGAGAAAAATTCTGATTAGTAGAATTGGATTTGATTTCAAATAATGAATAGTTAACATTTATTTCAGTACTAGATGCTTGTCCCAATACTAGCGGTGTACTATTTTGTATTGTTAACGATCCCGTAGTCGACGAATCTCCAACGGTCGTTACAAAATTTGACGATGATAATAGTGTGCCAGTCGGACTAATTAGTGTACTCGAAGAGCTTACAGGAACATTAAATGATATTCCAGGCTTATTACCAACATTAAACCCAGAAGTAATTGCTCCGGAAAATCCAGTAATTGCTGTAAGTGGTGTAAAACTGTCTTTGCTAAAAATACCAAGTATTGTATTAGCAACTTTGAGGTAACAAATTGTATGGCTAACTTTATTAGTATCTACTACATCCTCAACGATGAATCCTGTTTGTCCCTGAGCATTAGTGTAAATAGGGCCTGCTAATTTTGTCGAGTTACCATCATTAAAATACATTTGTTGACGTAAACTATCTATCCAGATATCCCCAGTTGTTAGACTACTAGGAGCCGTTGGGGATACTGTTGTTCCGCCGGTAACTTTAAACTGTACTCCGTCGTATATTTTTAATCGATTGTCATTAGTATCAAACCAAAGTTGCCCGGTTATAGGATAGTTTGGCTGACTAGTATTTGCAAAATTTTCTAATAGACGTACAAAGTTATCATTAAAAAAAACTCCGTAACCTGTAGCATTTTTTGCTATTAAAGTTAAGTCAGTCGTTGTTTGGTCAATTGTACCGTCAATCAATTGAGTTAATGTTGTGCCGTTGGTTTTTAATATATTATAACTCATTATAAAGCACCAGTAAAGATTATGTAATTAATTGTTGCATAAGGATTCATTGTTGAAAATCCTTCACCCAATGAGTTCGCTGTAACTGATCCACTGCTGGGGTATCCTGACCCAGAACTAGTAGTTGGCAAGCCTAGCCCCGGAACTGCATTTGGATCAGGGCCTGCACCTGGCAGCCCGGCTGCATAATATTGTGCATTCCCACTGCTTAAATTATGAAAGTGATCCGGAAGATTATTCAATCTTAGTGTTTGAGTTTGACTCCCCAAGCCTGTTCCGATCGTGTCTGCTGTAATATCTGTTACTCTATTAGCTGATCCGCCGCCAGTTTGAATTTGTGTTCCAGATCCATCTTTACTAGGTACAGTAATACCATTATCCATGTTGTCACGACCCAATGCAAATCTGCCTCTCATATCAGGTAATCCAAATGTGCCTAGACCTTGCAATAGCTGTGCAGGTTTGTAAACATACCCAATAACTTGGAATAACAAAGTATATTCTGAAACCCTCACTTCACTGCCATCGCACAGCAAGTAACCGGCGGGTATAGTTGTGCCTGCAAACGGAAATAATGTACCTACAGGAACGGTAGCAACGTGATTTAATAAAGTTTGTTTAGTCATGCTTAACAAACCAGATCCAGCTCTATAAACTAAAAATTGATCAGTTGGTGATGAATCATCGGCGGCAGCCTTAGATGTGATAATACCAGAACTAATAGATGTATTAAACAGTGCAACTCCAGTCTGAGTTTGTCCATCAAAGCTCACATCCGGTGCAGAAACGTCACCGGTTAATCTAAAATTTGTTGGGCTTTGTAATTTGGCAGCGGCACCGCTGATACTTCCGGTAAGCTGTCCAGTAAACACACCATTGAAGTTACCGACAAACGATTGAGCATAGATATTTCTAAATGTTGCACTAGCTGATCCAATATCATATATACCTGTAGTTGACGGAAGTAGAGCCGGTCCTGTCACCGGTTCTCCGTTATGCAACCAATTTAGATATAGCTGTCCGCTTATTGTAGTATCATCACCAAGATTTGATGCTTTAGCGACTGATAATCCGCCAAGTGTTTTTATACTTGCACCAGCTATATCGCCGACATCTGAGGTTCCTAAATCATTTAAACCGGCACTGGTCGTTATAGTACCATCTACATCAAGCGTAGAAGCTGGAGATATATTGTTTAAACCAATTCCTATTTTTCCAAGAGGTGATACATGAATTAAAATTGAACTATTTAAATTAAACTCGATACTATTTGAACTACCCTTAGAATAAAATACCGTTGAATTGCCGTTAACTCCAATATTAAAATTTAAACTATTACCTAGACTGATACCGGCGTCAGTCTTGATATTAATAGCGTTACTCGTTAAGCTAACTTGGTCATTACGTAAGAAGCTAGAAGCCGGAACTACAGTATTATTAACTAGCAATGCATCTGCAGAACTTGCTGTACCCCAAATTCTTGACAAAGATGTAGAACTTGTTGTATCAGTAGTACTTAAATTAATACCCTGATTAATATTAGCAAAACCTGCGATATATGCTTTAGGTATAAATGTATCTTTACTGATTATAGCAATTCTATAATTGTTAGCATATAAAGAAATTACCGAATAAGTTTCATTGTTCACATCGATAATTTCATCAACAATCGGACCGGTTAAAGTTCCTGTTGAGAATTGAGGGCCAACTAATAACCAGTTTGATCCAGAAAATAGATATAATTGGCTTGTATCTGTGTTAGACCACAAATCACCAGGACTGCTGTTGGCAACATCGGGAGCTGTCGCTGATTTTTTTAACGAACCAGCGGCGCCCCAAGTAGTACCATCATAGACTTTAAGTGTATTAATGCTGCCTGCGGTATCATACCACAACTGGCCTTGAACTGGGTTTGAGGGTGGCGAACTATTAGCAAAATTTTCTAATAGATGCAATAAGTCTGTTGCAATTACTGGGCCATATCCTGCATAATTTTTACCAACAAACGTAATACTAGTTTGAGTGTTGAGGGTTTGGTCGGCTACAACAATTGGAGCTTTAGCAGGATTGTTCGGCTCAGAGTAGGTTACTTGATACGTCATTTATTAAACTCCTACCAGGCCAGTCAAACTTTGTATACGCACAGTATAATCGATCTGAATCAATCTGTTTAAACTTTTTTGTACAGGATGGAAAATAACATGTGTTAACAATAAACTTTGACCAGTTGGGCTATAACTTTGTAATCCTAACTCATCAAATAAAAATGCATTAGCGCCATCAGATGTTGTATCATACGCACTCTGTGAACCAGGTTCGCCGTAATCTAATAAACAAGTTACAAATATATCAGTATAATTTGTACCGGTCACATGTCGAGTTTCAATATAATTGCGAGTTGGATCAATATTATTGCTTGAACGCCCGTCAACTATTTTAGAATAAGTTTGGTTGTATAAACTAGCGTTTGATCCTGAACTATTTGGGCTTAGATACGTGATAATTCCTGTAGGATCGATAGCTGTACCGCCATTGCCAAACGCCATTTGATAGACAAACCCTTGTCCGCTGTTAGCCATGCTTTGAGCTAGAGCAATACTAATGTTTTCGTAATGGATTGCATTACGTTTGTTAACATAAATTTCTTTGGATTCAGGGTTATATATCTTAATATGCCCTTCTATATGTATTCCAGTTACGTCTTTACTCTGCATAATGGTCTCTCTTTATATGGTATTTATCAATGTTTATAATGTGCTAGTTTAATGTTATCAACGTTCTAGCTGGATTAGAGCAAGCGTTACTGTTATAGCGGCAGATGCAACACCATTATTGTATACTTTCAATTGTATGTTGTTATTTGGAACCACTTCGTCATTAAATCCCATAACCATTGGGGTAAATTTTTGTGTTTTTGCAGTAGTTGAAATCATCTCAGCTACGATTCCGTTGCCCGGAACTGGATCTGTTGTTATTGATCTGCTTACATCCGCTGCCTGTGTTGCTACGGAGGTATATATCGATACCCAGGCTGCCGCGCTGGTTGTTATAGATAGCAATGCATAACTTTTAAAACCAGTAATAGTAATAATGTCAAAGGAGCCTGCGGCAATTGTTTGTGTTGTTCCAGACACAATAGTTCTTACTATAGTTGTTTGTGCGGCAACTAACTGGCTGCTACCGTTTAAGGTAACCGTAACGCCGTCAATCTTTACTGCGCCTAATGTACTAGCACTTGCAGTAGGAATAACCTGTGCTGGAGAACTGATAACTCCTGCACCACTAATTACCACCGATATACCGTCAACTTTAACGCCACCTAATACACTTGTACTAGCGGTTGGCAATGTATATTGTGCGGGAGCTCCATTTATTTTAGCGTAACTTAGACTAGTAATCCATGTGGGATCTGCATAAGAATTAGTTGTTAACACTACATCATTGATTGTAGGGGCTTGCCAAGATAAATTTGTACCGTTGGTACTTAAAAACAAGCCAGCACTTCCAACTTGCGAGGGAATTACTGTACTAGTATACAATTCAGTAAAATTAGCATTTATTTTTTGGGCACCGGTACGCAATGAATCGCCCGAATGATCGTTAGGTGCTGATCCTAAATTAATAAGTTGCTGTGACATTGTTAGTTTCCTTGGTCAAATGTAGTGTTTGTTGCATCAAATGTTCCAATTGTTGAATCAAATGTAGAATTGGATGCTGTTGTTTGTTGCAAATATTTATTGTAATCAGTATACCATACTCCAGGAGTAGCTTTTAAGAATCTAGAGATATCGCCATCGTCATTTAGAATATTAATAGAACCGTCCCAAGCTGTGCCAGTACGTCTAACAACTGTAACTTGAGTTCCTACTGCTAATTTATTAGTAAGACGAATACTAGATGAAGTACCGTTAACTGCAAAATCTGCATCTAGTTGCACATCACCTTCGGGGCTGTAAGGAGCAATATTAACATTGTGTACTTTATAAGGAGTTTTCTTTAGTCGAATATTTCCAATAAAGAAAGTCCAATTACTACTGTCTGTGCTAAATTTGGAGCTACTAGTATGCTGTGTAATACATCTGTAGGTATAACTACCCACAGTTACTACTGTTCCAACATTATAGACAACTCCTGCGGCCCATGATAAGCTAGAATCATATCCACCGACAAATACTTCAATGTCGTCTGCTTGTACATACCCTACTGGGATTGAAGATGTGTATCCTGTAGCATATGTCCATTCTGATGTGCTTGTGTACTTTCCAGTAGCAACCACACTGGTCATTGGTGTAAACCCTAGATTTACAATATTTGTACCATCTGACAATATTTGGTCAACTGTTAATTTATCACTGTATGGAATTGTTTCTGATCGACCGATATCTTGAACTTTTGATCCAATTATATGGATTTCCGGAGTTCCTGTTCCTAAAGTACCCCGACGTAATCTACTTAACACATTTCCAGTAAGAGCGAAATATTCGATTCGTTCGCCTCGGATTTCAATGATACCGGGTTTATTTTGTGATGGATTAGGAATATCAAAATTACTAGCATCTTTGACAGTGATAATAGTATCGTTCCAAAGCAAATCATTAACTAACGATGTTTGTTTGTTAAGACTTAGTCGTTTGTATATTACACGATTTAACATATCTTTAAATTGCATATAAGAAATGCTAGATGTTATTATTCTGCTACTGAAAAGCATTACTGATATATTATCAGCATCTGTTGGTATTGCTGCCAACTGAATACTGATTTTATCATCATTGACTTTATAATCAGAACTTGGAATCAGTAATGTGTTGTTCTTCATTACCCAAACATAATTGTCATCTATGACCGGTCTGTCTAGCTCTATACGACCAGTACTCAGGGCAGTATACGTATAAAATTCTAAAGTATCAGGTGTTATACTTAAATCTGAAGAAATAGTTGTTGTGGTTCTTTCAACATCTAAAATGTTATGCTGATAACTACTGATCACTTCTACTACACTGTTAAGTGCAGGAGCTGTATTAAATGTAATTGTATTGTTAAGAGGATTATACGAATAATCTGCTCCTACATTTACACTAACAACTAGTTGTTTACCGGCATAAAATTTATAAGTAGGTCTACTCAATTTAATAGCGATCCCGCCAATGTCAACAATATAATCGTTACCCAGCACTAGTAGTTTACCATCAGCGATAACTTGTATGTTGTCAATCGTAAGTTCATATGGTCTAAACTTAGTAGCATCGATTGTATAGTTTAATCTGTTACCGCCTATAGTAAAGTAACTATTAGTTGGTGCTCGAAGAATATTCGATCCAACTCTAACAATAATATTAGATTCGTTCGGGATACTTGTACCTATAGGATTTGCTAGTATAAACGATGTAGAACTCCCATTAGGTGTAATACGCTCAGCTTTAGTAATTGAGAATGTATGTTGATTTCCGCTAACAATAACAAAATTTATTAGAGCGCCTGCTACCGGAGGTGTAATAAATCTAATGCCAACTGCATTAGTAAACGAATAGCTAGAATCAGTCTTAAACAACTCTGCATTAGCAACAACTCCGTCGATATAAACTAATGTGGTAATAGTATCTAACCAGGTTGCTCTAGTGACAAATTCTTGCGTTACTCCATCTCCAACAAAATAGTCAATATCTAAAATATTATTACCATTAAATCCTACACTGAATATTCCAATTTCTTGCCCGGCGGGCGGTACAGTGTTGAATTTAATTAATTTATTACGATAATCAACAGTATAATTATCAACCTGAGTTTCTATTACATTTCCTAATTTTACAACCACTGCTTGTGGGCTATTAGGCTGCTGTGATATCGAGTATGATGATGTTACTCCGTCACTAAAGTACCTATCTACTTTGAACCTTGCACTACCCGAACTAAATTGATCGTACACTTTTATTGCTAAGGTATCTACAATCTGTCCAGGCACGACTTCTTCAGGAGCTGGGCTAGACGTAGGTGTTACTAATCCATCTCCATCCATAATTATATCGTCGGCTGCAAATCCAGTTGCTGTGGTGAACGCTCCGCTAAGATCGTGTGCAGTTGTTCCGCCGGTGATGGCAGTATCGTAATCAACATTCTGTGGAACTATTGCACCATCACTTGTACTCTTACGGAATATAAATCTATCGCCTGCTAGTACTGAATACTCTGGAGGTAGTTCAATAATATTAGAAATACTATTGTTAATTATTTCACCATCAACGGTAGTATCCGATGAGGTATATACTGTTGATGCTTGTCCAGCATCATATATCTGGCTCGGAGTTACAACGCTTGCAGTTCCGTTATCGAGTGGAGTAATAGTCTGTCCCGGACTTCCTACTATAGGAGTATACATCACAGCATCGAGATTTTTTTGTTGAAGGGTGCTGTATGCCGGATCATCAATTCTAACCGGAGCCAAGCTGCCAGATATTTTTATAGTACTGCCGGCAGCAATTGGATTTACCAGGATGATAGATCCATTCTTGTTTATAGTAACATCGATCGGTGATACTAATGTTCTAGTAAATACTATTGAACTAGCTGATGGGACATCAACAAATATAATTTGACTCAGACTAACTGTTGTTGCCGATGGTATTGCTGTTATTTTTGTGTTATAGCTAAATGCTGCCGTTGAGCTACATGTAACTACATCGCCAATTTTTAATCCGACTGTACTTGCAATAGTAAGCGTAGGGAGCCCTGCGCTATTAACTAACAACGATTGTGTTGCACTAGATACTGTGCGAACTACCGTCACCACTGGCAATTCTGACAACACGCTGTAAATATATTCTAATTTTGCACCGTCAGAAACATACGAATCTATATGACTTTGTAAATGATACACATTGATTTGTGTGCCAGCAGGTGGATTATACGGTAATGTGAATACCTTTTGATTGGCAGATGCTATTACTATATAATCGTCAAATGTTGGATCAACACTATCCCACTTGTCTGAAAAATACGGTAGAGCATCCCATCCAGAACTTAAATCAAATCCTAGCCCGGTTACGATCACACCACCATAATCAATTCCTGTCATTAACTGTGCAAGGTCTTTACCTAGATTACCAGACGAAGAATTATAATAATACTGCACACGGTCTGCCGCATTTAGAAGATCCCAATTTTTTATATAAGAAACTTCTATAACGGCCCCGATTGCCGGGGGTGTTGTAAATGTTATAGACCCTGCATATGTTGTATACCCCTTAGTCTTAGATGTTACAGTGGCAAATTTATATAATTCACGCAACACAGGCACACCATTTATAATTACTTTAGATTTTCCAATTCGAATATCGGGAGCCCATTGTAGTTTGTATTGTAACTTGGCTCCTGATCCGGTAAATGTTTCAGTGTTTTCTAACTGATTAATATAATAAGTTTGTGTTAATCTATCAAATTTTATTTTAACTAGCGTTGATCGAACAGGACTATCGCCAATGACCGCTACTACAACTGCCGGTGCCCCGGTGGCTGATAGTCCGCCGTTTACTGTTACTGTTGGGGCTGACAAGTATCCAGAACCAGGTGTTAACAGTATTACTCTATTGATCACGCCGTTAGTATATAATGCCTTAGCTGTAGCTCCTTTGCCGCTATTACTTGTAATAACAACTGTAGGTTCAGTTACATATCCACTGCCGCCAGACACTATCCGCAATTCAGTTACAATATATCCAACATTATCTAACCAAAATTTCCAAGGATACGATCTTATTAAGGGATCTGAGGCTTGGATTACTCCATCTGCGACATAGGTATTAATTAACGAAATTTGATTATTTTCGTATACTGGTTGCAGATCAAAGTCAGTAACAGCTAAACTACCGTTATCGATATTATCATAATTGCTTATGTACTCTCGGATCTTCGTTCTATAAGGTTTTACTTCTGCGATATAATCTTCAAAATTACCTAGATTGTCTGGTGTATATGTTACTGGTTGATTTAACGTACCAACATTGTGTTCAGCTCGTATAAAGCTAGTCTTAAATATCCAATCAATATAAGATTGTTCGCTATGTGTATATCGTACCGCGGTAAAAAATAAATTTAAATATTCTTGTTTTAATGCATTAATAAAAATCTTGTTTTTTATAGTTTTTAAAATGATACGTAATTCAACTGCGGCTACAATATCAAACGAACTACCGTCAAATGTAGATCCATCGTATCCTATTCCAGTATCAACAAATTCATAAAGTGTAGAACTAAATTGTATAGTACCGTTTTGAATACCAACTACTTTATAAGATAACGTCCAATCAACTGATGTTGATTCATTATATTTTAATAATAACTCCCAACCACCAGAATTTGTTGTTCTAACTTTAACAACTTGGCCAATAAGAACTGTGATACTATTCAGATCTGCCAGAGTCGATACAGAGTAGTCAACCGCACTAAATTGGCTGTAGCCTAGAGCATACCAGTCTGCATACGTCCAAAAATTCCTAACATCGTATGCCTGGGTAATAATACGCGACCATACTTGATTATATCCGTCATATGAATATATACTCCAGTTATTACTTGCCTGGCTATCGCTATGAACCAGTGCTGAGTAATCTCTAATCAAACAAACTGTTGCATCAGAATAGCCGGAGCCGCCATTGATAATTTCAGTGCCGGTAATTTGTCCTAGATTATTAACTATTGATCTAACTATTGCATTTGCTCCGGTTCCAACTATAGAAATATATGGGGCAATTAGGTATCCTTTACCTGGATTAGTAATTGTGACTCCGACTATTTTGCCGTTTGATATCACAGGACTTGCAGATGCTCTTACAAAGTTTACAATATTTGCAAATCTTAATTCTAAGTCAGTATCAAACACAACATCATATAAACCCTTATCCATATTTGGCTCAGGATCGTATGATTTTAAAGCACTTATGTCACAATTACTGACAATTTGCTCAGATAACATAATACTATTTGCATGCTCTATATACTGTTTAAGAGCCTCAAATCTATTAACAAACATGCCTTGTCGAGGTCTATTCTCAATTCCGTATTTTAATTTAATTGGTAATGTAGGATCCGGAACCAGTCTACCAGCTTCATCACGACCGCATAAACTATCAAATAATTTTTTCTCGATGACACTTGGTAATGTGACTGCAGAATCGTTGCTAATCATCTTCCATTGGCTGTGTATATTTTGATCAGTCTTGTCAACTGTCCAGTATTCGACACTTAACACTACATCAGTGTTGCTTAAATATTGTTTAGCATTTATTAGACTGAACGAATTTAGCCCAGTTAGTGCTAAAAATGTATATCCTTCTCCTCTAGGATTACCAATTAATTTAGATACATCTAATGCAGACTTATTTCTGCCCGGAATATCCGGAGTTATTTTTTTATTTTTTACCCAATAAAAATAAGTAGTTTTAAATTTTTTACTAACATTATCATATACTTGTCTAGTTGAATAACAACTATCTCCATATAAAGACTTTCCGCTGATACCCAAGGCCACTCCGGCACCAGTATCAGCTATTTTGTCCCAGGCAGATGGCAAATTAGTAGTCGATACCCACTCGTAAATATCAATACTGGCTCCAATTGCTAAAGAATTCCAAGTACTATTTCTGTATACAACATCGCTTGAGTAACTATCAATAAACTTTGCAGTCCGCAAGTCCCACCATAATGTACCTACTTGGTCTTTTGACCAGGCAGATCTTGCATCTATATTGACCCTATCATCTCCAACTGAATAATGGGCTGGATCATAAAATGTTTTAAATTTAATTTCTTCTTCAGCCGACCCGGGAATTTTGCCCTGGGCAGGGTCAACTACATCTAAATATCTGATTAGTTGGTTCGTAGTTCTGTTATACAAAAATGCTTTTTTAACTCTGCTAATATTAGGTTTTTCAATTTCTTGTTTATATGTTTCCCAAGTATGAGTATTAGGCTGTTTACCATAATAATATACTCTGCCAGAAATATATGGTTGTTGTAAATTATCATAATCTACAGCATTTGGTGCGCTAACAAACACATGATCGTTACCTACAGCAAATCCTGTTCCAAATCCGTCAGATGACTGATTTGTTGTGGCTAAACTTTCACTAAACACCCATTTAGTAAAATAATTGTCATAGATATCTATTCTACCGCTATCAGAATTTTTAGTTGAGAAAGTCGTTGAATTTTTGTCAAATGTCGTAACACCTCCTGTATTAAATGTCATAGCATTAGCGGTATCACCATATAAACTATAAACGACTATAGTTTTGTAATCATTCATGAACGAAACTTTATTTCCAAACCTGCCATTTGGTTCAGGGTGGTGATCAACTAATGTCTGGTACGGAGTAGTTCCGTAATTAACACCATTAAATTTGTAAATGTATACATTTCCAATTTGCGGACGTAATATTTTACTAGCACTGTCATCTGAGATAATCAAATATTCTGAAGAGTCAGACAAAGAAATACTTTGTCCAAAATTTATGTCAGCGTTACTGATTAATTGCTGAGACCCTGCAACTTCATTTATATTAAAAAATACAGTTACTGAACCGCCAACTGTGCCGCCTGCTGCCGCAATAGCCAGTACCGAGTTGTCCCCGCTAACTGCAATACTGCTTCCAAAATTGCTACCTGCAACTGTTCCAGTAATCGGCAGTACGGGTTGGTATCTCCAACCTATAGAAATAAAGTTTAGTGTGCCGCTAGGTGTAGAATTAGGACTACCAGTTAGCACTAAAGTTACTAAATTAATAACAGCTTCAACTTGCTGGTCTCCGGTAAATCCAATTCCTCGAACATACATACCTTCTCGGATTCCCACTGTCGAACTTACAACAATTGTACTAAAACTACTACCAACTGGATTGTAGCCTGTAGTAGCTTCTAAAAACTCTGTATAGACTAAGCCATAAACTGCACCTGTATTGTTATTGTTTCCAACAGCTCCAATGAACAAGTTGTTATTACCAAATGTAATAGTTGATCCAAATTGCTCGTTAGCTGTGATGTTAGGGCTGATAATTGTATCAACTAATGTATAGATATTATTTGTGTCTTTAGAATATAAAGACACTACTCCGTGTGCTGAAGGTCCAATTTGATCTTTTACTCTTGTCCATGATGATACACCAGCGGATGGGGCACTAGGGGCCTCTTGTGTAACCGTCATGCGACCTTTACCCGATGTTAATAAAACAAAATTAGTGCCGTCGTACGTATCAGTAATTGTAAATTGAGTGCTATTATCTATGCTTAACACATAATAGTTTTGTGTTGGGATAATTCCTCCAAATGCTCCAGTGCTTTCAAATTTTAAAAGTCGTCCGGGCTCAAGACTCGCTGTCGATGTTGTTGTTAATCGTCCACTAAATCCGTCTATTGCTGTAATAGTGACAGTTGTGTTACCAAAAGTTGGAAGTATAGCACGATACTGTACATCATTGTAGGTAACAAGTGCGCCCACCGGATATGAATCATATTGCGACCAACTACCTGCCTGTGAAACGGTGATGTATGGTATTCTTTTCCATTTATAACTGTTCAGCGGGCTATCTGAGGTTATAGCCATTGCTTTATAAAATTGTATATTTCCGTTAGATAACGGATCTATAGAAACTATTAGATTAGGACCGTAAATTGTACCCGACACCCATGCTCCTACAAAATTATGAGATGCAGATCCTGCAAATGGGCTACCGATTGCCATGTACGATCCGTTAGGGGAAAATCCAACCACCCTAGCTATATCACTAATTAAATTTAGATTAGCTCGGGCAATAAACGGAGGCAGAATCACCTGACGTTGTATCCAAGGTGATTTTGGGGACGCTTTGTCATAAGTAATAATTTGTCCGATTGCTGTTCCAACTGCAGATATGTTACCTGCTTTATTCATCGCAACAGTTAATCCGTATTCTAAATTATCTTGAGGGTTAAAATTATTAATTAACGACTGTTGATATACTGTTCCATACTTCCAAACTGTCCATAAGTCATTAAAATTTTTGTCAGTCCATACTAGCTCGCCGTTATTAATTACATTAGGTAAAGCAGTATCTATGGAATCAATTGAGTCAACCCGCTGAGATTTTAGTGCATATACTACCAACTCAGCTGATTGTGTAAATGTCGGTACTGGGAATCCAGTAATATTTGCAGATACTGTAAATGAATTCAACGTGACAGTTTCAATTTTATAAAATCCCTGTAATATCGAAATCTGGGCTAGTCCAATATACGAACCAACTTTTAGGTTAACAATATCCTGTGCTGTTATTGTTAAAATTTTTAAAGTTTTATCATATGTTACATCAGTAACTACTAAATTAATGTCAGTATATCTATATACATTCCAACTATTTTTCTCAAAGGTTACCCAAATATACGCACCATTACTGAATGTAGTAATATCTTGAGATGTAATATCCGATAGCGATCCTAACGTTAAGAATACATCAGCAGAATCAACATATCCTGCATCTCGAAAATATTGATTGTATGTAGGCAATGCAGGCCACGGAGAACTATTATAGTTCAAAGGTTTTAAATAAACAGATTTAGGAGTTTGCTGATTAATAAACACATTAAGTGTTGGATCTTGTTGATTTAATAACAAGTATCCTTGAGGGTTATTTCTAAATAATGCTTCATCTAAAACAAATTCTATATTTTCAAAAGAATTACTAGCACCGTATTGCCCTACTCGTAACGCCCACTCTTCATAAAAAACTAAACTTTCTTTATTTTCAGAACTTAATACATCAAATAATTTTTTAAGAACATTTAAAGTTCCTTTTTCTCGAACCATTCCCTGATAAAATTTAAATTCACTAACATCATCTTTAATAATATTGCCAAGGTATCGACGTTTCTGATATCCAATTAGATGATGAGCAACTTTTTGCTGTGTTGAACTAAAGTTATCATCATCTAAACTGTAAAAATCAGTAAATTGAGTAGCAATATTTGTCCAGTTGGGTAATAATTTCGGAGTCGGTTTTTCTGTAAGTTTTGTCCATAGAGATGCTTTAAATACTAAGGCACCTGCTATAAAAGCTGTGGCACTATAATAAAAACTTTGATAGCTGACTGTATCACCTAATGCATAATCTTTCCAAGGTTCCCACTCTTGAATTTTTGCTTGATCAAAGATAAATCCAGGAATGTCTAAACCGCCGTACCACCCAGATGTTATATATCCGGCAAGTTTAATTCTTTCTTGTCTATAACCTGTACCAGGATTATACAATGTATCATTAAAAATTGTATTATTATTTAAAATAGCCACATGCTCTAGTTGAACTAGATAAAAACTAGCACAATAAATCCCATCTGTTGTTTTTGTAGTATAGCTTACTAGATTACCGTTTCTATAGCTATCTAGAAAAATTGAGCTCAATGGTGTGCCGTCTACTTTAAAAATTTCATAGTTGTTGAATGGGTTATTGATATCTTCAACGACTGTAAGAGGAGCATTGAAAACTAATTTTGATGCAGACGGGCTAACGCTAAGGACTGAGCTACCAATATCGCTAAGTCCTGCTAACTTCGTATATAAGTTAGTATCAAAAATTTCAGACGGAGGAACATTAAATAATGCGCTATAATAATCTCCATTATATCGAATTATATTCCCGTATGGGACTGATATAGTTGGAGTCCAATCTTGCCACTTAGTTGTACTAGCACTCCAGTTTTGAGTAGTCCAGAACAAAAATTCTTTTGCACTTGACTCCCAATTGCTTACTGTACCTAATTTAGCGTTGAATTCATCAAATATAAATCCTTGGTCTTTTAACCACTCGCCGTATCCTAGCAGGAAATCCACTACATCTTGTATAGAAGAGAATAAAGTACCGTACGGAACATCTATTGATTCCGTACGATCCCAGACACTTCGTAAGGCAGCATTGGCTCCGCCTACTATTGGCAGGTCTGGCAATGCTTGATAGTACGCTGGATTAAATGTAGCTGCCGCAGTATGCGTTGACTGAACTCTGTAATAAACATTATTATATCTTACATTAGTACCGGCACCGTACTGTTGATACGCAGTCCATGTAGAATATGTTTCTGAGATACCACCAATATTAATTTTAGCACCAGTCTTTATATATCGGTAGTATTTAAAATAAGGCTGGGTGATACTATAACCTTTAACCTCAAATCCTGTTTGTAGTTTTGTTATTATTACACCGCTATAGGTAATTTTACGTACTGTACTAGATGTATTCAAAACAATGTCATAATCTTCTTTTGGGATAAACACGCTTCCCGCTGATAGCGGCGTTTTAGAATCTAATAATAGATTAAATTGCTCTTTATTTGTAAATGACCCAACACGATACGACAACTTTGGCAACAAAGTTTTTAACTCTGTCCTATACATATTGTATGATTTAATATTATTGCTAAATGTAAAATGCAAAATATAATCAACTATATAGTTTATAATCCCCGCTGTCTGTACCCTAGTCGTACTTGAGTATATACTAGGTAAAACTACATCAGCCGGTCTTATACGTAATCCTGTATCAGAATTTATAAGCTGTCCAGCTAGATTCCTTACAATTCTTGATCTGTCTAATAGTACTCCAAATGATTGTGCTGGAGTCAATAATATTGATGCTAGTACTACACTAAATGGATAATGGCTACTTCTGCGCCATGCAGATTCTACAGGGCTTACATCGCCAAATACAAAATTATTGTCAGTTGATACTGTGAATACTCCAGATGCCAGCCCAGAAATTGCAGGACTAACAATATTACCATTTTCGTCAACAGGAATATGATCCATTAAAAACGGCTTAGCATAATCACTTAGATAGACTGCAGGTTTTCCTGGCTCTCTAACCATGCCATCTACAATGTCTTGCCACATTGGTCTGTTGTCATTGGTATATGGTGATGGGCCGTATAGTGTTGTCCACCATTTAGGTTCGATTGAGAATCCTAGCATTTCCCAGGGGCACAGGTTAGGTCTATCAGTGTCTAGCATCCAACGATATATACCTCTCCAGTATCCCGGAACATTACGCCCATCGGGGGAACTATGTCCTGCATAATTATATGTAAAAGAATTGCTACGATCATAGCTTAGTGGTTTAGTAAAATCAACCCCTACTAGCCCTGTCCATTTATAAAAAGAGGGAGCCAATACCTTGTTGAATTCATCAATACTATAGTCATTGGTTCGATTGTAGCTAGGAATGATTTTAGCAAAATCGCAGATAGAAATATCGTAATTAATTTTAATATTATTAAAAATTCGTTTTTCAAATTCTAATAAAATGCCGTCGCGGTAGTCACTATGTCCAGAATCTCCGTACGTACCATATGCTAGCACCTGACTTCCGTCGTGGCCTTGTATCATCCATCGGGGAGTAACATACGATGTATCTAAATATAATTTAGGTTCATATTTCGGCCATATACCTAATTTAGTCGGAGTTTCTGGCACAAAGCATGCATCTGTACTTTCATATTCATATGTTGTGATTATATCGCCGTTTACTAATAGTGCAGAAACATTTATAAAATTTTGACTGACAAAAGTATAATCACGACCGTGTATCAGTTGTGTGTTATTTAAATATACACCAACTGCACTAGGTGACAGTTTTTCTAAATTAAAACTATTTGTTAGCGGATATAATTTTATCCTATAGTCTACTACATTTAGATTTGTAATTAAACTAGCACCAAAAGGTAGCATATCACTAAAATAATAAGGGTGTGTTTTAGGAGTATCTTTAGTAATTTGCAGTAGAATAATGTCAACCAGTGTTCGAGAATCAGCATCGACTCCTAGTGATTCTGCAACTGCAATTAAATTTCTTTTAAAATTACTATATTCATCTCTAGAAAGTTCTAAAGCCTGAACAATATTGTTTTGAGGCGAGGTAATATGATATAGCGATAAACTAAATGGACCGCTATGCTGAACAAATTTAGTTCCAAACTCAGACAAGTTTCCTAAATCTCGTAAATTGCTTTCGCCCGGAAATACTCCAACAAATATTTTTCCTAGATTATCGACAATAGAATTAACATGGTCGATAACTTCGCCAAGGGTAAATTCATTAATTTCATCGTTTAGAGGATTGTTTTGCAGACTTATAGGAATTTCATAATAGCCCTTAGAATTTATAGGTTGAGCGGCATATGCTTTAAGTGTTAGCACATCTGTGAGACTGATATCAGTCTTGAGTACAATCTGTTTGTAGTCCGATTCAGATTTTATTGACCATTGAGGCCAATCTAATCGTTTGCCGTTAACAAAAACTTGGACCACTAGATCCTCTAAGTTATTAACATCATCAAAAATATCTAAATTAAAATTATTAGTCTTATTTGAATTTTTGTATAGTCTAACGGCAGCTTGCAGAGTATTAACTACTGACCTTTTCCAGCCGTTCTCATATACAACATTTCCTGCATAATCTTGTGTAACAAGATACCCAACATTTATTTTCTGAGAAATTATTGCTGTAGTTTTCTTATATTCAAATGCATCAGTTGCTAGATTAAAGTTAAAAACAATGTCGCCAATATTACTAACATTTTGATATGCTAGCGGGAATCCTAAGCTAGGATCAGTTATGCCTTTACCTTTTTTATACGAAAAGATAGAGGTTCCTGTAAAGGTCGAGCCGTTATATACTTCAGTATTTCCATAACTTATCTTATTCGAATCAACTATGTCAAATAGCGGAGGTTGATTAGTAACCGTTTTCTTTTGAGCTAGTTTCCAAGCTGTCCCATTAAACCAATAGCTTTGTCCTTGATTTATCTTACCTTGTCTCACTAGAACAACATGATTTTCTATAGGTTCTATGATCTCAACTAAATGTATTTGTTTTACACCATTAATATGCTGTATGTCAATAAATCGCACTTCAAAAATTTTATTTTTTACAAGTATATCAGTATCAGCTGTAAACAATATTCGATGGCCTTCTTGCAATGCTGTTGAATCAATATTATAGCCAAATGTTCCTTCGATAGTTGAAAATACATCAGTTGTAAAGTCGTCAACTAAATCGATATCGTCAAGTGCTACTGTACCATAATTAAATAGTTTTAAATCTGCATTGAATTCAATAATAGGTCTTATTGCTCGATATTTTTGATCTAAATTAGCAATAGCATTGTTAAATGCCGAGCTGGCATTTATAACATCTTTATGAAACCATCTATTATATCGACTCCACGGATTATAATCTCTCGATGCTCGATTAATTACGATATAGTCTAAAGTGTTTGCAAAACCACTTGCATTATCAAACGGTTCAGTATCAAATGCATCAGAATCAAATAGGATATCAGTGACAGTTGTATATGGGCTTGTAATTTCTAAAATTGTTTCTGGAATTAATCTGATAGAGGTACCAACACCATCAACATAGTATTTTCCTGACATATACATGTCTGGGGATACATTTCCGCTAAACGCAAGTTTCATTCCGTTACTTAATTGTGTGCCGTTTGCTAATTTATATTGTTTTTTTCCAAGTATCTCGTCAGTGACATTAATAAATGTATCTTCAGTAATATTATAAATTGCGATAACACCACCAAGATTCAAATCTGACTCGCTTTGATAATAAAGTAAGCTAGGGGCATCCGACGGTATTGTAAATGTAATTGTACCATTAGTAACTGCATGATCACTCAATGTTGGGATTTCATATCTATCAGCAATACCGAGGCTACGGGCAGTTTTAAAACTGAAAGGATTTCCCGGACTATTAATTTCAAAAGTATATGTTTGTCCTCTAAATAATCGTAGTACCGGATTTCGAGTAAAACCGTTAGGCGTGAACAAATATTGATTATTATTTAATTCTGACTCAAGTGTTACAGTATACGTACTTTCAATGGCTAACTGTTGTCCATAGATTGTAATTAAATCAGGGCCGTAAGGCAACCAGTAATAATTTTGAAAGTTAACAAACTTGTCCCAATCAATATGCGGATCCCAAGAATAAAATTCTTGTTTGTTTAGTCGAGCATGGTTGCTGGTATTAGCACCGAACACATTTAATTGATTGATATAATCAATATAGTCTTTAAAAAATGTCACATTGCCGATCGAGTCGGTTACAGTTAATGCAGGTTCCAACTGATAATTTTGTCGTGTACTGTCCGATGCCTCGACAAATATATCTGATCCGGTAGACGATTTAGCATTTTCTCGCCCAATATAGCCGTTTGTTTTTTTAATAGAGCCAGGTTGATATAACTGATCCAGTGTTGCTTGTAAAAATTTCTTATTAGCTTCTGTTCTATAAAAAGCTGGTAGTAAATTTAAAGTAAGACCAGAATTGCTGCCGTTAGGGTTAACATTATCAACCATTTGTTACTCCAAAATTTGCACTGGTAACATTTTGTGATGTTACCACAGATGATGTTAATGCATTACCTGTTACTGTTTTTAAATTAGAAGATGTAAATCCAGATACAACAACAATTGTGTCAGATGTTGCACAACTTAAAAATATTTGATTACTAGGACATTTAATTTCAAATAATGCCCCAAAGTATAAATCGCCTTGCTTAGGAATAATTACAAAATTTGTAATGTCCGGAGCCAACTGATTCATAACATAAGTTGATAATTCAGTAAAATAAAATGTATCACCAAAATTCCAATTATCTAAAGCAAAGAACGTATTAATTGCAATTAAGATTCTTGCTTTGATATCATTATCAGATGCTGTTGAGCTTGAATTTTTAATGACACTGAATGTCGCTTGCAAATTAATTTCTGCCTGGGCTCCGAACAGTAATTTATAACTAACCGGATGATATATTATTTCATCCGACATTGCTTTAATTGGATCAAGGTTAGAACTTAACAACGTATGTAATTCGTCAGAGCTAGGCGGAAGTGGCTGGCTAATGTTCGCACCACTTAACCACTGGCGATATCGACTATTATAATCAGTAGTCAGCACATACATATCCATAATGTTGCTAGACCCAGGATCAATTCTGCTATCATAGTCTGCACTATGAGTATATTGGAATTTTAATTTATCTCTACCAATATATACTTTATAATCTAAACTTATAGATAAGGAAGAAGTAGATGCATTAAACTTTTTAACTACATCAGTATCTATAAAATAAAAATATTGTCCGTCGGTATATTGTGTTAAAAATCCTACTTGGTTTTCAGAAGGCAATATCAATACAATATTTGATACATTACTAACATATCTGTAGTCTTCTTGCCCTTGACTGATTAGATATCTTTTCTGTATAATGTAAGTTATTTTTTTGACTGTGAGGGTTTCATTGGTTATAGTAGCAGTTGTAGGATTGTTTATAGTAAAAGAAATCCCCGGAGTAACAGAAACAATAATAGTGTCTGGAGGGATCCCTGCACCCTGGACTGCCGATCCTACCATAACCGCGCTGGCTAGCAAAGAAGTAATTGTTGTTGTTTTAATTACAGCAGATCCTGTAATATTAGATGTTGTAACAATATCAAAAAATAACTGAGGATTATCAACAACTCCGTTGTTATCAGAATCTGTGAAAGTAACAATAATTTTTTTAGGGTCAACATACCCATCTAATCCGCTGTAGGATGAAATTACTTCCCATGATAAACTACTAGTAAATGGCAGAGACCCGAGAGGCTGCGTATTAACATTTAATACATTAATTGCATCTTTAACGATTGATGTTGATACAATATCATATATTTTTTGATCTGAATCAAAATAAAAGTTAAGTTGTTGGTCGCTTTCGAATACATATCTTAATAATCTAGTTGTAATAGTATAATATTCGTTGTTGGTTGTAAACAACATAAACCAACTGGCATCTTGTTGTGTATTTGAAGTACTGCCTTGATTGGATAAACTAAAAACTGTACTTGTATTAAGATTTGTTTCAAATATAATTTGCCATGATTGTATAGACGAGTCATATCGGAGACCAAATGGCTGATTTGCAAACACTAGATCAATTATTGCTGTTATAACTGAAGCATCAATAGTTCTTGTTAATTTTGGGATTATTTGAGAAATTATTGCACGGTCAGGCACTGAGATATTCAAGTGTATCGGGCCTGTGCCGTCTCCGAGTACTCCAATACCCGATGCTGTTCCATCTTGTGTCACAGAAACTGTTTCAGCCCAAATATAGTAGCTTGACCCATTAGCGATCGGGATACCTGCAACTAATTTATTGCGATTATTATTATCAAAATAATAACCAGGAGGGGCTATGAATTTAATCAGGGATCCCAAGGTAACGTATCTTAGATCTGTTGCTGTATACGATCCGGTTTTATAAATTACAGTGCTAGTAGCATCACCGATATATCCTGTTGATGCGTTACTGTCAGTAGTGACTGCATGCCAAATTAGATTCACACTAGTATTAATGGTGTTAGTGAAATTCGCATAATAAAAATTTCTTAATTCGGGAGAGTTCAATATATCATATACAGTATTTAATACGATACTTTCAACATCTGACTGTGTAGTATAAGAAAAATTAACTAACGATGTATACGGATCTTGGTATAATATTCCATCATCTGCAAATAAGTTTGTTGAACTATATTTTCCGGTAGGATCTACAAGATCAAAATATCTGCTAATTCCACTGCTAGATCGATTGACTGCTTTTATTTTTGAGATTTTTTGAGTAGCAGACAGAGGACTAATATTATAATCTTCACCTGTAATCATACGATTTTGTGTATAGTAAGTTGCAGGTGCGTTTGCCTTTATGCTAGCATTTGTTTCTGATTGGGCGGCGTTACTAACAGAACTAGGTAATCCTAAAGTAATTGATAATGTTTCAGATTGATTTTTCGCAGATATGTATGGAATATTAATTGTTACATTTAATATATCCGAAGGATTAATTGTATATGTTAAATTATTACTAGTCCGGTAGTAACTTCTAAAGGTGCCTAATGGCAAATTACCAAATGTTCCGTCGCTAAACGATAGGCTAATTGTATCGCCGCCTCTAGTTATTACACTGTAAATATTTTTAATTTTATTAGATAGACTATTATAAATGATATTATTGCCAGTTAGATTAGGAACTTTACTCCATAATTCGGATTCTAAACCAGTTGAATTTAATTTATATAACCATACATCTGTGTTGTTGATATTTTGTGTATTGATATTAATTATTTCATTAGTACTAGGTTGAGTAATTGAAAAGACACCTTGTTGTAATGTACCCTGCGTAAAATTTAAAAAGAATCCAGTATTACTACTGATAGCGCCATACCCGTCGTCGGTATAGACACATGCCAAGCGATTTCCAACTTTAGGAGCTTCCTCGTAAATGTAACTTTGCCCATTAAATGTAGTACTTGTAATTTCAAACGCCATTGAACGGCCAGCTATCGTCTTGGTAAAACTATACAATGGTATATCTGTATTAGACCCGTTGAATCGATATTGTGCTGAACTAATGCCGTAGATACTTCCAGAATCGATAGGATTTCCAAATTGTTGAGTAGTCGGTAGTGCGGCATTGATGATTTTAATAAACTGGTCATACCAGTTTGCATTGCTAGGATCGTTCCAGGTAATTATTTGTCCGGACAGATTTCGTCCATTACTATCAATAACATTTTCAGTAGTTTTAACTGTGCTAAATTTTAATAAACCTCTAGCAGCCACATTCCTACTAGCATTGTAGCTAATTAATCTTGCTAATCGAAGGATACTATCTCGACGCTCTGCTAGCTCTAAAAAGTTTTCGCGGGCATTTAGGTCAACACGGAAAGCTATGCTTTGTCCCACATAAGCAATAAGATCAATTAGGGCAAGGTATTCGCTGGACTCAATGTAATCGTTAAAATCCTCAGGAAAGTTGGTGCGAATATACTCAATCATAGACCTGCGTAAATTTTCAAAATCGTAGCTTTGAAAATCGGCATTCTTGAAAGACTGGTAAATTTTTGTCCAGTCTTGGCTTATGAGAAGATTATTTTGACGATCTGTTGAACTCATGTTTTATCCTAATAAGTGTATTTATTGAATAAAATTATGTGCGTAGTTTATCATGCAATCGATAGCCCAGATGCTTGATCAAACTGTAATTTTAGATTCTGAGAAATATTATAAGGCAAATATTTTAAAGTACACTCAATTTGTATACCTTTATCGTAGCTAGTTACCACTACATTCTGTGCTTGAATCCTTGGGTCATAGTTAACAATCTCGTTAACATTTTGTAAGATTAAATCTTTTATTTCTTCAGTCATCGGTTCAAATATTAGATCCCATATAACTGTGCCAAACAAAGGATTCATTAATCGTTCGCCTTGTCTAACGTAAAAATGATTTAACAAGTCTTGTTTAATTAATTCAAAGTCATACAGTGTAAAATTTTGTGTGGTAGTATTAACTGTGCTGAATCCTCGATACATCTGAGGAGTGACTGTTTTAGCGACTGTGCGATTTTGTACATTAATATTGCTGTAAAGATTATTGGGCATTATCTGGTCCTTTTACCTTGTTAAAGGGATCTGTTGATGTTGTATACTTTTTATAAAAATCAGGTATTGCTATTGCACTACCACTTTCCCTATCTGTGGCATCGGGTGTAAACTTTGTAGCATCTAAATTTTCATGGTGCGGGTATGGCTCTGTAGTTGGTACTCTCAACATAATACTAGTGATAGTTGTACCGTCTTTTTCTGTTGGATTATCAAAAGTGCTAAGAGGTTCTGGCACAGCGGCTGATCCGGCTGAGGCTGCGGCAGGCCCGTTAAGGTTAATACTGCCTCCAGATATAGTTGTATTGGCTGCACCTATTTCCATTGTTCCGCCCGATGTTAATTTATTAGTTCCGCTAGTATTGAGATCGAATCCGCCAGCAACTGTTATGTTAGCTTGCCCGCCTATCGTTTCGTCGTGAGTTTCAGCTACTTTAATTGCTACCTTGCCATTGACTATGGTAATCTTATCTTTGCCTACTTCTGTTTGATGGCGCTCTTTAACTTTGAGGTTAAAATTACGCCCTGCTTCAAAATTGATATCACGATCAGCATAGAAATTTAAATCATTGCCGGTATGTACACTAATGCTGTCTGTAGCAAAAATATCAATTTTTCCATCGCTCGACATTTCAATCCAGCTTGTACCTCGACTATTTGTAATGTAAATCAAATCTTCGCTGTTGTGCATTAGTATTTGATGCCCGGTCCGTGTACGAATCCTGAATAATTCGTTGTGCGGAATTGTTACTTCGCCTCCTGTTTCTCCTTGACTTACCGCAACATACTCCGGAGGCCCTTCAGTTACTTTAGTTTTTCTAATAAATTTATCGTCACCGTCATCCATAACAAATGTCGTGCCACCAAGTCTACTAGCAGGGTAATTAGGAATAAAATTTTGTTCGGTACCAACTTTTCCAGTAGGGGTGCCATCCTGTTTATCTAATGGCCCGGGTGTAGATATTCCAAATACCATGCTAGGTACTTCTCGTCTAGCACTACTAGTTGTAATACCCCTAATATCATCTTCTATCAAGCCTTGGTCTTGTAGTGCCTTAGTTAACGGGTGTTGAGGTTTCTTGACCTTAGTACCATCTTCTGGTTGTTTGTTGACTAGATTGTTATATTCCGAAACTGGTGCTCGCAAAGGGTCGCCGGTTAAACTAGTTGTACCACCTTCTACATTATTTTCTGTGGCGGCAATTCCCGGTAACATATGATTCATATCTGTATCTAATACACTACCCATCCAATAACCACGCTTAGGGTCGCCGTCGATAAAAAATATTACTACTGTAGTTCCAGTGTCTGGTGGTATCATCCACATACCGTAACTTTTTTGTGCATTATTATAGTCGTCGGGATCTTTATTAACAAACTCAGCTTTGGTTACTCCGTAAAATGGACTCATGTATTTTACCTGATGTAACTCGCCTTCACTGGATGTGCTGCCGCTGGGCCTTAATATTTCAACGGTTAGGACCCCCATATAGGTAGGATCTTGATGACTTACTACTCTAGCTAAAAACGGGCCGGGGCGAGGAGTACCAGACTCCGCTGACATATGATTTTGATCTTTATTTGCCATTGTGTTATTCGCCTTCGCCGTCTATTGTCGGATCAGGCTGAGTTCGACGTGTTGAGAACATTTGGTCCGGAGTAGCATCTTCCAATGCTTCCTGATACGGACGTCTAAATCCTTTTAATTGTTGTTTAAACACACCTTTACTAAATGTGCTGATTACTTGATTAACACAGTATACTCCACTAAATTGCATAACCGGAGCACTTTTACTCGAGCCTCCAAAATCATATAATCCAGTACCTTGATTTAAGTCTATTGGGGTTCTAAAATTAACTTTGATATCAACTTCGCCATCTTGATAATTCACAGAACCATCTGTATTTAAATTGGTAGTGGCAGCTTCACTAGTGTAGTTGCCCATTCCACTTTGTGCAATAAAATACGGATCCCCGATGATTTCCATATCTAAATCAATCATGTCAGTGCTGTAAGAAAGTGCATCTTGGAATAATCGAGCCGCACGTTGAGCAACACCTTCTTGGCCGCCGCCGCCCATGCGGTCGGTAGAAGTCATAGTACCTATATACTTTACGATTGTAGGTATCACACCCAACTCAGTTGATGGTGGATTTCCCGGCGGCATTGGTTGTACTGGTGAAGTATTTGTTTCCGGATCACCGCCATCTGATGCTGCCTTCACTTCGTCTTGGGTTCTAGTCAATCCATCGGATCCCATAATTTGAGTAAATCCGTTGTTGACTTTAATTTCAAATTTTAAAATGTCGACATTTTTACCAGTATAGATGTAGTTATAGTGCTTGACCACTTGTGCTTCTAATTCACCGCCTTCGCCAAGTCCTGGTGCTTTAGTGTTAGGTGGCATCATTCTACTACTATGTACCTTATATGGTATTACTCTATAAACAATTATTTTAGGTTTCGTTCCAGTGACTGCCATGTTTTCACTTGTTGGATTATTATATACTTGGCAATCAATTCTCCACCATCCACGATATCCTTCGGGGGTTATTAGTGAGCTGTCTAATGCATCTTTAACAAAATCACTTTGCAACAGAACTTGATTTATAGCATTGGGTATATTTGTATCTTGGCTAAATTTCATCTCTGTTTGTGTAGGATCGTTTTTTAAATTACCTTGTATAAAAGTTTTACTTTTAGGATCGTAAACTGCATCAGCTTTTCCAGTTTGTGGATCTCCTCTTCTGCTGTCCTCGGCTATTAGAGTAGCTTGTCCTAAGGCATTAACATCCTCTGAGCTTTGAATCAATGTGCCATTCACCGAGCTTCTTGAAAGTCCTAATATTGCCTCTATCCCACCAGCGCCATTTCCAGCACTTGGATCTTCCGTTGCTCCTAGATCTTTACTAGTAGTATCGTCCGGCGTAAATCCAGTATTAGAAGATGCTGGATTTGTTGGAAAGATAATAATATATTCGTCGGCTACCGGTACTATACCTTTTTGAACCAATAACTGTGCTCGTTGATTAATTACAGCTTGTAAACTTTTTTCTCCGGTTTGTAAAATTTCTTGTACTGTTGATCCTACTGTAGAATGATCTGATTGTAAATTTGCTGCCGCATCGCCTAAAGCATATTGGTTGCAAGGCTGTGCTGTACAAGAATACACCGATCCCCGGTCGTTAACAACCATGCTCATTTCGTTAAAATTAAACGGAATGTGACGAGTAGTGTTTGGAATATTTTGAATTTGCCCTGTTTCAGTATTACCTCTAAATTCTATTGTAAGCAAGAAAGGTGCTTCTCTCCAGTTATCATGCCCTAATTCCTGAGCGAGCTGTTGTACCGCTATTATAAACAGTCCCATACTATATGGTTCAGTTATTTGAAAAGTCAGTCCGGTAACATTGGTATTACCCGATCCTTCTTCAAATCCAATTAAACTGTCTAGTGTTAACTCGTCAAGAAAAAAATCAAACTTTCCATATGGTGTATTAACTCTGTTGCTGGGATCGGCATTTGCTGATTTACATATTAAAGGAATGCGTTTTCCAATTTTATAAGTGGTATCAGGATGACTAAGGTCGTCATCGGTTAAACATCCAATGCTTAATACATAGGTATAACTAGCATATGCAAATAGTGGATTAGGAAGAGGCAGAGTTACCCCAGTAGGTAACCCTTTGAATAACGAACTCAGTCCGCCTAACAGTCCAGAAATAGCACTTGATATAGACGACAGCGCACTTGCAGGCCCAGATGATAATAAACTAGACCCAGATGCTAATAAACTAGTGGCAGCCGAAGACACACTGCTAACGGTTCTAGTTGCAGAATTAATTGCGCCGGTAACACTGCCAAAATCCATATTATAATCCTAACACAAGTTTTAAGCTACTGCTTTTTGGAATATAAATTTGAGTCCCGGGAACAAAATCTAAAATAGGATCTTGTAGTACATCTAAATTACGTTGTATGAAAACCCACCATAGGTTAGCTTCACCGTACAAGTCAGCAGATAATAAATCAGGTCTGTACGTATATTGAGGTTCAATGGTATAAAGAAAATCATCTACTTCTGCCGATACTGGTCGTATTTTTAAAACATCAAGATGATCTTGTTTAGTTTTAGTATGGTACCAAGGGCTTGTATTTGTGTATTTTGTTTTCATTTTAGATATAGCCAAATCCGTTGTTTAAGTAACCGCCAGTGACAAACCTATCTAAGCTAAAGTTTCTAGCACTGTTTCTACTGTAGATTGGTTGTAATTTTATTATAAATGTACTCTTAGTAGGCACATGGGCAACACCGCCACTAGTTGTTCCACCGAGTCCAAATGTTCCGGCAAGAGCCGCCACTTGTCCTAATCCGCCGGCTATACTACTTACCGTACTTGAAAGACCGCTGAGTCCAGGAATGATTCCGCCGAGTGTATCTGCAAGTCCGCCCACCGATTGTGCGACACCTTCAATAGAGCCTGCTGCCGAACCGACTACATCAACTCCGATATAATCGCACTCATTGGTCAGTGATACACTCATACTTTTTACTATAACAGGAACATTTTTAAACACATAGTTACCGTAACCGTTTAGGAATACAACAGGCGGCGGATTTCCAGCTTTAGGATCATTGCCTGCAAACATCTTAGTTAGACTACGCAAGTAATGTACCATGGCGATCCAATAAAGGCCTTGTGAAGGATCTTCAACAAACATCGGAGCATTGATACTAATTTCTCCAGGATCACTATTTTGAAATGCCTGGAATGTATAATTACTATGTATAGTATTAATTGGTTGGTATTGTGCGCCACTCGATATATTGATAGTAGGTGTATACGGAAATATTAATCCGCCGGCATCTTTTAGTGGTTTTAATACCGGACTTGATTTAAAACTAGACCAGTTAGCAAGACTTAGCCTAACACGCCAATCATTAGCATTGGCATCGCCGCCAAAGGAGGCCACAGCACTCATGATGTCACCCACTGCTTCACCAGCCGCTGGTAAATTCATGCTACGTATTGCACCTAATACACCCTTGGCACCGTATCCGGAAGAAAGAGCTGAGGCTAAATTTCCAGCAGTACCTACAGCACGATTTGCGGCTCCGATCAGATTAGATGCCGCGCCAATATTTGAAACTATGCTAGATCCAGCGTCAAAAAAACCCATATAAAACTCCTTTTTGGTATAATATTTAGTTGACTTTTTTAAGTGCGTAGTTTATAATAACAGTTCCGGAGAACAAATTTAATGACAGCAAAAGTAAATTACCTAAATAACAAGGATATGTTATTGGAGATACATAGATCGAAAACATCATATTGCAGTTTTACAGACCCTGCATTTCACCAATATGACCTTATTTTGCCCAGTGTGGACAAAATCAATATTAGGACTGTTGCCGAAGCTAAACGAGTAAGAGCAAAACGTATTGGCGATTTAGAATATGCACAAAGAAAAGCCGCTGGTGAAAAAGTCAAGCAAGCAGATTGCGAAGTAGACTATAAAAAAATTGCCAAGCTAGATATTGTATTCAGAATTATGACATTTGATCATATTCCGTTAAACACTATTCGTAAAAAGAACCCTAAAAGCCTAGCAGATCATAGAGACAAAGTAAACTTTCCACCGTTCCAACATTGGAAATTTAATGACAACGATGAAATTATATGCGTGGGCAAAAGCCACTGGAAGGGTCCACTAGACACCGGACACTTTGATAAAGATTCGGGTCAAATCACTCCAACTTTAGCTAGAATGATGTTAAAATTGTGTGAGAGGTATGCTACTCGCGGCAACGTGCGTGGCTACACATATAATGACGAAATGAAGGGGCAGGCCATACTACAGCTAGCACAAATAGGATTACAATTCGATGAATCAAAATCAGATAACCCTTTTGCATATTTTACCGCGGCTGTGACCAATAGTTTTGTACGTGTTATCAATATAGAAAAACGCAATCAAAATATTCGTGATGATATTCTTGAAATGAACGGAATGAATCCAAGTTACAGCAGAACTGGGGCAAGCGATCATGCTGCCGCACAAAAAAGATTTGATGAGAGCAGTGAATGAGCTTATTTAAAAAAGTAGCATGTTTTACCGATATCCATTTTGGATTAAAATCCAATAGCTCAGTACATAATCAAGACTGTGAAGAATTTGTAGATTGGTACATTGCAAAAGCCAAGGAGGAAGGCTGTGACACAGGAATTTTTATGGGCGATTGGCATCACAATCGTAATAGTCTTAATATCACTACTATGGACTATAGCCTTAGGGCCTTGGAAAAGCTCGGTCAGGCGTTCGATCAATTTTACTTTTTCCCTGGTAATCATGATCTGTATTACAAAGACAAGCGGGATATACACTCTGTCGAATTTGGAAAATACATTCCAGGCATTACAGTGGTCCACGAACCGACTACCATTGGGGATGTTACACTCTGCCCGTGGCTTATAGGGGACGAGTGGAAGACTGTAGGCAAGAAAGGTGGCAAGTATATATTTGGTCACTTTGAATTGCCCAGCTTCTTTATGAACGCTATGATACAGATGCCTGATCACGGTGAAATACAACTTGATGCTTTTGAAAAATATGAGCTGGGATTTAGCGGTCATTTCCATAAGCGTCAACAACAAAAGAATATGATCTATATCGGCAATGCATTTCCACATAACTATGCAGATGCATGGGATGATGAGCGTGGTATGATGATCTTAGAATGGGATGGTACTCCTCAATATCATAGTTGGCCTGCTCAACCCACATTCCGTACTGTTAAACTAAGTCAGTTGATAGATGATGCTGATACTATTATTAAACCTAGACAGCATCTACGTGTTACCTTAGACATTGATATTAGTTTCGAAGAAGCAAGTTTTATTAAAGAGAAGTTTATTGCAGATTATGATATCCGCGAACTTACACTAATTGCTGAAAAGAAAGAATTAGAAATTAATACAAACATTGATATACAAGCGTTTGAGAGTGTAGATCAAATTGTGTCTAGTCAAATTATTAATATTGACAGCGACACATATAACAAAAATACACTTTTAGCAATTTACAATAGCCTATGACCATTAAACTTAAAGAACTAACAGTTAAGAATTTTATGAGCGTGGGTAATCAAACCCAGGCAGTAAACTTTGCCACGGAAAATTTAACGCTTGTACTAGGTGAAAACTTAGATCAAGGTGGGGACGATAACGGAAGTCGCAACGGTACGGGTAAGACTACTATTGTTAATGCCCTGAGTTTTGCATTGTTTGGTAACGCACTTACTAATATTAAAAAAGATAATCTTATTAATAAGATTAACAATAGAAACATGTTGGTTACTCTAGCTTTCGAAAAAGACGGGACTGACTATCGTGTTGAGCGAGGACGCAAACCTTCTATAATGAAGTTCTTTGTTAATGATCAAGAACAAGAAGGCGAAGAAACCGACGACTCACAGGGCGATATGCGTGAAACTCAGCGAGACTTAGATGAACTGCTAGGTATGAGTCACGACATGTTCAAACATATTGTTGCTCTTAATACGTATACAGAGCCGTTTCTTAGTATGCGAGCTAATGACCAACGAGTTATTATTGAACAGTTACTAGGCATTACTCTGCTTAGTGAAAAAGCAGAAACTCTTAAAGAACTAGTTAAACAGACTAAAGATTCAATCTTACAAGAAAGTGCTAATCTAGAAGCAACTAAGAAAGCCAATGAGGGCATACAAAAAAGTATTGATGCATTGATTGTTCGACAAAGTGCTTGGAATAATCAACATGATCAAGAAATAGAAAAGATCGGTCGTGCGATTATCGCACTAGAAAACGTAGACATCACGGCAGAGATATCTGCCCATGCTGGATTAAAATTATATTTAGAACAGAAACAAAAATTAGCTAGTTTAAATAAAGAGCGGGCTACGTTAGAAAACGCGATAGCGCAAGCGGAGCGAAGCGTAAAAAAATACGCTAGCGAGCTTGCTGCCTTAGATAACAAAACTTGTCATGCTTGTGAACAAGCTCTCCATGATCACAAGCATGAAGAGATGACCGCCGATGCTACTAAGCATCTAGCAGAAGCTAACACTTATCACAATAAAGTTGAAAAAGATCTTGCCAAGGTTAACAAAGAGTTATCTGTAATCGGCGAGATGCCCGGACGGCCCGATACCTACTACGATACTGTAGAAGAGGCACTAAAGCATCAAAATAATTTAAAGACTTTAGAAACACAGTTAGAGATTAAAGCCGGAGAAAGTGATCCTTACCAAGAGCAAATTGATGAATTAAAAAATACTGCCATGCAAGAAATCGTATGGGATCGTGTTAATGATCTTAACAGTTTGAAAGAGCATCAAGAATTCTTACTCAAATTGCTTACCAGCAAAGATTCGTTTATTCGCAAGAAGATCATAGATCAAAACCTAGCCTATTTGAACAACCGGTTGACCTATTATCTAGACAAGATGGGATTACCCCATACTGTTCTATTCCAAAATGATCTTACGGTACTGATTACCCAGCTAGGGCAAGACTTAGATTTTGATAATCTAAGTCGAGGTGAACGCAATAGACTTATATTGAGCTTGTCGTGGGCTTTCCGAGATGTGTGGGAAAGCCTATATCAACAGATTAACCTGTTGTTTGTGGACGAACTTATTGACAACGGTTTAGATGCCGCAGGTGTTGAAGGCGCACTAGCCGTACTTAAAAAGATGGCACGTGAACGTAAGAAAAATATTTTCTTAATCTCACACAAGGACGAATTAATTGGTCGTGTGAACAATGTGTTGAAAGTTATTAAAGAAAACGGGTATACTAGCTATGCCAATGATTTGGAAATAACTGAGTGAAAGAACAAGACGAAGACCTGCATGCAGAGTTAATGCGATTGCTTCGAGTTTACTTTGAAGAGAATCAACTGTGGCTCAATGAATCTACCTATGCCAGCAGTATTCGCATTAGGCATTTGCTATCGGACATACGTAATGTGTGTTCTGATAGACGCAAAGATATTAGGCTCTGGCAAATAGAAAAAAGACAGCAGTTAGACGAGCGTAAAGTTCGTCGGGCCGCTCAGAAACAACAGGCTCAAGGGGATAATAACACTAACTAGTTGATGTCATGGACTTATGAAAATCAACTAGTGGAAGTGTTACCGGAAGATTGTGTAGGATTTGTTTATCTAATTACCAACACACTTTCCGGACGTAAGTACATAGGCAAAAAATTAGCAAAATTCTCTAAAACTACCACAAAAACAGTAAAGCTCAAAAACGGCACAAAGAAAAAGAAGAAAATTCGCAGTAAAATTGATTCAGACTGGCGTGAATATTACGGGTCGTCCCCTGAATTGAGCAAAGATATCGCGGAATTAGGCACAGCAAACTTCACAAGAGAAATACTTTTTTACTGTAAATCCAAGTCAGAATGCTCATATATAGAGGCTCGTGAACAATTTAGTCGTCGTGTACTAGAATCAAATGACTATTATAACGGTCATATTCAAGTGCGTGTACATGGTTCACATATACTCAAGGCTCAATAAATCCAGGCAAAAAACTGCCAAATAAGCCTGCACAGGCGTTGTTATTGTGCCCCGAATCCGTTCTGATGTGTGACGGCAGGGTAGTTCTGCTTGGTAGCAGAGATGTTGATTACTATCCTTTACAGGACGTTGATGGAATATACCTATAGAATCCGTTTAATCAACAGCAAAAATTTTCCAGGTTAAAAGAGGGGTAGTAGCCCCACGTTCGTGTACATGTTAGCGTATGTATGCGGGCTGCCGTCATATAAAGACAGCATGAGTAGGTACAGGATGACCGCCTACGTTTTAGTGCTAACGCTAAGTGATATTGTTCGACTCAGATAATGTCCAAAAACAACTTTGCCCGCCAGGGCAAAGTGTGACTGAACGATCTAGATAATATCTTAACGCTTCGCGTTATATTATAATTACTTAAAAGAAATAATCAGTGTTTGAGCGATAGCGATAAACACAGTTGAACGTAGTTCAACTTTAGAATGTGATAAATATCACATAGGATCCTAATATGAAAATCTATGAAATAATCTCTGAACAACAAACACAAGAAGGTCTAGCCGCTGATATATTAGGTGGTATAGGAAGTCTTGGTTTTAAGGCCGCTAAGGCACTTAAAGGAGATACACCTTTGATTAAACAAGGTGCTCAAGAATTAGCTGACTTTGCTAAGGCTAGAAATATAACTATTGCTAAGGCCGCCGAAGAAAAGGCCGCTATTGATGCCGCAAAGGTTAACAGTTATGCTCGTAGAAATGGGATTGCACCTGCTGAGGCAGCTAAACAGTTAGGACATAGACCGGATCTTGATGCAAAGATACTGGCTCAAGCTAAAACAGACAGTGGACTCAGAACGCTTGGCCTGGGTAAAATTATTGGTATGGGTAAATTAGAGATGGTCAAAGAAGGTGGTAAGAAATTAGCTAGCCTTGGATTTGATGCCGCATACCTTTATGAATTATGGCAACCTGCCCTTGAGTACTACAATCATATGACAGATGCTGAAGAATGGGTCAAGTCTGGAAAGATTCCGCCAGGATATGAGCAGTTTACAGATGTCGGTGAGTGGTACAATGCTTATCGTCAGCGTGAAATGCAGATTCTAATTGGTCGAGAGGTGGCAAACTTTGCTGTAGGTAAAATTGCTAAAATTCCGGGAAGAATATTTGGCGGATTCCTTACTAAGTTAGGTGCTGAAAAGTTAGGCGGTGCTGTATCAGGTTTAGGTAATAAAGTAGTTGGAACAGTTGCTCTATCTATGTTCAACAATAGCGAAGTAGCCAAGGGAATTGCAGAAACTATGGCAGGATCATTCTTTGGTATTCAAGATTTTATTGGTGCTAAAGGTGTGCAAGTATTAGATGCACTAACTCCTGATTTTATGAAGAGTGTTAAGCAAGGCCCAACCGGAGACAAACCTTCAACTGATAAAACTACTGTTGATAAAACTGATGATACAACAGCAGATACATCTAAAGCTAATCAAGGACAAGGAGCTACACCTAGTGCTACAAAACCGGGCCCTGCCAGCGGGCAACCTGAATTACTAAGTGGATTTAAACTAGCACCAAATGCTAGTCCAATTGCGCAATGGAAAGATATTGGCACTGGTTGGATGCAAGATCCTAAAACTGGACAACGTGCATTAAAGGCACAGCTAAATTAAAGTAGAGGCAGGCCAGTTTCTTCAACTGACTTAATATTTTCTTTAATGATCTCGTAGGCGGCTAGTCGGTCGTCATAGCTATAGGTGTACATTAGATCATTTACAGTAATACCACCCCTCATGTACCAGCTGATTCTAAATAGCTCTGATTTAAACGCTCTTATTTCGTTATCTAGCCTAACTAGCTTTTCTTCAATCTCATAGGGTGTGAGACCAATTAGGCTTATGCGAAAAAATTTGAATTATCTAACTCTATACTGACTTCGTTATCTTTTTCACATTTTTTGCATTTAACTTTATAGTTGGGCAATAACCAAGTTTTTTGATTTGTTTCAATTTGTTTTTTAATTGCATCAAAAATAGATTTATCGCAATTCTCTAACCATTCTTTGATATAACCCCGTTCGGTAACGTTGGTAGTTTCAATCTCAACACTGTCAACACAATCTGTGATCATGTCATTTTGAATAAGACCGATTGCGGCAAACAATTCGTTGATTTTTTTCTGTTGCTCAGTTGGATCAGTGATAGCTTCAACTTGTGACAACTGTTGTTGCAGTTGGAAATTTTTAATATTGATATCAGTATTTTGTCTATAGTTTAGCGGTCTAATTTTAATTACTACATTGTCCACAACCACACGATTATCAAATTTGCAAGTTGAATAGTGTTCAACAGCCTTGCCTAGATCGAGATCATAGTCATTTTCATTCTCGCAACCCGGGCAAGTATGAGTAACAGCCATCATATTACCGTAAGTGGCAATTCTAATAGCAGTGAACAGCAAGTTAGTATCTAAAGTACTAATATCCCATCCGTTCTTGATACTAGGGCAACAGCTTTCCAACACCTTTACTGTGCTCTCTCCGCTTAATAAAGCATCAGGAGTTCGAATGATAATTTCGTCCATACCTGTCATACCAAATATTGGCATGCTTTCAAGATTACCTGTTAGCGAGCCTGGCTCATTATAAGTGCCTTTACTGGCTAGACCAACGAAGATCTTAGGTTGTCTAAAGTATTGTTGCAGAGGATTATTTGCCATATTTTACTCCTGATAAATATATGATATAGTATTTATATACGTACTTTTTCCAGGAAATTTTATGTCCGATGTTGATCTAAGTCAAAATAGTTTATCAAAATTAGCTGAACTACTACGAGGTGGTAATTCAGGTGGTAGCGGCGCGGGTGGCGCAAGCGGTGCAGGCGGTGGCGCAAGTTTAGGAAATATTATCTCATCGGCTGCAGGTGTTGTTACAGCATTTACCAGTATTACTAAAAATGGCGACTATGCCGCTAGTGCATTAGGTAAAATGGCTAGTATGGTTCCCGGTATTGGCGGCGCCATGCAGGGTGCTATTAAAGAATTTGATCAAGCAACTCGTGTAGGAACACTAGCTAATACTGCTCAAGGCGTGTCAATGAGTTTTCTTGACATGCAGAATAAAGCTACTAAAGCTGGAGTAAGTCAAGACCAATATTTACAAGCTGTAAAAAATTCAGGGATTGCTCTAGATGCAATAGGCGGCAATGCAACTAGCTCTGCTGAAAAATTATTAAAACTTGGTAATGGTTTACAAGATAGTGATTTAGGAAAAAATCTCAAAGAAAAGACTAATATGGCTGCTTCCGAATTAGGAAATTTAGCCATTATCAGTCAGTATGGTGCCAAGGCAAATCTTGATAATCCTAAAGCTATGGAAAAAGCTACCCAGTTTGCAGGCGAACTGGCTACTAAGTTACATCAGGTATCAGGTGTTACCGGACAAACACACCAAGCATTAACATCTGCTCTTGAAGAACGCCTAAAAGAACCTGGCACTATCATGATGATGCGCCGAATGACCGAGCAACAGCGAGAAGGTTATATATCAGCTCAAGTGTCATTACTTGGAATGGGAAAGAGTGTAAGTGATCTTAGCGATACTATTGCTAAGGGTGGACGATATACTAAAGACAATGTAACAGCACTAATGGCCATGGGTCCAGCGGCTGGAGAATTCCAACGTGCAACGTATGCATTAACACATGCTAAGACTGCTGAACAGAAAGCCGCTGCCGAGCAAGCATTAGAAAAAGCCAAGTCGCATGTTAACGAGTTCCAATCTAGTCAACGATTTCAAAACATGGTTAATCGATCTACTCCAGAGATGGGTGCTGCCATGTCTAAGATTGCTGAGGAAAACAGAACAGCCGGTCGTCAAGTGGGTGCAAAAGCTGAAACCGGAATGACCGGAGTAAAAGCAGACCAAGCAAACAGAGATAAAACAGATTTACAATCTCAAGGACTAGTAAAAGGTGCTGACGGTAAAGTAACCCAAGATCCAAACCGTGCTATTGATCAGGCAGCTTCTAGAGGTAATGAAAAAGCAAGAGTTGCTAGTACGGCTGGAACACAAGCATTAGCAGATACATCAGCAAAAATTGGAGCAGATAGTGCATCAATTAAGAAATTTGATACTGCAATGACAACAGTGTTTGGCGCGGGAGGTACTACTGAAGCTGCCGCTAAGAAATTACAAGCCGACTTTAAGTTATTAACTGATGCAACTGGTATAGGCAAACCCGGTGCCGCATCGGCAGCTCCTACTACCGCAGGTGCATCAGCTGTAGGCAACCGTGAAATAGGTAAGCCTAAGCCAGGTCGTGCCGGCGGATCTAAAGAAGCAACTGGTAACTGGTTTGAGAACTTTGGTGCGGAAACTGCTGTTAATCTACACGGCGATGAGGCTGTAGTTCCTAAAGCACAGGTTAAAACGTTTATGCAAGATATGCAAGAACGTGCCGCTAAACAAATGCCTAAACCTGCGGCAGATACTGGTAAGAACATGCTTACTGACATGTTGCCTAAAGGTGGAGTAAAAGTTCCCGAAGTTAAACCTCCAGAGTTACCTAAACTAAGCGAAGAACAATTAAAAACTCTTGCAGAAGGTCCTGGTCAACGCAATCAAGGTAAAGGCAGTCCTTTCTATCAAGAAGCACTAAAACTACAAGAAGACATTAAAGCAAGAGCGTCAGCGGCCAAAACAGAAGCACCTAAAGCTGAATTACCTAAGTTAGATATTCCTAAAGTTGAACTACCTAAAGCTGGTGCAACTAAAGAAGATGTAATGGCTCAATTAAAGCAACAAGTGGCTGATGCTACACCTAAAGTTCAACCACCTAAGACTGATATAAAAGTAGAACCACCTAAAGTAGAAGCTCCTAAAGTTGAACCACCTAAGGTAGAATCTAAACCCGAAGAAACTAAAGTTGAACCACCTAAGGTAGAATCTAAACCCGAAGAAACTAAAGTTGAACCACCTAAGGTAGAACCACCTAAGTTAGATATTCCTAAAGTTGAACTACCTAAAGCTGAAACACCTAAGGTAGAACCACCTAAGTTAGATATACCTAAGATAGTACCTAAAGTTGAAGCACCTAAGTTAGATATACCTAAAGTTGAAGCACCTAAAGTTGAAGCACCTAAGTTAGATATACCTAAAGTTGAAGCACCTAAAGTCGATATTCCTAAGTTAGATATACCTAAAGTTGAAGCACCTAAAGTCGATATTCCTAAGTTAGATATACCTAAAGTTGAAGCACCTAAAGTAGAACCAAGTATATTTGATCGTATAAAAACTCAGATAACAAGTATGTTGCCTAAGACCAGTGCAATAACTGCGCCAGCAATGCCAAAATTAGACAATATCAACACTGACATTGCCAAGCCAGTAACTGCACCACCAGTGGCTAAACCAGTTCCTAAAATAGAACAAGTAGAAAAGCCGGTCGAACAACCTAAAGTTTCTAGTGTACCTGCGGCATTGCCCACAGCAACTGGCAGTAGTTCAGTATCAATAAAAGATCTCAATGACCAGCTAATAATGTTAAATAAACAAATGGGACAAATGATAAGTCATGCCGCCACTACTTCAGAAGCTAGCCAAAAGACTGCAAAGTCTACCTCTAGACCCGCTGGTAGTAGAGCATTAGCCTAAGGATAATAGATGAGTTGGAAAAAATATTTCACACCAGTAGCAGTTAATGGGCAACTATTAGGTCCTATCTCTGGTGCAAACAACAGCGGATCTAGACCAGGGCCCGCACAAACAAACTATTCAAGTTATCTACCTGATATCTATACAGGTAGTCCAAATCGTGTTGAACGTTATAGCCAATACGAAGTAATGGATTCAGATCCTGAAGTTAATGCCGCACTAGATATTCTTGCAGAGTTTTGCACACAAAAAGTAAAAGATAACAAAAGTCCATTCTCAGTTAAATGGCGCCACAAAGCTACTAACAGTGAAATTAAGATTTTAGGTGAATACCTACAGCAATGGAATAAGCTACAGCAGTTTGATACTAGAATATTTCGTATTGTGCGCAACGTATTCAAGTATGGCGATAGTTTTTTTATTCGCGATCCAGAAAATCAAAAATGGTCTTACGTAGATCCAGCAAACATTGTCAAAGTTATTGTAAATGAAAGCGAAGGCAAGAAACCTGAACAGTATGTGGTTAAAGATCTAGCACCTAATTTTGAAAATCTAGTTGCTACAATGATTACCCCTACAGTGAGTCCACGTGCAGGTTCAGGCGGAACTCAAGGAGTAAGCGGCAATTTAGGTCAAGGTAGTAGCGGAAAAGGTGCATCAGGCCCGTATTCAGCTGGCGGTGGTGGTGGTCGTTTTGGATTAAATCAGAAAGAAAATGCTGTTGATGCTAAACACATGATACATTTGAGTCTGTCGGAAGGACTAGATCAAAATTATCCGTTTGGTAACAGTTTACTTGAAAACATTTTTAAAGTTTACAAACAGAAAGAGTTGCTTGAAGATGCAATTTTAATCTATCGTATACAACGTGCGCCAGAACGCAGGGTATTTCACATTGATGTGGGTAACATGCCAAGCCATTTGGCCATGGCATTCGTAGAACGTGTTAAAAATGAAATTCATCAGCGCCGCATTCCTAGTCAATCAGGCGGCGGCCAGAATGTTATTGACAGTGCGTATAACCCATTGTCAATCAATGAAGACTATTTCTTCCCAACAACAGCAGAAGGACGTGGTTCTAAAGTAGAAACACTGCCGGGCGGTACTAATTTAGGTGAAATTGATGACCTTAAATACTTTACGAACAAACTTTTTAGAGGTTTGCGGATTCCTAGCAGTTACTTACCTACTGGTGCGGACGATTCACAAGCTAGTTTCAACGACGGCAGAGTAGGAACAGCTTACATTCAAGAACTGCGTTTCAACAAGTATTGCGAAAGACTACAGAGTCTTATCACAGCAGTGTTTGATGAAGAGTTTAAAATGTATATGGAGAGTAAAGGGCTTAACTTAGATGCGAATCTATTTGAGTTACAGTTTAATCCTCCAATGAACTTTGCATCAAGTCGACAAGCGGCTATGGATACAGAGCGTATTAATACATTTAATACTATTCAAGCTGTGCCGTTTGTATCAAAACGCTTTGCTCTTAAACGTTTTTTAGGCTTAACAGACGAAGAAGTAGCAGAAAACGAACGCATGTGGGCTGAAGAAGCTGGCAAAGGACAACCTAATCATACAGATGCCGCTGGTGAATTACGTTCAGCAGGCCTAAGTGCCGCTGGTATAGAGGGTGATTTAGGTGCCGCAGGTGATATGGATGCTCCGGAAGATATGCAAGATGCAGAAACAGGCGGAGAAGGAGCAGTTGGCGGAGCTCCAGCACAACCAGGTGCACCTCCTCCTCCACCGGCAGCATAAATACAAGATGATCCTAAGAGAATTATTTTACATTGATCCCGATACACGTAGCATAGCCAATGATTTGCGCTATGATGCTAAACGCGACAATACAGTCATGCACAGGACTGACACACGTAAAACAAGATTAACCTTGGGACAAATCAATGAACTGCGTAAAAGTAGTGAAGCACACATATTAGAACAAGAGAACGAATTAGATTTTATACATTCAATGTACGCAACTCCGCCAGCACCAGCGGCCTAATTCATAAAATATTTTTAAAAACGACCGTTTTTCAGGTATATCTACCCACTTTTGTAATATTAGTGTAAATATATTACAGCCTTGTATCAACAAAACAACCATATTTCAGGAGAATAAACATGACTGACCGCGCTCAATTTGAAGCCATGCTAGAAGCTTTGATCAATGATGATCAAGAACAAGCTAAAGAAATATTCCACAACATCGTTGTTGGAAAATCACGTGAGATATACGAAGAATTATTAGAAAGCGAATTTGACGATTCTAAAGACCGCGGCCCAGCCTACGGTTCAGAAAAACAAGACGAAGAAGCCATGGAAGAAGATGATATGGCAGAAGAAGACATGGAAGAAGAAGGTGCCGACGATGAAGAGTCTGACGATGAAGAGTCAGACGACGAAGAAGGTGATGATACTGATTCAGAAGAAGAACCAGACTTTGGCGACGAAGAAGGTGCTGAAGATGGTGATATGGAAGATCGCGTAATGGATCTAGAAGATGCTCTAGAAGATCTAAAAGCAGAATTTGAACAACTATTAGCCGGAGAAGAAGCTGAAGAAACTGACCATCCTGGTATCCACGACATGGGCGGTGACGACATGGGTGACATGGGCGGTGACGACATGGGTGACATGGACGAAAACGGTATGCCAATTATGGAATATGTTAATAAAGTTCCAAATCCAACACACGGCGACAACGGTGTACAAAATACAAGTATGCTAGGCGGAAAAAGCAGTCCACGTAACAATATGGGCGGCACAACTGCTAACATCGTAAATGGACAGCGTGAAGTTAGTGCTAACATTGGCGCTAAATCAACAGTTAAAGGCAACGGCGTAATGGGTACAAATGTAGTTCCTAACCCAGATGCTAAAGGCAACGTTAATGTTCCAGGCGGCAAAGCAGGCAAGACAGGATTCAAAACTCAAGTAAAGGGTGGCGGAATTGATCGTCAAGCTGGTTTTAACAAGCCAGGACAAAACGCAGGTGCAGAGACAGGTAAAAATTCACGTGATGGTGAAAAGAATACCCAAAGCACTTTACGTGCCCGTAAGTAATAATATAAAACATTGAAAAATATGTTATACCTCCGAGAGAATCTCAGTTTCAACGAAGCAAAAATGATCGTTGAATCTGATGACAAAGATGGGAAAAACTTATACATGTCCGGGATTTGTATCCAGGGCGGTATACGTAACGCTAACCAGCGTGTTTACCCTGTTAATGAGATTGGCAAGGCTGTCAAAACCCTAAACGATCAGATTCAGAACGGTTATTCAGTTCTCGGAGAAGTAGATCATCCAGATGATCTAAAAATTAACCTGGACCGTGTGTCACACATGATAACAAACATGTGGATGGACGGTCCTAACGGTTACGGTAAACTGAAAATTTTACCAACCCCTATGGGACAACTTATCAAGACAATGTTGGAAAGCGGAGTCAAGTTAGGAGTTTCAAGTCGCGGATCCGGCAACGTAAAAGAAGACGGATCAGGAGAAGTATCAGATTTTGAGATTATCACAGTAGATATGGTAGCTCAACCTAGTGCTCCTGGAGCATACCCTACACCAATTTATGAACACTTGATGAATAGTCGAGGCGGAATAAGTTCCTTACGCATAGCGCAAGAGGTCAAGGGTGACCCTAAAGCACAGAAATATCTCAAAGAGAGTTTATTAGCAATAATAAACAAACTCCAATAATAAGGAGAATCATATGTTGGATGCACTAAAAGGTTTATTTGAAAACAGCATGATTTCTGAAGAGATCAAGGAGTCAATTGAAGCCGCTTTCGAGAGTCGTATTAACGAAGCTCGTACACAAGTAGCTGAACAATTACGTGAAGAGTTTGCACAAAAATACGAACACGACAAAAACACAATGGTTGAAGCAGTAGATCGTATGATCTCTGAACAACTAGCTGTTGAGATTGTTGAGTTTGCAGATGACCGCAATCAATTAGCTGAGATGAAAGTCAAATATGCTAAGAAGATGAAGAAAGACGCTGAAGTAATGAAGGAATTTGTTACACGTCAGTTAGCTTCTGAAGTTCGTGAGTTACACGAAGATCAGGTGGTTATGGCAAGTAAATTTGGTAAACTAGAACAATTCGTAGTTGAGGCTCTAGCTCAAGAAATCACAGAGTTTTACAAAGACAAACAAGACTTAGCTGAAACGAAAGTTCGCTTAGTCCGTGAAGGTCGTAAAGAAATCAAGAAGGTACAACAAGAATTTGTTACCCGTGCCGCTAAGATGGTTGAATCAGTAGTAACTCAGAATTTAAACTCTGAAATTACAGCACTGAAAGAAGACATTGAAGCCGCTCGTCGCGCAGATTTTGGACGTAAATTATTCGAAGCTTTTGCCGCAGAATATTCTACAAGTTACCTAAATGAAAAATCGGAAACAGCAAAATTACTCAAAGTTATAGACTTGAAAGATTTGGCAATGCAAGAAGCCGCACAGGCCGTTGCAAAAGCAGAACAAATATTAGAAAGTAAAGAAGCTACCATCCGTGCTCTTAAAGAGAGTCAAGAAAGAAAAGCAATCATGAATGAATTACTAGCTCCTCTAAACAATGAGCAACGTTCAATCATGGGCGAATTAATGGAGTCTGTGAAAACAGAACGTCTAAACGAAAGTTTTGAAAAGTATCTACCATCAGTTATCTCTGGTAACACTGGAAGAGCTCCGCAGAAGAAACAGGCACTTGTAGAGGCAAAAGAAGTCACAGGAAATAAAATTTCCAACACCAATCATAGTAGCGAGTCAGATGCCAATATCATTGATATTCGCAAACTTGCTGGACTAAAATTTTAAGGAGAAATTTAAATGTCAGAACTATTAAACGGACGTTGGGCAGAAACTAAAGAAGCACTTTTAGAAGGCCTATCAGGCACTAAAAAATCAGTAATGGGCGTGGCTCTTGAGAATACTCGTAAGTATCTTGCAGAATCCGCTACTGCTGGTGCCACTTCTGCCGGTAACGTTGCAACACTAAATCGCGTGATTCTTCCAGTAATCCGCCGCGTAATGCCAACCGTTATTGCTAACGAGTTGTTAGGCGTACAACCAATGACTGGTCCAGTAGGACAAATTCACACTCTACGTGTTCGCTACGCTGATTCATCATCAGGCGCTGGTGTAGTAGCTGGTGAAGAGGCATTGAGCCCATTCAAGATTGCGGCTTCTTACTCTGGTAACACAACTGACGCAACTCCTAAGGCTAGCTCAACAGCTACTTTAGAAGGTCAAGCTGGTAACAGATTAAGCATTCAAATCTTGAAACAAACTGTTGAAGCGAAGACACGTAAATTGTCAGCTCGCTGGACATTTGAATCAGCTCAAGATGCACAAGCACAACAAGGTATTGACGTAGAAGCTGAAATCATGGCTGCTCTAGCACAAGAAATTACTGCTGAGATCGACCAAGAGATTCTAGCTAGCCTACAATCATTAGCTGGTTCAGCTTTGTACACATACGACCAAGCGTCAGTATCTGGTACAGCAACATTCGTGGGTGATGAGCATGCTGCCTTGGCAGTTATGATCAACCGCGTTGCTAACTTGATCGCTCAACGTACACGTCGTGGTGCTGGTAACTACGCTGTGGTTAGCCCATTTGCATTGACAATTCTACAATCTGCTACTACTAGCGCATTTGCTCGTACAACAGAAGGTACATTCGAAGCACCTACAAACACTAAGTTTGTTGGTACATTGAACAATGCTATGAAAGTATATGTTAACTCATATGCTAGCGATTCACAAAGCATCCTAGTAGGTTACAAAGGTTCTTCAGAATCTGATGCTCCTGCTTTCTATTGCCCATACATTCCATTGATGAGCAGTGGTGTTGTTTTAGATCCATCAACATTTGAGCCAGTCGTATCATTCATGACACGTTATGGTTATGTTGAGTTGTCGAACACAGCAAGTAGCTTAGGTAACGCCGCTGACTATTTAGGTCTAGTTGGTATTACTTCAGGTAACGTTAAGTTCCAGTAATCCTGTAACTTTTTGCTTTAGCAAAATTAAAAAGGCATCTTCGGATGCCTTTTTGTTTGGGTAAATATACTAACAGGAATTTATCATGGGAATGCAAATATTTGTTCGAGTAGAACCGTCTACCATCACAATTGATGTAGAGTCTTCTGATTCTATCGAAGGGGTCCTAGCAAAAATACAGGATAGAATAGGGCTGCCTGCCGGACAACCACAATTAACTTACAATGGTACTATTTTAGAACCTGGTCGAACATTAGATGATTATAATATTCAAAAACTTTCAGTACTAGTGCTTACAGTGGTAGTAGTACCGCCAGAACCTATGCCAACAACTACTAAATTTCTTGTTTCAAACTTGGTAACTCAAGTAAGTACGGATAACAGTATAAGCTGGCTAGATACAGCAGCCAGCATTGGTAGAGGTGTGTCAAAGTATGCCACTAGTGCTAAACCTTTACATACAATATCAGGTCTATGGCAAGAGCGATTTGCCACAATAACCAGCCAGTTATGGTTTACTAACTTTGCATTTTCTCCCAACGGATCAACATTGCTGGGGATTGAAGTTCAAATAGATTCTATCAGAGCATCTAGAGTTCAAGACTATGTTGTGCAACTAGTTCTAAACGGACAACGTATCGGCGATAACATCGCAGACCCCGGAGTAGACAACTACAAAATTTATGGATCACCTACAAGTCTGTGGAATAGCCCGATACAGTTAATAGATACAATTAATGTAAATTTTGGTGTTGCAATTGCATTTCGTAGCAACGTTCTTACACCTCATACTGATACGGCATATATTGACAACGTAGCTATGCGGATCACTTACGTATAAATACAATGTATGATCCACATGGTGTGGATTTTATGCGGAAATCCAACCGCGTACGGCCTAGAACGCCGTTTTTCTACAAGGAGAAATCAAAATGGGACGTCCTTTAAATAAAAAATATTTTGGTAACCGAAATATTGGTTCCGCAAGCACAGCCGCTGATGACAAGATAGGTGGATCAGCAATTGGCAGCATTGCATTTGGCGGTACAAACAACTCAACAGGTTATTCAGCAGGAGCCGCAAACATCAGCATTGCCGCTCCAACATTGCCAAATGGTGT
>Ga0136642_1000020_pt1:5000-106727 | contig 106727 bp, 83 predicted proteins | sample LowCatLa1302831Y_FD_115313 | JGI IMG/M metagenome (GOLD analysis project Ga0136642, IMG submission 115313) | Freshwater microbial communities from Lower Cathedral Lake, Yosemite National Park, California, USA - 13028-31Y | ecosystem: Environmental > Aquatic > Freshwater > Lake ... | reverse complement strand
CGGGAAGGCCCGCAGGCCGGCGGAGAGTTTGAGCAGGATGATCTCGCGGAGTGGCTTGGGGAGCGTCGCGAAGCTCTGCGAATAAATCAACGGGCTACAGCGATAGCGAAAAATCCTCGTCGCTAGATCTAGGTCGCGCAGGGAGCGATTCTTGGCATCGGGCTTACGGGTGCGGGCGTAGGCCTTTTCAAAGACGCCGTCGCCGTGGATACCTTCGGCGGGGAAGGCTGCCTCGTCTTTGCAGAGCAGAGCTTCGATGACTTTATCTGCCTGGCTGTTGAAGACGACCAGACAGGAGCCGGAGGGTGGCGCATCTAAGGGTAGTCCGAGAATCTCGCGCATGGCCGGCCAGCGATAAAGGGCGATGCGGGCGTCTTGGTTCGCGGTGGCTAGGACATTGTGGACGTGGACCTGATGGTCGTGCATCAGGAGCGGGACAATGTCGCTGGTGTTCAGTGGATATCGGTGCGTATCCACGAGGTCTTTCAGGGACGTGAGCGTCTTGCCCATTTTGGCGGTAGGTCCTTCGAAGTCGTCGATGGATTTCCCGATACTGTTGCCGCGATGCCGGAGCGTGCCTTCGGCACCGGTGACATACCAGCCGCCCCAGCGTTCAGCGAGTGGCGTCGAGGGCTCAATATTAGAGCCGCCGGAGCCACTTAATGGCTCGCCGTTAGCATCGGGGAAGACGGAGCGCGTGCGCAGCGAAGGGGTGTGGTCGTGGCGGGTGTGGCAGAGCAGGCATTCACCACTGCGGGCAAGGAGCGGGGTGGGCCCGCTCTCGTGCTGATCTAAGAGGTAGAAAGTGGTCCCAAGGTTCGCGTCGAAGACGGTTACCTCAAAGCCGCCGCCCGCCGCCCAGCCGACATACGCTTCATCGGAGAAGAAGAGCGCGCGCGGTGTCTCCGGAGAGATTAAATTCCGTTGGAGGCTGGTTTTGCTGAAGACGAGTAGCTGGGACTCGATGGGCACGTCCAGCTGTTCGAGTAGCCAGCGGAGACGCTTCTTGGCGGGCAGGCTGCGAATGGCATCCGCCTGCTGGCGGAAGGCATCGTTAATCCGCGTGACCCGGTCATGCGGCTGCGTTGCCGTGTAGTTGATCGGCGGTTCCTCGAAGGGCTCGCGTTCCTGCGCCCCGCCCTGGCTCGCCAAGGTCAGCAGGGTGGCGAGCGCAAGGCTGGAGCGAAGGTTCACGCCGCCATTTTGTCCGCATCGGCGGATGACACAAGACCTTGCTGCTCGCGAGCGGCTAGGCGGAGCTTGCGCATGGCAATTTCCTCGATTTGGCGAATGCGTTCGCGGGAGACGCCCTGCTGTTGGCCAATCGCATCCAGGGTCTCAATTTCGCCGTTCAGCCCGTGGCGGCGGCGAATGACATCTTGTTCCCGTTCGGTCAGGCCGGACAAGAGCTTGTATAGTAGCGCGGAGTCATCCGCGAACAACGCGGCGAGGGCGGGGTTGAGGGCGTCCTCATCCTCTAGGCAATCGCCGAAGGTGAGGTCGCTGTCTTCTGCGCCAATCGGCGCATCCAGGGACTGGCCAGACTGTTGTAGGCACTGCAGCTCGGTGAGCTTCTCCCGCGAGCAGCCGAGGGCTTGGGCGAGTTCCGCGTCGGACGGCAGGGCGTTTTTCTCTTGGCGCAGCCGTTCCGTCGTTTTGCGCATCTTGGACAATTGCTCGTGGACGTTGCGCGGCAGGCGCACCGTGCGGCGGAGGAAATTTAATTCGCCCAGGACGGCGCTGCGGATGCCCCAATAGGCATAGGTACTGAAGCGATTGCCGAGTTCAGCATCGAATTGTCGGGCGGCTGTAAGGAGGGCGAGGTTGCCCGCATTAATCAGCTCCATGAGTTCGTCGCGCTTCACGTGGGTCTGGCTGGCGGCGTGGTAGGCGAGACGGAGATTCGCGCACACGAGCCTATCGAAGGCGCACTGGGCTGCGGCGTTCAGGTTTCCTTCGGCGTCGGTGCCGGCCTTGATTGTACGGCCGAGGCGGAGTTCCTCCTCGGCTTCGAGGCGCGGCCAGCGGCTGGCTTGATCCAGATAGCGGGTGAGCGCATCGCCGCCTTCGTTAACCGTGACGTCGATTTCGGCCTGACCGAGGATCGCTTCCGCGTCGACGCGGCTGAAGCTGAGACGGCCCAGGTCGGGCAAATCCGAGCGGAGGGAGGAGAGGAGGGTGCTGGAGTGTGGGCGGGGGGTATGGGGGATTAGGTTGATGGTCATGTGGAAAATATGAGGGGCCTCTATATATAGGGCTCAAAAAGGGTATTTTGGGCCACGTGTTTGCCTAAGTCATTCTAGGACAAAGCAATAAAAACGTATTATATTTTAAGGCGGGGGTGGGTGCTGGGCCGCCGGCACCCGATTCTCGGCGAGGGGGTCGCCCGTTATGCCGGCCCGGTTTTTTTGTCAAAGGGGTGCCGTCCGTCGGGATTGATAACAAAAATAGTAGGAACGCCCCAGCCCGTTTCGAGTCATAGGGGTTGCCCCCTTCGCGGGGGCTTCTTAACCCCACTTACCCCAACAATGCGTCACACCCTCCGCTTGCTCGCCATGCTTTCCCTGGTCCCTCTCGCAGGTGCCACTGAACTTACGTACTATATTGGCACTTCGGGTGGTCAGGCCAAAGGCATCCTGCGGGGTACAATCGACTCGGAGACGGGCAAGCTTTCGGAGCCCACCTTGATGGTGGCCGCCAAAGGAGCTTCCTATCTCGCCCAAGGCAAAGACGCGAAGATTCTCTACGCCACCTCCGAAGTCGCGGGCGGCGGGGTGGCCGCCTATGCGCTCCGCACTGAGGGTAGGGCGACGTTATTGAATGCGGAGAACACCCTTGGCAAGGGTGCCACACACCTCGCAGTTGATCCGTCGGGCCGTCATCTTCTCGCGGCGAATTACGTCTCAGGCTCAGTCGCCAGCCTGCCGATCAAGGCGGATGGCTCATTGGCCGCCGCCATCGGTTTTAATCAGCATGTCGGTTCTGGGCCCGACGCTAAGCGTCAGGCTGCCCCGCATGCCCACGGCATCTACCCCGATGCGGCTGGCAAATTCGCTTATGTCCCTGACCTCGGGACGGATGATATTTTTATCTATCGTTTGGACGCCGCGAAGGGAACGTTGACCCTCAATGAGCCTAAGTCCGGCCGGGTTGCTCCGGGCAGCGGGCCGCGACACTTCGCTTTCCATCCCCGCGGTGGTTTCGCCTACGCCTGCAATGAAATGGCCCTCACGGTGAGTGCTTTCGCCCTCGATGCCGATAAGGGTGTGCTCAATGAAATTCAGACTTTGCCCACGCTACCGACGGGTGCCTCGGCCGCGGGAGCCTCGACGGCCGAAATCTTCTGCCTGCCTAACGCCAAGGCACTTTACGTCTCCAATCGCGGCCATGATTCACTGGCGGTTTATGCCATCGGCCCTAACGGCCAGCTGTCGCTCATTCAGCATATGCTTAAAGTGCCCGCCACGCCTCGAGGCTTTGGCTTGAGCCATGATGGCCGCTGGCTCGTCTGTGCGGGGCAGAAATCTGGCACGATCAACGCTTATCGCGTCGACCCTGAGACGGGTAAACTCGCGGACACGATGCAATCGGTGACGGCAGGTTCTTCGTGTTGTATTTTGTTCGCCCGCTAAGCCATGACGCCAGCTGGAATTATGCACCGGATTCCGGCTGTATTACTCGCCTTCGCTGCAACGACTTCGGTGGTCGCCGCGGTCCAAGTTGATTTCTCGCACGAGGTCGTGCCGATCCTGCGTAAGCATTGTGCCGAATGCCACGCGGGGGACAAAAGGAAGGGCGGGCTTTCGATGAATACGCGAGCCTCGCTGCTGGAAGGCAGTGAGAATGGGGTTGTGCTGACGCCTAGCCAAATCACCAAAAGTAAATTACTCGAGGTGATTGCGAGCGCCGACCCGGATGTACGGATGCCCCCGAAGGGCGACCGACTAACTCCGGCCGAGGCCGGAATTTTACGTTCCTGGGTGGAGCAGGGTGCGCGCTGGACTGAAGGCTTCGCTTTCAAGAAGCCGGCCTATGAGCCGCTGCTTCGTCCGCACACGCCCGTGCTACCCGCGGCCGTGGATGGCCGCACTCACCCGCTGGACCGGGTGCTGGATGGATGGCTTGCTCAACGAAAACTGCCGTTACCGTCGGCAGCCACCGACGCGGCTTTTTTGCGTCGGGCCCACTTAGATCTCATCGGCCTGCTCCCGGCGGAACCAGAAGTGAAGGCTTTCCTGGCGGATGCCCGGCCTGATAAGCGGGCCCTGCTGGTCCGCTCTTTATTGGCACGCAATGTGGATTACGCGGATCACTGGATGGCCTTTTGGAATGACCTTCTCCGCAATGATTATGCGGGGACCGGTTATATCGACGGGGGCCGTAAGCAAATCTCCGGTTGGCTCTACGTTTCGCTGCTCGCCAACAAGCCCTACGACCAGTTTGCCCGCGAGCTGATTGCGCCCTCCTCGGACAGCGAAGGCTTCGCCAAGGGCATCATTTGGCGCGGGGCCGTGAGCGCCGCGCAGGTTCCCGAGCTGCAGTTTTCGCAGAGCGTCTCGCAGACTTTTCTCGGCATCAACATGAAGTGTGCTTCCTGCCACGACAGTTTCGTTGACCGCTGGAAGTTGAAGGATGCCTATGGCCTTGCGGCCATCTACTCCGACCATCCGATGGAGCTCGTGCGCTGCGATATTCCGACCGGGCGTCCGGCCGTGGCGGCTTGGCCGTTTCCTGAGCTGGGACAAGTTGATGGCACGAAGCCACGCAACGAAAGACTCAGCCAGCTCGCTAGCCTGATTACGCATCCGGAGAACGGCCGGTTTCAGCGTACCATCGTCAACCGACTTTGGCACCGTCTGATGGGGCGGGGTATCGTGCATCCCGTCGATGCCATGCAGACGGAGCCTTGGAATCAGGATTTGCTGGACGTGCTCGCCAATCAACTGGTCGCCTCTAAGTACGACTTGAAGGCGGTGTTGGAATTCATTGCTACTTCGCAGGCTTATCAGTCCGCCCCTGAGGTCTTGGCTCAGGGGGCTGAAGATAAGGGTTATGTTTATCGTGGTCCGCGCACCAAGCGGCTGACGGCGGAACAGTTTGTCGATGCGCTCTGGAAGATTACGGCCACCGTGCCGGGCAAGGTGGAGTTACGCGTGCCACGTTTAGCCCCGGCCGCTGGCGTGGTGAAGCCCGCGGTTACGGTTGAGCCGTTATTAGCAGTGCCAATTTGGTCTAACGATTTGGGCGGTGGTCGCTTGCCCGCCGTGGGCGAGGCCCGGGCTTTCCATAAAGAGTTCACACTCGAGGGTGCGGTGGAGTTGGCGATCTGCACGGTGACGTGCGACAATGCTTTTGAACTTTGGGTTAATGGCGTCAGGATTGGGGCGGGTGCCGATTGGGAAACGCCCGAGACTTATGATATCGGGGGGTTGCTCCACGGCGGGAAGAATCAGATTCTGCTCATCGGACGAAACGCGGGCAATGTGCCGAATCCCGCCGCCCTCTGGTTCCAGGCGAATATTGAAATGAAGGGTGGCGCCCGCGTGAAAGTCGCCACGGATAATTCCTGGGAATGGTCAGCGGCCTTGCCTAATGCCCGTGGTCAGTTCCCGGCGGCGAAGGCCGGGAAAGAGCCTAATTCCATTGTCTGGCGCCCCGTTGCCCCGGTTTCCGTTCTCACGGTGTGGAAGAAGGCCGAGGTGCGGATGTCACAGATGCTCGCTGGTTTGGGCGGCGCGAGCAACATGCCAGCTCGGGCGAGTTTGATGAAATCGGATATGCTTCAGCGAGCCTTAGGTCGTCCTAATCGCGAACAGATCGTTTCGGAGCGACCGAATGAATTGAGCACGTTGGAGGCTATCGATCTTTCGAACGGCCAGGCGCTGGCTAATCTGCTCGGCAATGGGGCCGCTGCTTTATTGCGTAAGCGTAAGTGGGCCTCGTCCGAACAGCTGGTCCACTGGCTTTACCTTTCTTCCCTGAGTCGCGATCCCTCGGCGGCCGAGTTGAAGGTCGCCCTCGGCATCGTCGGCCCAGAACTCTCCGAGCAAGGCGTCGCTGATTTGCTCTGGGTCGTCTGCATGCTCCCAGAATTCCAAACCATTCGCTGAACTATGAATACCTCGCTCCCCCTGGATCCCTCCTTGCCCGAGCCGCTCGCCCGGCGCGAGTTTCTGCGGATGCTGGCCGCAGCCGGCGCGGCCACCTTGTCCATGGGCGCTCCACGGGCCCTAGCCGCGGAAGAAAAACTGATTCAACCGAAGGCGAAGGCGGACGCTTGTATCCTGATTTGGCTGGCGGGTGGTATGGCCGCTCCGGAGACCTTTGACCCGAAGCGCTATGTGCCGTACGAGAAGGGGATATCGTATGAGCGCTTACTGAGTACGTTCCCGTCGATTCCGACGGCGGTTGACGGTATGCGAATTTGTGAAGGGCTTGAAAACATCGCGGGCGTAATGGACCGGGGCACGCTGATTCGCTCGGCGGTGCAGCCTGACCTAGGGAGCATCCTGCACTCCCGCCACCAATTCCACTGGCATACTGGCTACGTACCGCCGCAGACGGTCGCTTGTCCGCATATCGGCGCCTGGATGGCCCGCGTACTCGGCCCGCGCAATCCGGTCATGCCCGCTTTTATTAATATTGGCCAGCGGCTGGAGGGAGTGGGCGAGAGCGAAGAGCTTAAGGCCTTCACCACGGCTGGTTTCTTTGGCGGCGAATTTGGCCCGATGAACCTACCTTTCCCAGAAGAGGCTGCGGCCGCGGTCCGTCCGCCCAAAGGCATGGATGCGTCTCGGTTCGTCAATCGCGACCGCGAATTTCGCCGGCTGGTGGATGCCTCGGCGAATCGCGATATGCTCAGTGACTACCAGCAGCAGTCGATGTTGCGGGCCATGGATAATGCCTACCGTCTCCTGAGCGCGAAAGAACGTTCCGCCTTCGATATCTCTCTCGAAAGCAAGGAGGTGCAGCAGGATTATGACACCAGCCGCTTTGGTCGTGGCTGTTTATTGGCGCGTCGTCTCGTCGAGAATGGGGCCCGCTTTGTCGAGGTCACCACCGAGTACGTGCCGTTCTTTCAGTGGGATACCCATGGTAAGGGGCATGAGACGGTGGCCAAGATGCATGCGGAGATTGATCGCCCAATCGCGCGCCTGATTCGTGACCTCGAGCAGCGTGGACTGTTGGATCGGACGCTCGTCATCATCGCGAGCGAGTTCAGTCGCGATGCGATGATTGAAGGTCGGCCCGGCTCCAAGGCTGGCGACCAGGCTTTTAATAAGGGTAAGACCATGGAGAGCCCTGATCACTATGGGCTGCACCGCCACTTCACCGGCGGGACGAGTGTCGTGATGTTTGGCGGCGGCGTGAAGCGCGGCCAGATTTACGGTGCGACGGCGGATGAGCGGCCGTTAGTCGCCATCAAGAACCCCGTCTCCGTCTCGGATATGCACGCTACGATCTTCCATGCGATGGGCATCAGCCCGAAGACCGCTTACGATATCGAAGGTCGCCCGTTTTATGCGACCGTGGACGGCAAGGGCGTGCCCGCTCCGATCTTTAGCTGAGCGCGGTTAGTTGCCGGAGTGCAGCGGCTTCGCGGGTGATGGCGACTTCAATAAGTTCGCCCGTGCGTTGCATGGCTTCCACCAAGGGCATCTCCGGGGGCTTGATACTGATGAGTAAGTCGAAGCGCGTGCGCAGGGCAGGGGAGTCATCGATTGAGCCCGCGAGGCCGACGATCTTTTTGCCAAGCCGGCGGGCCATATCAGCCACACCCACGGGACCTTTCCCCTGCAGGCTTTGGGCATCGAGTCGTCCTTCGCCGGTGATAATCACGTCGGCGGCAGCGATGCGTGCCTCGAGTCCGATATGTTTGGCGACAATTTCGAACCCGCTGGTGAGTCGGCCATCCGTGAAAGCCATCAGCCCGAAACCGAGGCCGCCCGCGGCGCCGGCTCCCGGCATGTCGCGCGGGTCGCGCCCCAGATCTCTTTTCACGAGGTCCGCGAGGTGTTCGAGTCGGCGTTCAAACCAAGCGAAGTCGGTAACGCCTTTCTGGGGGCCATAGATGCGGGTGGCTCCCCGGGGGCCGAGCAGCGGGTTGTCGACATCGCAGGCCACGACGACCTCGGCGGCCCACGGCTGGAGGGGTGGGGCGACCTGGTCAGCTTCCAGGAGCGTTGCCATTGTTGGGATAAACGGCTGCGCCTGTCGGCTAAAGCGGAAACCAAGTGCCAGGGCGACACCCAGCCCCCCATCGTTGGTGGCACTGCCTCCAATGCCTATAAGGACTTTAAGGGCACCCAGCTGGGCGGCCTTTTTTAAGAGAATTCCTGTACCTAAAGTATTGGCTGTAAGTGGGTTAAGTTTTAATTCGGCCACCAGTGATATCCCGCTAGCCGCGCTCATTTCCAGGACGGCTGTCCGCGTCTCCGGAAGCCATCCCATGGCCGCCTTAATCGGCCGCCCTTGGGCATCAACCGTTTCAACCAGGATAATTTGGCCATGCAGGGCCGCAGTCACCGCTTCCGTGGTGCCTTCGCCTCCATCGGCGATCGGGCAAATGTCGATTTCAGCCTCAATATTGAGCGATTTCAGCCCATTTTTAATGTGACCAGCGATCACCCCGGCCCCGAGAGAGCCCTTGAATTTGTCATTGGCGATTAAGATACGCATCGGGCCGGTGGGTCGTGGTGAGCGTTCGGCCTAGGGTCTTTTTATCAATGTTATAGGATAAGTGTCGCTTGATTCTTGGCACCTTGGGGGTAGATTTTACGCACGCCCCGTGCTTGTAGTGGCGTAACTATACCCGCCCCCAATATTTTTACCATGAAGCCGTTCCGACAAACCGCCATCCTCGCCACGCTGTTGGCCGCCGCGTTCGCCCATGCCGCCGATGAGCCCGTCGCCTCCAAGGAAGGGTTGGAGTTCTTCGAGAAGAACGTTCGCCCGATTCTCGCTGATCGCTGTTTCGAATGCCACTCGGCCGACAAGGGTTCCTCCAAGGGTGGATTGATTCTCGACTCGCGTGATGGCGCTTACAAGGGCGGCGACGAAGGCCCCTCGGTGGTCCCCGGGAATCTCGAGAAATCTTTGTTAGTTAAAGCGGTCCGCTATACCGACCCAGAATTCGCCATGCCCCCAAAGAAGTCCGGCGGCAAGTTGCCCGACGACAAAATTGCCATCCTCGAGGAGTGGGTGAAGATGGGTGCGCCGATGCCCGCAGGTGGCGCCGCCAAGTTGACCGGACTCACCGGTAAGGCCCGTCAACATTGGGCTTTCCAGCCGGTCAAGAAGGCCGCCGTGCCGACCGTGAAGAATAAGGATTGGGTCAAGAATCCGATTGATGCCTTCGTTCTAGCCAAGCTGGAAGAGAAGGGTCTCGTGCCGAACCCCGTCGCTGATCCGGAGTCTTTCCTCCGCCGCCTTTCCTACGATTTAATCGGCCTTCCTCCGACCTCCGAGCAGGTCGAGGGTTTCATCAAGGCCTATGAAGCCGGAGTTGCCTCTGACGCTATCGCCAATCGGGCAGGTCGCCCGGCCAATAATGTCGAGACCGTCGTCGCCAAGCAGGTCGACTTCCTTCTGGCCTCGCCGCACTACGGCGAGCGCTGGGCTCGCCACTGGCTTGATACCGCTCGCTACTCGGATACCCGCGGCCTCCAGGTTGATCAAGGGGACAGCCTGTTCCGCGATTACCGCTACGCCTACGCCTGGACCTACCGGGATTACGTCATCAACGCATTCAACGACGATAAGCCTTACGATAAGTTCGTGCTCGAGCAGCTCGCGGCGGATCGCCTTCCAGATATCGCCCCCGATGATGCGCGTCTCGCTGCCCTCGGCTTTATCACGGTTGGGAAGCGTTTCGACGATGTGCATGACACGATTGATGAGCGCATCGACACCGCGACCAAGGCATTCATCGGCTTGACCGTCTCTTGCGCCCGCTGTCACGACCATAAGTTCGACCCAATCCCGACTGCGGATTACTATTCTCTACACGGCATTTTCGCCTCCATCGTTGAGCCGCTGCAACACCCTACCATCGGTGCCACCGGCAAGGGTGCGGCCGCCCGGGCTGACTTCCAGAAGCGACTCGCGATGCTGCAGGATGAGCAAGTGGCAGGCTTTTTTAAGTATATGCGCGAGACCCGTGCTCGCTATGACCACGAGATGGCTGGGCGCTTGATGTTGGCTACCGTGCGCGGTGGCTCCTCCGAAGCGGGTGACTATTCTGAGCGGTACAAGATCGACCTCCAGAGCATGACGGATTTTGCCGCGATGCGTGTCCAGAAGGACTCTCCTATCACTGGCCCGTTCGCCCATGCCGCCGAAGTTCCGGTTGTTTACTTCGCGGAGCGTGCGCAGGCGGTAATCGATGAAGCCCTCAATGACGCGGAGCATCCGGTCAATCCCATCATCGCGGCCGCCCTCCGGGGCTTGAAGCCCAAGAAGCTTGATGATGTCGCCGCTGCCTACCAGAAGGCGTACAACGACAACAAGGCGGCTATTCTCGCCCACCTTGCGGCGCTGGCCAAGCCAGGTGACGGTTGGAAGAAGACCTCTCCGGCCATCGCCCAGATGACCACGTATCCGTGGGCTATTCCTAGTTACGACGAGATCGTCGATAACGAAGAGATGATTTCCCTCTTCAGCACGCGCAAGTTCTGTGCCGACTGGCAGAATCGCCCTGTCTACGGCGGCATTGGTAATCGTGCCCCAGTCGCTTACTTCCGCCACACGCAGATTAATGAGCTGCGCCTCTCCCACCCTGGCGTGCCTGGAGAAGCGATGGCCGTGCAGGATTCGGAAGCCCCGAAGGATAGCTACGTCTTCATTCGCGGCGACAAGAACAAGAGGGGCGCCATGGTGCCGCGTCGCTTCCTCGATATTTTGACCATCGGTGAGCGCCGCCCCTATGTCGATGGCAGCGGTCGCCTCGAGTTCGCTCGCTCCATCGTTTCCAAAGATAACCCGATGACCGCCCGTGTGGCCGTGAATCGAATTTGGATGAAGCACTTCGGCGAAGGCTTCGTGAACTCGCCGGACGATCTGGGTAATATGTCGGAGAAGCCTTCTCACCCCGAACTACTCGATTACCTCGCTGCTGACTTCATGGAGAACGGCTGGACCATCAAGCGACTCCACCGCATGATTGTCATGAGTAACGCCTACCGCCTGGACTCCAATCCCACGGTCAATGCCCTCGTCGTCAAGAAGGGTGCGGTGGACCCGCTGAAGGTCGATGCTAGCAATCGTCTACTCTGGCGCGCCAATCTTCGCCGTCTTGATTTCGAGGCGATTCGCGACTCCATGATTCTGCTCACGGGCCGGATGAATCCGGCCGTCGGTGGTCAGCCTGCGAATATCACTGAAGAGCCTTTCAGCTATCGCCGTAGTCTCTATGGCTACGTCGATCGTCGTCGCCTCAGCGACACGCTCGCCCAGTTCGATTACAGCGACCCTGATATGGCGAACTCCAAGCGCAACACGACCATCGTGCCGCAGCAGGCCTTGTTCTTCATGAATAACGCCTTGTCCGTCGAGGCCGCTCGTGCCGTGGCTGCGCGTAAGGATGTCGTGAATGCGATGTCCGAAGATCAACGCATCGTCGCCATGTTCCGCTCGCTCTTCCAGCGCCGCCCTTCCACGGCAGAGATTCGCATGGCTCAGGAATTCGTAACGAAGCAGAAGATGCAGGCGGCCACCGCCAACCTGCGGACTGCTGCCAAGGCCACGGTTGCCGGAGCCAAGACCACGGCTGCGGGCACCAAGCCCAAGACGGGCGTCGTCGCTAATAACACCAAGTCAGTGGGTAAAGCCGCGGCCCCGGCTATGGCCGAGGGAGCCGAAGAGACCATGATGGCTGCCACCACTGGACCGGGCGCTGAAGGCATGCTGCGGAATACGGGCGAGCTTATTTCTCGTAACCCGCTGACCCCAATGGAGTTGCTGGCTCAGGCCCTGATCCTGTCGAACGAGTTTGTCTACGTAAACTAAGCATTTTAGCACGTTTTTAACGAAGCCGCCCCATCGGGGCGGCTTCGTCTGTTTTGGGTTAAAATAACCAATCAATTGGTTGATATCTTCTAGGTCTGAACAAGAATTAACAACTAGAAGGACCACCCCAGTCGTTGTGCCCCGCAACCGTTCTTCCCCTACCAATTTCTTTATGCAGTTCCGTCTTAACGCCGTTCGCTTTCTCACTCTGACCGCTGTGCTGAGTGGTGCCGCCGTGCGCGCCGCCGACGAAGCGAAGCCTGCGGAAAAGATGGACCCCGCCGGCCTAGAATTCTTCGAAAAAAACGTTCGCCCGATTTTCACCGAGCGTTGCTACAAGTGTCACTCGTCGGCGGAAGGTGTGTCCAAGGGCGGCTTACTCATGGATACGCGTGCGGGTTTGCTGTCCGGCGGCGACCAGGGGCCAGCGGTCGTTCCTGGAGACATTAAGAAATCATTACTCCTCGTCGCGGTGCATCAGACCGACCCAGAGCTTTCGATGCCCCCGCGTAAGGAAGGTGCCAAGCTTTCCGATAAGCAGATTTCCATGCTCGAAGAATGGGTGAAGATGGGGGCGCCTGCTCCGGTTGGTTCGGGCGGCGCGAAGCTTACCGGCCTTTCTCAAAAAGCCCGTGACCATTGGGCGTTCAAGCCCGTTGGCGAATACCCCGTACCGACGAAGCTCAGCCTCCCCGGCTGGTGTCAGACGGAGATTGATGCATTCGTCATGTCTAAGCTGGATCAGCTCGGATTAAAGCCCAGCCCGGCCGCCGACGGCGAAGCGCTGCTCCGTCGACTTAACTACGACTTGATTGGTTTGCCACCCACGAGCTCGGAAGTGGAAAGCTTCGGTCGCGAATATGATACCGCCGTGGCCCGCGATGTGCTTTCACTGCGCAGCGGACAGCCCTCCCGCGCCGCCACCGCTGTCGTGGAGCGTGCCGTCGATCGCCTGCTCGCCTCGCCTCACTACGGTGAGCGCTGGGCCCGTCACTGGCTCGATACCGCTCGCTACTCCGACACCAAGGGCCTGCGCCGCAACGGTGGCATTGAAAACTTCGAAAGCTCTTGGACTTATCGCGATTACGTTATCGACGCGTTCAATACGGATAAGCCCTACGACCAGTTCATCATAGAGCAGTTGGCGGCGGATCGTCTGCCGGATTTGGCCAAGGATGACCCCCGTCTCGCGGCCCTTGGTTTTATCACACTCGGAAAGCGTTTCCAGAATGCGGACGACACCATCGATGAGCGCATTGACGCGACCACCAAGGGCTTCCTGGGGCTGACGGTCGCCTGTGCTCGCTGTCACGATCACAAGTTCGACCCCATCCCGGCCGCTGATTACTATTCGCTGCACGGCATCTTCTCTTCGATTGGCGAACCCATGCAGTACCCGGTTATTCGTGATCCGTTACTTCAGGGTAAGAATGCACCCACCAACGCCTATCGCGCAGACTTCGAGAAGAAGCACGCTGAACTCATCAATGAAACCGGCCGCGGGTACTATAAGCATATCGCCGGTCTCTTGAACACCCTCCACAAGGAGTTCGGTCCTCGTGCCTTGGTTTCGATGGTCGGAGGCTACCGCAGCACCGCTGGCTATGATATCTTGAAGAAGTATGACATGCAGGAAAATCGCGAAATCGACGGCTCCTTCATGGTGCGAGCGGATTCCCCGATTACCGGCCCGCTGGCGCGTCTCAAGCGCGTGAATGAGAAGACCTTTGAAAAGGATGCACCTGCGGCCATTGCCGAAGCGCTCGCGGACAAGAAGAATCCCGTCAACCCGATCATCGCCGAGGCTTTGCGTACGCTCAAGCCACGCTCCCTCGAAGAAGTCGCCTTGGCCTACCAGTCCGTCCTGTTGAAGAACCACGACAAGATTTTGGCTCACATTCAGCTCCGTTCCACGCCCGGACGTAAAGGCGACAAGGATGATGCCGCCATGGCTCAGCTGGCCTCTTACCCCTGGCCTCTGCCCAACATTGAGGACCTCAGCACCGTCCCGGCGCTCGAGTTGCTCACTGAGGCCCGCACGTTCTGTGAAGCCTGGCAGGCCGCTCCGAGCCAGACCTTCCGTAACGGCAATAAGCCTGCCAAGTACTTCAAGTTCAAGGAACTCAACGATCTCGACATCACCCACAAGGGCGGTCCCGGCATGGCGATGGTCGTCACCGACAACGAGAAGCCTCGCGACAGTTACGTCTACATCCGAGGCGACCGAAATAAGCGCGGTGCCGTCACGCCCCGCCAGTTCTTGGAAATCTTAGCCGGCCCTGATCGCGTCCCCTTCTACGAAGGCAGTGGGCGTCGCGAGCTCGCGTTATCCATCGCCAGCCGCACCAATCCGCTGACCTCGCGCGTCCTCGTTAATCGTCTGTGGCTGCACCACTTTGGGGCAGGTATTGTCTCCACGCCTGACGACTTGGGCAATATGTCTGAAAAGCCAACGCATCCTGAGTTGCTCGACTGGATGGCCACCAACTTCGTTGAGAATGGCTGGTCGATTAAGAAGATGCACAAGAAGATTCTGCTGTCCGCCGCCTACCGGCAGTCCGCGAATCCCAACACCAATCCCCAGGTCGCCCAGAAGGGTGCCGTGGATCCCTTCAAGGTGGACTCCAGTAACAAGTTCATCTGGCACGCCAACCTGCGTCGCTTGGACTTCGAGAGCATCCGTGACTCCATGCTCGTTCTCTCCGGCAAGCTTGATCGCGCCCTCGGTGGCCGCGCGGTCAACATCACCGACGAACCTTACAGCTATCGGCGCACGATTTATGGCTTCATTGATCGCGATCGCTTGAGCGAGCTGCAGTCGCAGTTCGACTTCGCTGACCCCGATATGGCCAACACCAAGCGCTCAACGACCATCGTGCCGCAGCAGGCCCTGTTCTTCATGAACAATCCGCTGGCCATCGAAGTGGCGCGCAACGTCACATCACGTCCTGAATTACAAAAGGCTTCTTCCGACTCCGAGCGCATCTCGCAGCTCTATCGCATCATGTACCAGCGTTCGCCTACGGTACCTGAAATGAAAATCGCCAGTGAGTTTGTCGCCCGTATCGCAGGCTATATCGATGAGCCCGCCCAAGTTGCCTCGCCGGCCAAGGTCGATCGCATCGCTAAGGCCAAGGAAATTAAGGCTAAAGCCAAGGCTGCGGGTGCCGCTGCGATTGCTGCATCCGGCAAGCCCCTACAGCCGGCCGCCGTCGCCGTGCCTGAGGTTAAGCTCGAAACTGAGGTAAAAGGTGGAAAAATCGTTAATAAGACCGAAATGGTCTCACGCAAAGAGCCCTCCAACCCCTGGGTCATGTTGGCCCAGTCAATGATTTGCTCGAACGAGTTTGTATATTTGAACTAACCCCCCCTATAATCACTCATACCCAAAACCCCAATGAAAGACACTAGCTGCGGCAATTACGTGCCGACCCCCAACTCCCGTCGTGAGTTCCTCCGCCAGACCGGTCTCGGCATGGGAACGCTCGCCTTCGGCACCATGGTTGCCGACTACATGGTCACCGACGCTCACGCCGAGGTCATGGCCAACCTGAAGCCTCGCAAGGCTCCGCTCGCCGCCAAGGCGAAGCACGTCATTCATATCTTCGCAGGTGGTGCGCCTTCGCACCTCGATACTTTCGATCCGAAGCCCAAGATGAAAGACGTAGCTGAGATGTCGGCTGCTGGCATGAACGGCGTCCTTTTTCCGACCCCGTTTGAATTCAAGAAGTCCGGCAAGTCCGGTCTCGAGATCAGCGAAATCTTCCCGAAGCTCCAGGGCGTCGCGGACGAAATGTGCGTCATCCGCTCCATGCACCAAGACCTCCCTGCGCACGGACCGGCTGCTAAGCTCATGCACACGGGTTCGGCGATTCTCTCCAAGCCTTCGCTCGGCGCCTGGGTCCTTTACGGTCTCGGCACCGAAAGCCAGGATCTTCCTGGTTTCGTCAGCCTCGGTGGCAACAACGACGCTCGTACGTCCGCATTCCTTCCTTCCCTCTATCAGGGTGCGAACACCCAGTTCCGCCCAGGTGCTGCTCCGAACAAGATCATCGCCAATCTGCAGAGCGAATTCACCACGCAGGATGCGCAGCGCAAGCAGCTCGACCTCGTTCGCCAGCTGAACGAACGCCACATGCAGACCGTCCAGAAAGACGAGCAGCTTGAGGCCCGTATCGAGTCCTTCGAACTCGCCTTCCGCATGCAGACCGCTGCGACCGACGCTTTCGACATCTCCAAGGAGTCTGAAAAGACCCGCGAGATGTACGGCAAGACCGACCTCGGTGCTAAGCTCCTCTGTGCTCGCCGTCTCGTCGAGCGCGGCGTCCGCTTCGTCCAGATCGATGCCGGAGGTTGGGATCACCACACGAATCTAAACACCGCTATCAGCCGCACGGCTGGCGCCATCGACGGCCCTGCCGCCGCTCTGATCGCCGACCTTAAGCAGCGTGGCCTCCTCGACCAGACCCTCATCATCTGGGGCGGAGAATTCGGTCGCACGCCGACCACCGCTGGTCGCGTCAACGCCGCTTCCGGTCGTGACCACCATGGTAAGGCTTTCTGTTGCTGGATGGCTGGCGGCGGCGTCAAGGGCGGCATGGCTTACGGCGAAACCGACGAAGTCGGCGCCCAGGTCGCTGCGGACGGCGTCGATGTGCATGACCTGCACGCCACGATCCTTCGCCTCCTCGGCTTCGATCACACCAAGCTCACCTACCGCTACAACGGACGCGACTTCCGCCTTACCGATAACTTCGGTAAGATTGTCGAGAAGGTCATCGCCTAAGCTTAGGTTGCTCCGAAAGAGAAGGGCGACACCGCGAGGTGTCGCCCTTTTTATTGCCCGAATGCCCGTTGCCAGCCCGAAAGATGTTATTCTAATAGAGATCTCCCGATGTTCCTCCGGCTTACAATCATTGCCGTGCTCTCCGTGGGGTTGGGCCTGATGGTTTTTTCGAGCTTCGAGGGTGATGCCTCCGGAAGCACGCCCCCGCGCCCGGTGCCATCTTCTGCCGCGGCCCCCAGGACGCACGAAGCTTCGCCCCGTGGTATCGCGGCGGAATCGGCTCTCGCGATTCCCCCGATTCCAGACAGGTCGAAGGTGCCCATCCATGCGGTCCGCAGCACCGATTTGCTGGGCGAGACGCAACTGCGTTATGATAACGGCACTTCCGCTACCATCCGGCGTGACCCGCTGGGCGGCACGACTACCCGCTACAGTAATGGCGTCACCGCTACGACCCGCCCCGATGCATTTGGAGGCTCCGATACGCACTACAGTAATGGCGTGACGGCCACCACGCGCCCCGACCCGCTGGGCGGTTCCACGACCCACTATAGCGACGGCACTCGATCTACGACTCGCCCAGACCCTTTTGGCAATCAGGTGACAACTTATTCCGATGGCAGGGTCGAGACCGTGCGCCCTGATCCCTTTACTTCGCCGACACGGAATGAGCGGAAATGATGGTACAGTCGTAATAGGACACTTGAAATCGGACGGCAGGCTTTCAGTCTCCGCCCTCTACCCCCATGAAGCGTCATCTCCATCTCTGGGCCGCCCTCGTTGCGCTGGTCCTCGCTCTCCCGGCTGTCGCCGCGGAGGCTTTCACCTCCGGCCCCGGCTGGCTTGAATTCCCTGCCGGTAAGGGATCGGGCGCCGGTAAGCATGTCGTGCTGCTCGCGGGCGACGAAGAGTATCGCTCCGAGGAGTCGATGCCGATGCTTGCGCGCATCCTATCCGAGCGCCACGGCTTCAAGTGCACCGTGCTCTTTTCACATGACGATGGCGTGATTAATCCGAACAACGGCGCTTCTCTCGGTAAGCCTGAAGCCCTCGATACCGCCGACGCCCTAGTGCTTGGCCTCCGTTTCCGTAAGTGGAATGAAGCTACCCTCGCGAAGTTCGATGCCGCCGTGAAACGCGGGGTGCCTATCATCGCGACTCGCACCAGCACGCACGCCTTTGCCGGCATCCCTAAGGACAGCGCTTTCGCCGCCTATAATTGGAATGCTAAAGGCGGCTTCGGTCGGAACGTCCTCGGCGAGACTTGGATCAGCCACTGGGGTAATCATAAGTCGGAAGCCACCCGCACGGCTGTCGAGCCAGGCTCTGAGAAGAGCGCGCTCCTTAATGGCGTTGGCGTCATCTTCGCCGACACCGATGTCTACGAGGCTCACCCTCCGGCCGACGTTAAGGTGCTGCTCCGCGGCCTCGTCCTCAAAGGCATGAATCCAGAAGACCCGCTCAGCGAGCGCTCGAAGAAGAACGCCGATAAGCAGGAACAAGGCGTGAACACCCCGGCGATGGCAGTGGCTTGGACGCGCGAAGTTCCGAATGCTGCTGGCAGCAAGAATCGCATCCTGACCACGACGATGGCTTCGGCCAGTGACCTGCGTGATGAATCTCTCCGCCGCTTGCTCGTCAACGGTGTGTTCTGGGGCCTAGGTCTCGACGTCCCAGCTAAGGCCGACGTGACGACGGTGGTCGAGTGGAAGCCCAGTCACTACTCCTTCAACCTCTTCCACAAGGGCCTGAAAGCTGAGGATTTTGCCGGTGTCCTGCCTCCGGAAGAGAAGGCCGCCCCGGCCGCTCCGAAGAAGAAGTAAGCGACTGCAAGTCGCTGTTGATTTGGGCGCATCGGGTGATGCGCCCTTTTTGTTTTAAGGTTTAATCCCGCGGTTCACGAACAACTGGATCAACGCGTCGTTGTAGATAATGTAGGCGCCTTCTCGAGAGGTGGCATCACGCACTTCGATGTCATCACTCACGACGAACCACGGGGCTTCGACCGTCTTATCCTTGGCGACCAAGTCCATGATGTCGTGGTCGGCCTTGCCGCCAGCGCGACTGAAGGTGATCTTCACGCGCGGGTTAGAGGATTTCAAGGTGGCGGGTTGGCCGTCAAAACTCACCCAGACGTGTAAGCCTGGTGCATCGTCGGCCAGTTTCTCCATGAGCTGGACAACTTTTTGGCGGGCGGCGTTATCCAACATGATGCGGCTCTCGCCTTGCGCGTTTTTCTTGTTCGGCAGTTTGAGGCCGAGATAATCCTGGCGGAGGCAGGCGAAGTTATTGGCATCTAGGGCCAAACGGGCTGGTTCGCCGGTGGCCGCAGCGCGTTCGAGTAAGGCCAAGGGGCCGGATTGCTTATGCTCGTGAAAGGCTTGATCGGCGATGTAAGAGCGCCGCCGATGAATGTCCCGGCGGTAGAGATCCGCATGGCGGGAATCGACGAGGCCAGATTGTTCGGCGAGCACGAGGGCATTCTCAATCGACTTTAATTCACGGGCATCTGCCACGTTGATCTTGGCGGAAATGCGTTCGAGGAAGGGGTCGGAAGGGTGATCGCGCTTCTCAAGCTCATACCGCACCTTCTCGACGTGTTCCGTGATGCGTTTCTCGAGGGCGATGACTTCGGGGAGCGTCTGGCCGGCGGTGCGCTGGTAGCGTCGGAGGAGTTTGAGCATGTCCTCCATCTGGGGAATCGCCTGCCGTAATTCATGTTCCTTCGCCAGGAAGGGGTCGGCGTCACGCTGGGCCTTGCGGACTTTTTCTACGGTCTCGGTGGTGAGCTGGCGGAGTTTGGCGACCTCTTCAGACGCGGCCTTCAAGGTGCGCGCATCGGCAAGCCAAGGGCGGATTTCCTCCGAGAGTAATTCCTCGGCGATTTCGCGAGCCCGCTTGGCCACCTGTTCGCGGGCCCGGTCGAGTTCCCCGCGGAGGCGGAGGATTTCTTCCTCGGACTTGGCGGAGCGAACGTTGGCGGCGATGACCGATGATTCGAGGGCACTGAGATTCTGAGATGACTCTTGGGCTTGCCGGGTGGCCTCTTCGCGCACCTTCCGGACCTCGATTTCTTTGGCCTCAATTTCATTCGCATGCTGGCGGCGGACTTGGCGGAGTTCATTTTCGCGGGCCGCCTTGCCTTGGGCGAGGTCTTGTTGGAGTCGGCGTAAAGTGCGGTCGGCGGAATCCAGGGCGTCCGCTGAATCCGGCGGGGACTTGTCGGTTTGCCCGCTGAACTTCGCCATCACCGTTTTCCAGGCTTTACCATCTGGCTTGCTTGCTTGGGGCTTGGAAAGGGTGGCGAGTCTGGCGAGTTGATCGCTCGGCAGGGCGGCGTCCTTTTGCTCCGCTTGGTTATTCCAAAGGATGCACAACAAGGCGGCCCGAGGGCCACCGATCACTGCGGCAAGCTCGTCCAGATGCTCCATGAGTTTGGCTTTCTCGACCTTCAACACGTCCGCGTACCACGGGAGATGCTCAGCGATGGCCGTCGCATCTTGGGCGAGGTGTCCGAGACGTTTCTTGAAGAGCCACTTGGCGTTCTGCAGGAAGGGTTTGCGGTGGATGTAGCCACCGGGAATCTGCTTGGCGAGGGCGAGCAACGGTGCGTCGGCGACATGCTGTAGGTCGAGGATGAGTTGTTCGGAGAGAGTTTTCCGGTGCGGCTCGACCGCTTCATTTTTGTAAGAAAATTGTCCCATGCCAGCAGTGTGCCCGCTGCACTCCAGGGGGCAAGATTCCCTCGGCCAGCTAGGCGGTTATTTGGGTTCTGGCTCGCCAGCGGGAAGGGAAGGGGGTTCGTTCGGGCCTGCCTGATGCATCCGCCCGCCTCCATCATCATCCCCCTTTGCTCGGCCTTGGGCTATACCTTTGCCGCAATGATGCTCAAACGGGCGATGGACGGGGGGCATCCGTGGCGGGTGGTCTTTATCGTGAACCTGCTGGGGGCCGTGCTTTTCCAAACCTGGCTGCTGCATGGCGGCGAGCCCTTCACTGCTACCAATGTGACGCACGCCGTGCTCGCGGGCACGGCTTTCTTTATCGGCCAAGTCTTCACCTTCATCGCTATCAGCCGGGGGGACATCTCCATCGCGACGCCCGTACTCGGGACGAAGGTGGTCTTTGTCGCGCTATTCGTCTTTCTGGCGAAAGGGCAGTTGGATCCGAAGCTCTGGGCGGCGACTTTTTTGACCACGCTCGCGTTGGCGCTCTTGGGCGGCGAGTGGCAGGCAAACCGACAGCGCCTGCTAGTCAGCGTCGTGTTCGCGTTTCTGGCCTCCATCGCCTTTGCGGCGACGGATGTTATGCAGCAGCTTTGGGTCCAAGATTTTGGCTTCGGGCATTTTGGTCCGGTCATGTTTGCGACGGTCGGCCTCCTGTCCTTCGCTTTGATTCCATTCTTCTCCGCCCCACTGAGCCAGATGCCGCGTCCGATGGTCAAGTGGGCTTTTAGCGGCGGGCTACTCTTGACCATTCAGGCGATGGGCATCGCTTACTGTATCGCTGAATACCGTCAGGTGACGGTCACGAATGTCCTCTATAATACCCGTGGTCTTTGGAGCGTCGCGTTGGTCTGGGTCGTTGGACACTGGTTCTCCAATACCGAGAAACATGTGGGCAAGGCCATCATGACACGCCGTCTGATCGGGGCGCTCATCTTACTGGCGGCGGTTTACCTCAGCCTCTCTTAATCAAAGGTCGAGATTGTCGATCAGGCGCGTCGCTCCGAGATGGCAGGCGATCGCGATGGCACATTTTCGGCTGCTGATATCCGGCACCTTCGCCATGCTCTCAAGGTCCACGATCTCGCAGTACTGCAAGCGTACGGCGGGCTCGGCGGCAAGGAGTCGGGTGGCCGCGGAGCAAAGTTGTGCCGAATCGGTGACGCCTGACTGGGCGAGTTTGCGGGCGGCTTCCAGTGCTTGCGGAATCACGGCAGCTTTTTTTCGATCGTCGGTGGCTAGGTAGCGGTTGCGCGAACTCATCGCGAGCCCGTCGGTTTCGCGGATGGTCTCGTGGGCGATGATTCGTACCGGGAAGTGTAGGTCGCGCACGAGGCGGCGAATGACGGCTAGCTGTTGCAGGTCTTTGCGACCGAAAATTGCGACGTCGGCCTGGGCGGCGTTGAAGAGCATTGCAACGACGGTGGCGACGCCGGCGAAGTGTCCCGGACGGAATTCGCCGCAGAGTCCAGCGGAGACACCGGCCACTTGCACGGTGGTGGTGGCATCCGCGGCGTAGAAAGCTTCTGTCGAGGGCGCGAAAATCAGATCCGCGCCCGCTTGCGCGCATCCGGCCTGGTCGGCATCGAAAGTCCGGGGGTATTTACTAAAATCCTCATTGGGCCCGAACTGGGTGGGATTGACGAAAATCGAGACCAGCACGAAGCTGGCTTCCTGCTTGGCCCGACGTATCAGGCTGAGGTGTCCTTCATGCAGGCAGCCCATCGTCGGCACGAAGCCGATGGTTTGGGCAGCGGCCCTGGCACGGGCGACCGCCGCGCGTAATTCGGGAATGGTGTGGACGACCTCCATGGATTCCACCCTAGGGGGCGAGGGTCTGCCCGCAAGGAACACTTCACCGCACCTTTGTCGTTTTCGTCATACCCGCCACCGATTCCTTACTTGGCAGGTCAGGCTGGAACCCCAAAGTCGGAAGACTCACTCCTCCCTCCAGCCATGTCGCACTTCCCTACTGTTCCCCAAATCGAGTTCGAAGGATCGAAGTCCAAGAACCCGTTCGCCTTTAAGCACTACAACCCGAACGAGAAAATCGGCGGGAAGAAGATGAAGGACCACATGCGCTTTGCGGCGGCCTATTGGCACGTGATGCGCAACAGCCTTTCGGATCCTTTCGGTGCCGGCACCGCCCTGATGCCTTGGGATGATGGCTCTGACTCGCTCGATAACGCACTCCGCCGCGTGCCGGTCTTCTTCGAGTTCCTCCAGAAGTGCCAGATCGACTTCTATTGCTTCCATGACCGCGACATCGCCCCCGAAGGCAAGACCCTCGCGGAGACTCATGCCAATCTCGCTCGCGTTACCCAGGAGCTGAAGGCTTTCCAGAAGGGCACCGGCAAGCAGCTCCTCTGGGGCACCGCCTGCCTCTTCTCCCATCCGCGTTATGCTCAGGGTGCCGGCACCTCGCCGAACGCCGATGTTTTCGCCTATGGTGCCAGCCAGGTCCGTCATGCGCTTGAAGCCACTAAGGCGCTCGGCGGCGAAGGTTATGTATTCTGGGGCGGACGCGAAGGTTACGCGACCCTGCTGAACACTAATATGAAGCGCGAACTGGATCACCTTGCGGCGCTATTGCACCTCGCGGTCGACCACGCGAAGAAGATCGGCTTCAAGGGACAGTTCCTCATCGAACCTAAGCCGCGCGAACCCTCGACCCACCAGTATGATTCGGATGCGGCGGCCTGCCTTAACTTCCTCCGTGAATACGGCCTCTTGAAGCACTTTAAGCTGAACCTTGAGACCAACCATGCCACCCTTGCGGGCCATACGATGGAGCATGAGATGGAAGTCGCCATCGGCTCCGACGCCCTCGGCTCAGTCGACGCCAATCGCGGCGACACGCTCCTTGGCTGGGATACGGACCAGTTCCCGACGGACCTTTACCTGACGACTAATATCATGCTGCGCATCCTCAAGATGGGCGGCTTCACGAAGGGCGGCCTTAACTTCGATGCTAAGCGTCGTCGCGAATCCCACGAGCCCGTCGATCTTTTCCACGCCCACATCGGCGGGATGGATGCGTTCGCTCGCGGCCTCAAAATCGCGCATGCCGTCATCCAAGATGGCAAGATGGATAAGTTCGTCGCCAAGCGTTATTCGTCCTGGGACAGCGGCATCGGCAAGAAGATTGAATCCCGCAAGGTCACCCTCGCCCAGCTCGATGCTTATGCTCAAGGCGTCACGCCTCCGCGCCTCGATTCCGGCCGCCAGGAGATGCTCGAGAATCTGATCAACGAGTATATCCGCTAAGGCCATGGCGATCGTCCTCGGTCTGGACCTATCCACGCAGAGCGCGACCGCGCTCGTGCTCGATACGGTGAAGGGGACGACGGTCGCCCGTGCTCGTGCGGCCTTCGGCACCGATTTTCCTGACCGCGGACATCCGGAAGGATTTATCCGTGGCGGGCAGGGCGGTGAAGTGCATGCGGATCCGCTCCTCTGGCTCGATGGACTAGAACTCGCTCTGAATCGGCTAGCGAAACTCACCGAACTTTCCAAGATCGAGGCAGTGGCGGTCTCCGGCCAGCAACACGGCAGTGTCTATCTCGGTGCGGGTTATGAGGGTGCCTTCAGCGATGGCAATCGGGCCTCGCCGCTCTCCGCGAAGATCGCCCCGGTGCTCTCTCGTCGCACCTCTCCGATCTGGATGGACTCTTCCACCTCCGCTGAGTGCAAGGAAATCGCCGCTGCCCTAGGCGGCAATCAAGCGGTGTGCGACTTGACTGGCTCGGTTGCCACGCAACGTTTCACTGGCCCCCAGATTCGTCGTTTCGCTAAAAACGATGCCGTGGCTTGGGCTCTGACCAAGCGCGTTCATCTTGTCTCCTCATTCTTTGCCTCGGTACTCGCGGGCAAGGATGCCGCCATTGATACCGGTGATGGTGCGGGCATGAATCTGATGGATATCCGGAAGGGCGATTGGTCGCCTGCAGCGCTGGCCGCGACGGCACCAGGCCTCGCCGCCAAGCTTCCTCCCGTGCGACCTGGGTCGACAGTGGCTGGGAAAATTTCGGCTTACTTTGTCTCTCGGCATGGCTTCTCGCCTCATTGTCAGGTCGTCATCGGCACGGGGGATAACCCCTCGAGCCTTGTCGGCATGGGTGCATCGAAGCCGGGCAAGGTTGTCATCAGCCTCGGCACAAGTGACACGCTCTTCGCCGCGATTGAAGGGATCCATACCGACTCAGCTGGGCTCGGCCATGCGTTTGGTAATCCGCTCGGCGGCAGTATGAGTCTCGTCTGTGTGCGCAATGGGTCGCTCGCGCGTGAGGCCATTCGTCGCGAATGTGGCTTGGATGATTGGGCGGCGTTCTCCGCGGCCGTTGATGCGGCCCCCGCGGCCGTTTCGGCGGTGTTGCCGATGGAAGAGCCGGAGATTACGCCTCGCCGGCCAGCTGGTCGTATCGCCTTGGGTGTGCCTGCGACGAAGGGCTCGCTCCCGCGTGCGGCCGTCGAAGGCCAGGCACTCAGCCTCCGCTTCCATAGCCGCTGGGTGGGCACTCCGACGACCCAGTTGCTTTTAACGGGCGGCGCATCCGAGAACCCCTCCGTAGCCAAGATTTTCGCCGATGTTTTTGGCGCCCCGGTGCTCCGTTTGGCGGTTTCGGACTCCGCAGCGTTAGGTGCCGCCATCCGGGCGGCCGAAGGCGCTTGTGGGGCGAAAATGGCTGATTTGGAGAAGGTTTTCTGTGCTCCGGCCCCAGGCGTTGTTCAGCCTGACCCGGCCCTCCGGGCGGCCTACGACAAGCTCGAGGCCGAACTCGGCCAAGCCCTGTCGCGATAAGCATATTTTGGGGACTGTGAGCATTGCCCACTTGAACAAAGGGGCGTGATTGGCTGACATAGGGGGCTCACCCCCATCCCTATGTCACAGCGCCCCGTTACCCTCTTCACCGGCCAGTGGGCCGACCTCAAAATCGCCGAACTCCTCCCCAAGGTGAAAGCCATGGGTTACGAAGGGGTCGAACTCGCCTGTTGGGGTGATCACTTCGACGTCTCGCGTGCCGTCAACGAAAAGGGCTACGTGGAGTCCATTTGGGAAATGCTCAAGAAGCATGACCTCGGCTGCTGGGCCATTTCCGCGCACCTCGTCGGTCAGGCCACCTGCGATAATATCGATGAACGCCATCAGTGCATTCTGCCGGCCCATGTCTGGGGTGATGGTAATCCGGAAGGCGTCCGCCAGCGTGCCTGCGCCGAGATGGCGCTGACGGCTCAGGCCGCCCGCAAGTTCTTTGATGCCGGTAAGGCCCATATGGCCAATAAACCGAAGGGCACCGGCAAGACCGTGGTTAACGGTTTCACCGGTTCCTCGATCTGGCACGCCATCTACGCGTTCCCGCCCACCAATCAGGCTTACCTGCAGAAGGGCTATGATGATTTCGCCAAGCGCTGGCAGCCCATCCTCGAAGTCTTCGAAAAGAACGACGTCTACTTCGGCCTGGAAGTGCACCCGACCGAAATCGCCTTCGACATCGCTTCCGCTCAGCGCGCGCTCGAGGCGGTCGGTAATCACAAGCGCTTTGGCTTCAACTACGACCCCAGTCACCTCGGCTACCAGGGCGTCGACTATGTGAAATTCATCCGCACCTTCGGCAAGCAGATCCACCACGCCCACATGAAGGACGTCTGGTGGGGTCACGGCGATGGCACGGTCGGCGTCTTCGGTGGTCACACGGATTTCTGCGACGCCCGTCGCGCTTGGGATTTCCGCTCCGTCGGACGCGGCGATATTCGCTTTGAGGACGTCATTGTTGCCCTTAATGATGTTGGCTACAACGGACCGCTGTCCGTTGAGTGGGAAGATGGTCGGATGGATCGCTTCTTCGGCGCCGCTGAATCCGCTGCTTACGTCAAGAAGCTCTCCTTCCCGACCAACAAAGTCGCCTTCGACGCCGCTTTCGACAAGTCCGCGCAGGGCAAGTAATCACCACTCACTCCACACATATCATGGCAACTAAAGTAGGCGTCATCGGCGCAGGTGGCATGCTTCAATACCACGCCGCTGGCTTCAAGCAGGCGGGCGCGGAAATTATCGCGGTCGCCGATCCGGCACCAGGAGCCGCCAAGAAGGCCGCCGAAAAGCATGGCATCAAGCACTCTTACGAGTCCGTCGAAGCCATGCTCGCGGCGCACAAGGAATTGGACGCAGTGAGTGTCATTGTTCCGAATAAGTTCCACGCCTCCTTGGCAATCCAGTGCCTCGAGGCCGGTAAGCATGTATTCTGCGAGAAGCCTCCGGCGTTGAGCGCCCCCGAGGTGCTCGAAATCATCACTGCTTCCAAGAAATCTGGTAAGCACGTGATGTTTAATTTCAATAATCGTGCCCGCCCTGAATCCCAGGCGATGATCAAGTACGTCGAGCAGGGTCAGGTCGGTAAGATCAACTCCGCCCAGGCGAAGTGGATCCGCCGTACCGGCATTCCGGGCTTCGGCGGCTGGTTTACGACCAAGGAGCTCTCCGGTGGCGGCCCCCTCATCGACTTGCTGCACATGGTCGACCTCGCGATGTATTTCATGGGCTACCCTGAGCCAGCCCACGTGCTCGGCCAGACCTTCAACGACTTCATCCAAGACAAGTCTTTCAAGGGTCCTTGGGGTATTCCTGATCGTGTCGGTGGCGTCACCGACGTTGAGAACGCCGCCCATGGCTTTGTGACCTTCAAGACCGGCCAGGTGCTGACCTTGCAGGTTTCCTGGGCTGAGATGATCAAGCGCGAGGAAGTCTCCGTTGTCTTCCAAGGCACCAAGGCTGGCGGCAAGGTTGAGCGCCTCTTCGGCATCGATGGCCTCGACAATACCGCGATTGATACGTGCGAACTCTACGTGCAGGAAAACGGCAATAGCGTGAACCGCTCCATCGTCACGCCTGCGTGCGAAGACATGGGCCGCATCGCCTCCTCCGCGAACTTCATCGAAGCCATCGAAGGCCGCGCCAAGCCTCTCAATACCCCTGAGCAGGCCTACCGCCTGATGCAGGTTATCGACGCTATCTACGCTTCCGCGAAGAGCGGCAAGCCCGTCTCCCTCTGATCACTCTCTACTCCTATGGCATCTCTTAATCGCAAACTCCGGATGGGTATGGTCGGTGGCGGTCGCGGCGCTTTCATCGGCGGCGTGCATCGCATGGCCGCGGCCCTCGACGGAAAAATCGACCTCGTGGCAGGTGCTTTCTCCTCGGATCCCGAGAAGTCCAAACTCTCCGGCCAGGACTTCAACCTCGACCCAGCGCGCGTGTACGGTTCGTACGCCGAGATGGCTAAGTCTGAGGCCAAGCGCCCGCTCGGCGATCGGGTCGACTTCGTCTCCATCGTCGCCCGCAACGACTTGCATTACCCCGTCGCCAAGGCCTTCCTTGAGGCAGGCATCCATGTGATTTGCGAGAAGCCCCTCGCGTTCTCCCTCGCTGAAGGGAAGAAACTCAAGGCTATCGTTAAGAAGAGCGGCTTGGTCTTTGCCTTGCTGCACAACTACACTGGTTACCCGATGGTCAAGGAAGCTCGTGATTTTGTGGCTGCCGGTAAGCTCGGCAAGATCAACAAGGTCCTCGTCGAATACCCTCAGGGTTACGGCATCGGTGCGTTGCAGTCGGGGAAAATCCAGAAAATCGCCGACTGGCGCATGGACCCGAACTGCTCCGGCGTCTCGAACTGCGTGGGCGATATTGGCACGCATGCCGAGAATCTCGTCCATTACGTCACTGGCCTTGAAATTAAGGAAATCGCCGCTGACCTCAGCACCTTCATTCCTGGCCGCCTGCTTGATGATGACGCCAATATGCTCGTGCGTTACAAAGGCGGCGCCAAGGGTGTCCTGCACGCCTCGCAGATTTCCACCGGTGATGAGAATAATCTCAATATCCGTGTCTACGGTACCCTCGCTTCGCTCGAGTGGCACCAGGAACATCCGAATGAGTTGATCGTGAAATACCTCGATCAGCCGCGCCAGACCCACCGTCGCGGGAACTCTTACAACGGCGACGCCTGCAAGAAGTTTAGCCGCACACCCTTTGGCCATCCTGAGGCCTTTATCGAAGCGTTCGCGAACATCTATCGCGCTGCCGCTGAAGCCATCACTGATCGTCTTGAAGGCCGCAAGGCTCCTAAGGCTGGCTACGACTTCCCATCGATTGACGACGGTGTCACCGGCATGGCTTTCATTGAAGCCGCGGTGAAGTCTTCGAAAGGCAACGCCCGCTGGACCAAGCTCGCCGACTAAGGCGCCCGCCAGTCCGTTACCAAGGCCCCGGTTTCTGGGGCCTTTTTATTTATTGAGCCACCAGATGCTCGCGTTGAGTACGGTGGCGAAGCTCACCCAGAGTAGGTGGATGACTTGAAGCTTGGCGTGGTCGCGGTGGAGTGGCCAGAGCTGGCGAATCCAGATGACGAGCAAGATGAGATAGATGAGTACATCGATCAGCGCGAGATCGGGTCGGTGCAGCCCGAAGAAGAGCAGGGACCAGAGCGCATTCACCGGCAGGATGATGAAGAATGTCCGGCGGGCGGCTCGGTTATCCCAGGCGGCGGAGGCGCCTAGGGCCATCCAGACATAAATCATGAACCAGACAGGCCCGAAGACCCAGTTTGGGGGATTAAACCACGGCTTGGTCAGCCCAGCGTACCAGCCCTTGATCTCGGGCAGCGTGGCCTCGGCGTTCAGCGCCCCGATGGTCGTGCAGAGGATGGCGAGCAAGATAGCTCGCCCTATGTTTCTTGGCTGCGCTGGGGCCTGTTCCATGACGCTAATATTGGCCAGAGTTTGGCCTAGGCAAGGCTGGGTGCGGAGTCCGCTTGCCATCGGCCGTCTTGCCCCTCTTTTTCAAGGCCTTACCGCCATGTCCGAGTCCTACATCCAGCAGCTTTTCGCCGAACGCATCGGCGGAGCCAATTACGGCAAATCAACTGCCATTTATAAGTTCGAGAAGATCAAGCGCGCCAAGGCTGCCGCCAAGAAGGCCAAGCCGGATGTCGCCCTAATCGACCTCGGCGTCGGTGAGCCCGACGAGATGGCTTTCCCGATGGTGGTGAAGGCGCTGCAGACCGAAGTCGCCAAGCCGGAGAATCGTGGCTACGCTGATAATGGCGGCGCGGACTTCAAGCAGGCCGCGGCGCGCTACATGCAGAATCTCTTTGGCGTAACCGTCGATGCGGACACGGAAGTGCTCCACTCGATCGGCTCCAAGGCTGCGCTTTCGATTCTGCCGGGCTGCCTCATCAATCCTGGTGACTATGTACTGATGACTGTGCCGGGTTACCCCGTCTTCGGTACCCACGCCAAATACTACGGCGGCCTTGTTCATAACCTCAAGCTCACTGCCGAGAATGCCTTCCTGCCGGACCTGAAGTCAATTCCCGCCGAGATCTTAGCCAAGGCCAAGGTGCTCGTCCTGAACTACCCGAATAACCCCACTGGGGCTGTCGCCACGCGCAAGTTCTTCGAGGAAGTCGTCGCGTTCGCCAAGCAGCATAACCTCGTCGTCATCCAGGATGCCGCCTACGGCTCGCTGCATTTCGGCACGGAGCAGGTCTCTATTCTCCAGATTCCGGGTGCCAAGGATGTCGCCCTCGAACTGCACTCGCTTTCCAAGAGCCACAACATGACTGGCTGGCGCATCGGCTTTGTCGCCGGCAACGCGCTGCTCGTCCGTGCTTATGGCGACGTGAAGGACAATTCTGACTCCGGTCAGTTCCTCGGCATCCAGAAGGCTGGTGCTGCCGGACTCGATGAAGTCTCCATTCCGAAGGCCATCGCGGCCAAATACTCTCGCCGCATGGACAAGCTGGTCGGTGTGCTCGCCAAACTCGGCTTCCAGGTGCGCAAGCCCGGCGCCGGCTTCTTCCTCTACATGCCAGCCCCGAAGTCTGCTACGGGTCCGTCCGGCTCAGTGAGCTTCGATTCCGGTGAAGCCTTCTCTCAGTGGATGATTACCGAGCACCTCATTTCCACCGTACCCTGGGATGATTGCGGCTCGTTCGTACGCTTCTCTGTGACCTTTGTTTCCGACAAGGGTGAGGCGGGTGAAGCCGAAGTCATCGCCGAGGTGGAGCGTCGCCTGGCCCCTTGGAAATTCAGCTTCTGACCGTCTTTTTGAGCCTCCCTTCCTTGTCGGATTGACAGGGAAGGGAGGCTTTGTCCTTCTGAACGTCCAGTTAATTGGCCTGATAGCTCAGTTGGTAGAGCAGACGCCTGAAGAGCGTCGTGTCGTTGGTTCGATTCCGACTCAGGCCACCATTTAACGTCAGCCCATCCGCTTTAACCCGGGTGGGCTGGTTCTTTTACCGTCCGAAGATGAGGCGCCAGACCGAGAATTCGCGCCCGCGGTCAATGGACTCGGCGGGCGGCTGCTCCCAGCCATTGGCCAGCAAGTGGAGGGCTTTGAGTTCTTCGCGGCTCTGGTCCTTCTTCGTGGTTTTCTCGGTCCATTCTGCCTGCACGACGCCGAAAGGGCTTTGGGCGGAGCGCCAGACGGTGCCTTTGAACTCAATGGTTTGCTTCGGCACGACGGGAGGGTCGGTAATTGTCGAGGCGTTCATCTTCATGCGCACACAGCCGAATTTACGGCCGCCAGCTTCGATAATTTCTTGGGCGGGCACGTCTTCGGTAAGTTCGCTGGTGTAGCTGAGGTTCGCCCATTTCGAGACCCAGTCGATATCTTCGCGGGTCATGTGGTAGGCGCCTTTAACCGGATTCGAGAAGACAATCTCATGGGAGTTCTCGATGAGGCGGCTCGCCCCTGTTCGATCCATGTCCTCGCGAAGAAGTAAACGGAGCGGAGCTTGTTCGCGAGAGCCGAGCCAGCCGACGGGCTCCACCGTGAACCAGACGTGGGGCTTGCCGCCGACTTCCCTGCCGGTTCGGATTGAGATATTGATTTCGGATTTAGAGACGACTTTCCCCCCAACCTTATTCTCCAATTGGTAGCGAGCCCAGGAGCCTGGCTTGGGTAGGTTCTCCGCGAAAATCTGCCATTGTGCGAAGACGGGCCTGACGCCGGCCCACAGTAAAAGGAGGGTTAACAGGCAGCGCATGGGGTAATTGTGGGTCTTTTGAGGGGGTTTTGGCGAGCCTGGACCGTGGATATTGCCTTTGCCTTTGACTCACTCGAGGTCGTCCGTTGAAGTCGGGGTCTTCGTTATGGAATCCCTGGCACAGCCTTCGACCTCCCTCCGCTCTGCGGCTGGTCGTGCCATCATTCCGGCGATTATTACCATCATCGGGCTCTGAGCCCGCTGAACGGACCGCCCGACGGGCGACTCCCCGTTCCGCGGCACTCGGAACGGACCCACCTCTTTACATCCCTTTTCCTCCCACCTACCAACACCACCATGGCACGCTCCATCGAAGTCTATGACACCACCCTCCGCGACGGTTCGCAGGGGCAGGGCATTCATTTCACCGTTGATGACAAGCTGCGTATCGCAGCCGAGCTGGAGCGCTTCGGCATGACCTATATCGAGGGTGGCTGGCCGGGCTCTAACCCGCGTGATATCGAGTTCTTCGCTCGGGCGAAGAAAATCAAATTCAAACACGCCAAGCTCGCGGCCTTCGGGTCCACCCGCCGCAAAGGTGTACGTGCCGCCGAGGATGCTCAGGTCCGTGGCCTGCTCGAAGTAGACACCCCGGTGGTCACCATCTACGGGAAAACTTCCGCCCTCCATGTGCGCGAAGTCCTGCGCTGCTCCCCGGAGGAGAATCTCGAGATGATTCGGGACACGGTTGCTTTCCTGAAATCCCACCGTCGCGAGGTCGTCTACGATTGCGAACACGCGATCGACGGCTGGAAAGAGGATCCGGCCTACGCCATCGCTTCCATGCTCGCCGCCGTCGAAGGTGGCGCCGATCGCATCGTGCTTTGCGATACCAATGGCGGCTCCCTGCCCGCTGAAGTTGCCGCGGCCACCCGTGCCGCCCTCGCCGCCCTCAAGAAGACGCCAGTTGGCATCCATACGCACGACGACGCTGGTCTCGGCCTCGCTAACGCTCTCGCATCCCTCGAAGCGGGCGCTTCGCATGTCCAGGGTACTGTCAACGGTATCGGCGAGCGCACGGGCAATTGCGATCTCACCGCCGTCATCCCTTGCGCCCAACTGAAGTTCGGATGGAAGTGTGTTTCCTCTACGGCCCTGAAGAGTCTCGCCAGCCTGTCCCGCTTTGTGGACGGCGTGGCCAATCTCGCTCCTGATCCGCGTCGTCCGTGGGTCGGTACGGCGGCCTTCGCTCACAAGGGCGGCACGCACGTCGACGCCGTTCGTAAGTTCTCGGCAGCCTATGAACATATCGATCCGACGGTCGTCGGCAACGAGCGCACGGTGCTCGTCAGTGACCAGTCTGGCCGCAGCAATATCGTTCTCAAGGCGAAGGCCCTGGGCATCGACCTCGATCGTGATTCTCCGGCCACGGCCACCGCACTCGATGAGCTGAAGAAACTCGAGCACGCCGGGTGGAGTTTTGAAGACGCGGAAGCTTCATTGGCGCTTCTGCTCCGCCGTCATATCGGCAAAAGCAAGGCCGCGCCGTTCGAGGTTGCTTCCTATCATGTCACGGCCCGTGGCGCCCAGGGCTCTGCTTATTGCGAAGCCGTTGTTCGTTTGAGTATCGCTGGCAAGGAAACGCTCACGGTGGCCGAAGGTGACGGCCCGGTCCATGCGCTCGACCAGGCCCTGCGTTCGGCCCTCGTGAAGTCCTTCCCGAAACTCTCTAAGGTGAGCCTCGTGGATTATAAGGTACGCATTCTGGGTGGGACCGATGGCACCGCTGCTAAGACTCGGGTGGTCATCCGTTCTTCCGATGGCAAGGATTCTTGGGGCACGGTCGGCGTGAGCGAAAATCTTGTCGAGGCCTCGCTGCAGGCGATTGTCGACGGTTACGCCTACGCTTTGTCCTGAGCTTCCGGCTGACGCGTTGACTGCCTTCAAGGGCGGGGTAGCAATCATCTACCCCGCCCTTTATGCGTTCCCTCTTGCTCCTCGTCCTGGCTACCGCGGCTGTCTCCGCCGCCGATACTGCCCAACTCCATATCTTCGAGATGGTGAAGCCGGGAGAGATCAGCGACGTAGCCAAGATTCCGGCGCTTGCCGCCGCTGCCTATGGCCGGCCGCACATGACCGCACCGCCCATTCCGGTCTTTCGTTTGAGCGACGTCGCCTTCCTGGGGGCCGCGCGCAAAGAGAAGCTCGATGTTTATTTCCCTTTTGGAGCGGCACGTAACGATCGCCCAGCCGTCGTCTTCATTCATGGCGGCGGTTTCACGGCTGGTGATAAGGCTGAATATCGTTCCGCCAGCGTGAGCGCTGATTTGTGTCGAGCGGGCTATGTCGTCGTGAGCTGTAATTACGTGTTGGGGTCCAAATCTGCGCCCGGGGTCTGGCCGCAGAATATCGCGGACTGCCGACAGGCCATCCGCTGGGTGCGCATGCATGCGAAAGAACTCGGCGTGAATCCGGAAAAGATTGCGGTGGCGGGCGGCTCAGCGGGCGGCTACCTCGCGCTCATGGTCGGGCTTTCGGATGACAAGACAGGGCCGGGAGGAGAGGCAGGGGCCCAGGTTTCGGCCAAAGTTTCCGGCGTCATCGACATGTATGGGGTCGTGGATTTTTCTAAGCATGGGGTGGGCGATATTCCCGGGGTGCCGGCAGCGGACCAGCGGACTTATCTCCCGGTGACGCAGTGCGACGCGAATGATCCTGCCGTGTTGATCCTGCATGGCACAGCCGATACCACAGTGGATATCGCCCAGTCTGCCGAGTTGGCCAAGGCGCTCCGCGCAGCCAAAACTTCCTATGAGTATGTGATGGTCGACGGCGCGCCTCATACGTTCGACCTACACCCGCGAGGTAAGGGATGGAGGCGTACGGGGTTGGTCGCTGGGGCTGAAGTCGTCAGCCAGTCAGCTCAGCCGGACCTCACCGAGGTCGTCCTGGATTTTCTCGCACGGACGATTGGGAAGTAGGCTTACTCCTTCAGCCGAGCCATCACCGTCGAGCCTTGGAGTTGGACGTCGAAACGACCAGTATCTTCGAGCATGCGATAGAACTTCGCGTAGCGCGGGGCGTTTGCTTCTAGGCCCGGATGTTCTTGGAGCAGGAATTTCTTAATCACCTCGACCTTGAGCCATTCACCGGGAGGAGCCAGGCCCAACGCCACGTCGGCGAGGGCTTCGATGATGTCGCGACGCGAGTGAAGTTGGGCGCGACGTTGGTCGGACTCGGCCTTACCCTGGGCTTGTTGGGCGGGGGTGAGATTCGGGGTGTCACGGTAATCGTGACCAGAATTTTCGGAGGGCCGGCGAGGTTCTCGGGCCGGCCGTGGTTCGCGACGGGGTGCAGTCGGGCGGGGCTCGCGCTCCAGACGCGATTCACGGGCGGCCCTTTGTGGGGAGGCTCCGAATTGCAGTTCGGGGACCATCTTTTCGAGCTGATCCAAGAGGCCGCCGACTTCCTTATTCGTCTTGGGTGTGAGGGCGCGCAGGGCTTGTGCGATTAATCCGAGGGCGCGACGCGGGTCGGATTTAGCGGCCTGTTCATCGTCCAAGCGCTCGCGGAGCTCGGAGAGATTTAGGTAATGATGGGCGGTGGAGCGGAGGGCTTTGTGAGTGCGTTCACCCATGACGATGATGCGGACGCCGAGCCGCTTCGCGTCTTCGACGACGGGCGTGAAATCGCTGTCGTTCGTGACGAAAATCAGCGTCGTGGGCGGCGTCGTTCCGGCCATTAACTTAACCGCATCGATGGTTAGGCGCATATCCGCCGCGTTCTTACCAGGGGTGTAGCTGCGTTGATCAACGAGCTCGAGGGCGGGCCATTCTTGGGCCGCGGCTCGCCAGCCGCTGAGGCGCCCGTTGAAATCGCCGTAAGCTCGTGCCGCCGAGATTTCGGTTTCGCCGATGAAGCGGCGCAGGGTGGGGAGGTGTTGGTGCGAAACGTTGTCCGCATCGATGAGCACCCCGATACGCTGATTTGGCTGGGCCTTGGCGGCCTCCGGGGTGGAGGTCGAACTGGCGTTGGCTTGGCGCGGGGCGGCGGGCTTAGCTCGACGGCTGGCTGGCTTGCTGGCGCGGCTGCGCGGGGCGGGAGCGGACTTCTTGGATTTAGGACGGGCCACGGGAGTGAAAGAGGCCCTTATTCGTGCGGCCAAAGTCCCGACCCTACAATGCGAAACACTGCGGCTCGCTACTTCGCGTGGGCGGCAGCGGGCTCGGGCGTGATACCGTAGGGATGTGCGTCGCTGTGCGGGAAGAGGGTGGAGAGGGCGAGGAGGATACCAATCGCCGAGGCGGCCGCGGAGGCCCAGAAGAGCGCTTTGACCTTGGTCAGCGCACAGATCGACGCCAGCGCGATACCGACTTGAATAAACGTGATGGCCTGGGCGAGCGTGTGGTGCGGGTGCATCAGGCGGCGACTTTGCTCGATGAGTGGCCCGACGGCGGCATCCTTACGGTCCGCGGCGGCGTCGAGGGCTTGGGCGCCTTTAAGAATCTCCGCTTTCTCGGTTTTGTAGCGCTCGATGTCGGCGGTGAGTTTGTTGCGGGTCGCCTCCGAGTTCGTCAGGCTGGCTCCGAGTTCGGCAAGGTTCTGCTTCGTACTTTTCGCCTGGTAGAAGGCCCATTGGTTGGCCGCCTGCGTGCGCAGTTGGTTAGCTTCGTTCTTCACCAGGATGGCATCATTCTTCAAATTGGCCGCATCGCTTTGGTGGCTGGCTCCCAGGAAACTGAAGACCGCCCCGAAGGTGGCGAGGATCGCCGTCATGATGGAGACGCGAATGGCGAGGGCTTCGCCATGTTGCGCCTGATGCTCCAGGGCGTGTTGATCCGGGCCGTGGACATGGAAGCCGTCGTGGGACATAACCACATTTCTTCCAGAGTCTGGGGTGGAGTCAACGCGCCTGCTGATAATTTAAATATATTTGCTGGAACATTGGCGGTTTCATGTTGTTAGAAAAGGTGTGAAATGTCGTCTCCCCGCCTGGGGTTTCTTTTTAGTCATCCTCTTCTCGCCTTTGGCGTCGAACGCCAAGGAGCCCGTCTGGACGGCTAAGCCCGGCCCGTGGGGGCAACTGGAGGTGCGGGCGGTCTATCTTGAGCCGCCGGACAGCCTGTTGGCTGTGATCGCCAAGCCGAACTCGGTTACACGCTGGTCATTCGAGCAGACCACCGAGCAGGGCGTCCGCGAACTTTTGACCAAGGTGGGGGTGTCTACCCCGATCGTCGGTCGCCTCTTCGCGTCCGGTCGCACCCTTGTAAGCGGTAACTCGGTGAGTCTCTATCCGCAGGTCGAGGATCTCACTGCCCTGTCGACCGAGGTCCGCAGTGCCCTCTACGTGGAGTTGGCTAAATATCCGGCGAACGAATATCAACGCGATCCGGTCTATATTCTTGGCGGGGATGTTGATGACTGGCTTTCGGAGGTGCCCCTTAGTCCCTCGCAGCAGCAGTTGTTCCGCAGCCTGCTTTGGAAGCGTGGCGATGCCTTGGTATTCAGTGACATGCAGGCACTCCTGGCACTTTGCCATGGCCCGGAGGAAGTCGGCAACGTCTTCCGGACGATGACCCGGGTGCGGAGTCTGATCGTGGAATTGCAGCTCCCGCTTAAGTCCGACCGGAAAGAGTTCTTGGACTACTGGTCCGCCGGGCAGACCGACGCGCCGCGCCTCACGTTTATTAACGCCATCACGCAAAGGCGGGCACCGCAGACCGTCGACATCACCCATTTCTTGCCCTCCTTGATGCGTCAGAGGGCCTACACTTTTCCAGAGATGGAACTCGGGTTGAAGGGTCGTTTCCCGGACTGCCATTGGACTTCGCTCAATTTCTTCAACATCACCCCGAAGGAATTCTTTCTCGATACTCGATTGGCGGCCGAGCATCTCTTGGCGAATTACACCACGGTTGAAGCCCCTTATCGTTTCGGCGACGTACTCTGTTTCTTGGATAATGGACAGGGGCTGCATACCTGCGTCTTCATCGCTGATGACATTGTGCTGACGAAGAATGGAGACAGCATCCTCGCCCCTTGGGTGATGATGCAGATTAAGGACGTGGAGTCGGTTTACCGTCGTTCCGCCAGCACGCGCATTCAGGGCTACCGACAGAGGAAATAGGCGATTAGCCCGTGTCGCTGTCCCCGGCGGGAATTGAACCCACATCCTCGGTTTAGGAAACCAATGTTCTATCCATTGAACTACGGGAACGCGAAGGGTAGTAAGTCTGGGTGAGGCGGGGCGGGCAAGCCCGCATCGGCGGGGTAGGCTTGACTCCCCGGGCATTAGGCTAACTTCGTGACTATGTTCACTGTCCTTTCCGCCGCCGAGGCACTGTTGGTGGTGCCGGGTTGGGCTTGGGCGGCTTTCCTTGGCTTCGTCGGGTTGATGCTCGCCCTCGATCTCGGCGTCTTCAAGAAGAACGCTGACCAGGCACCGAGCTTCAAGGAAGCTGTCGCTTGGTGTGCGGTCTGGGTCATGTTGGCCGTCGGGTTCGCCTTCCTGCTCTCCGCTTGGCGTGGACCGGAGGATGCCGAACTCTTTGTGGGAGGCTACGTCCTCGAGCTCGCGCTATCGGTCGACAACCTCTTTATCTTCATCCTCGTCTTCGCCCACTTCGGCATCCCTGAGCGCCTCCAGCATCGGGTGCTCTTCTGGGGCATCCTAGGCGCCGTCGCCATGCGGGCGGTCTTCATTATCGCTGGCGTCGCCGCGGTGGATCGTTTCGCCATCATGCTGCCGTTGTTTGGCGCCTTTCTGCTCTTCACGGGTATCAAGCTCGCCCGCTCGCATGACGAGGCTGAAGGTAAGGGTATCGAGGAGAACTTCATCGTCCGGATGACGAAGCGGTTCCTGCCTGTGACCAATCGCCTGCATGGCGACGCCTTTTGGGCCAAGGAAGATGGCCGTAGCGTCTTCACGCCGCTCTTCGTGGTGTTGTTGGTCATCGAGGGCACCGATCTCCTTTTTGCGGTGGACTCTATCCCCGCGGTGCTGGGCATCTTGCCGACCGAGATGGCCATCGAGGAGAAGCGCTTCATCGCTTTTACCTCCAACATTTTCGCGATCATGGGCCTACGTTCGATGTACTTCGCCATCGCGGGCTTCATGCACTATTTCCGTTTCCTCAAGCCCGCCCTGTCTTTCATTTTGGTCTTCATCGGGCTCAAGATGATCTTCCCTTGGGCGGCCGGCCTCGGCCAGGCGGAAGGTCGGTTGGGGGCGTGGGTGCCTGCCGTGCTCGTTCATGATGGCACGGTCCATATCCCGACGGCCGTCTCGCTCGCGATCATCGGCTTCATCTTGGCACTCGCGGTGGGTCTATCGGTGGCGCTTCCGAAGCGGAATTAGCTTTTTGGTGTTTCCTCAAGCGAGGGGCGCCCCCAGTCTGATCGGGTGTTCCGCGGCCGCTATAAACTCTATCTTCCTTATCTCGCGGGGACGCGCTCTCTCTTCGTATTATCCCTGCTGTTCGCCTTGGTGTTTGCCGCGGCTAACGCTATTGGGCTACCTTTTCTGGTCGGAAAGATGCTACCTGCCGCCTTCGGGGGGGCGGCGGTGCCGGTCTTTACCTTCCCTGCGTTCACGGGTTGGGGGCCTTGGTATCTACCGGCAGGGCAGGAGATATTCTGGGCCGTGGCCTTTCTTCCTATCATTTTTATTATCCGTGGCCTCGGGGAGTTCTTTTCAACTTACCTGTTAAACCTCGCCGGGCTCCGGGTGGTGGAATCGGTACGCCAAGGTGTCTTTGCTAAGTTGCAACAATTGCACCTCGGCTTCTTCGGCCGGATTTCAACAGGGGATTTACTCTCGCGACTGATCACCGATGCCAATGCGGTGCGGCTCGTGCTTGTCGATGTCTCCAATGATCTAGTAGTTCAGCCGCTCACGCTCATCTTCTCGATTGGCTGGGTGGTCTACCTCTGCATTTCTAAGCCGGGGGGCTACTGGTTCTTGGTCTGCCTGCTGGTGGTCCCACTTTCCGTTTTCGTGGTACGATTCATCGGCACGGCCATCCAGCGCCGCGCACGGCAGGGCATGGAGTCCGCCTCAGATCTCAACAGCATTGCCGTGGAGAATCTGCAGTCCGCACGTGAAATTCGGGCCTATGGCCTGCAGACCCGTGAATCGCAGCGCTTTTGTAAGGCCAGCCATGAAGGGCTGCGAATTCAAGGTAAGCTAATCCGCTACGAGAAGGCCCTTTCGCCGCTGGTGGAGATATCGGCTGCCTTCGGCATCGCCGTCGCCATTGGGATTGGTGCGCGTATCGGGTTCACCTTACCGGAGTTGGTTTCACTGATCATGGCGTTCTACTTCGCCTACGGACCAATCAAAAGGCTCGGCAATGTAAGCAGTCGCATGAGCATGGCTGCCCCCGGCTTGGCTCGACTTGAGGAGATCCTCGAAGCTCCGATTGAGGTGGCTGACGCCGCTGATGCTCTTGGCCTCGGGCGGGTGCGCGGGGATATCCACATGGAGGCGATGACTTTCGCTTACGGCGAAACGCCCGTTCTCTCCGATGTCACTTTGAGTATTCCGGCGGGGCAATCCGTGGCCCTCGTCGGCCCGAGTGGGGCGGGCAAGAGCACCTTCGTAAACCTAGTGCCGCGTTTCTTCGACCCCCGCGCGGGTTCGGTAAAAATCGACGGACAGGACCTTCGCCGGGTGCGCCAGCAAGATTTGCGTGAAAACATCGCACTGGTTTCACAGGAGCCAGTGCTCTTCAACGAATCTATCCTCGAGAACATCCGTCTCGGTAAGCCTGCGGCCACCGATGCCGAGGTGCGTGAGGCCGCCCGCCTCGCTGGGGCGCTGGATTTTATTGAATCACAGCCACGGGGCTTCTTGACCGGGGTGGGTGAGCGCGGTTCGCGTCTCTCGGGTGGCCAGCGCCAGCGTATTTCCATTGCCCGCGCCTTCCTGAAGAATGCCCCGATTCTGATTCTAGATGAAGCGACTTCCGCCCTAGATACAGATACGGAGCGCAGTATCCAGCAGTCGCTGGCGCTGCTGATGAAGGGGCGGACCACCCTCATCGTCGCCCATCGTTTTAGCACAATTCGCGATGTTGATCGGGTGTTGGTATTCGACGGCGGTCGCATCGTCGCGGATGGTTCCCGGGAAGAGCTTTATAAGTCATCAGAGCTTTTCCGACGACTTTGGGATAACCAAGCCAAGAATTTGGGCTGATGCGGTTACTGGTCGTCAAGTTCTCCGGACTGCGCGGCGCGTTGGCCGCGACGGCGGGTTTGCGTTCAGTTCGCGAACGGCACCCGAGTGCGCATGTGACTTTTGTGACCTTGCCGGGTTCGGAGCCAGCCCTGGAAGGCTGCCCAGCGATTGTCGACGTGGTGGGCGCAGACCCGCAGGCGGGGACATTTTCACTACTGGCTCATTTGCGCCGTCAGAGTTTTGACGCTGCAATTGCGCTGGGCTCACATCCGGCGGCGGGCCGGCTTGTTGCCTTAAGTGGAGCCCGCTTGCGCGTTGGTGCGGTGCGCCCCGCTTGGTGGCTCCGCCCATTCTTACATCGTCAGATTGTCGGCTCGATTGTCGACCCCCACGAGGTCGTGCGGGACCATGAGGTGTTGGCCCGAGCTCTTGGCTTCCATGCCGAAACGCCGGGTATGTGGTTCGCTCCATCGCGTATGCAGGAACACGGACTGCTGGTGGAAGAGGGCCGCTATGCCGTGATTCACCCGGGCTCGCGCCGGCCCGAGCGGATCTTGGAAATTGATAAATGGGCCGCCGTAGCTCGGGCATTATTGGCCAGCCGTGCGGTTGAGCGCATCGTCGTCTCAGCTGGACCGACAGGCGAGGAGCGCATCATGGCTGAGGCTATCTGCGGATTGATTGGGCCCTCGGCGATGTCAACCCGCGGTCGACTCCGCTTCGCTCAGCTCGCCAAGCTCATCAAAGGCTCACGGCTCTTCTTGGGGTCAGATTCTGCGGTACTTCAGCTCGCGGCGGCGGCTGGAGCTCCCATCGTGGGTGTGTTCGGGCCTTCGGACTATGCGCGCGCCCGTCCTTGGGGGGGCGTCCACCGCGTGGTGCGTGTGGATACCTCTCGGTACGAAGGCGAGCCGCAGGCGGATTATCTTGGTCGGATGGATCGGGCCTTGGCTCGAATTACAGCGCTCCAAGTCGAGCAGGCGGCCGAGGAAGTTCTGCGAATTACCGCACCCTGATGGCTGCCGCTTGACCTTCGCCTCTTCGCCACGAAATTAGCCCTGTGTCCGCCCCTGCTTCTCATTACGACGCTGTGATCATCGGTGCCGGCATGTCGGGTTTGGCCGCCGCGGTCCGACTGGGGATGTATGGGAGAAAGGTGCTCGTCCTCGAACGCCATAACGCGGCTGGCGGATTGAACTCCTTCTATTCCCGCGGCCAGCGCAAATATGATGTCGGCCTGCATGCTTTGACCAATTGGGTGCCGGAGGGCGTGAAGGGTGCGCCCTTGGTGAAGTTGATGCGCCAATTGCGTATCCGCCGGGAAGAGCTTGATCTGTGCCCGCAGTTGGGTTCCCGCGTGACGATGGCCGGGAAGAATTTACGACTGAATAATCAGTACGAAGACCTGCTGGCGGATGTCGCCAGGGAATTCCCCAAATCAGTGGATCGTTTCCGCGAGCTGGATACATGGATTGCCTCGCTTGATGAGGCAGCACTCGAGTCACATGGTGGCTCCGCACGGGCCTTGCTCGATGAGCGCCTAGGCGACCCGTTGCTGCGCGACATGCTGCTGCTGCCGACCTGTTTTTACGGCAGCGCGCTGGAGGATGATATCGAGGTGTCGCAGTTCGCCGTCATGTGGCGCTCACTTTTCCGTGAAGGCTTCGCGCGGCCGTTCATCGGGGTACGCCAGGTCATCCGCCTCTTGGTTGACCGATGCCGCGCGCACGGGGTCGAGCGCCGGATGAAGTGCGGCGTCAAGCGCATGGAGGTACGCGCCGGCCGGGTGGCCGCGTTGCAACTCGATGATGGCACCGAAATCACCGCTGCGGCGGTTTATTCATCAGCGGGAGCGGTTGAGACACTGCGCCTGCGTTCGGATGTGGAGCCTGTCGCCGGGGCGGCGGCCATCGGTCGCCTCGGTTACGCCGAGACCATCGCCACCTATGATCCCGCGGCTTTCGCTGGTTTTGGATGGCAGGACACCATCGTCTTTTTCTGCGACGCGGAGCGCTTCAGCTATCGTTCACCGAAGGAGCTGGTCGATCCCTCCTCTGGGGTCATCTGCATTCCGAATAACTATCAATTCGGTGAGGGCAGGGCACTCGACGAAGGTTGGCTCCGGGTGACGGCGCTAGCAAATCACGATGCTTGGTGTATCTTGCCGGAAGCCGATTATCAGGCCCGGAAGCAGGAGTGGTGGGGGAAGCTTAACCGCGTCGCTCGAGCCCATCTGCCGGCGGTCGCGGACGCCGCCCATGACGGTGCGCTCACCTCGACCGATGTCTTCACGCCCCGCACCGTGCGCAAGTTCACCGGCCATCTGAACGGCGCGATCTACGGGTCGACCGTGAAGCGCCGCGACGGGCGGACTGACCTGGAGAATCTCTTCTTGATTGGGACCGACCAAGGGTTCCTGGGGGTCACTGGGGCAATGTTATCTGGCATTTCCATGGCCAACCTGCACGGTCTGAAGGCGTAACCCCTCCCCATGCGCGAACCTGATTTTTCCGCCGCGCCCAGACCCCTCTGGCGCGATCTCGTCCAGCCCGCCGTGATTGTCGGCGCACTGGGTTACTTCGTCGATATCTACGACCTCACGCTGTTCATGACGATCCGTAAGGACAGCCTGACGAGTCTTGGCCTCGGGCACCTCATCAGTGGAGCCGCTTGGTATCAGGATCTGCTGTCGTGGCAGATGATGGGCATGCTCCTAGGGGGGATTCTTTTCGGTATCCTGGGAGACCGCATGGGCCGACTGACCACGCTGTTTGGGTCGATCCTGCTTTATTCCGTGGCGAATATCGCCAACGGCATGGTGCACAGCTTTGAGGCTTACGCGACCTGGCGTTTTATTGCTGGGCTTGGTTTGGCGGGCGAACTGGGCGGCTGCATCGCCTTGGTGTCCGAAACTTTGTCGAAGGAGCGCCGCGGATACGGCACGGCCTTGGTCGCCACGATCGGCGTCTTTGGTGCCGTCGTCGCCGGCTATATGGCTGAGCACGTCGGGGAAATCGGCAAGGTGGTCGGCGGGTTCTTGGGCGCCCCCGTCGAGGGTTGGCGGATGAGTTATTTCATCGGCGGTGGACTTGGGCTAATGTTACTCGCGCTGCGCGTCGGCGTCCGTGAGTCGGGCATGTATCATCAGGCCAAGGAGCATGCGGAGGTCGGTTCCGTGGCCCGGGGCAATTTCTTTGCTTTATTCTCAAGCGGTGAACGCTTCCTGCGCTATGCGCGCTGTATCCTCATCGGCCTACCGACGTGGTACATGATTGGCATTCTTGTGCAGCGTGCCTCGACGGTCTTTGCGCCCGCCTCCGGGGTCGTGGGCGAGCCCATCAAGGATAACTGGTCGGTCGCGGCTTTTTATCTAGGGCTTACCTTTGGTGACCTGGCTAGTGGCGTCTGCAGCCAGTTGCTGCGCTCGCGTAAAAAAGTCGTGTTGGGCTTCCTCCTGTTCAGCCTCGCCTGTGTCGGCGTGTATCTCTTCGGGACGACAGGGTGGACTTCGACTTCTTACTACCGCTTGATTTTCCTCATGGGCTTCGGGATGGGTTACTGGGCTCTTTTTGTGACCATCGCAGCGGAACAGTTTGGCACCAATCTCCGTGCCACCGTGGCTACGACGGTGCCCAATTTCGCGCGCGGATCATTGGTGCCGCTCACCTTCCTTTTCACCTTCCTCGCCATGCCTCTCGCCTCCGCCAGGGTGTCTCCCTCCATCGCCGGCGCAATCATGGGTGTGATTTGCTTTGGGGCTGCTTTCATCGCCCTGGCGACGATGGAGGAGACCTTCGGTAAGGACCTGGACTACCAGGAGAAGCAGTAGTCCCTACTTCTTCTGCGCCGCTGTCTCGTCACGGACGCAGCGGAAGCCTGCGTGATTCGTCGACGTCAGCGTATCCAATCCTTGTCTGGCAGTGGGACGGTAGCGAAAGCAGTAACCCGAGTCGCAGAGCCAAGAGCCGCCGCGAATGACGTGTTGGCCGTAGCCCGTGCCTTCGGGGTCGTGACCGATGGCCGGCCCGGCAGGGGCGTCCTTGGGCGACAGTTTGTAATAGGCTGGCTGATACCAGTCTTCGCACATTTCCCAAACATTACCGGCCATATCGTAGAGTCCGTAGCCGTTGGGCGGAAAGGATTTCACGGGGGCGATGCCGGCGAAGCCATCTTCAGCCGTATCCATCTCGGGAAATTTCCCCTGCCAATGGTTACACATGATCTTACCTCCAGGTCGTTCTTCGTCGCCCCAGACGTAGGGCTTATTTTTTAACCCGCCGCGGGCGGCGTATTCCCATTCCGCTTCGGTTGGAAGCCGCTTGCCTGCCCATTTGGCAAAGGCCTGGGCGTCCTTATAGGTAAGGCAGATGACGGGATGGTTCATGCGACTCTTGATGTCGGAGCCCGGCCCCTCGGGCTGACGCCAGCTGGCCCCAGCGGTAAATTTCCACCACGGTAGATTGCCGACCCCACACTGGAAGGGGTTTACGCCGGAGACTCTCTTGAATAGTAAGGATCCCCCCTTGAGGTATTCGGGCGGGGCATTGGGGAAATCTCGGACGCTCAAGTCTTTTTCAGCATCCGTCACGTAGCCTGTGGCCTCGGTGAAGGCCTTGAACTGGATATTGGTGACCTCGGTGACATCCATCCAGAATCCCTTGAGCTGAACGCTGTGCCCCGGGGTTTCCTCGGTATGCTTTTCGTCGGCATCGTTAGTGCCCATGCTGAATTCGCCTGCCGGAATGCGCACCATCGGGGCGATTGAAGGGTCAAGCCCAGTGGTGATGGAGTTGGCGTCGTGGTTGAGTTTCCAGGCAAACACGGCGAACGGCGCGATAATCAGCACCGCCGCGATGGCGATGATCCATTGGCGGGCGGGCGGGCCTGGGCGGGGTGCTTGCATGGGTGGGCTTATTTCTAGGTCAGGGGTGGCAGGGGTCGAACCTTTTACAAGGCCGGGCGGTATCGCCTCGCCCTCACGGGCTAATTTCCTTTATCGATGCATCGTCCATGAGCTCCTCCCAAGAAGAAGTCCTCCAGATTTTTCGCGATTCCAAGGCCCTCCTGACTGGCCATTTCGTTCTACGCTCAGGGCTCCATAGCGGGCATTTTTTCCAGTGTGCCCAAGTCTGCCAGCATATGGACAAGGTGACGCGCCTGATCGAGTTGCTCCGGCCGAAGTTGGTCGCCCTCAACTGTGAGACCGTGCTGGCGCCCGCGATGGGCGGGCTGGTTGTCGGTCAGGAAATCGCCCGACAGCTCGGCGTCCGCTTCGTCTTCGCGGAGAAGGAAAACGATAAACTCGTCTTGCGTCGCAACTTCAAGTTCCGGCCCGGGGAACGAGTGCTCGTCGCCGAGGATGTCGTTACCCGCGGCGGCCGGGCTCAAGAGTGCTTAGATATTCTTAATCATGCGGGAGCGGCCGCCGTGGGCATCGCTTCACTGGTTGATCGCTCGGCCGGGCAGACAAAGTTCGCGGTGCCGTTCATCGCCTTGTTGGAGTTGAATTTTCCGACTTATGCGGCCGACGCAGTGCCGCCAGAGCTGGCGCAGATTCCCGCGAGTAAGCCTGGTTCCTAAGCAAGGCGGGGGCGGGTCAGCCAGGGTGATAGAAAATGAGCCTTAAAACCCCTTATTAAGGGTGCGGGGTCGCCTTGTGCCTTGCACACAGGCGAGCAGTTCCCTACGCCAAACCACTCACTTTCCATGGATCGCAAGAACTTCTTCCTGGGTATGGCCTGTATCGTCGGCGCCTTCGCCCTTTTCTTCCTGACCAAGCCTCCGGCCCCGGTTGGGACTACACCCCCCACGGCGACTCAGTCGCTCGTTAAGACGGCGCCGCCATCGATGCAGGCTCTGCCGGTTGCCGCTACGTTGGTTGATAGCCAAGCGCTCGATAAGTCGAAGGCCGAATATCCCGTCATTGAGAACGATTTCATCAAGGTGACCTTCACGACCCGTGGTGGTGCCGTTCACAAGGTTGAGTTGAAGAAGGAGTTTTCAGAAGTCGGGAAGAATGAACCCGTTGGTTTCAATGTCGGCAACACGGACGCCGCTTTGGCCTTGGCCCTCAAGGGTGCGAATGCGGATGACCTTATGGGCGTCAACTCCGGATTTTCCGTTCAGTCCAAGACGCTCGATGGTATCACGCTCGTGGGTTCATTGTCCGACGGTTCACGTGTCGAACGTACCTACTCCCTCGCTCCGCCCAAGACGGGTGAAGCCGGCGAGCCTTACTCGCTTCACTTCTCCACTCGCGTGATTCCTGTCGCGGGCAAGGTGGCTCCCTCCGTCTGGATTTCCACGGGCTGCTGGATGCCCACGGAAGGCGATTCATCTAACCAATTCCTCTCCGTGCTCACTTATGACGGCGACGACCTGACTCGCGTCGGTCTCGATAAGTTCACCCCTTCGGGTGGATTTTTTGGTCTCGGTGCGCATGTCGCCCAGACCAAGCACCCAATCGCTTCCGTGGCCAAGCCGCTTACCTGGGTCGCCTCTGGCAACCAATTCTTTGCCTCGATCCTGCATCCTGACACCGCCAGTCGCGGCGCCCGCACGGAAGTCCTTGTCCTTCCGGTGAGTTTCGATGCGACCAAGCGGAGTATGCAGGCGTTTGCCTCCTGGGAGACGCCCGCTGACAAGGACGGTGTCAGGACGATGGAAGGTAGTTTCTTTGTCGGTCCGAAGGAGTACTCCCGCGTCTCCGCCTTGCCTGACGGGCAGGTGGCCGTGTTGCAGTTCTCCAAGTTGCTCGGATTTATTTCTTTCGGGGCCATTTGCAAGGCGCTGCTCGCCATCCTCGGGGGGGTTCATTGGCTGCTCGCCTGGAGTGGTGCCTGGTCTTGGGGTTGGGCCATCGTGCTACTGACCTGCCTGCTCAAGCTCCTCACCTGGCCGCTCACGGCCGTACAGCAGAAGGCCGCCAAGAAGATGCAGAAATTTGCGAAGCCGATGCAGGACATCCGCGAGAAACACAAAGACAACCCGGAGAAGCTGCAGAAGGAACTCATGCAGCTCTATAAGGATAATCAGATTAATCCTCTCGCCGGCTGTCTACCGATTCTCATCCAGATGCCGATTTTCTTCGGCCTTTACACTGCCTTCCAGACGACCGTCGAGCTGCGCCTGCATTCATTCCTTTGGATCACGGATCTTTCGGCGCCTGACACCATTGCCCACATCGGTAGCTTCCCCGTGAACCTACTGCCGATTCTCATGGGCCTCTCCATGTGGCAATCGATGCGCATGACCCCGAATCCCTCGGCGGACGGCTCGCAGAAGACGATCTTCTTGATGATGACGTTGATGTTCCCAGTCATCTGTTACCCGATGCCTGCCGCCCTGACGCTCTACATGACGATTCAGAACCTATTGACGATTCTGCAGACCTGGCTTACCAAGGATGAGGCGATTGAAGTGATTCTCCCGTCTACGGCCAAGAAGGCCAAACGTTGATTTTCAACCCACCCCCACCCCATGTCTGGTCATAGTAAATGGCACACGACCAAGCGGCATAAGGCCGTGATCGATGCGAAGCGTGGCAAAATCTTCTCCGTGCTCGCCAAAGAAATCTCACTCGCGGCACGTGCCGGCGGCGGAAGCCCGGAGTCCAACGTACGCCTGCGTTCGCTCATGGACAAGGCGCGCGCAGCCAACATGCCTTCCGACAACATCAAGCGAGCGGTGCAGAAGGGGACGGGCGAAATCCCTGGCGTAACCTACGAAGAGATTGTCTACGAAGGCTACGCCCCCGGTGGAGTTGGTCTTATTATTGAGGTCACCACCGATAACAAGAACCGGGCAGCCGCCGAGGTCCGCCAGGCTTTCAATGACAACGGCGGCAACATGGCCCAGACCGGCGCCGTCTCGCACAGCTTCCTTAAGAAGGGTCAGTTCCTCATTGGCGCCTCCCAAATCGAGGAAGACGCCCTTATGGAGTTGGTCCTAGAGGCCGGTGCTGAAGACGTCGTGAACAACGGCGACCATTTTGAAGTGCTTTCGCCGATTGCGGCGTTCGATGCGATTTCCAAGGCTTTGCAGGAGAAGTCCGTGAAGCCCGAGTCGGCTGAGCTTGCCTATGTCTCGAGCCTACCGGTGCCGGTTTCCGATGCCGCGATTGCCAAGCAAGTGCTGGAATTGATTGATGCGCTCGAGTCGCTTGATGACGTGAAGGCGGTGCACGGCAATCAGGAGATTGACGAGAAATTGATGGGCTGAGGAGTTCTCCGCACTCAATTGACTTCTCCTTGCGACGGTTGTCGTCCACACTGTGGGCGTGGCATCGCTGTCTCGCAGATTCAGTCATGACGCCTCAGGGGTGCGCACGGCCGCCCGTGCGGTGATTCTCCGGGATGGTGATATTCTCGCGGTGCGGATTCGCACGGACGAAGGGGAGTTCCTTGTCTTGCCCGGCGGTGGGCAGAACCACGGTGAAACCTTGGAGGCCACGGTGGCCCGAGAGGTCTTGGAAGAACTCGGGCTCAGGGTGACCCCGAAGGCGTTGCTCTATGTCCGGGAGTATGTCGGCAAGAATCATGGTATGCATCGAATCCACGGCCACTTCCACCAGGTGGAGGCGGTCTTCCATTGTGAGTGCACGGACTTCTCGCCCATCGGGGAGGGGCGTGAGCGAGATCGCCGACAGGTCGGCTTTGAGTGGCTCCCCTTGGCCCGGCTGGCGGATTATCCGCTTTCACCCCAAGGGCTGGGCTTAATTATTCCCAAGGCCTTGCAAAGCGGCGCCGCCACCTATCTGGGCGACATTCATTGAAGGCTTGCCAGCCGGCCCTCGCCTCCCTTTGTTCACCTTCCCCTTTATTGGGGTTATAGCTCAGTTGGTTAGAGCGCCTGATTGACATTCAGGAGGTCGATGGTTCAAGTCCATCTAACCCCACCACTTCGAAGTCCCGGTCTGGAAACCCCAGCCCGGGGCTCTTTGTTGGTCGGGTTTCAAGCGGGGGAATGCCGTCTGGTCGCACCTTTTTTCTCGCTCATACCCGCCCCTTATCCCTACCCCTATGGTCTTCATTTTCCATCATGAGCAGCACCCAAATCGTTGATATCAAAGCCCGCGAGATTCTCGACTCCCGCGGCAATCCCACCATCGAAGTCGATGTCGTCCTCGCCTCCGGCGTGATTGGCCGCGCGGCCGTCCCTTCGGGCGCCTCCACCGGCACCTACGAAGCCCACGAACTCCGCGATAGCGACGTGAGCCCGAAGTCCTTCGCCAAGGGTATCGACCCGAAGAAGCGTTACAACGGCAAGGGCGTCCTCAAGGCCGTGGAAAATGTAAACGAAGAAATCGCCTCGCTCCTCGTCGGCCAAGATGCCCAGGACCAAATCGGCATCGACACCGCGATGATCGGCCTCGATGGCACGAAGAACAAGAGCAAGCTCGGTGCCAACGCCATCCTCGGCGTTTCCATGGCCGCCGCCCACGCTTCGGCCAAGGCCCTCGGCCAACCCCTTTACCGCTACATCGGCGGACCGAACGCCAAGGTACTCCCGATTCCGCTCATGAACATCATGAACGGTGGTGCGCACTCTGACGCCCCAGTCGACATCCAGGAATTCATGATCGTCCCGAAGGGTGCCAAGTCCTTCAGCGAAGCCCTTCGCATGGGTACCGAAATCTTCCACGCCCTCAAGAAGGTGCTGAAGGCCCAAGGTCTCTCCACCTCCGTCGGTGACGAGGGTGGTTTCGCTCCTAAGGTCGCTTCCAACGAAGCTGCCCTCGAGGCCATCGCCGCCGCCGTGAAGGCCTCCGGCTACAAGCTCGGCAAGGAAGTCTTCCTCGCCCTCGACGTCGCTGCTTCCGAGTTCTTCGACGAGAAGACCGGCAAGTACACCTTCCACAAGTCCGACAAGTCCCAGCGCAACTCCGATCAGATGATCAAGTTCTACCAGGACCTGCAGAAGCGCTATCCGATCGTTTCGATCGAAGACGGGTTCTCTGAGGCTGACTGGACCGGCTGGAAGAAGGCCACCGACGCCATGGGCGCCAATACCCAGCTCGTCGGCGACGATCTCTTCGTCACTAACACCGAGTTCCTCTCCCGCGGTATCAAGACCAAGACTGCCAACTCGATCCTCGTGAAGGTGAACCAGATTGGGTCCCTCACCGAGACCTTCGATGCGGTCTCGATGGCTCAGCGCGCTGGTTACTCTGCGATCATCTCTCACCGCTCCGGCGAAACCGAAGATGCGACGATCGCGGACATCGCCGTCGGCCTCAACGCTGGCCAGATCAAGACTGGCTCGCTCTGCCGCTCTGACCGCGTCGCAAAGTATAACCAGCTCCTCCGCATTGAAGGCGAGCTCGGTAATCGCGCCATCTACGCTGGCAATACCTGCACCTGGGGCGAATAAGCCTCGCGGTGCGTGAAGCAAAAGGGCCGCCCAGATGGGCGGCCCTTTTTATTGACTGAACGGGAACTTAGTTGGATTCGAGGCCCGCCGTGTTAACGGCAATGATCTTGTACTTCGAGCCAGCCTTGGCGCCCTTATCGACGAAGCGCATCTGAGCCAGGGGTTGCAGAGGCGTGTCGCCGTAGCTCATACCTTGGAAGAGCGGCTTACCGAAAGTATTCTTCGGGGTCTCGGGCACACGCCCGACGGTCTGCCCGTCCTTTTGTACGATGAACTGGCGGATGCCGCTTTCGAAGTCCGCATGCGCATCCCAGGTCACTTCAACGCCATCCGCCGTGGCCTTAGAGGCAACGTTGAACGGTGCGGGCGGGGGCGTGGTGTCGGCGGTGGAGCCGGTCTTCACGTATTCCGTCCAGGCCTTGGCATAGGTAGCATTGGGCAGCCAGTTGGCTTCAGCCTTATCTCCGCTATATTCTCCGGCGGGCTTGGCTTCATTGCCGAGCAGGGGGGACATCCAGCCTTTCGACTGGTCGATTTTGCGGAGTTTGTTGCCTGAGGCGGGCAGGCGAAGTTCTAGACAGGCATCAAAGAAGGCGATGGAAGCGTAGCGCTGGTCGCCGGTCTGGTGTCCAGTGAGAGGGTCTGGTGCGAAGCCGATCGGTGCACCCTTTGCCCGGTAGGCCTTAAACATCGCAAGGTTGTCGACCCATGCTCCGTTAAAGCGCTTGTCGCCATTTTCTTTGACGCCCGGATTGGCCATCATCGGAATTTCGTAGGCTTCGGGAGGGAGGACTACTTCGGCAATGGCGCGAGCCTTCGTGGGGTCGGTGGGTTTTTGCCAAGCAGCGTAGGCCGTGCCGGAACGGAACCAGATGGCGACAATGCGCTCAGGATAATTGGCCTGCATGATGCTGGCCCAGAAACCGCCGCCGCTGTGGCCCCAGAGGCACCACGGAGCCGACGCGATTTCCGCGTGGCCGGTTTGCTTGGCGAGATCGGTCAACGCTTGGAGGTAGACTTTATCCGAACCATTGCGCGGATCGCACCACATGCGGCAGTTCGCTTTATCGGGCTCTTGGACCACGGGGCCGAGGAGGGCGCAGTCCCACTTGCGGGCGAGTGCCTGCCAGTGGAGGTCATCGGCGACGGTGACGGCACCTTTATTTGAGCCGAGGCCACAGCCGTGCTGGTGCACGATGACGCCGCGGACGGTCTTCACGCCTTCGGGCAACCAAAGATTGTAGGTCGAGGCGAAGATCAGTTCGCCAGGTTTATCCGAGGCCGGGTAGCTCACGGAATATTTGGTGCCATCAGCCAGAGCGGCCAAGGGCAGGAGGAGCAGGGCGAGTAAGGGTCGCATGGGGTTGGCTTATAGACACCCGAATCGCTGTCGGGTTCAAGCCGACGATGTCTTGCCGTGGTTTTATTTGGGGCTAATTTACCAAGATGGGATTGAGAGACGATTTGCTGGCGAAAATGCAGGCTTGGAAGGCGCTGGCGGATGCGCGCGCCCAGCAGGCGGCTCCCGCCGCGATGCCGTTACTCTCCGCCGAGGTGCTGGCCAAGGGGCATCCAAAGGTCTCGCGCGCCGTGGTCGGAGATGGGCTCGTCTACGGGGTGCGCCAGGGGAGTGGCTTCGGGTGGTGTTGGCTGATTTTTACGACGGTACATTGCTTCTTCATGTTTAGGGGCCTGCGGGGTGGTGCGGCCACGATGAACCATCAGCTATTGAGCAATCCATCGCTCTGGGACTTTATCCTCTTGGGCTTGTTTTACATCCCCTTCTTCTTGGTCGGATTCGGTTTCACGCTCGCCCGCTATCGTATTGAGCTGACGTCGGCGGCGGTAGCCGTGAGGTGGCGGATTCTGCCGTGGATTGGTTGGACATGGCGGCTGAGCGCCGGCGAAGAAGTGGGGGTGACGCTCGCCTTTCGCGGCTCCAGTGAGAATGAACGGCCGCTCCCGGCGGTGGTGATTTCTTCTCAGGGTAAGGAAATTAGCTTCGGGAGTTTCCTGCCCGCTGGCGTGAAGGAGTTCCTCGCAGGTGCGATCCTTGATTATTATCAGGGCGCTGAGCCAAGTACGGCGCCGTTTATTCCGCGCGCCTGAGTTTTATTTGCGCGGTAGTTCGACTGCCCGAAAGCGTACGAGGGTGCCGCCGGACGGCTCGTAGAGCACGCCGAGGCGACCGTCTTTGAGTAACGCCATGCTGCTGTAGGCGAACGGTCCCGGGAAGGTCAGCTGAGCGGTATCCCAGGTGTGGCCGTTGTCGTGCGATAGGCGAAGGGTCCCATTGTTCCGGCCCTTGCCGACGGGGTTAAGAAAGGCGAGTGTATGGTCATCAATCCGTAGCAGGCTACCCTGACAGGTGGGCTCGGGAAGCTTCAGATCATCCTGGGCGGCTGTCCAGGTCTCGCCGCCATCCTTCGACCAAGAGACCTTGCGGTAGTGGGTGCCTTTCCAGCGACGGGAGTTCAGGTAGAGGCCGCCATCGGAGGTTTCCGCTACTTGGACTTCGTTCAATTGCAGTAAAGCCGTCTGGGGGACGAGTGCGCCGCGCTTCCAGGTGGCGCCAGCGTCGTCGCTGTAAGCGACCCAGTTGAAGAAATTTCTCTTAGTGTCCTGGGAGTTGAAGGGGATGATTAGGCGGCCGGCCTTGGGGCCAGTCGTGAGCTGGATGCCGATGCCTGGGCCGGAGGCGGTGGTGATGGCTTCAGCCGGCTTGAGGGTCGTGGAAACGTCGGTCGGCTTGCTCCAAGTAATGCCCTCGTTGTCGGAGCTGATGAAGCAGGAGCGATTACCTTTAGGGTCTGCAGGGCCGACCGGGAGGCCGCCAAACTCATGTCCGCCGGCGGGAAAGGTTTGGTAGAAGAGGAAGATGCGCCCGGACTTGGCTTCTTGAATCAGGCAGGGGTTGTTGCAACTGTCGTTCCCTTGTTCGTAAGCGACGCATGGCTTGCTCCAGGTGGCACCATCATCCTTTGAGATTGAGACCACGAGGTCATTGCCAGCCTGGTCGGAGGATTTATCACGTCCTTCGGCGGCGGCAATCAGGGTGCCTTGCTTCGTACGAAGTAAGGCCGGGATACGCACCGAAGGGTGCGACAGGTTCTTTGTGGCTTCAAAGACGATGACGTCGGCGCCGTCGGCGGCTTGAAGGCGAATGGCGAGTAGGCCAATGAGGAGTAGGTGGCGCATGATTTTAAATTTCAGTTGAAGAAGTTGTTGGCTTCTCGCTCGCCGATCATCGGTATTTAGAAGGGATGGGCCAGCGGGTTACCGCCGGAGTCCGGACGCCGGGCTTAGTCTCACCGCTGATTGTGATGAGGTCATCGCCAAAACGTAGAAGGGGAGCGACGGCCACGGGGTGCGGCCACTCGCCGACTTCCTCCGTCTCCATTGTTTCGACATCGAGGGCGATGATGCGTCGACCTAGCCCAGAGTGATTCTGGGGAGGCTGATCGTATTGGCTGCCGTCGTCGCCACCCACGAAAAATAAATGCGTCTGCACAGCGACGCCCGGGCCGGCGCAGCCGGCTAACTTCCCGGGCAGCCCGTGGAAGCGATTGCCCTGGGCGTCAAAACGTTGGAAGGAAAGATCTTCGCGGTAATCACGTAGCGGTTTCTTGTCTTTGGCGGTGAGGGCGCAGCCGCCACCCCAGATGAGGGTGCGATCGGCGGCGCCGCATAACGGAATAATCCGCGCAAATGCCGGGTCGGCTAAGCTGGTGCGCCAGGGCTTATCCGGATCATCAAGGTCAAGTGAGGTCAAAGTTCCGATGGCCTCCGTATCATCGGGGTGAGCCGTCCCGCCGATGAGGATGAGGTGTCCATTGGTCGACACGAACCCGGCATAGGCGCGCGGCGTGGGTAGGTTGTCGGCGAACGGGGTCACCTTGCCGTCAGGATTTATCAGGATGACTTCGGTCCGGTGGCCGTCCGGGGCGCACCCGCCCGCGATGATGAGACCATCAAGCTTTGGTGTCGCGCAGAACGCTCCGCTGGCCAGCGGCATCGGGAGTTCGCCAATCCGTGACCATGCCCAGCCGCCGCTTTTCTTGCGAAGTTTGTAGATGTCATTGTAGAAACTTTTCACCCCGCCCTCCCAGGGTTTTTTATCGCGATAGTTGCTCCCGCCGGCGGCGATGATGACTTCAGCGCCATCCGCATCCTTGACCACTGCGGCCATCATGCCGGCGCGGCCTAAGGAGTCGGGGATAGCGGGCAGATTGACTGACTGGGCGCCGGCATAGGCGGCCCAGAGTAAGCAGGGTAGAAGCAGGATCGTTCGCATGGGGTCCCGTGGGCGTTTGTAGCCTGCACCCAAGAGTTCGCCAGCCCCAACCTTATTCCGCCCGCAGGAGCCAGCCTTCGGCGGAGCGCACGAATGGACGGAGTTCGCCGTTTGATACGGCGAAGCCACCTGACCACTTCGCACAGCCCGTCGAAAGGACGGCCGAGGAGCCTTCTTCGGCTTCGGACCACGCGTCTTTTACTTTATCGAAGGAAAGAACGGATTTCGAGTAACCTGGGTGCTTGGGGGCCTCGACCTTGCCGGCGATCTTGCCATCGTCGCCTCCGAGGATTAAAATATTGTCATCGATAACTGGGCAGGGCGATGGTGCGGCCGCCAGCGGATGCGGCATCGGCGCCAGGCGTCGCCACTCCTTACCTAGGGTGAAAGCGTGGCAGTCAGATAAGTATTCGCGATCGACGCCTTTAGCGCCCGGGCTCAAGGCCACTCCCCCGAATAGGAAAAAGGTATCCTTGGTGCCAGCTGACTGGGCGAGCATTCGTCCAGAGCCAGCACAAAGCGGGAGTTCCTTCCAGCCGGCGTTGAGGTTGGCCAGATCGATCGCGTAGGCCGTCGAGGAGGCGGCGGTGGCGTCGGGGCGTTCGGTGCCTCCGGCGATGATCACCTTGCTGCCCACCAGTGCGCCCGTGGCGTAAGCCAGGGGGCGAGGCAGGAAGGGGAAAGGTCGCACCTTCAGTTCTCCATCCTCGATGGCTAGGGTGTAGCAATCTGCATAGTGACGATGGGAGTCGGCCCCGCCGATCATGAGCAGGCCTTGGCGAATGGAGACGCTGACGCCGTAACCGCAAGGGCGAGGCAGTTTGCCGACGCTGGCCCACTTCTTGGAGCGCGTGCTGGCCAGGGAGTAGACTTCATCGTGCCAGACTTTGACGCCGCCCTCCCATGCCTGCTTCGCTGGGTAATTGGAGCCGCCGCCGCAGAGGAGGAGGTCGCCGGAGGTGCCGAGGAAGGCGCCGCCGAAGCCGGGAGCATTGGGAGTTTCAGGAAGTCGGGACCAGCGCATGGTTTTGTGAGTTCAATAGGAAGACAGGCTGCAAGGGGGTGTCCAGAGATTAGGCGTGGCTGGGGTGAATGTCGTCCGGAGCCCCGCTAATCCGAGCTTTTATGCGCCATGTGGCGCCCGTGCAGGCGGCAGGGAGGGTTTGGTGGCCCGAGGATTTGTTTGACAGAGCCACCCCGACCTTGCCTTGATTGGACTCCTTTCGCACTGCCTGGTAGCTCAGCGGTAGAGCAGGTGACTGTTAATCACTTGGTCGTAGGTTCGATCCCTACCCAGGCAGCCAGAAAGGGTCTCTTTCCACCTCCCGGTCTTCCGGGGGCGGGTTTGCAACCTTCTCCTTGACCATCGGTGAGGTTGCGGGAGGATGCATCTACTATGGGCCAACAGAGCAATAAAGTCATCAAGCGTCGCCGTCGCCGCGCCTACCTCGAGCGCAAGAAGGACCGCATCAAGGCCGCCCGCGTTGCCGCGAGCAAAAAGAAGGCCAAGAAGTGAACTGGGCGACGGGTAAGGCCTCTCTGCAGGCCGCGCTCGTCGCGCTGGTCTTGTTGGGTTGCGGGACTCCGCCTCCTTCGGGGGTCGAGGTTACCGGGATTTCTTATGTCAACGAAAGGCGCCGAAGCGAAGCCGACGTGGCCCGGGCTTCGGAAGCTTTCCACGCCAAGGAGCATCATGGCGACGACGTGGTTTTCCGCACGGAGGAGAATGTCCGTCCGGGTTATTATTTCTTCGTCAAACTAGACATCGTGCCTCCGGCTGATGGACGTCTCGTCCTGGAAGTGGTCCGCACAGAAAACATCGCCCCCGAGCGCTACGACTTTGCGGTCAATCTCAAGCCAGGCTTTCCCTTCGGCGAATTTATCATTGGTCTAACAGGTAAGCAGGCGGGCGCAGCTAACTGGCGGCCGGTTGCTTGGCGTGTTTCCGTGGTAGACGGCAAGGGGCGTTATCTCGCCTCTCGCCACAGTTTCCTGTGGGGGACTCCGCTCGACCTCGAGCGCCGTTGATGCGATGGAGTCCCCGGGCTGGACTCCATGGCGACCGTTGCGGTTAGTGGCTAATCTTCCGGCGGGTACGTTTGCCGAGCAACTTGATGGTGGGCAGAGTTTTCGTTGGCATAAACAGGCTGATGAAAGTTGGACGGGTGTGTTCGGCCGGACTGTCGCAGCGCTTCGCCCAGCGACATCGGGTGTTGAATGGCGGGGAATGGTCGGGGCGGTTTCGGCGGAGCCGGCATTATTGGCTTACCTTGATGCTGCCGGCGCCCAGGCGCGTTTGGTCGAGCACTTGCCATGGAGATCTGATCCGGTACTTCGCGCCGCCATCGAAATTTACCCCGGGCTGCGAATTTTGCGCCAAGACCCGCAGGAGGCGCTCTTGGGTTTTCTGTGCAGTTCCAATAAACGCATTTTACAGATTCGCGCAATGGTCGCGGCCATGGCGGATAAACTGGGTGAGTCGCTGGGTGGCGGCTTTCGTGCGCTGCCCGATTGGCGAACGCTGGCTTCGGCGGATGATTCCCTTCTTCGCGCGTGCGCCTTGGGTTATCGGGCGGCTTACGTGCGCGGCACGGCTAAGCGATTACAGGACCGCCCGCATTGGGCAGAAGAATTCCAAGCCCTGCCGACGTCAGCACTGATGGCGGAGTTGCAATTGCTTCCTGGCGTTGGTCCAAAGGTGGCCGCCTGCGTCGCACTGTTTGGCTTCGGCCGGCTGGAAAGTTTTCCTGTCGATACTTGGGTCGTCCAGGCCCTTGGATCTGCTTACGGGCTTAAGGGGTGGAAGCCCGCACAGCTCGAGCAGTTCGGTTGTGCCCATTTTGGCGAGGGCGCCGGACTGGCTCAGCAGTATCTCTTTTCCGCTGCTCGCGCGGGCCTTTTACGGCAGGCTAGCGGGCCGACGGAGTTACCCCAAGGTCCACGCCCCAAACCTCGCGGATGACGGCCGGCGTGAGGGTTTCTGTTGGGGTTCCTTCGGCGATTAACCGACCTTCTGCTAGCACCAAGACACGATCGCAAGCCCGGGCGAGCTCCATGTCATGGGTCGCGATGATGCAGGCGGCGCCGGCTTGGGCGAGTGCTTTGACGGCGCTGCGGACGGCGGCCTGACGGTGAAAGTCGAGGGAGTCGGTGGGCTCGTCGAGTAGGACGGCGCAGCCGAACGGCTCTGCGAGCTGGCTGAGGGCGAAAGCGAGGTGGACTGCTTTCTGCTCTCCGCCTGAAAGTTCCCAGATCCGACGATGGAGGGCTTCCTCTAGGCTGAGTTTTACCAACCAATCGATAAATGCTTCCGACTGACCAGAGATGCGGGCCAAGTCATGTAGGGGATAATTCCAAGCGCAAGTCGGTCGTTGTGCACAGTAAACCCGGGTCGCCATCGCGCCTGCCGTCGAGATTTTGGCTGGATCGATGCCGGCGATCGTGAGTTCGCCATCATGACGTGCGGCAAGCCCTGCGATCGTGCGAAGTAGCGTGGTCTTGCCTGCGCCATTCGGTCCGACGATGGCCGCGGTGGTGCCGCCGCTGGCGATCAGGGAAATACCATCGATGACGCGCCTGCCGCCGAGCTCGACCCCTAAGCCGAGGGCCTTGATGACCAGTGGCTCACCCATGGCGGCTCCTGGCTATCCAGATGAAGATAGGTGCGCCTAGCACGGCCGTCACCGCAGCGGCGGAGAGCGGTGCTTGGGGCCAAAGACCTCGCCCGAGGGTGTCAGCTCCGAGTAGGAGTAACGCACCGAGTAGTCCGGAGAAAGGCAGCACAAGCGCATGCCGTGGCCCGACTAAAGCGCGGGCGAGATGCGGTGCGAGGAGCCCGATGAAAGCAACCTGTCCGACGAGACAGGTTGCCGCGGCCGCTGCGAGTGCCGTGAGTAGTATCGCGCGGCGTTGCAAGGAGGGAACGTCGCAGCCAAAGCCGCGAGCCGCATCTTCGCCGAACGAAAGGAGGTCAAGCGGTCGGGCCAGCAGCAGGAGCAGGAGTGCGGCGAGCAGGCAGAGCAAAGACGGCAGCCAGGTGAGTTCGATCGTGGCCATACCTAGCCAGTCTCCGTACGCACCGTTCGTGAGAAGTTCCCGGGACTCCCCGCTACGTGCGGTAATCACGAGCGTTCCCGCAGCGGTAAAGGCATTGAGACCTAAGCCCGTGAGAAGTAGGCGGGCGCTGGAGCCACGGCCCCCGATGGTTACGAGCAGGATGGAGACCGCTAAAGCTCCGCCGAAAGCCGCCGCCGGGATGAGCCACGATTTTTGCCAAGCGATGTCTGGGGCGAGTCCAAGGAGGATCGCGATACCGAAGAGGGCGCCACCAAAGACGCCGGTAAGTCCTGGGTCAGCTAAGGGATTACGGAAGATGCCTTGTTGGGCTCCGCCGCCGATACCAAGCGCGAGGCCTGCAGCGAGTGCGGCGAGGACGCGGGGTGCACGGAGAAGTAGGAGGCTATTGCTATCGCCCCAGCCGAAGCCCTTGGGTCCAGTCGCCAGCGCGCTGGCGATGACCGCGGCCAGAATCAGCGTAATAAGAATGAACGCGAAAGCTCGGCTCTTCATTTGCCCAGTTCCCGGAGCAAATCACTGAGCGGATTGCGCTTCTTTGCCGCGGGTGGAGTCGTCGTCGAAGGCTGGTTCGAGGCGGGCGGGGTGGCTTGGGTGGGGAGGGCGCTGGATTTAATCCCGTTGATGGCCTGCTGGAGTTTCTCCGACAGGTCCGTCTTCACGTTATTGATGGAGCCGGTGATCTTGATGCCTGGGCCGTCTGTCATTCCGTCAACTTTGGAGGGAGTGGTGCCGTAGCCAAGGGCGTTGAAGAAGTTGGCGAATTCGCCCGCCCCGCGTAATTGTGCGTCGACGACCATCGGCCAGTCGGTGAACGCGGCTTTGGAGTCGATGCTGATGCCGCCTTTGGCGGATAGGTGTAGCGTCTGGTTGCGCACGTCAGCTTGATCAAGTTTGATCGTGCCCGTGGCGAGCCTAGAAGCCTTAACGGTCACGGTGTCGTAATTAAAATCGGCGAGAGCGTTCTGAAGTTTTCCGGCCGCAGCGACGGCGGCACCAATCTTCGCTACCTTTGGGTTATTACTGGCTCCGCCAATCAGCATGGCTCCTAGTCCCAGTACTTGACCTAGGCTTCCGGCGCTACCGGCGGTCAGTGCGGCACCACTATTCTTATCGCCAAAGGCGCGGATGCGGCCGCCCTCTGAGCGTAGTTCGGAGTCAATTTGGAGCTTCGAGATTAATTCACCGGGAGTTCCGCACACACTGGTGAGCGTCGCGGTCACGGCAGCTTTACCTTGGAGGAATTCTTTGATGGAGGGCACGGCTTTCGCAACGGCGCCAATTTCAAACTGTTTCAGCCCAACGGTGGCGGAGAGTGAATAGGGTCCGTTATTGAGTGTGGGCACGAAGGCGAGTTGGCCGCGCCCGCTGAGATCACCTTCGGCAAGTTTGCCGGAGAGTTGGGTCAGTCGCAGGGTTTTGGCGTCCGCCTCGGCGTGTATGATCACCTTCTGGGCCACGATGCCATAAGCGGTGGCATTATTAATAGAGAGTTGCAGGGTGCCCGTCTGATTCTGCCAGAAGGGTGTCTTATCGGGCTTTGGCGTCGGCAGGGTTTTGACTTCTTCGACGGGCTCGGCGTTCTTCGGGAGCAATGCGAGTACGTCATCAACGTCGACGTTATCAATGGTCACGACGCCCTGCCAATCGGTCTTCGGGCCAGAGTTAGCCTGTGTCACTGTGAACTTTCCCGCGCTGGTGTTATTGGCCTTGAGGAGGAATGATCCCTCGGCCGAAAGTCCCTTGGCGGTTGGCGTATATTTACCGTTTACTTGGGCTTGCTTGATGCGGCCATCGCTTTGGCGGAGGCCCACGTCGACGACGTTCAGGGACACGACGATTTCGCCGGACGCGGCGTAATCGGCGGTAGCGCTATATTGTCCGCCGCTGACGATATTCAGGGGGCCGGCAAAAGGCTGACTCGCGAGTTCGCCGAGATCGCCTTCCAACTTAAGGGTCGTCGCGCCTAAGCCGTTGGGTGCGAGCCCGAGCGAGATATTGCCAGCTGCCAGGGTGCGGCCATGGCTACGGAGGTTGGCCTGATTGAAGGCGATGACCGTAGTCTTGTCGCCGACAAGGAGATCGAGGCTGGCGGAAAGGTCACAATCTTTCACCCAAAGTTTACCCTGCCAATTTACGCTCGTGCCCACGAAGGCGAGTGGGTCTCCGTCTGTGCGGACAAACAGTCCATCGCCTTTAAACCCAGCCACGAGATCGGCGCGGTTGAGATTGCCGGTGACTTTTAACCCCGGAACAACCGCCGCCAGAGATTCCAATGGCAGGTTGGAGGCTGAAGCTTCGACCAACACTCCGGTAGGCTTGGCCGCCCCGATTTCAAAGCGCTGGCGCAACTTTAAGGCGAGTAGGTTGGTGCCTGTTCGGAAGATTCTGGCGTCGGCTGAGTTGACGATGGGATTTTTCCCGGCGGCGCAATCCACGGTGCCGCGAGCGGAGATGCGGATGCCTTTAAGCTTATCCACGGGCAGGTCGCCCCAGTTGGGCTGCGATGCCAGTTCCACAATGCCGAGGTCGATATTGGCTGCGGCAGACCACGCGCCATTGACGCCGGGTTTTAAAGTCGCTTCGCCGGTGGCAATATTACCAGCGGCGCAGCTGACCGTGAAAGGCCCCACGGTGATGGCGCCGTTCTCGGATTTAAGCGGGACCTCTGCATCGATGGCCTGAACTAGTACTTTGCCGCCACGCTCAATCGTCAGGCCCTTGAAGCTATGTGTACGGATGCTCGCGACCGTGGCTTGGCCGCCCGCGAAAGAGACGGCTGCTTCCCCGGTCCATTTACCGGCGGTGGGCTTGATGTCGGCCATCGCAAGAAAAGGCGTCAGGGCGACTAGGTCGGCGTCATTCGCAATGACGGAGAGGGAAGCTCCTGAAGAATCGTCCGGAAGGAGTCCGCCCTTCCAGTTGAGAGGCTTGGGCATCCGGATGCTGATGCCGTTGCCGGTCACGGCCAGATGGTTGAGTGAACGGCTGACATCGGAGCCGGCGGCGTCCGCTTTGATATTCCATTCGGAAGCATGGCCGCTGGCCTTATCCGAGAATTTACCCAAAAGGTCGATGGCGACCTGCCAGTTAGCGGCTTCAAGTGCGCTGGAAAGCTTCCCCGTGAGTCGCACATTAGGTAACTGCTGACTCAGGAGGGCGAAGTGGGTTGGGTCGATATCAAGCTGCGCCGCAAGGGTGGTGCGGCCTTTGTCCCTGGTGCCGCTGAAGGTTACGGCCGGCAGGTTGGTTGAATCGCTGAGCGAACCCTTGAAGGCGAGGGCGTTGCTGGCGGCCGGATGATTCGCAGCCAGCTTCAGGCTCAAGGTTCCGGCGGCCGACGGGTGGTTATCTTTAGCGACTAAATTAAGGTCGAGGGACGAGAGGTCGCGGCTGATATTTTCAATATCAAGTCCCGCCGCACCCGGGGGGCGACTGAAGGCGGCCTGGACTTTTCCGGTTAAACGAATGTCTGGGAGTTGGGGGCCGACGATACCGAGGTGGGTCGGGCTCAGGTCGAGCTGTGCACCGAAGTTGGTGCGGCCTTTATTGAAAGTAAGGCTGAGGCTTGCCGAGCCAGCGGCTAGCGGGCTGTGATCCTTGGCGGCAAGATCGAGGCTGAGGGACGAAAGGTCACGGCTAAGATTTTCAATATCAATCCCCGCTCCGCCGAGGGGTCGGCTGAACTCAGCTTTCAGGATGACTTCACCGCGGGGGTCAGTCTGTTGTTTGCCGGACGTGAAGCCTGGCCAGGCAATTCCGGCCCGCAGGTCAGCCTTTCCGTCGGAGACAAATTCATCCCCTTGGACGTTGAAGCGAAGCAGGGTGCCGTCTTCTAGTTTGACCCGACCTGATACGGCGTATGGTCCTAATGCAAACGGTGGCAGGGGGGATTTATTTGCGGCGGCTGGCACGGCGATGGCCGGAGTCGATGGCTTCTTGCGATTACTCAAATCGATGTCGACGCCTTTGACTTCAAGGCTGGGGAGTGCGTAGGTTCCGCGGATGATGGCGAAGAGGCGAGCCTCACCCTTGAGGCTGCTTGCGGTGAAATGCGTACCATCTTCAAGCGTGAGATTGATACCTTCGGCGGAGAAAGTGCCATCCAAGGAGGCTTCAATCCGTGTGATGGTTCCCTTGATTTTGGCATCGGCGAGGAGCCCCCTTACGCGTTCACCGAGAGGCCCTGGGCTAAGTTGCGATTCAACCCAGAAGAGTGTGGCGCCGATGACGAGGGTGAGAATGCCAAGGGTCCAGAGGGAGATACGGAGAAAGCGGGACATGGGGACGGCAACTCATCTTGAGGGAGGCGACCGGACGGGCAACAAAAAGCCCGGCAGAATTGCTTCTGCCGGGCTGGATATAGTTAGGCGTTAAGCCTGCGGAGGCTGGCCGCCCTGAGGGGGCTGTGGCTTGGAGGCCTGGCCGTCGGCGCGCTTGCGACGAAGGTAGACGGGCTTGATGGCCTCATCCGCCTCGCAGACCTCGGCGCTGAATTCGCCCATGGCGGACATCTTCGTCTGGCTCATCATGCGGCTGCGACCATAGCGCATCGCTTTCATCGCCATGATGGCGTCTTCGTCGAGAAGCTCCTTAAGGTATTCGATCTTTTGCTTGGCCCAGTTGGAGAGGTCGCTGCGTAACAAGAGGGCCGCGAGTTCCGTCTTCGCCTCGGCGAGTTTGCCGCTCCGGACCAGGTGCTCGATGGCCTCAATCTTCTCTGAGGTAATCGCTTCGCCCACCGCCGCCGCCACATCGGCATCGACGGGAAGGGTGGAGTACGCGGCGAGGGCGACTTCCGGTAGCGAGATAAGCTCGGGCCCGAACTTAACGACTTCGCCCTCCTTGGTGATCGCCTCGAAGTTGACGGCGGCGAGCGCGTCAGCCTTGGCGAGGGCGCCGACCTTCAGTTCGATGACGGCAACGAGCGAAGCGTCCCAAGGCAGCGTACCGAGTTTACGGCTGCGGGCGATGCCGTTCTCGAGAATCTCTCCGACCAGGCGGGCTTGGACATCACTACCCCCTTGCACGCTGACCTTAACCTGACGCAGGAATGAATTGGAGATAATGGCGAATTGTTCTTCGAAGGCCTCGTCGAGGTCGTCGGCTGTCTGGCCGAAGTTGGCGACGCCTTCGCCGGCGTTGGCCATGCCCGTCATCAGCGATTCATTGAAGCCGTGGCCGAGGCCGACGGTCGAGGTCGTGATGCCAGCGCCCGCGGCCTTGGCGACCTGACGGAAGATTTCCGCCTCATCGAGTAGGCCTTGGTTCGCCTGACCATCGCTGAGGAGGATGACGCGTGCAATCCGATCCTTGCGGGTGAAGGGGGCGAGCTGCTTGACGCCTTCCTCCCAGCCGCCGAAGAGATTCGTCGAGCCGCGGGCATCGATGGCCTTGATACGGTTAGCTAGGGCTTCGCGATTAGTGATCGCCGTGAGTGGCTGCACCACTTCGATGCGGTCATCGAATGCGATGACGGTGACGCGGTCATCACTGCGGAGACCGCGGACGATGCGGACGGCGCTTTCGAGGGCAGCTTCGATGGGACGACCCGACATCGAGCTCGAGCGGTCAATCACGAGGGCGAGATCGAGCGGCGCTCGGGTGGTGTTGCCGAGGTCGGCGGGTTGGGTCGGGGCGACGATACGGACGAGGACGTGCGACGCTTCGGTGGCGGCACGGAGGAAGCCCTTCTTGAGGGGCAGGATTTCAATCTTGGGTTGGTTCATGGGAGCAATCATCTCCCCCACTCTTACCTAAATCCAAAAAGTGTCAACAGTTAGGTAGTATCTTTCCTTAAAATAACACTAATTAGTGACTGTCATAATTATAAGTACTTATTCATCAATGCTTTGCTAAAACCGTCCACGATTTCCTGCAGTTCCTGTTTGGTCGGGTTAACCCTACTGTCTATATTGAAATGGGCCTCGCACCAGTAAGTGAGCCGTAATCTCGTCCACCGTTCGCTTCTTGGTTCATCGCCGCGCGAGGTGGGGTTGAAGGCCTGAAGTTGCGCGAGGAACTCTCGGGCTTCTTCACTTATGTCCGGCCGCATCATTTCCTTTTTAAGTAATACCCGGAAGCTTTCCGCCGGACTTTCGGATTCGGCTACCTGCTTAATCTGCTGGATCATCGCATAGGACCGTTGGCGGGGCATGCCTTGGCTGGCCGATGGCGCTCCCGAACTGGCGAGGGTCCGCACGGGGCTTTTTTTGCGCAGAGGGAAGCTGCTGTCCGGTTCCCGGATCGTATCCATATCGTCATTAAAGCCGGCCATGGCAGGGGAACTCCGGGTCTTAAAGAATAGCTTTTCCGCCTCGGTGGGGGTGGCTAATTCGTCGATCAGATGGTTGAGCTTTGGGACGTTGGGGTTATCTCGTAGGAGGCTACCAATCCTATCGAGATCCCAGCCACGCTCGGCTAGAAGCCGGGCCAGGAGCAATTGGCGCACCTGCAGGGGGCCGAAATTGGCTTTGCGGCGATCGTCCTCGGCGCGCTCGGGCTTGGAGAGCAGGCCTTGGTAGGTATAAAAGCGGACGAGTCGCTCAGTCGAGCGGTGTCGGTCGCCAAAGCCGAGTTCGTCCAGCTTGTCCGAGACGAAGGCGGCGAGCTCTTCAGCGGTACCGAGAAACTCCTCATCATGGAGGCGGGCGGATATTTTCATCATATTATTGATTTAATAGAGACACTATGGTGTCAGCATCTCGCATTGGCAATCTTGGAATGTCGGCTTTTACGGGGATTCTCACCAAAGAAGAAGGCCGTCCGAAATCGGACGGCCTTCGAGCCCTCTCCCTGGAGAGTCGCTTACGAGTTGTGGCTGTAACCTTCTTCGCCGTGGTCCGAGATATCCAGACCGCGGGCTTCCTCTTCTTCGGTCGGGCGCAGGCCGACGATGGCCTTGACTACATAGGCGAGGATGAGCGTACCGAGGAGTGAGATGACCAGCGTCACGCCGATCGCCTTGAACTGTTCGTTCACGAGCGTCTTACCCACGATGTCCTTGAGGTTCGTGGTGAGGTTGCTGTTGGCGTCGGCCGTGGCGCAAATGCCAGTCACGATGGCGCCGAGGGTGCCGCCGACGGCGTGGACCCCGAAGGTGTCGAGCGCGTCATCGTAGCCGAGCTTGGACTTCAGGTAGACCACCGCGAGGAAGGGCACCACGCCGGCGAGTACACCGATGAGGACCGCGGAGCTAGCGGAGACAAAGCCCGCAGCTGGCGTGATCACGACGAGGCCGGCGACGGCACCCGAGCAGAAACCAAGCACGCTGGCGTGCTTGCGGAGAATCCATTCGAGGGCGGCCCAGGTGAAGGCACCGACGGCTGCGGCGAGCGTCGTGGTCGTGAAGGCCTGTGCGCCTACGACGTCGGCAGCGAGCGCAGAGCCAGCATTAAAGCCGTACCAGCCTACCCAGAGCATGCCCGTACCGATGGCGCAGAGCACCATGCTGTGGGGCGCCATGGTCTTCTTTCCGAAGCCGATACGAGGTCCGAGGATGAGACAGAGGAGGAGGGCAGACCAGCCCGAGGTCATGTGAACCACCGTGCCACCCGCGAAGTCGATCGCCTTGATGGAGGCCTTGGCGTTCCATACGCCGTTCATGTCGCCGGTGATACCCCAGATGGCGTGGGCCATCGGGAAGTAGACGATGAACATCCATCCTAGCATAAAGAGCATCACGGCGGAGAATTTCATGCGCTCGGCGATGGCACCCACGATGAGGGCTGGGGTGATGATCGCGAACATCAGCTGGTACATCGCGAAGACGTTCTGGGAAATCCAGAAGGCGTAATCAGTATTGGGGGCAGAGGTGACATCCTTCAGGAAGAAATATTCACTGCCGCCGAAGAAGTGTCCGAGGAACGTTCCATCGAAGCTCTTGCCGAAGACGAGGGAATATCCAACTGCCCACCAGAGAACGGTCACCAATCCAGCTAAGCCGAAGCACTGGGCGACCACGGAGAGGACGTTCTTCGCCCGAACCAGGCCACCGTAGAAGAGGAAGAGGCCAGGGAGAGTCATGAAGAGCACCAACGCAGCACTGATCATCATGAAGGCGTTGTGACCGGGGCCAGGAGTCTGGGCCGCTGGGGTCGTCAAGCCGGCCGGAATGGTCGGGTTGCCGTCCTTATCCTTGGGCCCGGTCTTGAGGGGTGCGGTGGGGTCACCGTTGGAGAGGTAGGCCTCAACGCCCGCTAAGCGCTGCTCGATCGACGGCGTGGGCGGCGGCGGTGTTTTGGCTGCTTCTGCAGCGGGGGCCGCCGCGGGAGCGGGAGCGGGTGCGTTCTGCGCGGACGACAGGTAGGGCACTGCCGCCAGAGCGAGGATGGTGAGAGTTCGTAGCAGGGAGTTCATGGCGAGAGGTCATTCGCAACCCTCGTGCCAACCCTCCGGATTAGAATCTAACCTTAAAATGTGCTTAAAATCAGGCGTACGGACCCCGGCAACCTGCTTTTTTTCAAGCAAGCCGCTTCTTCGCCATCACGTGCCGGCGCCTTAATTGTTATTATATCCTTCTTCGCCGTGGTCCGCGATATCGAGTCCTTGAGCTTCACCTTCTTCTGATACCCGTAGGCCAATCGTCGTCGCCACGATTTTGGCAATCAGCCAGGTCATCGCTAGCGAGAGGAGGATGCAAAGCAGCATGGCGAGAAGCTGACCCTTAAGCAGGCCCTTTGTGATGAGTTCCCCGCCGGTGGGGTTCGCCTGGGCGTTCATGAGTAGAGCGGTCCCGAGCGCACCGATGGTGCCACCGATGCCATGCACTCCGAAAGTATCCAGGGCGTCGTCATAGCCGAACTTGGGCTTAAGCACCGAACAGGCCCAGTAAGAAATCGAGCCGGCGAGCAGGCCGATGACCACGGCGGATCCACCTGAAACAAAGCCCGCGGCATTCGTAATCGTGGCAAGTCCGGCAATCGCACCCGAGCAAAGGCCTAGCACCGAAGGTTTGCCGCGGTGGAGTTTTTCAATCACAGCCCAAGACACGGTGGCCGCGGCCGCCCCCAATGTGGTCGTCAGGAAGGCTTGAATCGCGATGCCGTCTGCCGCCAGTGCCGAACCAGCGTTAAAGCCATACCAGCCTGCCCAAAGTAAGCCCGTGCCCGCAACACAAAGCACCATGCTGTGCGGGGGCATCGGGCGTTTACCGAAGCCTGCGCGCGGCCCAACAAGGATGCAGAGGAGGAGGGCGGACCAACCGGAAGTCATGTGCACGACAATGCCGCCGGCGAAGTCCGCGGCCTTGAATGTCGCATCGGGATTATTTAGGCCGGAGAAGGCACCACTCGCGCCCCAGACTGCATGGGCGACGGGGTAGTAGACGAGAATCGTCCATAGTGCCGAGAAGAGCATGACTGCGCTGAACTTCATGCGTTCAGCGATGGCTCCGATGATAAGCGCCGGGGTGATTGCGGCGAACATCGCTTGGAATAGTGCAAAGGTGGCGGAGGAAATTCGTGACTCATAGAGACTTGAGCCAGCGCCTAGGCCGTTGAACCCGAGATTTTCCACTCCGCCAAAAATATGTCCAAGCAGCGACCCCTTCAAACTCACGCCGAAGACCAAACTATATCCGAAGGCCCACCACATCAGGATACCCATCGCGGTGAGAGCGAGACACTGGGCAGCGATCGAGAGGACGTTTTTGCTTCGGACTAATCCGCCGTAGAAGAGAAACAGACCCGGGATACACATCATTAAAACCAGAGCAGAACTGATGAGGACCCAGGTGTTGTCGCCAGCGGTGGGGGCAGGGGTAGCAAAAATCAACATAATGCTTTTTATTAAGCAAATAGTGTGCCATTTTTTAGGCATATAACTCAACTCTCTTGCTATCGAGGAAAACAGGGGTAAATTATATTAAACCCATGAAACAACTGCTTACTATTAAGCATATTGCCCTAGTTTATGCATGCTATTCTTCGACATTGGCCGCCGATCAAGCCCCGCCGGCTAAGAACTGGGTAGCGATTACGGATTGGCAGTATCGCGGCGACGATATCGTTAGCCATTCTGGAGGGGTCTCGGGTGAGTATGGCCGTTCGCGCACTGGGCTCGAGCTCGTCTATCAGACCAATGACCAAGCGGCTGACCTTGAATGGTATCGCTACCAGAATCGATTCAGTGGTGCGATTGCGGGCACGGATCGTTCCTATGGTGCCGTGACAGACGTGATGCTTACGGGGTTTAAGCAGTGGGATTGGAATGAGAAATATGGAGTTCAGGTAATCTATGCAGCCGAGTGTGCCGCCGAACAAGGGGTGGGCCTGGGTGCCGGTCGCCGTTGGGGCTTGGGTGGCGCCGTTCGCTGGCGTCCCGATGCAGAAACGGATGTCGCACTGGGGGTGCTCTTGGAAGATCGCCTAGAGGCATCAGTCCTTCCGATTCCTTATATCAAGGCTGTCTGGCGTCCCTGTAAATACGCCGAAGTGGAACTGCGCGCCACCGGCCTGCAGAACGGGATTATTCTGCGCGGATTCCTGACGGAAGATCACGCGACGATGGTCGATTTCAGTGTGGCCTATGAGACGATGAATTTCCAACTGACGCCGAGCGTGGTTTACGGTTCTCGCGCGGTGGCGATCGGCGAGGTGCCGATGCGCTTGGGCGTTACGCAGTTTTTGGAGAAGAGTGGCACGTGGTTTGTGCGCGGCAGTGCGGAATGGGTCCCCTTCGCCCGCCAGTCATTCCGACATGATGGGTTAGACGAGGGTGCCTTCCAGTCCGGTGCAACCTGGGGGCTAGCGGCTCGAGTGGGCGCGCGATTCTAATTTCGTCATCAGAGTTCACGCGCGGCGAGAGCGTGGAAGAGTAAGATGCCTAAGGCGAAAATCATAATGGAATTAGGCTGCGGTCAGCCATTCATCGCGCCGGCGAATCGCGAGCTCGAGGTCATGGGTGCGCAGAGAGCGGCGTACCCGGCGCTTGGTGAAGTCCGGCAGGTGCTCCGTGTAGTGTAGCCACCAGGTCCCGTTATTATTCCACAGGTGGTGCAGGCGGTTATCCCCGTCGACCCGGATGGAGAGTCGCGGGCCGGCTGGAGTGTTGTTGTCGTTGGTGTTGATCATGGGCGTGCGGTGAAAGGGGCGCGCATCACGGTCAACCCAGTGTTGGGTTGTTTTAGCCTTTCGGCTCTCATCTCGAATCCTTGCGGTTTCGATGACCACCGTGGCCCGGAAGGGCTCGGTTGGTGCGGGATCTGGCTTTCGCCGGTCTCGCTCGTGATGCGACTAATAAGGAACTGACTTAACAATGCGGAGGGGCGGGCGGCCTTCAAGCCTGTCTTAGGGGATGGTGTGTCATAAAAGTCCCCTCTTTCGGCGGGCTTTCCCGCTCTTGCGGTGGTGGGCGCGGTGCTGCAGCTTTGTTCCATGGGTTTCTTCCGATTCCGCAAAGTCATTTCGCTCGGTAAATTCCTGCGGATAAATCTTTCGAAGACGGGAGCTTCGCTTTCGGCCGGTCGCCCTGGCGCGACGGTGAATATTCGCAAGGATCGCGTGGACGGTACCGTCGGCGTGCCTGGTAGTGGTCTTTCCTATAAGGAGCGTCTCTCTCATCGAGGCTGTGCTTCGCTATTCATCTTTGGATTCCTCGCCGCCGCGTCGCTCGCTGGGTTCGTTGCTTTCAGGCATTAACGCACGCACGATGCGTTTGAGCGCATCGGCGATTGTTCCGCAAGTGCCCGGGAAAGGACTCGAACCTTCATGCCTTTATAGGGCGGCAGATTTTGAGTCTGCTGCGGCTGCCATTTCGCCACCCGGGCGGATTGCGGACATGCATTCATTCCACCTGCGTCGAAGCGTGCAAGAAAAACCGTGCGGAACGGACGGTTCGTGCTCGGCACAAAACGCGGACAACAAAAAAGGCGCCCCTTGCGGAGCGCCTTTTGGCGTGAATCTCGTGAGAGATTACTTGGCGCCGAGGATCGCGTCCTTAGCGGCCTTAGCCACGCGGAACTTCACGACCTTCTTAGCCTTGATCTGGATGGTTTCGCCGGTGGCAGGGTTGCGACCGAGGCGAGCCTTGCGGTGGACGAGGACGAGCTTGCCGAGGCCGGGGAGCGTGAAGGAGTTCTTCGCGTTCTTGTAGGCGAGGGCGGCGATGATCTCGAGAATCGCAACGGCCTGCTTCTTGCTGAGTTCAGCTTTTTCGGCGATGGCGCTGGCGATTTGAGACTTGGTGAGGGCTTTGGACATGTTGGTTATGGGTTGGTTGTGCAGTGATGCGGATACATTAAGTATCGAACGGTATCGTGAAAACCAGCGAAAAATAAGGGTCACCGCAGGTTTCTTTCCGTGCCCCGCCCGCTGAAAAAACTTTTCGGCCAGCCCCGTATCTGCCATAAGACACACCAACTGCCACCCCGCTATGAAACTGACCCCGCTATTTTTCCTCCTCCTTGCAGTCACGGCTTCACCGATTCGCGCCGAGGAGCCCATCCAGGCGACCGTCGCTTTCCCCGGTCTGACTTTCAGTCAGCCACTCGGGATCGAGCCCTTCCCGGGCTCGAACTCACGTCTCATCATTATCGAAAAGGTCGGCAAGATTCAGCTGCTTGATGGTGTTGGGACGGATAAGGTCATGAAGAAGGAAATCCTAGACATTACCAAGCCCCGCGATGGCAAGTTTGAGCAGGGAGGGGAGTGCGGACTCCTCGGGGTAGCCCTCCATCCTAACTGTGCTAAAAACGGGCAAGTCCTTATCTATTATAGCCTTAAGATTGATGGAAAGCTGTATCAGCGCGTCTCCCGCTTCACTTTTAAAGATGTGGCTGACCCGGTTATCGACCCCGCCAGCGAGCAACCGATTATCAATCAAATTGACCCGGCAGCTAATCATAACGGCGGCGACCTGCACTTTGGGCCAGATGGATACCTCTATATTAGTTGCGGGGATGGGGGTGCAGGTGGCGATGCCTTCAATAACTCTGGTTACATCACCAAAGGATTCTTCTCCGCCGTCTACCGCATCGATGTGGACAAGAAGTCGGGCAACCTAGCCCCCAATCTTTTCCCGGCCGTAGTCCGGGACGCCCAGGGGCAGGCTTTCTACGCCATCCCCTACGACAACCCCTTTATTGGGGCCAAGTCAGTCCGGGGCCATGATATCACCGACCCCGCCAGCATCCGCTCGGAAGCCTGGGCCATCGGACTGCGTAACCCATGGCGCTTCTCCTTCGACCCTAAGGATGGGCGACTCTTTGCGGGGGATGTCGGCCAGAATCTCTTTGAGGAGATCGATATTCTAGTGGCTGGTGGAGACTACGGCTGGAACGTTGTCGAAGGGAATCATGAGTATCAGAAGAATGATGCCAGCGGCAAAAAAACAGCACCCAAGCTGGCTGACCTCTCCGGGACTAACTTCATCGCCCCGATCCATGAGTATGACCGCCGCTTCGGGAATTCCGTCACGGGCGGCGTCGTTTATCGCGGCAAGAATTTACCTTCTTATGAAGGGGTCTACATCTTCGCGGATTTTTCGGGTCGCGTCTATGCGTTGCGCGATCAGGGCGGTAAGTGGAGTGCCACCGAAGTGGTGAAGGATCTCGCAATTGCTGGCTTTGGACACGATCCGAGCAATGGCGACGTCCTCTTTGCCTCGCTCGGCGGGCAAGTGAAGCGCATCGTCCGGAAATAACCCAAGATGCTCACCCGCCGCTCCCTGCTTGGCACTGCTGGTGTGCTCGCCGCGGGTGCGGTGCTCCGTCCCATGTCCGGACTCGCCGTAACTCTGGCCAGCCCGGCATTGCCAGAAATCAATCTCTTTACCAAGCATCTCGTCGGATTGCCTTACGATCAACTCGCGCAGACTGTCGCGGAACTTGGCTTTAAGGGTGTCGAGGCTCCCGTGCGTAAAGGCGGCCACGTCGAGCCGGCCCGCGTCGAAGAAGATCTCCCGAAACTGGTTGAGGCTTTTAAAAAGTGCGGCGTCTCCATCACACTCATGACCTCAGACATCAATGAGGTGAACGCTGCCGACCGCTCCGAGAAAGTACTGCGCACGGCCCGCACGCTAGGCATTCCGCGTTACCGCATGAAGTGGTATCCGTACTCCGGAAAGAAATCACTTTGGGGCGAGCTCGACGCCATCCGCCCGCGCCTCAATGAATTGGTCTCGCTAAGCAAGCAGGTCGGCATTTTGCCCTGCTACCAGAATCACTCTGGCCCGAAGAATGTCGGCGCCGCCATCTGGGACATGGCCACGCTCATGCGCGATTATCGCCCGGAAGAGCTCTCCTGGAATTTCGACTTCTTTCACGCGATGGTGGAAGGCGGGCTCTCTTGGCCGAATCACCTCGCCCTCGCCCGTGACCATATCTCGATGGTTTATTTTAAGAGTTTCACCTGGAAGGGGAGGGTGCCGGAAGGCTGTCCGCTTTCAGAAGGAACCGTCGGGAAGGATGCCGTTGTCCTCCTGCGTAAGTCCAATTACTCGGGCCCCGTATGCCTCCATGTTGAGTACCTTAAGGGCAAGGTCACGGACCCGGGGGCTCTGAAGGTCGCCGTCGAGGCCACCCGCAAGGACTTCGCCACCCTCAAGGAGTGGTGGTCCTAGCTTAGGTGTGGGCTAGGGGATTCCTGTAAACTTAGGCTGGAACTTGTCCTGTTTGGGGGTGTAGTCATTTAACTCCCGCCATGCCCCGCCTAGCCCTATCCCTCCTGGCTGCTGCTTCCCTTTACGCAGCCCCCACGCCCCCTGCTCCTTACCAGCCCTCCGAAGGCGGTTCGGTCGCGCTGAATCTCTTCCAGGTCCCCGAAGGCCTCGAGGTGACAGTCTGGGCTCGCTCCCCGATGCTTGCGAACCCGACGAACATGGACTTCGACGCCCAAGGCCGCCTCTGGGTGAACGAGGGCGTCAACTACCGCATTTATAACAAGGGCGGCAAGCGCCGTGCGGAAGGTGATCGCGTCGTCGTCCTGAGCGACACCAAGGGGCAGGGTTTTGCCGACTCAGCCAATACTTTCGTCCAAGATGCGGGTTGGACCGCACCGCTCGGTATCTGCGTCGTTGATAACGTCGTTTACGTCTCCCACTCACCGACGATTTACAAGTTCACCGATGTGAATCGTGACGGCAAATTTGATCCGGCGGTCGATAAGATGGAAGTGTTTCTCACGGGCTTCGGCGGCCAGGACCACGATCACTCGCTCCATGCGGTTGTGACCGGCCCAGACGGCAAGCTCTACATTAACGCTGGTAATTGCGGCGGCGAAGTTACCGATAAGTCCGGCAAGACCTTCCGTATCTCCAGCGGCTATGTCGACCAGCGCGGCGGTAAGTGGCCCTACGACCCGAAGACGGTTGCCGGCGCCAAGAGCGATGACGGCTTCGTCTGGACCTCTGGTTTTTCTGGACGACTCAACGCCGATGGCACCGGTCTCGAAATCCTCGGTAATGGTTACCGTAATAGCTTTGAGAGCTTCCCGTCTTCGCTCGGCGATCTTTTCCAGGGCGACAACGACGACTCCCAGAGCTGCCGTACTTCCTTCGTACTCGAATACGGTTCTGCTGGTTACACGACCCCGAGCGGTGGGAGTTACAACTCCGTTAAGCGCCCCGGACAGTCGATGCCGCGCGCTCACTGGCGTCAAGATGACCCCGACACGATGGATGTCGGCGATGTTTACGGTTCGGGTTCGCCCACCGGTATCACTGTTTACGAAAACGGGGCCCTTGGTGCCGCCTGGGAAGGCACCCTTCTGAATTGCGAGCCGTCTCGCAATACGGTGCTGGCTTACAAACTCGCCGCCCAGAAGGGCACCTACGCCCTCAATGCCGATACGCGTAAGGACTTAATCACCTCGAACCCCGAAGGCGAATTCGAAGGTACTGACTTCCATAAGATCAAGACCGCGGCGACCGCTAAGCCGAATGAGCGTATCATGTTCCGTCCGTCCGATGTCACCGTCGGTCCGGATGGCGCTATCTATGTTGCTGACTGGTACGACTCCCGCGTCGGCGGCCACCAGACGCTCGATGACACCTGCACGGGCGCGATCTACCGCATCGCTCCTAAGGGCTTCAAGTCCGTCATCCCGAAGATCGACATCTCCACGCCCGAAGGCGCCGCTGCCGTGCTGCGCAATCCGGCCGTTAACGTCCGTCACCTTGGGTTCAACGCGCTCAAGGGTTTCGGCGCGAAGTCGCTGCCGGCCGTCACCGAGATCCTGCGCGACGCCAATCCCTACGTCGCCGCCCGCGGCGTCTGGCTCCTGCCTCATCTCGGCGAAGAAGGCGTGGCCCGCGCCAAGGCTTTGCTTCAGGACCCGAACCCTTCGCTGCGTCGCCTCGCCTTCCAGTCGCTGCGCCGTGCAGGTCACGACACTGTGGGCATCGCCGCTCACCTTGCCAATGACGCCGATGTCGCCGTTCGCCGCGACGTCGCCACTTCGCTGCACGCCGTCTCGGCCGACAATGCCGTCCCTATTCTGGTCGTGCTCGCCCGTCGCCTCGACGTCTCCGACAAGAACTCCATCGCCGCCTTCGGCATCGGCTCTGCCAACAAGCAGGACGCCGTCTGGTCCGCCGTGAAGGCCGAGCTCGCCAAAGATGGTCCTGAAGAGTGGTCCCCGGCCGTCGAGCGTATCGCTTGGCTCCTGCACCCGGCCTCCTCGGTCTCGGAGTTTGTCGCCCGCGCTTCTTCCGCCAAGGTTTCACAAGCGTCGCGCTCGCTCGCCGTCGAGTCGCTTTCCTTTGTTGAGACGAAGGAAGCTGCTCTCGCGATGATCAAACTCTGTGCCGAAGGATCGCCTTCCGCCTCCGAAGCCAAGGGCTGGGCTCTCATGCGCATGACCGGAACCTGGTCGGCTTTTGATATTCGGACGGAGCTTAAGAATGCAGGTGTCTATGACGCCAAAAAGGTCGTGGTGAACGCAATGCAAGTGGCCGACGAGCCGACGGCTACCTTCACCGAGCAGGATGTTCTCGCTAAAAATGGCGACCCCGTGAAGGGCGCCGCTCTCGCCCAGCGTTGTATTATGTGCCACCAAATCAACGGCAACGGCCCAGCTTATGGTCCCGAACTCCGTGGCTTCGCCAGCCGCCAGAGCCGCGAGGCCGTGGTCCGTGCCATCGTGAATCCGTCGGCTGACATCGCTCTAGGCTTTGAAGGTACTTCCGTGAAGCTCAAGGCTGGGGGCCGTATTGATGGCCGCCTATTGTCCAATAATGACCCGCTGGTCATCACCTCCATGGGCGGGGTGACTCAGCTCGTCCCTAGGGATCGCGTCTCCGGGCAGACCAAGATGACCCGTTCGCTGATGATGTCGGGTCAGTTACTCGGCCTTAATGCCCAAGAAGTAGCTGATGTCGTCGCTTGGCTGGCTACCTACAACTAAGCCGCCCTGCTAAATAGGCCTTTTGAGGGGGGGTCCGAAAGGAAGACCCCCTTTTAATTTACCGCTTGCATCTGGGGCTGGGTTTATCAGGTTCGACCCTCCTTTCCCTGGGCAAGGCACGGCCGCACAACGCGGGTCCGCGACTTACCAGGCACCAAAAGACCTTATACCAACATGAAGCAGCTCACCCTTAACGTCACCAGCCGCGCACTCCATGGCCGCGGCCCCGCCCGTCGCCTCCGTGCCGATGGCTCCATTCCTGCCATTATCTACGGCAAATCCGGCAACCAGAGCGTCGCCGTCGCCCAGGAAGCTTTCCGCGACCTCATGCGTGCCAAGGGTAATGCGGCCTCGTTGATCGACCTCAATGTCGACGGCAAGAAGATGCTTTCCCTCATTAAGGAATTCCAGCGCCACCCGATCACCCAGAAGTTCCTCCATATCGATATCATGGAGATTGACCCGAATTCCCCGATGACCGCCGCTATTCCCGTCCGCGCCATTGGTGAAGCCCATGGCGTTAAGACCGACGGTGGTACGCTCGCCATCGTTTCGCAGACTATTAACGTCCGCTGTCTCCCGAAGGATCTCCCCGAGTTCATCGAAATCGATGTCACTGAGCTCAAAGTCAACGAGTCCATCCACGTCGGCGAGGTCAAGGCCCCCAAGGGCATCACTTTCCCAGGCGACCCGAAGCGCGTCGTCATTGTCTGCTCCGAAATGGCCGAAGAAGAAGCCGCACCCGAGACAGTCGTCGGTGCTGCCGCTGCCCCTGGAGCCGATGGAGCCGCCGCGCCTGCCGCTGGTGCCGCTCCTGCCGCTGGCGCCGCTCCTGCGGCCGCTGCTGCTCCTGCCGCCAAGAAGTAATTTCCGCGCCGGGCGTCCCCGGTACCTGTTCTTTGAAGTCAAATGTCATTCTCGGTCTTCGCCGCCCTCGGCAATCCCGGCCGAGAATATTCCGCCACCCGGCACAACGCCGCGTGGATTGTCATCGACGCACTGGCCGACAAGGCTGGGGCGAAGTGGAAGGAAGAAAGCCGTTTTCCGGCTGCAGTCGCCAAAGTCACACTCGGAGGTCTCTCCGTGCAGCTGATCAAGCCACTATCCTTTATGAACGACAGCGGGACGCCCCTTGCGTCCTTCCTCCGGTTTCACCGGATCGAGCTCAGCGAGCTCGTTGTTCTCCATGATGACATCGCGTTCGAGCCCGGTCAGCTCCGCCTCTCCCTGGGAGGTTCCGCCGCCGGACACAACGGCGTGGCCAGTTGCATCCGCCACCTTGGCGACCAATTCGTCCGCGCCCGTCTGGGCATCGGAGCGAAGAAGCACCCAGAGCAGGACCTCGCCGACCATGTCCTCGGCCGCTTTCCTGACGCCGACCTGACCAGCCTCACTCAACGCATCCCTGACTTCATCCGTAGTTTCGAAACCCTCCTTTCCCAAGGCCTCCCAGCCGCCCAAAACCTCACCAACAGAAAACCACCATCACCATGACCACCGCCACGATCCGCCGCGCTTACCGCGCCAGCCTCATCCTCGACCTCCGCGGGTCCGTCGATGCTCCCGAGACCGTCATTGACCGCCTCAAGGAAGTCATCAAGTCCATCGATTGCACCGTCACCGAAGTTGAAAACCTCGGCCAAAAAGAATTTAGCCGCGTCGTGGATCGCAAGTTCCCTTCTGGTCTCTATGTCCAGTTTCACTTCGAGGGACCAGTCACGGCCCCTACCGCCTTCCGCGAAAAGCTGCGCCTTGATCGTACGATCAATCGCATGCTAGTTCAGGTTGGCAAGTAATCACCCCTCACCTTCCTCGCCGTGGCTTCTTCCTATAATCGCGTGGTCCTCGTGGGCAACATGACCCGCGACCCTGAGGCCCGTGCCCTCCCGTCCGGTCAGGCCCTCACCAAGTTCTCCCTTGCCGTCAATCGTGCCTACACGACCAAGGAAGGCGAGAAGCGCGAAGAAGTCACGTACGTCGACATTGAGAGCTACGGTAAGCAGGCCGAAATCATCGCCAAGTATTGCGGTAAGGGTTCCGGTATCCTCGTCGAAGGCCGACTCAAGCTCGATCAGTGGGAGGACAAGAAGACTGGCGAGAAGCGTTCGCGTCTCGGCGTGGTCCTCGAGAATTTCACTTTCATCGGCGGTAAAGCCCAGGGTGGCGAGGAGGGCGGTTCCGCCCCCCGTTCCCGCGGCGGCAACGATAGCCCTTCCCCTACGCCTGATAACGGCGGCGACGACGTTCCTTTCTGATCACCCATAACCTTAATAACCCAAGCAAGAGCATAACATGGCATTCACCGAAGTTCTCCTCATTAAGCCCGTCGACGGCCTAGGCGCCGAAGGCGAGCAAGTCCGCGTCCGCGCGGGCTTCGCCCGTAACTTCCTGCTTCCGCAGGGAATCGCGCTCCCCGTCAATCGCTCCAACACGAAGTATGTCGAGGCCCTTAAGAAGGCCCGCGAATCTCGTGAGGCTCGCGATCTCGAAACCGCCAACACCACGGCCGCCAAGCTGGCTTCGGTGAAGCTCGTCTTCGCCGTCAAGACTGGTGAAGGAGGCAAGATGTTCGGAGCAATCAGCACGGCGGAAATTTCCGCTAAGCTCGCCGAGCACGGTCTCGAAATCGAGCGCAAGCGCATCCATCTCGGCCAAGGCCCAGTTAAACTTCTCGGTAAGCACACGACGTCCATCCGTCTCCATGGCTCCGTCATGGTTGAACAGGAATTTGAAGTCGTCTCTGAGAACCCTATCGAGCCTACCGCTGAAGAGGCTCCTGAGCCGGAAGAACGCGAGTACCGCGACGATAAGTCTAAGAAGGCCCGCAAGCCTCGTAAGGACAAGCCGGCCAAGTCCGAGTAATTCGCTCAGCGACCCCTTGAAAGGCGCGAAGCTCCGGCTTCGCGCCTTTTTTCTTTCTCGGCCTTATTGCCGCCTGTGAATAGGCCCGTGAACAAGGCGTGAACGATCGGCGGCTTTTGGCGCTGTCCTCCGCTCCGCCGCTCCGCACACTTCCTTTCTCTCATGGCCGAAAGACCCCAGCGTCACCGACGCGATGCCCAGCCTAATTACGGCGACCGCGTCCCGCCCCACAATCTCGATGCCGAGCGCGGCCTGATCGCAAGTATTGTCGTCGACGGCGGTGACACGCTGCAACGCTGCCTCGAGCAGCGCGTCACCCCCGACTACTTCTTTGATCCCAAGCACCAGGATATTTACGAAATCGCGGTCAAGCTTTCCCAAGCGAGTACCGGGGTCGATGAAATCACGCTCACGGAGCAGCTTCGCCGTGAAGGTAAACTTGAGTCCGCCGGCGGTGCCGCCTATGTCAATGAGCTCACTGGGCTCATTTCGTCGAGTGCCCATGCGCCCCATTGGCTCGCGATTATCCGGGAGAAACATTTCCTGCGCCAGTTGATTTCCACGGCGGTAACCACGGTGGAGAAGGCCCATGCCCATTCCGAAGGTATCGAGCGCTTGTTGGAAGACGTTGAGCAGTCGTTCTTCCGTATCAGCGAGGATCGCATTTCCGAATCCGCGCAAACCATCGATGTGCCCATCCGTGAGGCGATGGAGTTTGTCCAGCGGATGATTCGTAACCGCAATTCTATCCAAGGAGTGCCGACGGGATTCCCGGACCTTAATGCGCTGACCTACGGCTTCCAGCCGGGTCAGATGATTGTCGTGGCCGCCCGCCCGGGCATGGGGAAAACCTCCATCGCTCTGAACTTCATCGAAGCGGCGCTTTTCCCTAAGCCCGGCGAGGATCGGAAGCCTGCCAACGTGCTGTTATTCTCGCTAGAAATGCCTGCCCGCGAGCTGGCGCTTCGTTTACTCTGCTCTCGAGCCCGGGTAAATATGCAGAAGTTGCGCACGGCCCACCCTGATGAGCGTATGCAGCTCGACCTTGTCCAGGCGGCGAAGGAGTACCAAGGTCTCCCTTTGACGGTCGATGATAACGGGGGTCAGAATATCCTCGAAATCCGGGCTAAATGCCGCCGGGTTCATGCCCGGACCCCACTCGATATGGTCGTGATTGATTACATCCAGCTTATCAATGGGTTGGATTCTGGCCTGCCGCGTGAACAGCAGATTGCCGAAGTCTCGCGTAGTATCAAGGCCATGGCGAAGGAGTTTAAGATTCCGATTATCGCCCTGGCTCAGTTAAACCGTAAGTCAGAGGACGAGGCCCGCCAGCCCCGCATGTCCGACCTTCGCGAATCCGGCTCGATTGAGCAGGATGCTGACATTGTCATGCTGATTTCGAAGCCCCCAATGAGCCAGGGCAAGGCCGCCGAGGCCGAGGCCGAGCAAGCCGGCCAGGATGGCTGTTATTCCCGCCAGCTTATTGTAGCCAAGAACCGTAACGGACCCACCTCCGACATCAACTTGCTCTTTAATCCCGGACTCACACGCTTTGAGTCACCGGCCAAAGAATATCGAAATGAATAACGCCCCCCTATGTCGCAGCTGGCTCAGTGCCGCCTGTTTTTCCCTCGCCCTGACACCGCTCGCATCGCTTGCCCAGGGCCTGACGGAAAACGTCGCTCCGAGCGTGCGATCCATCACTGTCAAGAAGGACAGTGGCACGGTTTCCGAGCAGTTCGTGCTTGGCTTCGTCGCCTTACGTAAAGGGGAGCTCTTAACCAATGATGCCATCGCGAGCACAGTTCGCTCGCTCTATGCGACGGGCCGCTTTGCCTCGGTTGAGGTCGTGCCGACTCTTGACCCCAAGAATCCCGGCCAGGTTGATGTCGTGGTGACTGTTGAGCCTCGTCCGATTCTCAAGAGTATCGATTATATCGGCGGAGAAGGCCTTGTTGACCGAAGTGGCTCTTCTAGTTTTTTCGGCGGAGCTGCCGTCTTGGAAGACTTGAAGATTGGCGAGCCCTTAGATCCGGCCGTCTTGCGCCGCGCTGAAATCAAATTACAGACAGAACTCCGCAAGAAGCGTCCCTTCACGATTGTTAGCTCTCAGCTTGTCAATGTCGTCGGCGGCAAGCAGGTCGTCATTATCATCAAAGAAGGGGCTGAATTACGTGTTGATGATGTCCGCATCGAAGGCGCTAGCCTACTTAAGCAGGAAGATATTATTGCTGGAGCTGACCTGAAGGTCTCAACGTGGCGCTGGTGGAAATTCTCTTGGCTTACGAGCAGCGGTCGCCTCGATCCGGAAGACTACCGCAAGGATTCCCAGAGCATTCGTCAGTACTACCGCAGCAAGGGCTTTCTCGATATTCAAGTTGAGGACCTCGATCCCCAGAAGGCCTGTAAAATCAAAGATTTAGAGGCCGGCAGTGGCTGGCTTGATACCGTATTTAAGGTGAAGGAAGGTCGCCGATATTCGATTGGGCCTATTTCCATTGAAGGTAATCGGTTGGCTGCGTCCGAGCCGATCTTTGCCACGGACGCGTTGCTCAAGGTTGTCGCCTCTCCTTCGTTGCGAAGAGGTGCGCACCCCGTAGACATTGACCATATTGCCTCGGGCGACTGGTTCTCCACGACTGCGGTGGAGGCCGCTGCGGAAAAGCTAAAGGAATATTATGGTCAGATGGGCTACATCAATGCACAGGTGCAGATTGCCCGTAAGCCACAGCTTGAAACCGGCGCCATTGATTTAAAGTTTACCATTACGGAGGGGCAGCGTTTCACGGTGCGTGCGGTTGAGATTCAGGGCAACACGAAGACCCGTTCGACAGTGATCGCCCGCGAGCTCGCACTCGGCCCAGGCGAGGTCTTCGACTTGGCGCGCACCCGCGTCTCCGAGGCGCGTCTCAAGAACACCCAGTTCTTTGAGGAGGTTCACGTTTTCCCCGCGGCCACCACAATCCCTGGCCAAAGCGACTTGCGGGTCACCGTCAAGGAAGGTCAAACCGGCTCGGTTAGTTTCGGCGCTGGCTACAGTACCGTCGAAGGCTTGGTTGGCTTCGTCGAATATTCAGAAGCTAATTTCGATTATTCTAATCCCGAAGGATGGTATCGCGGCGATGGGCAAAAATTCCGCGTCCGCGTCCAAGTCGGTAGCCTCTCGAGCTCCATGGAGCATTCTTTTGAGGAACCGGCGCTCTGGGAGCGCGACCTTGCGGTGGGTTATTCTATCGAGCGACGTTACGCCGGTTATGCTTCAGCTAATTACTCCGTGTTGACGGAAGGCGTCAGCCTCTATGCGCGTCGCCGTGTCTTCCGGGATATTGAAGGCCGCATTGCTTATAATCTCCGCCGCGTGAGTGTCGGTAACGTTGCGGCTTCAGCCCCGGCCGACGTCGTTACCGAGAATGGCCACCCGAAGGTCATTTCCTCCGTCTCGGCCTCATTGGTCTACGACACGCGCGATGAATATAACTTCCCGACCAAGGGTTCACGTGTCTCACTCACTGAGGAACTTGCTGGCAATGGCATGGGTGGTAGCGTCAAGTATCTCAAGTCTGAGCTGCGCACTGGCCGATGGTTCTTGGTTTCGCCCACGGCTGAACAGACGGTTTCGGTGATCGGTCGTGCGGGCCTGCTTACGGGCTCAGGAGGCTACCTGCCTTTCTATGAGCGGTTCTATCTGGGAGGCGCTTACGATATGCGTGGTTTTAATTATAATGATGTTGGCGCTTATTCGACGTACGACACCTCCTTTGGCAACCAACCGATGGGCGGGATGACATATGGCTATTTCAGTTCGGAATACACCATCAAGGTCGCCGAGAATATGCGCCTCGCCGCCTTCTATGACTACGGCCTGGTTAACCGGGCGGAGACGGACTTTAACATGTCGGAAGCTAATTCCGATTGGGGTCTGGGCATGCGTATCCTCCTGGGCGGAGCGGTCATGCGGCTCGATTTCGGGTTCCCGCTCCAGACCACAAAGATTCCCGTTGGCCAGCCGAGCGCGGGGCAGCGGGTCAACTCAGGCGGCATGAAGTTCAACTTCAGCTTTGGTACGGTGTTTTGATTGCCAACCACAGGTGATTCCTGCTTTCTTTGCTCACTATGAAGTCCCTGTACGCCCTCTTCGTGCTTTGCGCTGCCTCCGCCTGTTCCGCCGCCGGTTATGGCGTGGTGGATGAGGCTGATGTTTTCAAAAAATACACCAAGGCAATCGATTTGCAGGCCGATATTCGCAAGTCTCAAGAAACCGCCCAGTCGGCCGTGGGTGAGCGCGAAAAAGCCCTTGTCCAACTGCGCGACGAACTGCAGGGAATTGCGAAGCGTGCCCAAGACCCGATGCTGAGTGAAAACGGGAAGAAGACGGTCACCGCTGAGCTCGAAGCCAAGAATGTCACCTTCAATCAGCGCCGCGGTGAACTTCAGACTTTTATTTCTGAGGCGCAGGCCACGATCCAGCAACGCGCTGGCGAGATGAATAAGCAAATCTTTGCCGATATCCGCACGCAATCGGAGAAGGTTGCGAAGGCTAAGGGTCTCCAGATTGTCATCGGAAAGGGAGCGGTTTTCTTTGCTGATCCGACCCTTGATGTGACGGAGGATGTCATCAAGGAGTTGAATGCTGTCTACAAGCCAGCGGCACCAGCTCCTGCTGCAGCCCCGGCGGCTCCCGCTGCGACGCCTGCCGCTTCGCCTGCCGGCGATAAGCCAGCCGCTAAATAAGACTCTCGCGCCCCTGACTAAACAGGGGCGCTTCATTTGAGACCATGACGCCCTCCTTCACCATCGCCGAACTGATCTCCCTCACCGGGGCGAAGTCGGCCGAGGGTGTCTTTGCCGGGCTGATTACGGGTATCGCTGCACTCGATGAAGCGACTCCTGCGGACCTCACCTTCCTCGGGAATCTTAAGTACGCCGCTTCGGTGGCAGCCTCCAAGGCTGGTGTCATTCTAGTCCCCGCTACCTTTGAAGCTAAGCCCGCTTTGGGTCAGGCCTTCCTCCGCGTCGATAATCCCTCCTACGCCCTAGCTTTGCTTTGCTCAGTGCTCGAATCCCGGCTCTGGCCGCGTCCATCACCTGGCGTGCACGCCTCCGCCATTATCGCCCCGACCGCCAAAATTGACGTGGCGGCCTACATTGGCCCTCTATGCGTTATCGGAGACGGTGCGAAAATCTCCGCAGGTGCCGTGCTGGAGGCGCGCTGTTATGTCGGGGTGCAAGCCAGCGTCGGCCCGGATTGCTGGCTTAAACCCGGTGTTGTCGTGGGTGATTACTGTATCCTAGGCGCCCGCTGCCGCATTCAGTCGGGTGCCGTGATTGGTTCCGACGGCTTTGGCTATGAACCCGTCAATGGGGAGATTCACCGAATTCCGCAGATCGGCAATGTGGTGTTAGAGGATGATGTGGAGATTGGTGCTAACTCCACCCTCGATCGGGCTCGCTTCAGCAAGACCATCGTCGGGCGGGGCACCAAAATCGATAACCTTGTCCAAATCGCCCATAATGTGCGCATTGGCCGCCAATGTTTAATCACCGCGCAGGTCGGCATTGCCGGCAGTACCACGTTAGGAGACCATTGCGTCCTCGGCGGCCAATCGGGCGTCGCTGGCCATCTGACCCTGGGCGATCGTGTTAAACTCGGAGCCCAGACGGGACTCTTCGAGGACGTCCCCGCCGACGGCTTCATGAACGGGACGCCCGCCGTGCCGTTCGGCCTCGAGCGCCGCCTAGTCGTGCTTTCTCGTCGTCTACCTGATTTGTTCAAAAAGGTTGATTCGCTCGCCGCCTCCTTGGACTCTGCTAAACGTTAACCGACATGAGCGCACCAGAGATGAAGATTTTCACCGGCAATGCCAACCCGGCATTGGCTAAAGAAATCTGCGAGCATCTCGGCGTACCACTGGGTTCGGCGACCGTTAATCGTTTTCCTGACGGTGAGACGTTCGTGCAGATCAATGAGAATATCCGCGGCTGCGATGTCTATGTCGTTCAGCCGACCAGCGCTCCAGCCAACGATCGGATCATGGAGTTGCTGATTATGATCGACGCCATGCGCCGCGCCTCGGCCGCTCGCATCACCGCAGTCATTCCTTTCTTCGGCTACGCCCGTCAGGATCGTAAGGATAAGCCCCGCGTGCCCATCACCGCTAAGCTCGTCGCAAATCTGCTCACGGCCGCCGGTGCCAACCGCGTGCTGACGGTCGATCTACACGCCCAGCAGATTCAGGGCTTCTTTGATATTCCGGTCGACCACCTCTACGCTTCCCCGGTGTTCTATGCACACATCAAGAACAAGCCTTGGCTCAAGGATGCCACGGTCTTCTCCCCTGATGTCGGTGGTTTGAAGTACGCCTCGGCCGTAGCCGACATGCTCAACTTGCCTTATGGTTTCGTGGCCAAGCGTCGCACCAGTGCGACCACGGTGCAGGCCACCAGTCTGGTCGGCGAAGTTGAAGGTCGAGATATCATCTTGGTCGACGACATGACTGAGACCGCCGGTACGCTCGTGGCTGCGGCCGAACTGCTCAAGAAGAACGGTGCCCGCTCGGTGCGCGCAGTAGTCTCCCACTGTATGATTCAGGAAATTGCTTTCGAGCGCCTGCGCAAGGGTCTCATCGACGAGGTCATCACGACGAACTCCGTCCCAGCCGACTGGCCGAAGGATTTACCGATTACCGTGCTCTCGATCGCACCCCTGCTTTCCGATGCGATTCGTCGTATCCACGGCAATAACAGCGTGACGGACCTCTTCCCGATTAAAGGCCACTGAGCCTGTCGTCGGGACAATAAAAAGGCCGCATCACTCGATGCGGCCTTTTTATTGGAGGTGTCGAGCGGGCTTACTTCTTCTCGGCCTTGATGAAGTCGAGGATTACCTGACCTTGGTCGCTGGTGTGCCCCTTGTAGTCTGCGTAGACGCACTTGCCATCCTTGAAAAGGAAGGCGCTGCGGCCGGCGAAAAGTTTTAGCGGAACGAGGACGCCAAAAGCGTTTGAGACTTCTTTCTTTTCCTTGTCAGCCAAGAGGCGGAACGGGAACTTCTGATCTTCCTTAAACTCCTTCTGTAGCTTCTCGTCGTCGGTGCTGACGCCGAGGACGTTCACGCCGGCTTTCTGTAAGTCCGCCCAGCTGTCGCGAAGGGAGCAGCCCTGTTTGGTGCAGCCGCCGGTTTTGGCCTTGGGGTAGAAGTATACGAGCAGGTAGCCCTTGGCGCCCTCCTTGGTGAGCGAGACGGGCTTGCCGTCTTGGTCGTTGACGGTGACGTCCGGGATGGAGGCTCCGACGGCTAGCTTTTCAGCGGCATTGCCGAAGAATGGGAATAGGGTCATGAGGAGGGAGGCGAAGAGTGTCTTCATGGGTGGGAGGATGGGTGGTGTCTGGTAAAAGGCAAATGCGTCCGACGGTGTTTTCGTGTCGCTTGTCCGTCTCCACGGGGGCAAAAATATGCTTATGTTGCAGGCCGTCCTCGACACCATCCCTCATCGCCCGCCGTTCCTGTTCCTAGATCGGATCGATGAGGTCCGCGCTGATGGTGCCACCTGCACCCGTACCTTTCGCGCCGACGAGCCTTTCTATGCGGGCCACTACCCTGGTAATCCAATCACGCCCGGCGTCTTGCTCTGCGAGTCAGTCTTTCAGGCTGGGGCGGTTTTTCTCACCAAGAAACTCGAAGCCGAAGGGGGCGTGCCTGCTGGCAAGACCCCAGTGCTTTGCCGGATAGAAGAAGCCAAATTCAAGGGAATGGTGAAGCCTGGCGACACGGTTTCAATCGAAGTAAAACACGTCGAGACACTTCAGCAGTTCCATTTCATGACGGGCACGGTGCGCCGCGATGGCAAGGCTGTCTTGACCATCCGTTTCGCCCTCGCCCTCGTCGACCAACCCGCCTGACCTATGTCCTTTCTCGGCTTAACTGGTAAGACCTTCCTTGTCCTTGGCGTTGCGAATAAGAAATCTGTCGCGTGGCACGTCGCCAAAACCCTTGAGGCCGAAGGTGCCAAGGTGGTTTACTCTGTCCGCTCGCAAGCCCGACTCGACTCCCTGAAAGGCCTGCTCGACGGTAAGCCAGTCTACCTCTGCGACCTCGAGCACGAGAAGCAGACGCAAGACCTTGCTGCTGCCGTTGGACGTGAACACGGCCCATTGGATGGCGTGCTGCACAGCGTGGCCTTTGCCAATTTTTCAAAGGGTATGCAGCCTTTCCATGAGACCGTCCGGGCGGACTTCCTGCAGGCCACCGCTATCTCCGCATTCTCGCTCGTTGAACTTTCGCGTGCATTGAAGCCACACCTGAAGCCCGATGCCTCGATCGTCTCCATCGGCATCTCTTCGCAGGTGACGGCTTCGAACTACGGCTACATGTCACCGATTAAGGCTGCCCTCGAATCGGCGAGTCGCTTCCTTGCGAAATCGTTTTCAGCTGATTCGCGCGTACGCTTTAATTCCGTCAATGCCGGCCCCCTCAAGACGAGCGCTAGTGCGGGCATTCCTGGCTATCTCCACAACTACCTGCACGCCGAGAAAATGACCTTCCGTAAAGAAGCCCTAAAGACCCAGGAGGTCGCCGATACCGCCGTCTGGCTGCTCTCGCCACGCTCGAGCGGCATCAACGGGCAGGGCATCGTCGTCGATGCTGGGATGGGTTGGAATTTCTTCGACGAAGAGTTGGTAGCTGCATCCTCCCGCCTTCCAGGAGCGTGATTTTCAAGCGCACAGTTTTATCCGGCCTTGTGGCCGAGCTTCCTCCCGAGGTTTGGACTTCGGATGAGGTAGAGCGGCGCCTGGCACCTCTTTACGGCCGTCTGAAGCTCCCCGAGGGCCGACTGGAGTTGATGACGGGCATTCGTGAGCGCCGCTTCTGGCCGCAGGCGATTCGCCCGTCCGCCGTTTCCGCGCTCGCCGGTCGTCGCGCGATGCAAGCCGCGGGCGTCGGTCCAGCCGATATTGATCTGCTCATTCATTCGTCCGTCTGCCGTGATCGGCTTGAACCCTCCACAGCTGCCTACGTACATGGGTTGCTTGGCCTCGGTCCACAGGCGCAGATTCTCGATGTATCTAACGCTTGTTTGGGTTTTCTGAATGCGGTGGCCCTTGCGGCAGGAATGGTGGAGTCCGGTTTAATTCGCCGCGCGTTAGTCTGCTCTGGAGAAGACGGCCGCCCGCTCGTCGAGCGCACCATCCGTCTGCTGAATGAAGACCTCACCCTAACGCGTGAGACGATTAAGCCCTACTTCGCCAATCTCACGATTGGTGCGGGTGGTGCTGCCGCTGTCGTGTGTCGCGATGACTTGGCCCTTCCCGGTGCAATCCGCCTGCTTGGTGGTGCCGCCGAGACTGACTCCTCCGCCAATGGCCTTTGCGAGGGCGACACGTCTTTTTCTGAACTGGATATGCGTACTGACTCCGAGGCGCTGCTCGCCGCTGGCGTCGCATTGGCTCAGCGCTGCTGGGGCCGTTTCAAGGGTGCGACGGGCTGGGATGAATCCACGCCGCATCGCGTGGTGACGCACCAGGTAGGCCGCCGCCACTCCTCGCTGCTTTTTGAGAAACTTGGCCTCGACCCGTCGAAAGATTATCAAAGCTTCGATCGTCTCGGTAATGTCGGCTCGGTCTCGGTGCCCGCCACGTTGGCGCTCGGGTTGGCGGAAGGACAGATCAAGCCAGGTGAACGCGTCGCACTCCTGGGAATCGGTAGTGGTCTCGCCAGTATGATGATGGCCGTCGAATGCCAATGAGCGCCGTAGCCCTTTCTCCCGCCATTCAGGCGCTGTATCCGTTCGCACCGAGGGACTTCGCCGCGCTCTCGGGGCGGATGAGCTATGTCGACCACGGACCGCGGGACGGTCGCCCGGTACTCTTGCTACACGGCAATCCCTCATGGTCCTTCCTCTGGCGTGATTTGATCTTGATGCTCGCCGCACGGGGTCGGCGCGTCATCGCCCCTGATCACGTGGGCATGGGGCTCTCCGCTCGCCCTGATCGTTTTCTTCGCTTGGCCGACCGTATCGCCGACGTCGAAGCACTGATCTCCCATCTTGGACTCAAGGAGTTCGACCTTGGTGTGCATGATTGGGGTGGTGCTATTGGGTTTGGGGTCGCTGGCCGCCAGCCAAGTAGGGTGGGGCGAATCATTGTGACCAATACGGGGGCATTCCTTTCCGACCAGATCCCTGCCCGGATCGCCCTGTGTCGCGCCCCCTTGATTGGCCGGTTCATCGTCCAAGGCCTAAACGGCTTCGCTTGGCCTGCCACCTGGATGTCGGTGGAGAAGCCCCTTGGGCCGGCGGTTAAGGCGGGCTTTCTCGCCCCTTACGGCTCCATCTCCGTTCGAAGGGCGGTGGCCGATTTCGTGGCCGACATCCCGATGGAGCCCGCCCACCCCACCCGGGTGGTTTTAGCGGCCGTAGAGGCCTCTTTGGCGGGCTTAAAGGATAAGCCGATGCTCCTTTGCTGGGGGCTGCGCGATTTCTGCTTTGATCGGACCTTCCTAGATGGTTTCATCCACCGCTTCCCGGGCGCCCAACAGCTACTTTTTTCGAATGCGGGGCACTACGTTCTTGAGGATGCGGGTGAGGCGGCGCTGCGTCCGATCGTCGACTTTTTTGGGCCCGCCTAAATTGCCTTCTGCCGGCCTGGTCGGACGGCTCCGAAAAGCCTGTGGATAACGTGTGAACAACGGTTTCTAACACCCCCTATAAGTTTTTGTAAGGGGTTGATTGGTATAGATTTCTGGGGGTCTAAAAACATTCACGGTCGAGGTGTTTCCTGTTGCAGGACCCCCTGTGTAAAACAGCATAAAAACATCCCCCCGAAGGGTGGGAAACTACCATTTATTTATACACTAAAATATGAGCGAAAATTCTGAAAAAAGCCCGAATCGCGGCAAGCATGCCGGCAATGAAAGCTACGGCGCTGCGGACATCAAGCGGCTCAAGGGCCTTAAGGCCGTCCGCGAGCGACCTGGTATGTATATCGGCGATACGAATGAGACGGGCCTGCACCATTGCGTCTACGAAATCGTCGACAACTCGATCGACGAAGCCCTCGCCGGTTACTGCAAGAGCATCAAGGTGGAAATCCATGCGGACGGCTCTCTCTCCGTCGAGGACGATGGCCGCGGTATCCCCGTCGCCATGCACCCGGAAGAAAAGGTCCCGACGCTCGAGCTCGTGCTCACCAATCTGCACGCCGGCGGTAAGTTCGACAAGGGCGCCTACCAGGTTTCCGGCGGTCTTAACGGCGTTGGTGCGAAGTGCGTCAATGCCCTCTCCGATAGCTTTATCGCCGAAGTCTGTCGCGAGGGTGAAGTTCACCAGATGAAATTCTCCCGCGGCGAGGTCACCCAGCCCATCAAGGTCATCGGCAAGACGAAGCGCACGGGCACCAAAATCACTTTCCATCCGGATCCGGAAATCTTCGTCGCGACGCAGGAGTTTAAGTATGACACACTCGTCCGCCGTATGCGCGAGCTGGCGTTCCTGGTGCCTGGTATCACGGTCGAAATGAAAGACCAGCGCTCGAATCGCGCCGACAAGTTCGAGTTCAAGGACGGCATCGCCGAGTACGTTTCCTTCCTCAATGCCAATGAAGAGCGCCTCTTTGAGAAGCCTATTCTCATTGCCGCCGAAGTCGATTTCACCGATCTCGCCAATCCCCGCGTCATGGAGGAAGGTGAGAAGCCCACGCCAGGCATGCGCCGCATGACCCTCGATGTGGCCCTGCAGTATAACGACCGCTACGACGAGATGGTCTTTAGCTACGCCAATCTCATCAATCAGCCCGAAGGCGGGACGCACCTTTCCGGATTCCGTTCGGCACTGACCCGCGTGATTAACCACTACGCTAAGTCCAACAATCTCATCAAGGATAAGGACGCCAAACTCAACGGCGACGACATGCGCGAAGGCCTCGTGGCCGTTATCTCGGTCAAGCACCCTGACCCGAAGTTCCAGTCGCAGAATAAGACGCGTCTGACGAACCCCGAAGTCGAGGGTATCGTAACCTCCGTCGTCGGCGAGCAGCTCAAGTATTACCTCGAACGCGACCCGAAGACTGGCCGCCGCATTGTCGATAAGTGCCTCAATGCCGCCCGCGCCCGTGAAGCTGCCCGCAAGGCTCGCGAAACGGTCCGTAAATCCGCGATGTCGTCCGGGGGTCTCCCCGGCAAGTTGGCCGACTGTTCTGAAAGCGATCCTTCCGTCTGCGAACTATATATCGTCGAAGGTGACTCCGCCGGTGGTTCTGCTAAGCAGGGCCGCGATCGCCGTTACCAAGCGATTTTGCCGATCAAGGGTAAGATTCTTAACGTCGAGAAGGCTCGCATCGACAAGATCCTCTCCAATGAAGAAATCCGCACCATCATCACCGCGTGCGGTACGGGCATCGGCAAGCATGAGGGCGACGGCGCCTTCGACGTGACGAAGTGCCGCTACCACAAGTTAGTGATTATGACGGACGCCGACGTCGACGGCTCCCACATTCGCACCCTTTTACTCACGTTCCTTTATCGTCAGATGCCCGGATTGATCGAAGCCGGTTACGTCTACATCGCCCAACCGCCGCTCTACCGTATCAAGCGCAAGAAGCGGGAGCAGTACGTCGATAATGACCCAGAGTTGAATCGTATCTTACTCGAGCTCGGCTCGGAGGATGTGAATCTGCTTCGCCTCCGCGACAAACATGTCTTCCCCGGACAGAAGCTGGACAAAATTGTCGAATCGCTCGCTCGCCTTGAAACCCTCGGATCCAGCATTGGCCGTACGGGTTGCCAGCTCGGCGAATACCTCGATCAGCAGGATCATAAGAGCCACGCCCTTCCTCGTTTCATCGTTCGCACACGTACGGGCAATGAGGAGACCTACGAGTTCCTCGCCGATACCGATGCTAAGCAGGCTTACCTCCGGAAAGCTGGCGTCGAAGACTTCCTGGCCGATAAGATTGATCGCGAGAAGAAGCTGAAGGACGGCACCGTCGTCCAAGAACGTGTCAACGTCATCGAAATCTTCGAAAACGACGCCATCACCAAGGTCCTGAAAGAACTCGAGACCCAGGGGATGGATGTGAAGCAGTTCAAGGCCGGCGAGGACGCCCGTTATCACCTCATTGACGGCTCGACCGCCGAAGAAGCCCCGGTCGCCGAAGGCGAGGAAGTGGTCAAAGGCGAAGAGAAAGCCGCGAAGAAGGTCGTCAAGAAAGCCGACCCGATCCCGCTTGGCTCAATCCTCGAACTCATCGGGCAGATTCGCCAATTCGGCCGCAAGGGCCTCACCATTCAGCGATACAAGGGTCTGGGTGAAATGAATCCCAAGCAGCTCTTTGAGACCACGATGGATCCGGCTAAGCGCCGCTTCCTCAAGGTCGATATCGCCGATGCCGCTGAAGCCAACCGCGTGTTCGCCATGCTCATGGGCGAGGACGTTCCCTCGCGGCGCGCTTTCATTGAGGACAACGCACTCAACACCTCGAACCTCGACGTCTAAGCAACCTTATCGACTCACCTCTAGACTCTTTCGAAAATGTATTCTGATAAAGAAAAACTCACGTCCGCTAACATCACGGACATCATGCAGACGGCCTACATCGATTACTCGATGTCGGTCATCGTCTCCCGCGCCCTCCCGGATGCACGCGACGGTCTCAAGCCCGTTCAGCGCCGCATTCTTTATGCGATGATGCGGGAAGGCCTCGTCCATAATCGTCCGTTCGACAAGTGCGCCGGCGTCGTCGGCGAAGTGCTGAAGAACTACCACCCGCACGGTGATAGTTCTGTGTACGACACGCTCGTCCGCTTGGCCCAGAACTGGGTGATGCGCTATCAACTCATCGAACCGCAAGGCAATTTCGGCTCCGTCGACGGCGATCCACCCGCAGCCTATCGTTATACCGAGTGCCGCCTCTCCGAAGTCTCCGCTGAGCTGCTCGCGGATATCGATGAGGACACGGTTGATTTCATTCCTAACTACAAAGAATCGACCACCGAGCCGACCGTCCTCCCGTGCGCTTTGCCGCACCTGCTGATGAATGGTTCGACTGGTATTGCCGTCGGGATGACGACCAATATCCCGCCGCATAACCTTGGCGAACTCGTTGAGGCCACCTGTCTAATCATTGATAAGCCTGGGGCCACCGTCGAAGATATGGAGAAGATCATCATCGGTCCGGACTTCCCGACGGGCGGTGTCATTAACGGCAAGGAGGGCATCAAACAGTACCTTCGCACCGGCCGTGGCATCATTCGCGTTCGGGGCGTTGCTCACACGGAAGAGATGAAGAATGGCAAGGAGCAGATCGTCCTCACGGAGCTGCCCTATAACGTCAACCGCTCCTCTTTAGTGAAGCACATCGCTCAGTTGTGCACCGATAAGGTGTTGGATGAGGTTTCCGACCTTCGCGATGAGTCTGACGAGAATACCCGGGTAGTCATCGAATTAAAGCGCAACGAGAACCCGAAAGTCGTCATCAATAAGCTCTACAAGCACACGAGTTTCGAAAACTCCTTCGGCGTTATTCTCCTGGCCCTCGACAAGCGTCGTCCGAAGCAGATGAACATCCGCGAGTTGCTCGAGTGTTTCGTCGAGCACCGCCGAGACGTCGTCACCCGCCGTACCCGTTTCCGTCTTCGCAAAGCCGAAGACCGCGCCCACATCCTCGAAGGGTTCAAAATTGCTCTACGCAATCTGGATGACTTCGTGAAGATTATCCGGGCCGCTACGAATCGCGATGAAGCTCGGGTTAAGCTCATGGCCAAGTACGGGCTGAGCGAGCGTCAGGCCGTGGCTATTCTCGACCTCCGTCTCTATCAGCTTACTGGTCTGGAGCGCGACAAGATCGAGGCTGAGTATCGCGAACTGATGGCGCTCGTCGAAGAGCTCCGCAGCATCCTCTCCAGCGAGTTAAAGCTGCTTACGCTCATCAAACAGGAGTTGCGCGATGCGGCCAAGAAGCACATCGGTCCGCGCAAGACGAGGGTCACCGCTCAGGAGGGCGATCTCTCCATGGAGGACATCGTGGCCAATGAGGGATGCGTGGTCACCGTCTCTCACGCCGGCTTCATCAAGCGTACGCCGGTCGCGCAGTACCGCCTTCAGAAGCGTGGCGGCAAGGGCACCAAGGGGGCCGAACTCTCCAAGGCTGCTTCTGATGACGATAGTGATTTCATTGAGCATCTCTTCACCGCTAACACGCATGACCACATCTTGTTCTTCATGAACAATGGCCGCGTCTACGTCGAGAAGGTGTATGAGATCGAAGAAGCCAACCGTGCTTCCCGCGGTAAATCGATTGCGCGCCTGCTCGAACTCAAGGACGACGAAAAGTTGGCCGCGATGGTCTGCGTCTCGAACTTCGAAGAAGGCAAGTTCCTAATGATGTGCACCGCCAATGGCACGATCAAGAAGACGGAGATCTCGAAGTACGCCAATTATCGTAAGGGCGGCATCATCGGTATCAATATCGAGCACGGCGACCGCCTCATTTCCACCAAGCTCACGAACGGTGATAACGAAGTCGTGATGATTTCCCAGGCCGGCATGTCTATTCGCTTCCACGAATCGGATGTCCGTTCGATGGGGCGCGATACCACCGGTGTGGCCGGTATGCGTATGGATACGGGCGACCTGGTTAAGGCGATGGAGATTGTGGATCCAGCCTGTACGCTGCTTGTCGTAGGCATTGACGGTATCGGTAAGCGCACTCCCTTCGACGATCCTGAGACCAAGGAGCCCGTCTATCGCAAGCAGTCTCGTGGCGGCAAGGGCGTCATTGCGATCTCGACCGAGGTCGGTGTCGCCGGTGCGCTCAGCGTCCAGGAGGCAGATGAAGTCATGCTCCTCACGAAGGGCGGTCAGTCGATTCGTACTAAGGTGTCTGATATCCGCTGCACGGCAGGTCGTAATACCAAGGGCGTGCGCGTTATGCGACTCAAGGATGGCGAGTCGCTGCTGGGCATCTCCAAGGTGGAGCGCTCGGAGGAAGAAGAAGAGAACGCTGCGAAGCCTCAGGCCTAACTCGCCTGAGGGGTCAAACAGAAGGGGCGCCTCGCGGCGCCCCTTTTTTGTGCCTTGATCGGCGCTTCAGGCGCGTTCCAGCGCCGCGATGCACTCGACGTGGCGGGTCTGCGGGAAGAGGTCGAACGGGCGGACCGAGATAACCTTCCAGCCTTTGCTGCAGAGATACTTCACATCGCGGGCCTGAGTGTCGGGGGCGCAGCTAACATAAATGATGCGGCGGGGGGCGAAGGCGTTCAACTGGTCGAGGAAGGCTTCATCGCAGCCCTTGCGGGGCGGGTCGACGATCACCGCGGATTCATGACCTTCGACCGGCAGTTTCTTGAAGATGGATTCCGCTGAGCCGGCGATGAAGCGGCAATTAAGGAAGTGATTCAGTGTGGCGTTCTCCGCTGCTTTGCGGGCCGCCTCGGCGCTGACTTCAACGCCGTTGACGGAGTCGAAGAGGCGGGCGCCAGAGAGGGCGAAGAGTCCCGAGCCGCAATAGGTGTCGACGAGATGCTTGGCTCCGGATTCGTGGGCGAGCTTGATGGCGTGACCGACGAACTGTTCGAGTACCGAGGGGTTATTCTGAAAGAACTCGCCGGCGAGGAACTTCAGCTGGATGGCGCCGACTTTCTCGGTGACGACCTGACGGGAGTCGGTGACGACGCCTTCTTCGCAGTCGCGGAAGAGTAGGGTAGCGCCGCGTTCAAATCGTCCGGGGTTGCCCTTGATGTCTTTGCGGGAGCGGGCGTAGGCTGCATTGATTGCATCGGTCGCGATGGGGCACTTCGGGACATCCACCACGCGACGAGAGGTGCCGGCGGCAAGGAAGCCGATGGGGAAATCCGCTCGGCGGGGCGTCATGAAATGCGGCGTAATCTTGGAACGATAGCTGTACTGTTTCGGTGAAGGGTGACAGGCGTCGACCTTTGTCTTGATGCCGCCAAGTCGCTCAAAAGCTTCCGCAACCTGCTTCTGTTTCCATTCGAGTTGCTGCGGGTAGGCGAGGTTCTGGTACTGGCAGCCACCACATTCACCGAAGAGCTCGCAGCGAGGTTGGACGCGATGGGCCGAGGGGACGATGACCCGCACGAGGTCGCCGCGAGAGAAGTTGGCGGCGTTATGCCAGATACGGGCCACGACTTTCTCGCCGGCCAGCGCACCAGCAATGAAGACAACCCAACCATCTACGCGGGCGACGCCTTCTCCGAGGTTCGTCAGGCTCGCAATCTCGACCTCGATCTCCTGATGGTAGGTGAACTTGCCCTCCCGGAACTTGGAGGAGTCTGGTTTGCGGGACTGAGGCGGCTCGAATTCGGACATGGCAACAAAGTCCGCCTCCGGGCGGAGAGGTCGAGACTTATCCCTGCCGAAGGCCTATCCTTGCCCTTCGGCGTCCCTTGGTACTCACTTAGCCTGTGTCCGACGAGGTCATCCAGAGCCGACAAAACCCCCGCGTGCAGGCATTGGCCCGCCTGCGGGACCGTTCCGAGCGCGAAGCCCGAGGGCTCTTCATCGCTGAAGGGCTCCGGGAGCTCTCCCGGGCGATTGAACGTAAGGTTCAGGTCCTCGAAATCTATTTCTGCCCCTCGATGTTCCGTGGCTCGGAGGCTGCAGAGCTTGTCACCAATGCCCGAGCCAGCGGGGTCGACTGTTGCGAATTAGGACCATCGGCCTTCGAAAAGGTCAGCGGCCGGGAAGGTCCAGACGGGCTTCTTGGTGTCGCCAAGACTTGGGATTGTTCCCTCGGCCAGCTCAAGCCTTCGGCCAATCCCCTTATCCTGCTCGCTGAATCCGTCGAGAAGCCTGGCAATCTCGGTGCGTTGCTCCGCACAGCGGATTCCGCCGGTTGCGATGCCCTCATCGTCTGCGACCCCATTACCGACGTCTTTAATCCCAACGTCGTCCGTTCCTCTCAAGGCGCACTTTTCTCCATGCCTGTGGCCGTGTGCACCTCGCAGGAGGCCGCCGCCTGGATGAAGGCCAAGGGCGTGCGTTCGCTGGCGACCTCGCCGGCGGCGACCAAGGCCTATTGGGATGTCGATTGTCGCGGTCCGGTAGCGCTGCTGCTGGGTTCAGAGAAGGATGGCTTGACTGAATTCTGGCTCAAAGGGGCGGACGAGAAAATCTCGATTCCTCAGGCCGGCTTGTCGGATTCGCTCAACGTTTCCAATGCGGCGGCGATTTGCCTCTTCGAGGCTGTTCGCCAGCGCCGCAAATAATCCATGAGTCTCCGGTATCTAGGCGCTGCCATGGCCTGTCTTATTGCGGCTAAGGGCTGCTATGAGCTCTTCCAGCGCCTCGGTAGCCACGTCGACGACCAAGGCTGGCTGCATGAGTCCTTCGGCCTGATTCCCTTGGGTTGGCTGTTCCTCTTTGCGGGCGCCGTCCTATTCGTACTGTCCTGGGTGCGCCGAAATAAGTAAGGCCGGGCTTTGGGGCCCGGCCTTACTTGAGAGACTAACGGAATGCTTAGCCGATGGCCTTGGCGACCAGGTCGTCGAGCTTCTTGCCGTCGACGGCGAAGGCGCGGATGCCTTCGGCGGTCTTCTCGGTAGCCATCGCGTCTTCGTTGTGGTGCCAGCGGAATTCCTTCTCGCCCCAAGTCTTGGCGGCTTCGCCTTCGGCCTTGGCCGTGGCTTCGTCGAGCGCTTTAGGCACGTCGGCGGAGTCTTTGGAGAGCTCATCGAGGAGGTTCGGGGCGATGGTCAGGAGGTCGCAACCGCAGAGGGCCTTAATCTGGCCGCAATTACGGAAAGAGGCGCCCATGACTTCGGTCTTGATGCCGTTACGCTTGTAGTAGGCGAAGATACGGCGGACGGACTGCACGCCCGGGTCGTTGGCGCCCGAGGAGGCGGCTTCGTTCCAGTTGGCGCCTTGGGCCTTCTTATGCCAGTCGTAGATGCGGCCGACGAAGGGCGAGATCAACTGGACCTTGGCGTCAGCGCAGGCGACAGCCTGGGCAAACGAGAAGAGCAGGGTGAGGTTGCAGCGGATGCCTTCTTTTTCGAGTTCAGCGGCGGCCTGGATGCCTTCCCAAGTGGAGGCCATCTTTACGAGGATGCGTTCCTTCGGGATGCCGGCGGCCTTATAAAGGGAGATCAGTTCGCGGGCCTTGGCGACGGTGGCGGTCTTGTCGAAGGAAAGGCGGGCATCGACTTCGGTGGAGACGCGGCCCGGGACGATCTTAAGGATTTCGGTGCCAAAAGAGATGAGGAGAGCGTCGACGGCGGCCTGGACGCCTTTGCTCTTATTGTCCTGCGCAGCTTTCTGCAGGAGGACTTGATACTCGGGCATCTGTACGGCCTTAAGAATCAGGCTGGGGTTGGTCGTGGCGTCTAAAGGCTTGAAGGCCTTCATGGCGGCGAAGTCGCCGGTGTCCGCGACGACCTTGGTGTGTTGGCGAAGCTGTTCGAGTGCGTTCATGAGTGAAGGGTTTTGAGCGTGAGAAAGGGGGCGGGATTGTCCAGCCCGACCCGTAAAAACGGCCTTCGTGGTCTTCGGGTGGCATCTCTCGCTTGTTTCGGTGGGCTGGGTGGTCCAAATTGGCCTATGCGAATCAAGGTCAAGCAGGCGCTCGCCGCGGAGCAACCGCTGAAGGGCGTGACGGTTTCAGGTTGGGTCCGTACGCGGCGCGATGCCAAGGACTTTTCCTTTGTGGAGATCAACGACGGCTCATGTTTTAAAAACATCCAAGTTGTCGTGGATGGAACGGTGCCGGGTGCCGAGCATCTGAAGGAGGCATTGACGGGGTCTTCGGTGAGCGTGGAGGGGGAGCTCGTGCCTTCGCCCGCCAAAGGCCAGAAATGGGAACTGAAAGCTTCCGCCTTCCACTTGATTGGCCGGGCCGACGAAACGTTCCCGCTCCAGAAGAAGGGGCACACCGTTGAGTTTTTGCGCAGTATCCCGCACCTGCGTGCGCGGACCAATCGGCTCGGCTCCATGATGCGCGTGCGCAGTCGCATGGCGATGGCCGTACACGCTTTCTTTCAAGAGCGCGGCTTTGCCTATGTCCACACGCCTATTGTCACGGCGAGTGATTGCGAGGGTGCCGGGGAGCTCTTCCGTGTGACCACGCTTGATCCGGTGGCGCCACCGAAGACGGCGGAGGGGAAAATTGATTGGGCGGCAGATTTTTTCGCCAAGCAGTCTTACCTGACTGTCTCGGGCCAACTGGAGGGCGAGACGCTCGCCTGCGCCCTAGGGGATGTCTACACGTTTGGGCCGACGTTCCGGGCGGAGAACTCTCATACGAGCCGCCACGCCAGCGAGTTCTGGATGATTGAGCCGGAGATGGCCTTCTGCGACCTTTCTGGTGACATGAATTGTGCCGAGGAATTGGTCAAATACCTCGTAAAATCTGCTTTAGAGCACTGTGCGGACGAGCTCGATTTTTTTAATGCTTACGTCGATAAGGGACTGCTTGAGCGCCTGCGATTGGTCGCTGAGCGACCTTTTGTCCGCGTGACTTACACCGAAGCGGTGGACCTCCTGCTCAAGTCGGGTAAGACTTTCGAATATCCTGTCGTCTGGGGTGAGAACCTGCAGTCGGAGCACGAACGCTATCTCACCGAAGAGAAATTTAAATGCCCCGTGACCGTCTATAATTACCCGAAGAGCGCTAAGCCTTTCTATATGCGTCAGAATGACGATGGAAAGACGGTTGCGGCCATGGATGTGCTCGTCCCGGGTGTCGGCGAGATTGTCGGTGGCAGCCAGCGCGAAGAGCGTTTGGATCGTTTGGTGCCAGCGATGCAGGCCCACGGTCTCGATTTAGAGAGTTACGCTTGGTATATTGATACTCGCCGATTTGGGACGGTCCCGCACGCCGGTTTCGGCCTAGGATTTGAACGACTGCTGATGTTCGTCACCGGCGAAGGCAACATCCGTGACGTGATTGCTTATCCCCGGACGCCTGGGCACGCCTGAGCGACCCAGCGGTCGCTATTTTTGACGGGTCAGGTCAAGAATTGCGCGAGCGGTGGCACAGTTATGTCGCACCATTTGCTGGCTGGGCGTAAAAGGCTTGGCGTCCTTGGTCGCCGGCGCGTGTACGGGGGCTGTGGTGAATACGGGGGCGGTCGAGGCGACCATGCCGACGGCGTTGCCACAGTCATCTAGAATCGCGCCCCCACTGGAGCCGCGAGCATAGTCAGCGGTGGTCTGCATGAAGATGGCGCCATTGCGTTCGGCCTCGTTCATATGGAAGTAACGGGTGATGATGCCTTCGGAAATGCAGCCGTAGGTATTGGCCGGATTGCTGAAGCAGCGGATGGGCGAGCCGGCGGGGGCGTCGTCACGTAGCGGGAGAAAGGGAAGGTCTTTGGCGTCGATACGGAGTAGTGCGACGTCGTGTGCCTTGTCGGCCGCGAGCACTTCCAGGACTTGGTGGAATTTTCCGTCAGCAGTTATCACGCCCATCGCCTCTCCGGTGGCGCCGGCTGCCACGTGGTGATTGGTGGCAATAACCCCGTCAGATGAAATCACGAATCCACTCGCCAGGGTGTTATGCCACTTCGTGCATTTATCACACTTGTAGGCAGATCCAATCAGGACCGACGCCTGGGCCGCCCGCCGGTAGATTTCTTCACCCGAGAGCGGTGCAGTAAACTGTTGGGAGGTTAAGTGAAGGCCCGCTGCAGAGGCCCGTTTGCATTGTTCCAATCGCGTGTCGCGTTTGAGAATATTGTCACCTTTTTCGGCGAGTGCCGAGGTCGACGCTTCGAGTCGTTGAAACAACGCACGATCATCGACCGCGCTATCGACGGTGGCTCCAGGGATAGGAGAAGTAAGGCCGAGCAGGGTGGCAAACAGCGCGGGGAGGAGCATGGGTTGGTTAAAGCAATCAACTAGCAGGAGACGAGACAAGAGGCGCGTATCAGAACTCAGCATACGCCCCCGCCTTATAGGGGTGGATTTCAACGGCGGGCTACCTGAGGGCGTGGGTACGGGTGGGGTCGGCTGGGTTGATTATCAGCTCAAGGGGTAGGGCGCCTGGGGAAAAAGGGGGTAAAGAGGCTAGGGGGAGGTTGCATCAGATAGTCAAAAATATGTAAAAATCAGATAATCTCATCTCAAGTCGTTGATAATCAATGGTGTGTTG
>Ga0136642_1000019_pt1 | contig 112078 bp, 110 predicted proteins | sample LowCatLa1302831Y_FD_115313 | JGI IMG/M metagenome (GOLD analysis project Ga0136642, IMG submission 115313) | Freshwater microbial communities from Lower Cathedral Lake, Yosemite National Park, California, USA - 13028-31Y | ecosystem: Environmental > Aquatic > Freshwater > Lake ... | reverse complement strand
TTTCACCTTTGCCTCCGCCTCATCCGCTTTCACCTTTGCCTCCGCCTCATCCGCTTTCACCTTTGCCTCCGCCTCATCCGCTTTCACCTTTGCCTCCGCCTCATCCGCTTTCACCTTTGCCTCTGCATCCGCCTTCACCTTTGCATCCGTCTCTTCTTTCGCCTTTATTTTCAGATTCAAATCGTCTTCTGCTGCCTTCACTTCTGCGTCTATACTCTTCAGATCGTCATCCGCCTTCTTTGCCTTTGCCGCCGCTGCATCTGCAGCAGCCTGTGCACCCTGGGCATCTTTCTCTCCCTTTTTGAGATTAATATCTGCCAGATCCTTCTTTCCCTGCTTTTCAGATAATTTTATGGCAGCATCATCTGCTTCCCGCTGCGCTCGATCGGCCGCCTCTTTTGCTGCATTTCTCTCTGCCTTCTTTGCATCAAGTGTCTTCGTTGCCGCAGCCAGATCGGCATCCGCCTTACCCGACGCCTCCCTCAGGGCAATGGCCCCCTCCTCCGTTTTCGGAAGTTCGCCAATATTCTTCTGAGTCTTTCCATATGCATCTCCTGCTGCCTTTTTTGCCGCTAAATCCTCTTCAGCATCTGCAACTCGCTTATCGAATACGGAGAGCGCTTCATTCGCCCCCTCCTTATCCCCCTTTCGTGCTGCAAGAATACCCGTTTTTATATCCAATTCATCCTGTGCTTCGCGCGCCGCCTTTCCTGCGGCAGTGGCCGCTGCATCCTTTTCATTAAACAATTTTTTTGCATCCGCCACTGCACTATCCGCCGCGTTCATAGCATTCTCTGCATTTGTGCGCGCAACTTTCTTCTCATCTAGGGCTTTCGTTGCAGCAACAAGATCATCTTGAGCCTTTTTTAAATCAACAGTAATCTGTTGCTTCTTCGCATCGTCTAGCGCCCCCGCAAGATCCTCTGTCGCTTTACTTATCTTTCCCTGCCGCTCAAGAATATCCCTTTCCATATCATCAACCTCGCCCTTTACACGAGCCAACGCGTCCCCTGCAGCCGTCTTTTCTCCTGCCTTTGTCGCAAGATCTGCCTCGGCCTTCTTCGCATTCGCCTTTGCACCCGCAAGCACTTCATCTGCTACATCGCGAGCAGCTGTTTTTTCTAGCACTGCTGCTTCCGCATCCTTTACAACTCTATCCGCAGCATCTGCACTATTCTTTGCGGCAAGGGAAGCCGCCTTTCTTCCCTCCAACTCAGTCGCCGCCTCTGCAGCATCTCTCGCGTACCGTTCTGCAGACGCCTGTGCAGACTGAACAGCACCCTCTATAGATGATCTACCAACACTTTCCTGTGCTGCATCTTCATATGCCTTCAACGAGGCCTTCCCTCTTACAAACTCCTTTTCTGCTTCAAGCATCTGAGAAGTTGCCCTGGAATAGGCTTCCGACGACGATTCCTTTCTAGCCTGCATATTTGCCAAGGCAAGTGTAGCATCATCAAGATTCGATTGAGCATTATCGAATATCTCGCTCGCCATCTTCTGCGCAGCCGTTTTATCGATCAGGACCTGTTCTGCTTGGGATACAGCACGATTTGCATCTTTAAGAGTATCGTTTGCCGCCGCAAGCGCAGACTTCTTCAGCTCAAGATCTGCTACAGCCTTGTCTATATCTTTCTGTGCAAGGGCCGCAACCTCTGCAGAGACATCGCGGCTACCGGTGTCTATCATGGCATCTGCAGCAGCCCTCTTTGCAGCCGCCTCTTGCGTCTTTTCTTCAAGGGCTTTTAATCCCTGTGTTACCTCGGCGTCTACCACTGAAAAGGCATTAGATGCCTCTACCTTCTTCGCTTCTTTCCTAGCAAGATCTGCAGCGAACTCATTGAGCTCTTTCTGAGCATTTTCTAATACCTTGTCCGCGGCGACTTTTGCCGCATTCTTCTCGCTAAGAGTCTTTGTAGCCGCAGTCGCTGCGGAGGTTGCAGCATCCATCTCCGCTTGAGCAGTATCACGGAGTCCCTTCTTTGTATTAAAAAGTGCCTTGGCATTCTCAACTGCGGTATTAGCGGCATCAAGTGCTTGCCTAGATGCAGGGGTAGCAGCGTTTGTTGCAGCATTTGCAGACGCCTTGAGCGCATCTGCTGCCACTATCTTCTCCTGGAGCGCTTTCTCTGCACTACTTAACTGATCAGATGCAGTAGCCAGTGTAGTTGAACTGCCCTCCTTCTTAGAAGTAGCTTTTGCTAGGTCCCCTTCAGCACCCGTTAACTCCCTTTGAGCCTTCTCGACACCTTGCTGTGCTACATTTCTTGCACCCTCCTTCTTTGTAACAGCTTCTTGTGCCTCCTGCGCAAGGCGAGTTGCAGTATCAAGATCTCCCTTTGCCGTCGCAGATACAGACCTTTTTGTCGCAAGATCCGCCGTCGCGGAAATCACATCTTCCTGGGCACGCGCCGCTGCAGCTGCTGCCGCGTCGCGACTACCTGTTGATGTAACTGTGTCGAGCGCCCCCTTGATCGCTGCTGCTTCCTGCATCTTTTCTTGGAGGTTTTTCAATCCCTGCGTTACCTCATCGTCTACAGTTGAAAAGGCTACAGAAGCTTCTTCTTTCTTTGCCGCCTTTCCTGCAACAGTGGCAGCGGCATCATCAAAATTCTTCTGAGCACCTGCTACCAAGGTGTCTGCCGTTTCCTTGGCGGCCTTCTTCTCCCCAAGGGTCTTTGCAGCCGCGGTCGCCACGGAGGTTGCTGCATCCATATTTGTTTGGGCAGTATTGAGGACTATCTGCTTTGCATCCATGTCACGGCGAGCGGCAGCGACGGCTTCGTCGGCGGCTCTCGCGGCATCACTTGCTGCACTGGAAGTACCCTCGACTGCTCCTTTTCCAGCTAAGGAGGCCGAGGACTCCTTAAGCGCTGCTGCTGCCGCTATCTTCTCCTGAAGAGCAGAGGACGCCCGTTCCAACTCACCCGCCGCAGTGCCCGCTGCAGCGGATGCCCCCTCTTTCTTGGAGACAGCCTCCGTTAACGCCGCGCCAGCAGTATCTAGTTCCTTCTGAGCATTCACCACACCGGTTTGTGCCAGATCTCGTAGACCCTTCTTACTTGCAACCAGTTTTTCTGCATCTTTTAGGGTGTCCTCCGCCACTTCTAGCGTTTTCTTTGCAAACACACGTTGCGCTGTTTTGAGTTCAAGGGTAGCCGCGGCCTCCTCTGCATTTTTCGCGGCCCTTGTAACTGCATCCGTTGCCACCTGTCTCTGTGTACTCGTTGCAGCCCCCTTGCTTAATGCATCAAATGCATTTTTCATTTCATTCGCATAGAGTTTCTTTGCCTCAAGGTCGGCTGCAGCCTGACTCACTTCGTTCTCCGCCCTATTCGCCGCTTCAGAAGCCTGCCCCTTAAAAGTTTTCTTTGATAAAAGAGTGCGCGAGGCACCTGCGACCCCCTCATTCGCGGCTTGTAATGCAGCATCTGCTTCAGCTTGAACCCCCCTCTTACGAACTACATTTGCCGCACCTTTCGCCGCCACCTCTTCTGCAGCCACGAGCTCCGATTTCTTTGATACACGTGCTGCAATCATCTCGTCTAAATGCTTATTTGCGGCGTCGGCCTGGCCTCGGAGCGCCTTTGTCTGTGCATCGAGTAATTCTTTACCCCCTAGTGCAGACTGTTCCTGCTTAAGAGAATCTAAACTATCTTGAAAAACCTTTAACTCTGCTTTTCTAGACGCTAAAGCCCCTTCCTCTTCTAAAATCTCTCTACTTACATTTGCAAAGGATGCAGAGGTACTTGTCTTCTTTACCTCTGCACTCGCAAGTTTTTCTCCAGCCCCCTTGAAATCCTCTGCCGCCTTTGTGGCTGCATCGGCTAAACCCTTTTGAATTGCCTTTTTCTCGGTCAGCTCGGCGCCACTCGAGGCAGCGGCACGTGTTGCAATATCAAGATTGGCCCTCGCTTGGCTAAGGGTCGCCACCTTTAAGGAATGCGTATCACTTACGGTTTTTAGTGCTGCTAGCGCTTCCTCGCGGGCGGCCCGTGCTGCTTGAGCCTGTGCATCTGACGCACCCTTCGCGACCAGCGACGTATACTGGTCTCCAAGTGCACTCGCCTCCGCCTTCTTTGCTGCAAGATTCACGGCAGCCTGATTCACTTCAGTCTCCGCAGTCGCCAATGCCTCTATCGATGCTTTTTTTGCCGCATTCCTTTTAGCAACTACACCAGCTGCAGCATCCAGAGCCCCTTGTGCTTTAAGAAGGTTCGCATTCGCAAGAGTACTCGCCTCTTTTTTACGGAGCATAGTCTCACTTGCAGAAAGTGCAACATTTTCCGCATATAACCTTTCCTGAAGTGCCTTTTCCTTTATACCCCTTTTTCCATCTAAGACTAGCTTTGCAGCATCCGCCTCAGCTTGTGCCGCCTTTGCAGAAGCCGCAAGATCATCTGCTGCTTTTGAAAGGTCGGCCTTACTGCGCACAATGCCGGCGGCCTTCGTATACGCATTTGCCACCGCCCTTTTTCCTGCAATAGCATTCACTTCATCCGCGAGTTCCACTGTAATCTCTTCGAGTGCCACAGCACGCTTTCCTTTAACTACCTGTGCTGCAAGAAGTTTCGCTGCGGCATTATCTGCATTGTTTTTCGTTAGCCGTAACGTCTCTTCTGCTGTTAGTTTTACCAATTCCTTTTTTGCCAACTCTGCAAGAGATTCTGCAAGAATATTCTTCGACTTCAAAAGTTCATCGCCTAACGCATTCAAGATACCCTTCTTTAAGTCTAGACGCCCCATATAGATATCAACTTCCTTGTTAGCAGCAATTGCAAGATTTTGTGCTTGATCACGCTCTGCCTTTGAAGCGCCGCTTGATTCTAGAGCCTTTAATTCATCACTAAAACGAGTAGCGGCCAACTTTTTCTCTGCGAATGTTGCTTCGAAGTCCTTTATTTCCTTTTCCATTTCCTGTAGGGCTCTATCTTTAACAGCCTTATCTGAAAGGGCATCATCAACACTTTTTGTCGCCTTTGCCATGATAGAGTTTGCTTCATCTAGAGCATCCTTTGCTGCTCTTTGTGTAGCATCTTTCTTTGCGAGTATGCCTACCGCCGCAAGGAGTTTTGTTACCGAATCATTCAAACTAGACAGTGCCGTTTTACTAGCTGCTTTTTTCTCGCCATACCGAGTCGTGGCCGCGGTGAGGTTATCTGCAGCTGTCGCTGCCCCCTGATCAAGTATGTCCTTTGATGATTTACTTGAAAATTTGACCTGCATCTGTTTCGCCGACGCCTCATAGAGTGCTGCCGCCGTTTTCTTCTCGACTAAAGAAGCACCTGCATCATCTATTTCTTTTTGTACCTTTGAAACTGCTTCTTCAGCTATCATCTTCTTAGCGTCTGCTAAATTAAAATGTACTAAGGCCGTTGCAACCTCACCTTCAGCAGTATGCATAGCTTCTTCTGCGGTTTTCTTTGCAGTCTGTTTCTCTGTAACTTTCGCCGCCGCATCGGTTGCCGCCTTCTCTGCCTTCTCTGCCGCCGCTGCCGCAGTTTTCCTTACAGAGTTCTTTCCATTCACAATAGCCTCTTGCGTAACAACATCTGCAGCAGTCTTATCTGCAAGCACTTTAGCTGCAGCATGCTCTTCCGTGCTTACACTCTCTAAGGCCATTGCCTCCAATTTTCCATAAGCGTTCTCTGCTAACACCTTCTTATCTCTAAGTAATTTAGAGGCTTCGTCGAATTCATTCGTCGCCGAACTAAGCGCTTCATCCGTCTGTTTCTTTATCGCTGCTTTCGCTGCAGATTTCTCTTCTGCTGTCTTTAATATAGAACTCGTTATACTAAGAGACTCATCGGCGTTTCTCGCCTTTCTTGCAGCTTCCATAACTGTCTCGGCCGCCTGATTCGCGCCAGCCTTCGCATTGTCTACAGCTTGCTTCGCAGCAAGACGCGTTCCAGCTACTTCTTTAAATTTTGTAGCAGCATCAATTGCATCTCTTTTAAGAGTAGCTAAAACTGTGTCGGCAGTTGTTTTATTTGCATCGGCCACACCCTTCTTTAGAAAATCCGACAATGCATCTTTATAAGCCTGTACTGCCTGTTGTTTACCCGCAATATTTGCCAGCATATCATCCACTTCTCTACTTGCGCGAGCGAGTGATTCGTCTGCCGCCACTTTTCCAGCTGCCACGGCATCACGTTTTGCAGCTATCAAAACTAAATCATTGGATGCTTTTCCAAGGGCTATATCGGCAGCATCTTTTGCTGCCTGTTTCTGTGTAAGCTTTATGGCAGCAGAACTTGCCTCAGATGCTGCTGCTACATTCGCTTTTTCTGCGAGATCTCGTGCAGTCTTCTTTGTATTCACAACAGCGGCGGCGGCCGTTTGTGCTTTTGCGGCATCGACTGCAACCTTATTTGCCGCATCTAAATCTCCTTGTTTTGCTCCCTTCTTTACCAAATCATCTACAGATCCCTTCGCCTTTATTGAAGCTTCTAAAGCTGCTGCAAGGGCTTTAGTTGCATCGTCTAATTCAGTCACACTGCGCGTTACAGCCTCTTCTGTACTCTTCTTTGCAGCATCTTTGGCCTCCTTTTTTAAGCTTGCGGTCGCAAGCGTATTTGTCGCCGTATCGACTGCCCCTTGGGCTAGATCTCTTTTACCCGTTTTCAATGCAATATCCTTGGCTGCATCGGCAGCGGCAGTGGCGGCTGCATCTGCGGCTTTTTTTGCTGTAGCAGATGCAGCCTTCATTGTTCCAAGCGTCAATGTCGCTTTGTTTACATCAGCAAGTGTAGTCGCTGCAGACTTTGCGAGTGCAGTTTGAATACCCGCTACCCCATCACGTGCCCCTACCGCCGCGAGAGAGTCTTGAAGTGCCTGCCCAACCGCTTTTAATTCTACGACCTTTACACCCATACTTGATAATTCGCCCGAGGCTGTAGATAAAGCCTCTGTAGTTGCCTTCTTTGCACCGATGCGGCCTAGTAAAGCGTTAGCTGCATCCTGTAAAGCGGCACCCGCACGGGTAACTGCGGCACCCGCTAGGCCCACTGCCGTTGTTTTTGTACCAACTATGATCGTCTTAGCACCTGCATCTGCGGCAGCGCTATTCGCCAACGTGGATGCAGCTACTCGAGCCTGTTTAGCCGTGTTGAGCGTTGCTTGAGAAGCGTCCGCCGCAAGTCGCGCTGCATCTGGGCTTTGCCTTGCTATGGCAGCGGCAGCGGCCGTGGCATTTGTTGCTGCTTGTTGTAGTTCTTGCGTAGCTGCATTACTTAGATATTTTGCAGCACGACTGGCAGCAGCATCGCTAACAGCCGCATTAGTCGCCGCCGCCGCCGAAGCCGCCGCCCGCGCCGCTGCATCATCTGCTGTGGCTGCGGCGGCGCTTGCGATTTTATCGGCAGCTGCATCTGCGACTACCTGGCCTTGAGCCTCTTTTGCTGCTGCAAGGGCGGCTGTATGTGCAGCTGCATCTGCAGTTGCTTGCTCAGCAGCAGCTCTAGCCGCAGCTTCAGCCGCAGTTTGAGCAGCCGTATTCGCGGTAGTTGAGATTCCAGCTTTAGCTGCTGCAGCGGTTGCATCTGCAGCCGCAGTTGTTCCCAGATCTTGAGCTGTCTGTGCTGCCGCCTTTGCTGTTGCAGTTTTCGTGCTTGCAGCCGCGGCAGCTTGTTTAGCAGCCGCGGCCCCAGTTGCTTGTCTAGCCGCCGTCTGTACAGCAGCTCGTTCAGTCGCCACCTTTGCCGCCGCCGCCGCAGTTTCTTTAACAGCCAGTGTCCCAATAGCGCCCTCAGCAGTCCCTACAACCCCTGCGCGCGCTGCTTTCGTTGCAGCAGCCCGTGTTGCAGCTGTAGCAGCACGTGTGGCAGCATCTACTGCGGCCTTCTGCGCAGCGGCGCTGGCGCCGGCTTTCGCTCCTAGTGTTAAGAATGATGAAAACACTGATTGCATACCCTCTCTAAAGATACTGCTGAAAATCTCTTTAGTGACAATAACCTCACATCACAAAAAAGATTTTTTTATAATATCATACATCTACCGGTGATACTCAGAAATAAAGAAGCTCTTTGAGCTTCTTTATTGCAGAGTTTATCACCAGTTAGGTCCTGGGACTTCTATAATAACGAAGCCAAGGCTTCGTTATTATAGAGTCACGACATTATATCTCAATCAGTCCGAGATCTCCACTGCGTTGAACAGACATTACAGATGTAAATGTACTTCAGGGCAGCAGAATCATACTTCATGTAAATCACATCCTTTTCAATACCTCCTGTATTCGTCGGACACGTCTCCTTCGGACACTTGATCGTCTTGATGTGCGGAAGAGTCTGATCCTGGCGAGTGAACTCATTCAAGAGAATTTTGTATCCTTCACTCGCTCTCTGCTGAAGATAGGTCTCTGTAATGAGACCTCCGTCAGAGTCCTTCTCAGTGTATCCACAGCGCCGACAGAGACGATTCAATGTCTTTGTGTCAGACATGCTCTGTGCACCCCCACCCACCGTGCCCGCATCCAGATACAAATAATATCCATCTTTAGGGCAAAATTTCATTTCGTTGCCTAATCCCTACCAAGGAACAACGTTCATTTTTAGGCAGTTCGTTTCATGAGAAATCACCGATGGCATCAATCAAGAAGCCAAAGCCAATTCCTCCCGCCAGCACAACACCTAGAAGCATAAGAATGAGGCCACTAATCTGTTTTGAAACAGTCGGGTCCGTTTTGTTTTCCTGTGAAACGAAGAGTAGATATCCGGGAATGAAAAAAAGGATTCCAACAAAGATAAAAATCATATGTGCGGATAAAAAGCCAATACCGAGGCCAAACCCCTGTTTAATCATTGTTTTGAGCGTTGCCATTCTTTTCTAACAGAAGAACTTCTTTATGAAGTACTTTCCATCGTGTACACCCTCTCATTCCATATGGAATCTCGGTGTAAAGAGTGTCTGAATACTCTAAATTCTTCATAATAACTTTCTTCAAAGAGACGAGTGTTTTCTCTTTAAAGTCGTCGGGTAAATCATCTTGTACCCCTTTATAACACTCAGATCCTCGAAGTTCTGATAGAGTGAGTGCAACCAATTGATGTTGAACAAAAGATGCATAGGTGGATGCGAGAGGATTTGCTAAAGTATAGGAACTATACCCTGGTTCATGAGAAAGAGGATTTGTATCAAGTAAGGCTTTCAAGGATAAAAGAACCATTGAAAGACTCATTGTACTCTGCCAACTAGGACCAGTGTAGGTACCTAAAATAGATAAGCACACCTTACCCTCGACATAAAGATTCGGGTGAAAACGAGTAAGTCCATCGGTTGTGAGTACGTTTACTTTGGGTGGTGAGAAGGGATAGTCGTCTGGAAATGCGAATTGAAAAATGAAAAAACAGCCCTCGAACGGACTGTCGTCTGGGCCCTGGATAAGAACCTTACCTTTTGTGATGCTGGCAGTATCAGGGATATAGTAGATGCCCATATCACGCATCGTTTTATCCGTTACCTGTGGGATCTCTTTCATAAGTCTTTTTGACATGCATGTATTTACTGTTTTGTAGATAAGAGCCTCTTTAGGAGGTGCTGGTCGCGTAAATTTGACTTTGAAAAAAGCGGAGCATAAAACAGCAAACAGGATGAGTACTCTTCTCGCATTGAAGGGGCATCCGCTCGCAGATTTCCTGGGGAAGAGAGGGAACCCTAAATCAAATGAAGCGAGTGTCGCTGGAATGTCGGGTGGTGGAAAGTGGCTCGTAACGGACGACGATTATCCTGAGTTTCTCGACCTGATGCACGACTATCTCTTCGTAAAGGGAAATCGGTCGGTGAACTTGGTTGAGCAGCCGCGGCTTAATTCTCACAAGCCGCTGCTGATTGACCTGGACTTCCACTATCCTGAAGGAAAAGGACTGAACCGCAGTTTCACAGAGGAACACATTCGCACGTTTTGCGCCAAGCTTGTAGACGGACTTGAACACTTCTTTACACTCCCCCAAAACAACGAAACTTTTAGATTCTTTGTAACTCTGCGACCTTCACCGTACCAGGATAGCAAGAAGAAGATCGGAAAGGATGGTGTTCACATTGAGTGTCCTGATCTCTGTCTTTCGAATGAGAAGCAGAAGGTGCTGCGTTCATGGCTTCTTAGCCAGAAGATTGTGGAAAGTTGCTTTTCGGGAACAGGGTACGATAACCCGGACGAGGAGGTCTATGATGAATCCATGACGAGAAAGCAAGCATGGTTCTTCTATGGTGAGACCAAACCCGATATTCCCCGGTATGAGCTCGCCCATGTCTTCTGCTATAATCCAACGACGCGGGCTCTTGATGTCGGCGACGTAGCTGAGTACACGCCGCGCGAGCTCATGGAGCTTCTCTCGCTCCGCTACAAGCTCATACCCGATTCGACGACGATCCGTGATAATGCAGTTGCCGAGTACAACATAATTGCGAATCCTCCTCTTCCAAAGGTGAAGGAACCTGAGGTGAATGCCGCACCGATCCACGAGGCAGTTTCTAATTACATTACTCAGCTAGGAGAGCGTAATGAAGAGGAGAAGGGGATCATTCAAAACATGGTTCTCAACTGTCTTTCCATTGCGAGGGCAAGTGCATACGATAGCTGGATTCGTGTGGGATGGTGTCTCCACAACATCGAGCCTTCAGAGGACATGTTCAAGCTCTGGGTTGACTTCAGCCGAAAGTCGCCCAGTTTCCAGGAAGGCGAAGTGGCCAAGTGGCGACGCGACTGGTTTGGTCGGATGCGAAAGGATGGAGATGGGCCTCGTCTCACGGAGATGTCTCTGCGGAAGTGGGCGCGTGATGATAATAAAAAGGCATATGATGAGATTATTGATGGAAACATTCTGGAGTATATCCGCACAACTCTTGATGCAACTCACTTTCACGTTGCCACCCTCATGCAGAAGCTCTACAATTCAAACTATGTGGCGTCGATCAACCAGAGGAGTGTAGAGTGGTACTTCTACGATGACCTCATCAACATGTGGAAGCATCTCAATCAGGGTATGCAGCTCCGCAGGAATATCAGTTTCGATGTAGCCACTTACATCAGCAAAGCGTGCCAAAAGATCTCAAATGAAGCACTCACTGCAAAGAACAATGATGAGCGTGAACGCTACAAGGCGAAGCTTGAGAAACTTCTTAAAATCCAGATGAATCTCTACACAACGGCCTTCGTCGAGTCGGCCATGAAGATGGCCTCTACCTTCTTCAGCCAGGAGGACTTCCACACAAAGCTCAACAGCAACGTCTTCCTCTTTGGTTGCGCGAACGGTATTCTCGAGCTGCGCTCCCGCTCCGCAGAAGTAATTCCACCCTCAATCACACGAGAGCACGTCGTCTTTCGAGACGGCCGCCCCGAGGACTATGTGAGCTTTCTTGCCGGCCAGGGAGGCCTCGATGTTCCTCCCATCAACTACATTCCCCTCAAGAACCTGAACGAGGAGCAACGAGGATATCTTGTCGAGCTGAAAGACTTCTTCATAAAGATCATGCCTCGTCCCGAGGTACGAGCCTATCTGCTCCGTCTGATCGCGAGTTGTCTGGAGGGCACCAACAGGGAGCAGTGCTTCTACTATTTCACGGGCAAGGGCGGCAACGGTAAGTCGAAGCTGCAGGATCTCTGCCGTCTCACGTTTGGCGACTACTGGACATCCATGGCGACAACAGTTCTCACGAGGAAGCGGCCCGACAGTGGCGCGGCGAACCCAGAGATCATGGTGGTGAAGAATAAGCGCTTCATCACAATGCAGGAGCCAGACGACAAGGAGCCGATCAACACGAGCCGCATGAAGCAGTTCAGTGGCGAGGATATTATTGAGGCCCGCGCCCTCTTCCAGGACCAGGAGAAGTTCAAGATCACGGGCAAGCTCTTCATGTTGTGTAACAATCTGCCGCCCGTGAACAGCATGGATGGTGGTACATGGCGCCGTATTCGGGTCGTGCCATTTGAGAGCAAGTTCGTAACAGCAGAGGATCCGGACTACATTGCTAAGAAGCCGAACGTGTATCTGAGAGACGGTGAGATTGATAACAAGTTCATGCTGTGGCGCGAGACGTTCCTCTCGTGGCTCGTAGATATCTACGAGAATGAGTATCTCGTGAACGGGCTGGAGCCAATCCCCCTTATTGTGAAGAATGCGGCCTCGGAGTACAAGGAGTCGTATGATACGTTTGCGAAGTTCCGCAATGAGCGTGTCCGTAAGTCCGTGGGCGAGCAGTGCGACTTCAAGCAGATCAGTCGCGCATATACCCAGTGGCTCAGTGATGCGCGGCGATCGGGCGACAAGTTGAATCCCAAAGCACTTCAGAGTCGTCTAAATGACGAGTATGGAGAGCCTTCTGATGGAAAGACTTATAGGCACATCGTCGTGTTTGGCGATGAGGCAGATGTGGAGGAGTTCGATTCTAAGCAAACCTGAGGATTACCTGCGAAATCATCACACCGACTGCACACATAACTAGAAATGCAACGATGCTTGTCGGCGTGTTTCGGGTAGAGCGACCAATGTAGAGACTGATAAAAATAGAGACTAAGAGGTAGCTGCCGAAGAAAAAGACAAGAACATAATCCTGCAATGTTTTTAAATTGGGCTGTGCAGGAAGCACCTGTCTACGTTCTATAAACTCCTGTTCATATGTACTAATTGCATTTTCGTAATCCTTTATTTTTCCTCCGAGGTGTGTAACTGTCTTCGTGAGCTGAGTAGTGATCTCTTCAGCATTTTTCATATTGCCATTTACTCTTCCATATTCACCTACCATGTCTTGTAGGCTTGCAAGCAGGATTACTACATTATTTTTATGAAGTCTTAGGTCTTCTGCGTTACTCATCCTACTTACTGCTTAGAATAAGTAGCACAGAGTCCACCAATATCAACACCGGAAATATCACCCAGTCCAAAGATCGACCACCATGGACCTGTGGGTACAGGTGCAGCAGGTGTAACGGGATCTTCATGTACTGTCGACTTCTTTGCATACCAGTGATTCTGATCACGTACACTCCGTGTATAGGTGTACCGTGCAACAAAAATTAAACTATCAATGACCAGAAGTATAAAGGCCACATAGATTAGCAGGGAGTACGTGATTACATCAATACGTGCAAGATATGCAAAAATGCAAAGGATTAACATAGAAATAAGAAATATCTGCAGGAAAAAGAGAGTGTCCATCTTGTTATGATAGGCATACTCATTGATCTGGCCCTGCTTCGTTGCCAGATCATAGTTATATAATTCTGTCGTATCCATCTTCTACCATATGAACTGAAAATTAAGAAAGCTCTTTGAGTTTTATCAGTTAATTCAATTACTTTTTGAATAAATACAGTAAGATACCTACCGCAGTTAAATTCAAAAAGGTATAGAGTGCAAGACTATTTGTTGCATACCGATTTTTTTCCATGGAATACTCGAGTCTATCCTGCCGTAGTTTAACTTCATTTTGATCCGCCATTTCCTCTGTTACTTGGAAAGGAAATGCTTGAGACGAATAAGATTCTTGTGGCGCAGATGGCAATGTCATATTTGCATCTTCACCCTTGAGCTGAACTTTCTCCATAAATCCTAAGACAGAAAGAAGATCCTCAAGTCTAGAACGAAAGTACTGATACTTCGTGTACGAAGTAGCATTGCCCGCTTGATAGTCTTTCAAATAATAGGTGTACCGTTGTAAACAGTAACAATATTCTCTCTGAGTGGACGCGGCTAACATATAGAAACTGTATTGGCTCCCAAGAATATATCGTCCGTCTTTCTTTGCAGCATCGAGAAGAGCATCAAACTGCGTTTGTGTAATAAGACCCCCTGTGTCTCGTTTGAGAGGCTCAACAAGAATACTTGTCTCGGCAAAGGGAGTGTCTGCATCTTTTTTTGTTTCAATTGTAACTGTATTTTTTGTACATGTCGCGTCCATCACCCCTGTAGTATCGTGGGACATTTAATTTATCTCTTTACTCTTAACCAAGTAACTATACTCAGTGTTACAATCAGAGAGGTTAGTAAGGCAAGCGATAAAGGATTTGCCCACATATAGAAGAGAGATACAATACTGCCAAAGAATCCTCCTCGCAGTTGAGGTGGACCGGGAACCCATGAAAGATTCAATTCAAATCCAAAATAACTCGCGCCAAGGCCGATTACCATCATGGTAAAAAAGATTGATATACCAATCAGTGCAAAGAGGGAGGTTTGCTGAAGGGGGCGGCCAAGTGGAAACCAACTCTCTGTTTGGTTTGCCTTTTGATTCAGGTTTGTTATGCTCTGTGCTCGCTCTTTTGCAGTACGTACATCATCCGTTTTATCATTTAATTCTGTTTGCAGGGACACAACCTGCTCTTGTAAAGTATAATTGCTGTTCGGAAGAGCCCGTTTCTCTTTTATTTTATCTTGCGTGCATGAAATTGTATATATAATCTGATTTTCAAGAGATTTGAGAGTTGTATCGTTGAGGTCAGGAGTATCTAACGAATTTTTAGTTGCATCATACCATAACTGAAATTTAGTTTGATCTGTAACTCTACTTGAAACTGTGGTGTCGTTACAAGCCGATACCATCCCTACTATTTAAGGGACACAAACCCTGTAAATATCGTAAAGACCCGCCGAAGGGCTCGGACGTGTAATCTTTATGATATCTCCAGGAAGAAGCCCAAGTACACGTGCAATAATGTCCTCGTGGAAGCGGATCATTGGAAGGTTGGCTTTTGAGCGAATATAGTTCTGCTTCATGAACTCGGCGTGTTCCTCGGACGGGAGCTTCTCATGAGGAGGAACAAGAGTGTGATCGCGGGGATCATAGACAAGCGTGTGCGCTTTAAAGAAGCGAATACGAAGCTTATTCTTCAGCCACTCGTCGAGGGCAGCTTTATGGAAGACATCCGCTACATCCTCAAGAAGAATCACAATCACCTCCGTCGTAAGAGGATCCACTGAATTAGGATCCTCTGTATTCGTGAGGGCAGAGAGAAAACCATAGATCTTCTGCTTCAGCTTCTGAAGGCTGTAGACAACGCGGCACTTTGTGATAGGGTCGTCGGGATTCGTCTTCGTTACATCAATCTGGAAAGAGGTCTGGCCAATGGCCATCGCCTCGGTCTCCCAGGGGCTGAAACGCTCGTAGTCCTTTGTCTCGTAACCATTTTCCTTCAAGATCTTTATAAGAGTAATTCTGCTTCTATAAAGAACATCAAGATCTTCGTAACTCATTCTATTTACTCGGGGTGTTTGAATAGTATCAATTTTATCACCAGTTGAACTTAGACCCGTTGGTCTAAAAATATGGGATCTCGACGAGATACCATATTTTTAATATTCAACGGTTGAACTGTCGTAAAGAAATCATGGTTCGCGGACAACATTTACGCGAACATTTCCTCCGTAAGGCGATCCGCCTCCTTGTCCTGTAGACTGAGGGCGCGATGTGGCCCGCCGCATTGCACTGCGAATAGGTTGCTGTTGTAAACCTTGGGCCCTCAAAGCAGCATCTGAGGTATCTATGGACAATGTGGGGGGTGCACCGGGAATTCCTGAGGCTAGAATGTTTGCACCAGGTGGCCCTGCAGCAGATGTTTGCATAGGGAATTCATCTTCCCCTTCCTGAAGAGGAGGTGGGGGCGGCGCGGCAGGAAGCATCGCCGCGACCTGTGCATTGTTCATTGGGACAACGAGGTAAGGGCTTGCCACGGGTTGCTGCGCTTGCGCTTGCGCAATAGGTTGCTGTGCTTGCGCTTGCGCAATAGGTTGCTGTGCTTCTGCTTGTACGACGGGTTGCGGTGGAGGCCCAAGTGCCGACAGATCCTCTGGCCTCGCCACATCTTCCTCAATTGGCTGAACGAACTCCGGGACCACTGTATCGATCACGAGTCGCTGGGGCAGGGGTGCCTTCAGTGCCGCCTCCTGTTCCGTACGACTCAGTCGCTGCAGTGCCGGCGGCGAGAGTGTCTGCAGATCCGCCGTCGTAAGGTAGCGCATACCAATGTTCATATAAGTCGAGAGCTCCTGTTCGAGCAATTTGAATGCATACGGGATCTCGATCTTCGAAAAGGTCGCTGTGCTTCTCTTAATCGGGGGTACAAGCTCTAGATTTGTAACGGTTTCTCCAATATAGTGCACGGGGCCGTCGCAGAGAGGACAGATATACTTCTTCTCAGCATTGTTATAAATTGGAATTGTACCGCACCCATTACACACGGTAAACTCTGTACCATCTGCACGCTTCATATAGGATTCGTGGACAAATGAGGTGATACCGTGCCCAATAATCGCATCACGTTCCATCTCTCCAATGCGCAGACCACCCTGATTTCCGCGCCCTCCTGTCGGCTGGCGAGTACGCTGCTCTTTGCGACCCTCGCCACGCGCGTTCCACTTGTCTTCCGTCATGTGCTTCAGACGCATTGTGTAGACATTTCCAACGAAAAAGGTCGACGGTACCATCACACCCGTTGTTCCATCGTACATCATTTCTTCACCCATCGGCTCCATACCGAGTGTATCTCTCAGCACGCGTCCAATGGCTTCCGCAGGGCTACCCGTGTTCATAAAGGTCGTGGCATTTCCAATGGCACCGAGCAAGGCTGCCGACTTTCCAAGAAGAGATTCGAGCAGCTGCGCAATCGTCATACGAGAAGGAATTGCGTGCGTGTTCATGATCATATCGGGTACAATTCCAGACTCAGATCGTGGCATGTCGTGGCCTCGTATGGCCATACCCAGCGTGCCCTTCTGCCCGTGGCGATTGGAGAACTTGTCTCCCAGCTCAGGTGTTCTGTATTGTGATACACGCACCTTCACAAGCGCCCTCTTAGCATTGTTCAGCATAACAGCCACCTTCTCCACACGCCCTGAAGTCCAGACCTGCGCTGTTAAACTCGCATCACGAATCTCTCCAGATTCACTCTGAACATACCTGCCAACAAGAACAGTTGTCTCGTCAACCCATTCTCCCTCACGAATGATACCACGATCATCGAGTTTGCTATAATCAAGACCGGGTTTGAGATTCGTCCACGGGGGATACTTGGCGGGATTGGCAACTCTAGACTGGGTGTGTGCAGCCAAATCATCTTCTTCAAAGATCTCGTAGCTGCGGAACGTCATATTATGGAAAAGACCCCGTTGTAGAGCATCTGCATTCATCACAATACCGTCTTCCTGGTTATAGCCAGAGAAGCAGCCCATCGCCAAGATGATATTATGTCCATACGCCATTTGCCCATTTGCCACATAGTCGTAGTAGAGTGTGCGGACAAGGGGTGCCTCCGAATAGCAGGATACATGGACCTGGTTGTCGAATCGGGAAGGGAAATTTGTGGCATAGACGGACACGCCCTGTTTGCTCTGGGAGCAGCTGAGCTGGTTACGCGGAGACTGGTTGTGATTCGCATACGGGATCATGCTGGTCATTAGACCAAACATGGTGGACGGGTGGATTTCGAGATGGCTCGTATTCGACTGGATCTGCTCAGGAAAACAGGCAATGTACATTTCATTCGCCTCATACGGATCCACGTATTCTATGCAGCCGATGTGAGGAAGAAGAAGTTCCTTGTAGTCCTCAAGAGCCGGCGCTTCTTTCGATGCAAGAGGATCCAGAAACCGATTGCTAGAGAGAGTGAAGTCCTGGGTGGGGCCAAAGGATCCGAGGATTAGATCTCTCCAGCGCTTGGCGGCGCGGAGCTTTTGTGCAGGAACAACGCCCCCCTTCATCAAATGGATAAGAGGGCGGATGGGGCGACCTTCATCGACATAGAGGAAGACTTGGCGATCGCGAATATTAAAGCCAATGCTGGCCGAGGGCGGAAGGCATCCTGTCCACTTCATGCATTTCAGAACCTCCACAAGGAGCACCGGGCGCAAGGTAAACCCCATGATTCCCGAATTGATGAACACAGGCACACCGCGTACAGAAATATCCGGTGTTACATCTTCGCAGGGGATTACCCCTGCTTTTCTGAGAAGCCACTCTGAAATAGGGGTCGGAGAGCAATAGGTACTGATCGCAGCAAGGGTGGTGAGATTCTTTGTGATACCAATGGAGGCGCCGCCAGGAGTTTCATTCGTGCAGAAATAGCCGAACTGGCTCGTGTGGAGACGACGGGGGCCCTGCAGTTTCATGCCTGTGTCGAAGTTCAGAAGAACACGGCGACAGTGGGAGAGGAAATCCATGTAGGAGAGACGAGAGAGAGATTGGATTACACCTTCTGCCCCCTCGCCCCACTTTCCTTTGAAGCCGCGAGTAATTCCCTCCGTGATGTACTTTGTCTGCAGAAGTGTCGACAGTGTTCCAGGAGAGAAGAGATTCTTGAAGTTCTCTCCCGCGTAAATGCTGCTGTTGTATTTGTATTCCTTATCGAGTGTCTGGGTTGCGAGCTTCACCCACTTCGAATAGACATCCTGGAATAACATACGTGTTAAGAACCCGCTCGTAAGGCATCTCTGATTACGCGTGTCGTCCCTATCGGTCTTCTGGTCAATTCCAGAGTGGACGCGGAGGATTTTTCGTACGCACTCGCCCAAGAACATTGCGCGTGCATAGGGGCGATCTTCCACGTGTGCAAATAGATGGTTGTGCAGAACATCAAGAACGTGTTCTACACCGAAGCCCTTTGTGAGCACACGAATATACTGCACTGCGGTGTACGTATCTAAGAAAGGATGGGCGTGCACAATCGACTCCTGCAGAAGCGGCATTAGAAGTTTGGCTTCATCGGATTCGAAGTTGGGGAAGATCATCTGCAGAATGTCCTTGTCGGACTGAATTCCGAGGGCGCGGAATAGTACAAAAATGGGGATAGACTTGCGAACGAACGGGATACTCACTTCCAGTGTATTTGCACGGCGATCCAGGGTGAATCCGATACGGCGGATCTGGCGTGTCTTCGGATTTAGACATGAAATGGAGCCATAGAGAGAAAACTTCGGGTCACGCTCCTGATTCTGTACATAGAGCGTATTGAAGGCCTGTTCCTGGCGAGTTATAAGTATCTTCTCGGACCCGTCAATGATGAAGTAGCCGCCGTAATCATATTCGCACTCGCCCGCTTCCTTTAGAAACATCGGGGGCTTTTGGTGCAGGACACAGAAGCGAGAATGGAGAAGAATGGGGATACGGAAAAGAGGGAAGCGCGAAAGTGAGGGATCCGATTTTGCATCGAGCTCAAGAACTCTCGGCTCACCCGAAGAGTCGGGCTTTGAAAAGGTGATTCGGATTGTGATGTCGGCCTGTACAAGGCTCGAGTACGATAGATTGCGGAGCCTCGCTTCACTGGGAAAGAGTAAGCGAACCTCCTCGCCCCCCTGGAGACGGAGAGTGGGAGATCCAATAAAGAGTTGATCGCCTTTCACACCACCAATGAAGATTTCAGCCTTATATGCATAGACATCCGTTGTCCCGATTCTCTGTTCAAGAAGAATCAGCGGATTGGCTGCTTGAATAATGGCGGGTAAGTCCTGTGATAGGAACTGGTCGTAGCTATCAATATGGTGGCGCGTCCAGGGATAGCTCTGAGTATTGTAGTAAAGAGAAAGTAAGTGTTCGGCTAAATCTCTTGCTTCATCTCCTTTGAAAGATGGTTCCATCACAAGAATCCTAATCGCAGATGAGGTTTCTTGAGATGCTGGATAATCCGCCTTTACTTATAATTCCATGTCCTCGCTTCAGGAGCCGGTGAGGGCGGAAGGCGGCCTCCTTGGTATGCGGTTTGCAGGTCCTGGAACACGCTGCTCGGAATCGTGCCACCGCCTACCTTGTTCGACCCCAGCCCTTCAGGAAGAAGTACTCCCGAATCCTTGATCCCGCAGCCAGGATTATTGATATCCGTAAGCCCGCTTGTTACGTAGGCAGGATAGACACCCCCCGAGTCGCTGCCGGGGCGCGTTTGAAAGTCGAGAGGAGCACCCGCAAGTAGAGCACCGCCTCGCATCTTGCGCGTTCCCTTCTTCTTCACGGCAAGATAGGCCTCGGCGGCAGGCTTACTCACGTCGCGGCCAAAAACGGACTTCCAGTGTTTCTGAAACTCCTTCACTTTCTCCGCCATTGTTCCCTGGGATATGTCCGCCACCTTTTTTTCTATAAGATCAAAGGCTCTCTTCAAGTCTGGAATCGTCATTCCTTTTTGTTTTTTTGTAGACGAGCGACGCCGTGTCTTCATTCTACCATATGAAGTTAAAATTCGTTAACGACGGTAAAAGGCTGTCGTGGAAGGCGCTTGAGGCACCGTAAAAAAGTTATCCTTGTAGCCCGTAAAGAGGTTGAGGAGCCAGCCAATCATGAACAGGATAGTAACTGTCAGCATAAGAGGAGTTGCAGAGGCACTAACGGAATTCCATGTTGAGTGGGTGTACTCATCGGAGAACATTACATCATGTGTATATCCCGTATAGACTAAAAGTATAAGGGCCGCGGTAGCGATGAAAAAAGGAGAAAGCTTGGGCAGGAGACCTGCTATCACAACCAGGGCAGCAAAAAGTATTAATAGGGAGGGTATATATAACTCCATCTAGGTGTTTCTTAGATTTTAGTGAGGAGGTCTACCTGGGTAAGGAAGTGTGTGCGACAGCATGCACGCACGAGGCCGAGTGAATCAAGGATCTTCTTCTCAGGAGTCTCCTTAATCTCCTTGCCATCGAAATAGACCTTCTCCTCCTTTGAATTGGCCTTCATCTCCTTGAGCTTTGCCTGGTAATATACCCACTGATCCCCGATCACCTTTCCACATTCAAAACAGCGAATCGGGATAATCATTGTCTACTTAGAAGACGAGACATTCGTACCTTCAAATTTATCGGTTTAATAAACTAACCGTTGAATCCTAAAATGAATGAACCTCGGTGAGCTTCATTCATTTTACGTTCATCTGGTGGTGCGTACATTCTCTTTCTTTCATTGCCATTGGATTAACAGACATGTCCTCCGTTATGAATCCCGGAACGAACTACTTCGGCAGCAACCCTCTAGGTCAGAAGGTTCGGTCTCTCGAGACCTTAGTGGAGACTCTTAGAAAGAAGGTAGAGAGTCTGGAGAAGAGTGGCGGTGGTGGCGGGGGGGCGGCTGTGTCCGGGCCCCCTGGTCCTCCTGGTCCTCCTGGCCCCGCAGGTCCCGTCGGCCCCGCGGGCCCGATGGCCTACATCGCGATGCCTCCGAACATGATGTCTGCTCAGACACCTGCACCATCAACCTCGTCGTAATTTCCTCACCATTGCATCGGTGATCTGAATCCCAGCCTCCGAGAGGGAATGCCTTATGTATTCCGCGGTCCCGTTTGGCTTTGATCGAAGTGTCTCCATGATCTGTGCCATCTGTTCCTCAGAGAACTTTGCGACCTTTCTCTTGATTCCACCGACGACCTTCACCTCGCGCTCAGGGCCTTCACTGGTATCTTTTACAGACCCAATCTCAATCTCTTCATTATGATGTTTATCGTGGCATACTTGGCATACGACGATAAGATTCCGAAGAGAGTTTTTGTGAGATCCATCGGAGAAATGGCCCGTGGCCGATGCATCCTTCTGGGGACGAATATGGTGCACTTCAAGCCCCGACACAATGGCCGATGCGCAGATCTCGCACGACTTCCGAAGCAAGTTCGGATTGTACTGGCTCGCCTTGGCAGTCTCCTCTGTCGCATCTCCGATGAGCTGGTGCCGAAACTGCTGGGCCTTTTCAAGAAATCCAAAAGGAAGTGAAAGAGCACGGGCGACTTCAAGTCCATAGAGACTGCTTCCGGCACCGCGATGGAGAGTACGATCGTAGATGAGTTTGTCCGTTGCAGGATCATACCGAACACGGAGATGCCAAATCTGGAGTCCCGGCAACTGCTGAATGGAGAGGAGTCCATGGAGGTGGGTGGCAAAGATATAGGAGCTTCCTTTTCCCTCGAGCCAGTCGAGGCCGGCCGCTACGAGACTGGTTGCCGAGACCGACTCCGTTCCACTGCAGAGCTCATCGCCTAGAACAAGGCTCCGGTTGTCTGCGCGACTCAGGATTTCACGCAGCTCTGTCATCTCCACCGTGAAGCTGGAGAGACCCGCCCAGAGATTGTCCTGGTTGAGAATGCGTGTAAAGATGGAGTTGTAGGGGCGGAGACGAAAGGTGGTGGCGGGCACATAGGTCCCACATTGAGCTAAGAGAACAGAGATACCCAGGGCCTTCATGAGAGAAGATTTCCCGCTTGCATTCATTCCATAGACGAGCCAACCAGACTTGCCGGGTAGAAGAGAGACATCATGTTTCACATATTCACTGCGCGTGGACTGCATCTCAATAAGTGGGTGGCGGAGGCCTGTTACTTCAACCGAGGAACCGGCTCCCGCATCTTCATAGACAGGTGCACAGAACCCATGTTTCCGTGAAACCCTTTCAAGTGTAAGAACAACATCAATCCGGGAAATCCATGTCTCTGCGGCGTCCCAGATCTCTCTGGAGTTATCGGAGACGGTCTCACAGAGCGGCGCAAGTTCCTTTTGGAACGTGGCTCGCAACTCATCCCTCTTTCGAAGAATGGCTGTGTACAGTCCATCGAGATGGGGAAACTCCAGTGTAGTCGAACTCTTCTTCTTTGTAAGGCTCATCCCCGGATACGGACCTGGCCCTGCAAGTTTCTTTTCAATTACTTTCATAATTGTCTTCGTCCCTGCGATGGCGTACTGTGTTGGAGTGGACTCAGTCGAGAGAGCATCTGCTGGAAGACCCGCCCATTTGCAAACAGTGTCCAGCACCTTCACGATCTCTCCTTCGAGGGCTGCGAGCTCCTCTTCCTTTTTCGCTGTGAGCGGCGCCTTGTCGGCACGGAGGAAATAGAGATTGTCGTTGGCCTTCTCCGCCTTTTCAATGTCAAAATACGAATGGAATTCGGCGATGTAGGCTGTAAACGTGGTGAGCAGACTAGGGTCCATCTTCAGAGTTCCTTCGTCGGCGAATACGGAGTTACACAGAAGAATCTTCTTGTATGTGATCTCAAGAAGAAGAATGTCGTCGGCGGAGATGGTATAGGTCTGGATCTTGCGGTGAATTCTGGGGAGATCATGGATGTTCTTCATATGCGCATAGAGTTGGGTCGTTTCAAGGGCACCCATTTCCTTGATCTGCTCGAGACGATGCCGCAACTCCGCGACATCCGTGATTGGATAGAGAAGACGCTCACGCATTGCCCGGCGCCCCATGGCCGTCTGGGTTCCGAGAAAGAGACCCAGCACGGACTCCTCCGGCCGGCTCATCAGAAGATTCACCTGGTTCAAGACATTGTTGCCCAGGAAGACAGAGCGATCCGGAACCCAGAGGGTGTGCTGGTTGAGGCGATCCGTCATGGAAGGAAGATGATCCTCAATGAACCGGAGAAGGTAGACAAGGGACATCTCGGTGAGAGGCTTGCCGCGCAGAAAGAGTGAATCGGCAATCGGAAGAAGGGACTTCGGTTTGAACATCCGACGGAGGAGATCTTCACGCACCACCGGGTTTTGGAGTGGAGTGTCGATGGCCTGGCGAACATGAAGAAGGGCTGTGTGAAGCCCCGTACGCTGCCTTAGAACCTGCTCTGAAGGGATGGAGACAGCATCGCCTTTCCAGTAGACGATGCACTCTTTGGGAGGATGGACTTGGCAGAAATGGAGAAGATCATCGGTTGTCCAGGATTCACGTTTTCCTGAGGCCGTATTCTCGTAGGAGAGAGTCTGGCCCGTGGTGAGATCAATGGCAGTGGCCGCGAAGGAGGGAGGAGCGGGGGAGGGCCAGACAGACTCTGTGAAGTAGATGGACATCAGATACAGGCTCTCCGTATCCGCGCCCTCTGTATGCGTGCCGGGTGAAAGGATACGCGTCATATGGCGAGTGATTTTGGACTTTGCATCCTTCTCCTCTTCTACCACGACGCAGGTCCAATTCTCACGGGTGAGTCGGAGAGAGAATGTGTGAAGACTCTGCACGGGGATACCGGACCAGAGGCCATCCCTCGCATGCGGAGGACCATTTGCTTTTTTAAACAGAAGCTTAATGCCTAAAAAATCAATTACTTTGCGTGCGGTTGTCTGGCCTTCGCACGTGATCGGGTCGAGAACATCATAGAACTCGAAGAATTTGCCCACCTGGTAAAAAATGGCCGTCTTTGGGCCGTAGATCGATGAAAAATGTTTATATGTACGAATATATTCATCAAACATCGTTGTCATTCTAATATAAGAATAGTGCTTCATCTTTAGATGTGTAGTAGATGGTGCCGAGCCCATATTCACGTTGGCATTTCGTAAGAAATCGCATACAGCGAGAACAGGGCTTTGAATTCGTAGGCTCCTCTGCCTTCGTGAGTCTCCAGACGTAGAGACTGGCGTGCCTAAGAAGACTAAGATCGCCGAGTTCTCGGATCACGTTCACTTCTGCATGAATGGTATGCCGGGAATGGCCATAACCGAACTGGTTCACTGCAACGCAGAGAATACGATTTCCTTTTGCAATAATCGCTGTATGCGAACTCGTCTTCTCAGTGTTGATTTTGATCGAGGGCCGGATGTTTTTCAGAAGATAATCCTGGAATTGGACACCCATCGTTTACGTAGTTTGCCGGACTATCATGTCAATTTTATTAGGTACAGGGCACAATTTCTCCCTTTCTGGTACTTCCAGATACAGTAGATCCTGTCTCTTTAATACATTTTTGTTTAGCACAGCTGCCTGTATCCGATAGACAACGAGTACTGTCCGCTTCTGTCTTGAGATTGTCCGCAATATTTGCTTTTTCCGCGGCCGCCTTATCTGCCCAGCCCATGGTAAAAAAGTATATAATTGAAGATACTATCAAGATTTCAAGAATACCCGCTATCAAAGGCGATTTTTGCAAGTATGGAATCTTTTTCGCAAAATATAGTAGTCCAGAATAAATAGCTAACCAAACAAAATTATATAGAGAATGCCCAGCTGTTATAGTAGACCCCCTGGCAACACTGTAAGTTGCAACAGAGGCAATTGATAGGGCTACATTTCCCGCAGCAACAAACTCGCTACCTAAAAATGTAACCCACTTGTCGGCCGCTGGGGCGCCATTGCGGCCGTTGTTCCCTGAGGGGCGGGGGCGGCCGGCGCCCGCTGCCCTCGCTCTTGTAGCAGCCCCCCCGAGCATCTTGCGCGCACTGTCTGATATTCCACTGGCACTCATCTTACTCTAGTCTAAGAAATTTACTCGGGGCACGTTCTATCGGGGCAATTTGCGGTGATTGTAGTGACATTGTTGCTGCGATCGCCCGCACACGCCGTATCACATAGCTTTTTTTTCTGCGCAGCCGATGCCGCCGCCGTTGAATCCGCCTCACTATTCGCATCCTTAATATCTTGCTCCTGATCGGCTTTGGCACCAAAGCCCTTTATACCCATGCCGAGAGTATCCGCAAAAAGCCAGCCAATCATTATGAGTAGGCCAACCTCAGTGAGTCCTCCAAAAATCATAGAGGCAATCCTTAGAAGTCCTGTAAGCCCGACCTGCAGCTGGCTACTTGTGTAATAATATAAGGATGTCCACATAAATGCGAGGATTACAAATATAATAACATTCGTGTGGCTGGCCGCAATAAAAGGGAGAGTTGATGTAAATAAAGTTCCCTTATAGTTGTTGTATTGTTTAAAATAAAAATACATTCCTAAAGACACTACACAGGTGTGAACTAAGAGTAGTATAACGGGCCAGCTTGTTAGAAAAGAAGAGGGCGGTGGTAGCTTGGCGTACGCACCCATAGCTCTCTGCTTTACCTTGCCCGCCAGCCCTCTCGCCCCGCTTGATACACTCTGTCCCGTACTCTTTACCGAGGCTCCTAATCTTGCAAGCCTAGATGGCCCACCACTCGTTGTAGCTGGTCTTTGTGCTGCAGCAGGTTTACGAAACATCTCTATCTATTGTTAGTGTTTTTCTTTTATCATTGTCTTAATAAAATAGCTATAGTGTAGGATATAACCAAGACAACAACTGCTGCAAATGAACTCCAGAAGCTATTCGATCGAGTAAATCCACCCTTATAGGTGTTATACGCATTATATGTAGAATAGCCTGCGGTTATAGCCGTAAGTAATGTTAGAAAAACTGCCCCCACCGTATTATTTGATGTGTTTACTTTAATATAGTATACAATAAGTCCAAGAATAGATAGAAAAAGGGGGACAATTGCAAAGAGTATATGGAGAAATCCTCCAGTATTTGGGATAGGGCCGTTTGTTAATGGTGATAAGGGGTTCCTGACTTTCATTTACAATGCCTTTTGTTTTAATTGCTCAAAGTCCGAATACATCTGCCGAAGTATTTTCTCGGGGGCCTTTGATTCCGCCTTGATAAGTCCAGCCTTCACTAGCGCCTTCTTAATCATCTCAATAGAAGTGGATTGGCTTTCCTTCTTAATAGTTTTCGCACGATTCATACGATTAGAGAGAGCGTCGAGGGATACACGAATTCTACGCGGCGCCTTGTGCGTCTTCGCCCGCGGCTTTACCGGGGAGGCCTTCTCCTTTGCGGGGGCAAGGACAACCTTTTCCTTCGGTTTCTCCTTCTTTTCTAGAACGACTTTGATCATCTTTTTCAGTTTACCGCCTTCCTGTTCTGCTAGAGGTGCAGCGGCAACAGGTGCAACAGGTGCAACAGGTGCAACAGGTGCAACCGGTGCAACCGCAACCTCGACCTTGTTCACCTTCACCATACCAGACATATCCTCCTCACCCCCCCTTTGGTTTCCTCTTCTCGCACGACGTGTTTTCCGTCCAGACATAAAACTCTCTGCAGCATCTCCAGTAAGTTTTATTTCTTTTGTTTCCTCCATACTGATGTCATTGTAGATAATAATCAAACTGAGCCCTTGATCCTCGGCTTGAATTTCTTCTTTTGTTCAAAGGCTTGTTGAAGTGGCCCTTGCCCTGGCGCTTGTTCCACCTCGGCCCCCGCCAATTTCTCTGCAAACACGCTCGAAAGATCGGCCACGTCTGGAAGCGTTACAGAGTCTGGATCCACCGTAAGAACAGCCGGGCCCTCCGCTCCTATGATCAAAAAGAACACGCTCGTCCCGCGATCCATGGTCCTCGGCTTCTTCAGAATCAGATCCGGTTCCTGCGAACGGAGATCCACCTGCCCAACCGTAAGATGGGATTGCTGTACTAAGAAACCAATCTGCTCTGCGCTTAACTTTCTCGCATCCGCTGCAAGAGGAGGCTGGATTTCCACGCGCCCAAGAGAAAGAAGACCAATCAAGCTTAGTAAACTGCTCCGTTTTATGCGTAATTTGCCCGATTCCGCCTTCGGGAACAGGAACTCAATTCCATCGGGGAGTGCACTTTCCTCCACAATCGGCACAGCCCTCGTAGACAATGGAGACGATTTCTCTTCTAAAAACATCGGCTCTTCATCCTTCTTCGCAGTCCAGTCCATGCGCATGAGTTCATACCACGCCGCCGACTTCTCGGGAAGAATGTACTCATTGCCATCACGAATAGGACGATCCAGATCAATCATATAGGAGAGATCATTCTCAAAGAGCTGTCGCCTCTTCTCGCCAAATCGCAACAGCTCCTCGATGAGTCGGTGGTACAGAAGTTCGCGCACATCCACTTGTATATCCTTGAACTCGGGCACGTGGAGAAGACACTTCTCGTCCTCCTTCCTCCATGCACATCGCCCAGAACACTTCTCTGCGCCCTGTGCACTGCAATTAACACGACGAAGAAGATGATCCTCGCCCTCCTCTTCTCTCGGTGCGGCCGACATCCAGCTCATGATCTTATTGCCAAAAATAAGCTCGAGGCGTTTCCTCTTTTCATACAGGGGAATCTCATCATCGTCAATCACCGACTCAAGTCTGCGACGAAGATCATCTCCTCTCTGGAGACCCGCCAGCCATTTCGCAAACATGATGCGTAAGTGCTCATAGATCTCGCTCAGCTCTTTCTGTGTCGTGTACAATGTGAGAGGTAGTACCTCTTCTTTTTCCTTCGCAAACACGATCTTCTTGTCGCGTGTCCAGTCAAGAGTGTCCTCCTTTTCCTGGGAGTACTGGATCCGTTTCCCATCCACAATCATCTCAACGGAAGATGCCATCTCATAGAGTTTACGGGCAAAAAAAAGTCCGGCGGCGACTGTTTGTAGGGGTGCGGCTTCACTGCCATCCCCTGTGTCGGCGCCCTCGCGCGTGTTAATATGAATCTTTACATGTCCTTCCTGCGCAGGTGGGTGCAGTGAACCTTTTATCGTCTCCAACCGATCAGGATCACTTGCGGGAAGAATGAGGCCGTTTGCGAGCTGGACTGCACAGACCTGTACGTCGCGTCGCGACCTCAGAGCGTCAATGATACGCCGCGGCGCGAAGGAGCTGCGTACGGAGAGCACAGAAACGACATATTTCATGTAGAAGTCAAGAAGATACTCGACATCGGGAGGCTCAAAACTCGTCCAGTCAAGAAAGACGTGGCGCCAATTCTTATTCATGTATCCATCATCTGCACACGGGATAGGGATGTAGAGTTTGCTATTTTTATAGATGATGATCGGATTATAGATCACGGCCGCGACGTGATTGTAGGAATCACGTACAACACCATACGGACTTCCTGTTCTCATCGACTGCGGAAAAAGTGTCATAATCTGGGAAATTGGAGGAAGCTTCAGCACATCGATTGATTTGCTCGGATAAGAGAGACGACCATCCATTGTCTTGCATTTGCTGAAAAACTCGGCCACACGATCCTTTACAATGGGCGGCCACAGCGCCTCTTTTGCGCGCTGAAACACATCAAAAAAGGGCTCCTTTCCAGGGCGGGCGTCGATATAGAAAATCGGCTCCCAAATTCCAGTGTAATGGTGCATAAGAAACGCGATATCGTTTCCTCCGTGAATGGATTGGTTAAACCCATAGAGAGGACACCGCACATCGATCTTTTCTTCTTTTGTGATCGGATCAAGTAAGATATCTAAGACAATGAAGGTAAGGCCCTGCCGATTTCCGCGGAGAAGATTCGGTTCCGCCATCAAAAGGGCGAATTGTCTGTATTCCTTCACAACCTTTTCGTCCTTCATTTTTGCACGGAAATTGTTATAGCTTATGTATAGTCGGGTAACGGCCTCGGTATTCGTATCATTCACATCGAGGGGCACGGAATTCGTAGAAATCCAGTTCCGCATTTCACTGTCGGCTAGAACAGGATAGGTGGGATCATAGAACTCGTGTACCATGTTTCCGTAGTTCATTTGGAGAAAGATAGAGGGGGTAAGCTTCTCGAGAATGTCGTCGAGCAATACATGGGAAGTATTCTTACCAAAGAAGGGGGCGGCAGCTGCAAGAAAACTGTTCGGTCTGAATCGGACGCGATTTTCCACTCCTATCCGCAGAAATCCGAATCCATCGGGCTTCAGACGCTGCGGTACCTTTGTTTTTACAAATCCCTGTGGATACTGGGAGAAGTATTTGTCAAGGACAATGGGGAGAAGACCAATTTGAGGCTCCTGTGATCTCTTCTTTTTCTGTTGAGTGAGAGTGGCCATGCTCAGTAGAATAGGTGGCTCAAGGGGGAGTTTTTCGTCTCCAACAATATAGGTTCTGCTTGTACCGGCCATCGCAATCATATAGATATCGCCCAACTCTTTGGAGAGAAGATCCTCGGAAAAATCTTCTTCTTCCTCATCGGAATCCTCGTCGTCTTGCTCTTGCTGATGCCCCGAAGGGGTGGGGGCGGCAGGTAGACCAACCGAATACGGTTTCTTGAAATAGTCGTCTGCCCTCGTGATCACGGGATTCGCTGGTTTCAAGAAACAACAGGGGAGATAAAACCCTTCAGGGTGAGGCGTCTTCTTAAGAAATCCAATAAACGAGTGGATTGCATTTTTCGTCTTGGGTGCAACCGTTCTCTCGATCACTGTCTCATTAAGTCCAGGGCTTCTGCGGTTAAGAATGAGCCTCCCATCGCAAAAGGGACATGTCTTTGCAGGCCTTGATCCTTTGGCCCTTCCTTCAATCTCTCGGCGATACTGACCAGGTCTCTCGAACTCATCTGAACGAAGAATGAGATTGTCGCGTGTACAAAAGTATTTACTGCAGACATACCAATGGAAATTCTTTGGATTGGTTCCATACTCGAGGAAATAGAACTTCTCCGAGTTTTTTAGACCCGTCTTCTTTTCTTTCTTCGAGTCCTTTTCTTCCAGAGGATATTCAACAAACTCAATCTCACCCTTATCAATATCCTCCTTGTAAATATTGTCTCTCAGATTTTTGTATTGTTCCTGTGTGAGGACAGCGGGCTGGCGTGTTACGTTGGCCGCACACATACTTACGTATTTTTTCAGGGACGGGTGCGTCTTCGTGTAATCGAAGAGACGCTTGTCGGCCTGCTTGAGGCGCGTGAGGAAGAAATCTGCAATGCCTCCCTCAGTAGTGGAGGGCTCTGCTTGCTCTTCAGGAAGAACTGCATTCTCAAGTTCATCCTTTGGCGCAACTGCATCCTGCTGTATCTCTTGTTTTACAGAGAGAGATGCTGCTTCTTCTTCCTCTCCTAAATCGTCTTGCATAAACATGAGATCTCCTAGATAATCGGGTGCCGCCGCTGCAAGTTCGCCTTCTTCCTCCTCCTCTTCCTCCTTTGCCTCTTCCTCCTTTGATTCCTCCACCTTCGCCCTTTCAAGCTTTTCTTCAACCTTTTGAAAGACCGCCACCGCACGATCACTTACATCGAGTTCTTCCTCCTCCGCCGAAAACATGAGTGAAAGAAGGGTGATGATTCGCCTCAAGGAGATAAGACTTGTAACTCTATAGATATGAAATGTGTAGAAGGGATGCTGTCCGAAAATAGCAATATCGATGCCAGGATTATTGGTGAGAATGAAGTCCTTCGTCTCAGGAACAGCGAGGGCGACTTCATTTCGCGAATACCAGTCTGAGACGCGCTTCGTTGATTCTTCGCGATCAATCTGAAATTCCTCCATCACCCTGTCGACAAGCGTTCTCCTTTCCTGTCCAGGTTCCTTGAGAAGTGAGATACGCGTTACATACTGTGTAAGAAAAGAGAAGACCCTGTCCTCTCTCGTGAAATTACTCACACGCTTGTATCGGAGCATCACGAGGGGCTGCTCCCCAGGAAGAGGCGAGATTTGCTGGAAAAAAGAAGAGAAGACTCTGAGCTTTTTCTCTAGAACGCGCTTTGAAAAAACAGGCGTCTTTACATCGAGGCGAAGACCATAGATAAACGTGCTATTGTAGAGTTTGGCGGAGGTACTCGTATACAGATCCGTTCCCTCAAGTCCCGCCTCTAGATATTTTTCAATATTCTCTAGATCAGATACAGGACTGAGTACACGGACCCCCCTCGGTGGTTGGATAATTGCATCGGCGCTTGAATCATCAAATAGACGCAGCGTCATATAAACTGGAAGGCTCTGTCCAACTTTCTCTTTAATAACCACTTTCATATATCCATAGTCACACTCGGGTGTGGGATTTCGCTCGCGACTCCATTGCATGAGAAGGCGCGGGTCCGGTAAATCAGGAACATTGTCCTCCGTCATGTGGAGTTTTGTAACGGAAGACCCCCTGCTTGGTAAAAGCCTCATGTAAGGGCGCGCGGCCGAGACTTTTGTATCATAGAAAAGTGCCTCAAGTCCTTCCTCTCCTCTTTTCTCAGCGGCCCACCGAAATTGGAGAAATCGCACACCTGAGAGTGTAAGGGGGAGAAGAGGTTTACCTGAGTTGATTAGATAGTCAATGCGGAGCCCAAATTCTTTTTGCCTAGAAAACTGGTTTTCTTGGAGTACTAGGATCTCTTTGTTTGATTCGGTGAGTGCTGTCTGGTTCATGAGGAGAAACGGAAAATAGGGGCGGATGAGTCCATTCCAGTCGCGTTCAGATGCGGGTCGCGCCGCAGCAAAGAGATCTTTAAAAAGAAAGAGGTGAAATGTGGGCGTTCTCTTCTCTTCGAGTAGAGAAAGGATCGCGTCCTCATAGGTGAGGCGGCTTTGCGAGACTCGTTCCAGGTTCACAATTTCTCCCGTCTGATGAACAAATCTGGATTTCTTTTCCTGTGTTACTTTCTCGTCCTGTTTTGCATGGAAGAAAGGATTAAAAAGGTTAATCTTCTTTTCTTCGGTCGTGGTGCATTTAGAAAAAGATCCCTTTGTAAGTGGGTCCGACCAGTAATAGTCGGCGGAATAGAACTGGGATCGGTTGCTACTTGCCTCTCCAGAACCAAGTTCAAGAGGGTTGTACAGAAGGCTCTGAAAGATGGGAGCAGCCTCCTCTCTTTTTTCAAGCGCCACGTAGATTGCTATTTTTATATCAAGCATTGTATAAAAGGGAAAAACGGAGGTGAGTCTAAGAGATACAGGCTCTGCAGTAGCCGAGGGGTGATAGAGCACAGTAATTTTCTTTAGATCATCGGGAAATTCATCCGGTGTACCATACAGAGAACTCATTGTTCGCGATTCCTTGATTTTTTTTATAATATCCGCCACAGTGGTAGCTGCGTGGATTATATTTGTTTTTACCACGTCCATTCCTACCGGTGAGGCTGAAAATTAAGAAGGCTCAAAGAGCTTTCTTAATTTTAATTCCACGACCGTACTTTTTAGTCACGACGGTAAGAAAAGAATCCTAGAGTCACGACGTTACCGGCGATTCATCTTTTGCAACGTCATAGGATGGCTGATCCGTGATCTTCATCCCACAATAGTTTACAGGGTGCGCAGTAAAGTCTCTTTTCTTATAAATCCCTATCTGTTCAGCTTCTTGAAGAAGCCAGCCAAAGTTATTCCAAAAATCGGGGCCATGGCCAACTGTCTTTGTTATCATGTGGGCCATCTCATGTATCGCTACAAATGTCATGATATCTGCATCGACGAGTTTTTCATGATTGTCATCGCGTTGTCTAAGACACAAGTGCACGGCTTCTCCCTTATTCACACTATAACTCGTAAATTCCGCGTCGGGTGTCGACTCGAACATGCGGCCCGCGTCGGCAACAAAGTTATTTTTTAGTTGAATCACCTGAGTCTTATCAGGATAGTTTGATTCCAGGTGAAGTTTAAGTTTATGCATATTAAGACGGACTTGCGCCATAAGATCGGAGGCCTTTTGTTTGTCGGGTAGGTCGCGAACACGATAGGTCTTCCCGTCAATAGTTGATTTTACCTCGACGATAGGATAGTTAGAAGCGCCAAATAACATTTTTACCTTTTCAAACATGTATTGTATTTCTGAACTCATCGTCCCCTACAGAATGGGGCGGAAAGAAGACATATTAATAATACAAATTGAAAATTAGTATTATTATTACTTTTTACTGAGAGTTCTATTTATGAAACCTCAAAGTTGCGGCGATTCACATCAGGCTCGATCGTGGTGTTGTTAAACACGGAGATCGGGACCTGCGGATTCGGGGGCTCAGAGCGGAGCTGGTAGTTCGCATTGCGCATCGACTGGCCAACCGTATTCACGCCGATGAGGGCGCCCGCTGAGAGGAAATTCTTGCCCTTGAGGCTGCCATTGCCCATCGGGTTCTGCTGCGCCCACACGCTGTTGGCGTCCTTCGGGAGGAGCTCGCTCGGCGTGAGCTGGTCGCGCGGGTAGCAGTTGGAAGGCTTCTCCGCATCACCGAACTGCGCGGGGCCAGAGACCTCCGTAGGCATCACATCTCCACCCGCCGAATTCGGATTGCCGCGCGTCTCCTCTCTGCGTCTCTCACCACCCTCGGCATTGCCGCCAGCACCCGACGAGTAGTTCGCCGCCGCAGATAGGGTGGCCTGGAACCCCTCACGTTTGAACATCGTCGGCTGAAGGTAAGCTAACGCAACGACAACAATTGCTAGGACCGCGATTGCACCAACAGACTGAAGAGTGTAGGAGGCTGCCATCTTGCTTCTGTATTAGAACTAGTGTATATTTTTATAACAAACTGCATTTCTTGAAAAGTTAATCCTCTCCAGAAGAATCCGAGTCTAAATCCGGGTCTTCGGGAAGATCCCCGTATTCGTTAAAGTACTTTTCTAAGAGCCGGTCTTTCTTCAGTTTTGCTACGGCGAAGCGCAGCCGGGCCTCGCGGACGGCCTGCCTTAACTTCTTCTGTTCTTCATCCTCCTCCTCTGCCGTAGAGGAATACGGAATATCAAAGACAACCTCTAAATCACTCTTTTCCACAGGGTGAACGGTAATTTGCCGTACAGTTTCCTTCTCCTCCCTGGAAGGAGAGGCAGGAGAGGCAGGGCGAGAGGGAGCAAAGAATCCGGAAGGTATCTTTACACTTGTTTCCTTCAACTCAACAAGTTGCCAAAGAAGATTGATCGTCTCTTTTGTAAGTTCAATGCAGTCGAGCCGCCAATGCGGTATAACCCACTCTACACCGGCTTTGAGGGGACTACTTGAAGATGTGATCCACTTATTTCTTAGGCGCCGTAGAATGGAGGCCTCGCGAGGTCTCGAAGAGAACCATTTTGCAGTGGCCTCTTTCTTGATAAAATCGGAAACAAACATCTTGATGAGTTCTTTATAGTTGTCGCCGTCCTCATTTGGACTATTTATATTGCCAATAACAGATTGCGTATCGGACATAAGGGTCGGGCGGTTGTTTACTAGGCGTATTCTATATAGCTCTCGTGCAGAATCCCACGAAGGGTGTGCAAACTCCATTTTCTGTTGCTGCGTAGAATCTATTATACCACTTTAAACCGCATACAATAGATATGCCCACCGCCGAAAAAAAGGAAGAATCCACTCTCAGTAATAAAATTATGCAAAATATATTCTTATACATTAATCGTGAGGAAACAAGAAAACAACTGCAAATGTTTTTAGTGGACCCGCTGCTGAATCATGTAATGGATCGCATACTTCCTTATATTTTTTTAACTTGTATATTTCTTGTAATTCTTTTAATCCTTGTGGTACTCACCCTTGGAATTGTGCTCTATCAACTCCGGAAGCCTATTGCGGACAGATGAATCCGTGAAAGTAGGGTTCATTGGTAGAGATGCAAAGCAATCAGCTTAATACAAGTACGCTCGCCGACACAGTGAGAAGCTGGGTACATTTTGATAATCTCGCATCAAGTCTACAGAAACAGGCCACAAATGCGCGAAATGTTAGGGATGGATTTGAAGATAAGATTCTACAGACCCTTGTCACAAACCGAATGGAAAATGCCGTAATACAGATTCATGGAGGGAAACTCTCGATCCACGAAGAGAAACATAGTCTACCTCTTACTTTTGGTCGCCTCGAAGATATGTTGCACTCGTACTATAACGAACGTCGCCTAAAAGATCTAAACGTCCCGGATGATACTCCTGATATTATCAAATTCATACGAAAGCACAGAGATGTGGAAGTGAAGAAGAAGCTGAAGAAGACGGCGGCTTTACCTCCGTTGCCTCCTTTGCCTCCTTTGCCTCCTTTGCCTCCTGCGCACACGGTGTAAAGAACTCGCGCGCTATTATATAGAAATATACTCCCACCGTAAAGATAATGTCGGTATATTCGTTATCAAGATCGTTTCAGCTTCAGTCATGGATTAAATGGTTAGAAGAAGAGTGGGTCTGTGGTGAAGAAAGACAATGGATTCTTCGATCGTTTGTACATCATGGACTTATCCCTCTTTTAAAAAAGAAGGGCTATATACTTGTATGTTCTACAGATCATCTTGTTGTAACGATTACTAGAGAACTCTTTTATATTCGTGAGAAGAGGAAGCCAAAGGTAAGATGGCACTCTACTATCTTTAATACAGAGTATGCCGAAGAAGAAGAAGATCACTATAACTATATAATGGATGCAGACACGTGGGATAGTTTCTGGGAAGGGTGGGCATACCTCTTTGATGAGGACTGTATTAATGAGCGCTATACGATTCAACATGCAGTGTGGACCTGTCTAGACTTAGAAAGGTCCCCGCAGACTGCAGAGCTATATGAGTTGGGCGAACCCGACGCGGACGAGCCGACAGGGTTCAAGCCACGGGCGTCTGCCAACGATCCATATTTAATGGATATGAGCGAAGGATATCATGATAAGTTTTATTAGCGGCGCAACTTTCGTGTGCCTCCCTTCTTGGCATTGTTGCAATTGTGCTTGAACGGGCACTTGCCTTCCTTGTGAGCCCAGCATCCATTTTTCTCATGTTCCCACTTACACTTCTTTGTCTGAAAGCCTTTTGCTTTGAGAAATGCGGTCTTTTTCTTAAGATTCAGCTCTTTCAGCTTTGCAATATTACCCGTCGCAATCGCAACCTTCTTTTCATGCTCTTCGGCTGCCTTTTTCTCCTTCCGTCCCGCTTTCTCTGCATTCTTTACTTTTCTCTTTTCTTCGTGTTCCTTGCGCTGCTTCTCCTCGCGTGCAATCCGTTCCGCTTCCTTCTTACTGGGTTTCTCCTCAACCTCCCACTTTCTTACCTCGGGCTCAGCCGCTTTCTTCTTATCATTTTCCTCCTTTTGCCTCATCCCATCGGCTATGATGGCATCATACTCTTTTCTTGCGGCTTTCTTCTCCGCGGGAGATCTGGCTTCATCGAGCTCATACTGATAATTCGACCAAGCCTTATTCTTTAATTCATTGTTGAAGAGAGTAGGCGGCATTTCTATATAGTACTATGATAATCTATTGTCTTTGATTATCATAGTATTTTAATATTTAACGGTCTCTATGACGTCGACCACTTTCCTTCGTTAAACGGAAGGATATCCATTTCATTCGTGTGTTTTTTGAACTCATTCACCTTCTCATAGATCTGGAGTCCAGCAACTGTCTTCGGGATGCTTCCATTCTTCATGAGCTCAGATTCATCGTGCCCAGACTGCGAAGGTTTCGGGCCATAGCAATTGACTCCAAACTTCATCTCGGGGTTGTCGAAATGGCCACCATTCACACCGGGGTTTCCACACGCGCTACGTTCCTCTTCGGGGCCTAGCTGAAGAAGATCCCATGTCTTCTTCTGTGTAGGATAGACCGCACCCTGTCCCTTCACCCAGCCATAGTTGCACCAGTCAGCGCCCTTCTCATACGCATCCTTCACCTGATCAATCGTGGCAAGCTCGGCACCGAGTGCACTACAGAGAGCTTCCGCATCATAATAGCTGTACTCATTCTTGCTCACATTGAACACCTCGGAGGGTAGCATCTTTTGAACTAAGGAGGCAACGATACCCTGCGAGGGAGGCTCGGGCTCTACAGAAGGAGGAGGGGGTGGGGGCTTATTCAAGCCCAGTGCAGACCGTGTTCTTTCTACAAGATTATTAATGCCTGTCTGCAACTCCTTGTTGAAAAAGAGGAAGATGCTGAGAAAAATGAGAAAGCATAGAGAGAAGATGCCGCCGATAAGGCCCCATGATGTGGTGGAGCTATTCGCCACATTGGTATTTACATAGTTATTCATAAAGGGTGAATTTTTAGAAAGATTATTTAGATTGCTTGGGAGAGACATATTCTTCGCGACGTTTGATACACCTGCGTTTGCGGCACTCACAACAGCCGTTGCAGCTCCTGCGGCAGCATTCGCAACCCCTGCGGCAGCATTCGCAACCCCTGCGGCAGCATTTTTAATACCCGTGGTGGCAGAGTTCGCCACGTGAGCAGCATTCGCAGCAGCATTTTTAATACCCGTGGTCGCAGCATTCGTAATACTTGCCGTAGTTGCGCCAAGGATACTGTTCTTTGGTGCAGTGCTAAATAAGTTCTTCGGGGTACTGCTCGATAAGTTCTTTGAAAGTGAATTTAGAGTACTTGTCGGGCCCTTGTTAAAAAGAGAAATCAGACTACTGTTTTGCGGAGACACATTCTTTGAAGTAGTGGGAGGCAAAATCGATAAATTATTTTTCTTATTAATTGCCTTTGATATGCTAGAGGCCAAATTGCTCATATCTATAGTTAGAGGGTGAATTTAACGGCGAGGCCGGGTGACAAAATTAAATTATAGGCACGCCATGAAATTCATCATGGAAAGTCTAAAGTTATCAGAATTAAATGGAAAGAAGAAAATGCTGCAAGATATCTACACGAATTCCATGCAGAGTTCCACTACAGCAAAAGAGCGACTTGACCAGTGTGCGGCAGAGATTGATAAACTTGAGAAGAAGATGCGGCAGCCATCAGAGAACGAAAAAGCGGTTCTGTTACCGCGCCTTGAATGTATAAAGGAGTATATTCTTTTACGGAAACAACTTGGGAAGGTTGAGCTTGAATGGCTATCTTCCTATACGGATCACAGCGACACATATGATGGGTATTATCCTAGAAAAGAGGTACGAGAGGAACCAATCTCAATTGAAGTGATAGAATCCTCTGAGAGCTGTTCTATTGTATTGAGGTGTTCATGGAATAAGAGACATGAATACTTCAATTTCTTGAGCGACTATTTCGTTGCCCTCGTGGACACTTAGACACCGTGGTCGGGAGACGTTCTCCGTCGATGTCTTTAGACACCGTCGTCGGGAGACGTACGGTTTCCGCCCCGCTCATTGAGGAAGTCGCGCTGCTTCGGCGTCGTGCATACGCAGCCGCCGTCGCAACTGAACGAGGCCCCGCAGCACTCGGGCTTGCACTGGTTATTTTTGAACATGAAGAGGTTATCGGGGCCGGGCTCAACCTCGGGCCCCGTTAACGGCTCATTCGGGGCGGTGTAACGCCAGCCAGAGCTATTGCCAGTCGGGAGACGCACGCCATCATACGGGCCAATCGATTCATAAGAGTCCTTCGCGCCACCGCCATTCGCCAGACTGTAGCTCGCAAATCCCTCGCTCTTATTTCTGAAACCCATGGGCTTCTTCATCTCAGCAGGGCCTGAGGCAGGCATAGCAGGCATAGGAGGGGCGGCAGGCATAGGAGGGGCTGTAGAAGGCATAGGAGGGGCTGTAGAAGGCATAGGAGGCATAGGCGTAGGGGGCGCGCCAGTCCCCATATTCACCGTAGGCATCTGTGTAGCCTGGAACCCCTCACTCGATAAACGTAATCCAAACGGCATGTAATACATCATAACAATGTTCGCGAGTAACAAAAGCATTAATGCTGTAACTAGTACAGGAACACGCATATTGAATTCTATAAAGAGGTGTTCTTTTTTCTAGAAGTTGAACTTAGGTTTTTATCGCAACGCTACCGGTGATACTCAGAAATAAAGAAGCTCAGAGAGCTTCTTTATTGTAGAGTTTATCACCAGTTAGGTCCCGGGACTTATATTCTACCGAAGCTTAGCTTCGGTAGAATAGAGTCAGGACGTTAGAAAGCCCTGAGAGGTCCAAACGTCTTTTTTACCCAATCCCTGTCTTTTGCAAAAATATACGAATTCTCTGGCGAAATTCGCAGACTCAGTTTTGCAACTGCATCTAACTTTCTATAGATCGCGAGGCCGCCACTATCCCTCACCGCTTGGAAAAGAATCTTTCTTCTTTCGTCCTCGGGAAGCTGCGTGGAATATCCATACTTCGTAAGTTCACCTTTCCGTAAAGGACCAATACTCTTTCCTTTGGGTACAGCCTTCGCAGAATCCTTAATGCAGGAAGCAGGAACATATAAACTCTTGTCCCGCGGGTGAACTTTGTAGGTTGTGCCGGAAGCTTTTCTTACTGTATACCCCTTCGATCTCACCGATGTTGAATATCGCCTCATATACGCAGCGCGGCCAATATATCCACGAGGGCATTTGATGCTTTTATTCATAACACGAGAAGAGGTACGAGAAGAGGTACGAGAAGAGGTACGAGGATGTTTACGCGATACTGTATAGGATGATACAGACCGTATACAACGTGTAGGAACATATGTACCCGCTCCAGTTGTATACTCTGAACGCTTACGATATCCTTTAGGACAACCACTTAAATAGTGGTATGGCATAGATTTTTCGAATTTATGCTCCATTCTTTCTCTATTATACCGTGTAGATTCTTTTCTAGTAATCACCGATACTGTATGTTAATATGGCCTATTTCAAGTGCCATTGGATTCTCATAGAGATCACGAGTACAATAATGCAGAAGATTATCAGATAAATATGGTGTCATATTCTTATCAATAATGTCATCAAATACTCCCTCTAAATTATTATGTTTAAGAAGAGATAAATCCTTATTTTTCTTAAGTACCCCTGTAAGGGTTGTGTGAATATTCAATAGGACCCGTGCAGCTTCCTCAGGGGATTTCTTTGGCTTATTCAAAATAATCTCCTTTTTAATATGGTTGATAATATTACGAAAAAGAGAAATCTTTTCATCATCCGTATAGGTCATCCTCTACTGATCCACTTCTTTAATTTTCCGCCCATTGGCCGCTTCAATTGGAGATGCTGAATCACTTGCGCTGGCAATAGAAATCCAAAAGAAAGAGAGAAACGACCCTTTTCACTTTCTACAATAGTAGACCAATGATATTCTAACCCAGAAAAACAGAGTACATAACAACCTTCTACACTTTGAATTGGAACATCATTGTAATAGGTTTGTCCTCCTTTTTCTGGAAGTTGGACAAACACATTAAATCTGCAATGATATAATTCACCCTTATTTGGATCACGATGACGATGGATATGTCCACCTTTATGTATAATTGCAAGGAAATCTTTAAAAATAGGCTCTTCATGTTTTTCAAGCGTTTCAATCTTTTCCTTTTCAATAATTCTCTTCTTTATTTCCCATACAAGAGGATGGATATCTTTATTATCAGGTTCCATACTAAAGTCTGTACGGTTATTATCAAGAATTCTCATTTTAGGTATCATTGTTTTTGTCCATTCAATAAGTTCTGCCCGTTCTTCTTCTGTCATAATATATCCTCTATTCATTCTGCTGAATCATGGAAGAAAAAGTTTAGGCGCCTAAAAAAAAGATTGTTTTCCAAAGTAGATGTCGAATCTAGATCCGAATGAGATTCAACGCGCTGCTGCGGAGGCTGCCCAGAAGGAGACTGCCTTCCCCGCCAAGCAGCGTGCCGAGTATGTGCGCGCCATGGTGAACCGCGCGGAGACCTATAAGGCGGACGGGCTAGGAAAGGAGGAGATCACCGAGCGTCTTCCCGAGTTTGCGCGCGACTACCCCCATCTGTTCGAGACCGTGCTCGGCGATGAGCCTTATCACAAGAGCAGTTTAACGACTATGCTGGCAATGCTGGACAAGATGGGGGAGGGGGATCTGTCTCAGCACCAGGCTTCAGTAATTGTAGGACAGCGGCTCGTGCAGACATTTGTGAAACCACAGCTGCAACAGAAGTAAGATTCACTATTTTCTGTAAGGCGGGAACATGGAATTGCTGGCACCACGAGCGACTGAGAGTGAAGTACTGATGGACCGAGTTCTCCCAGAGAGCTGGGCTGTGAATATAGGAGATTGCCTTTTTGAGAGAAGCCTTCTGTATTATTGCAAGTTCATCGATATGTCTGGTTATATAGTTCTTTTCAGAGGGCGTGATAAAGTCCTCTGAAACAGGATAAAACCCTTTGAGGCTCTGCTCCTCCATTTTCAAGAGAAGTTCGAGAATCTCTGGGCGAAGTCCTCTGAACCCTTTGCCGAGAAAATACCTCTCCGAATTGCAAGGCCGGCTCGTGGCAGGCTTGTAGAGATTCCATTCGCGAAAACAGCGTCCCAGAAGGACAATAAGGATCTGTGTATGGTCCGAGAGAATATCGAAGAACTTGAGAACAAAACAGCCATTGGTCGACAGGCACTGGAGGCCGATAAGTGAAGAACAGAGTAGAAGTTGAAAGACTCGCTTCTCCTGTACAGAGTAGTCGATTGAGAAATCAAATCCTCCGTCTGCAGTGAAGAGTTGAACCCCGGGTTTTGCCCTTTCAATAAAAGAGACCTGATTCTCTTTAACATAGATATCCCCTGTGTTATCCGCACCATAATGGAGTTTGATCTCCTGGTGGCGCTGAAGAAAGATGGAGGCGCGGCGCCATCCTGGCACACTGTTGTTAGTCGGTTTCAGCGTCATCGCAAGAGCAGACTGCACCTGCTTCTTTTCACGCTCCGCCGTTTCAAGAAGTGCCTCAATGAAGCCACCGGGTCCCTCGGCAACGTGGGCGGACCGGACCTTGTGCTGGGTTTTTGGAATGGCCTCGTAGAACTTCAGAACACCCAGCATCTCGATCATCTTGAAATAGCTGCGGCTGAGGGGGCGATAGATGCAGAGTGAGGGGTGAAAATGGGAGTCGTCCTGGGTATGGATGAGCTCATAGGGATTTGCCATCTTCTTGGCAAGTTCCCAGATGTGGGCGGCCTCGTACTCTGCAATTGTCTTCTTGTAGGCGTAGAGGTCCTCGTTCGTGGGTGGGTCTCTCCAGGGGACAAAGGTGAACAGGTGCGCTGGGTTTGTGGGTGTTGTCTGAAAAAAACGTGTTCGTTGCCATGGCGGGCCTTCTTCTTTCCAGGTTTCCATACCTATTTATGGGGCTGGCTGTTTAGCCTCTTATTGTTTAATTATCTTCACTTAGTTAAAAGATGAAGGGAGTCGCTGTATTTGTAGATGGCGGTGTAGAAGGATATACCACATTTGAAGATATATCAACAGGTCTTAAAATAAAAGCAGTCTTTACAAAGTTGCCACCGGGTGAGCACGGGTTTCATATCCACGCAAACGGTGATATGAGAGATGAAGGATGTATGGGTGCTTGCTCACATTATAATAAAGGAGCAAAAAGGGTACATGGCGGACCACCTTCTACGGGAGGTGAACGTCATACAGGGGATCTGGGAAATATCGATCAAACTGGGCACACTTATTCTTATAAATTGTCCAATGTGAATGTGGGAGATCTTCTAGGCAGAACACTCATTGTTCACGCAGATCCTGACGATCTTGGAAAGGGGGGTGAAGCAGATTCTCTTACAACAGGTCATTCTGGTAAAAGAATTTCGTGTGCTCTTATTGGTCGTGCAAAAGATTGTGAATCTGCTGATAAAAAAACACGAAAGATACGGCATCGTTAGTTTATATTTCAAATATACTGTGATAACGATCTTCTTTATTCATTTTTGTTCTCTCACCAAGAAATTCAAAATATCTTTTTGCTAGTTCATACTCTTCTAGTTTTTTCTGCTTTATCACTTCTAAACGAACTTTAAGAATCATTGCAACAGCCCATATACGTTTATGGCTATATTTATGCGCCTTGTAAAGCTTCTCTAATTTTCTAATCGTATTTTTAACGTCCTCTAGTGTTTTGTAATGAATTGGTATTGTGTTATGAGGATTTTTATCTACATACACATTGAACGATAATTTAGGATTAAAGAGGAACTGCTTTCTTGTCTTGGATCTCTTTCCATTCTTTTTTCGTGTGTGGCTGTGGCCAGCCCCCTGCAGTCAGGATGAATTGGCTTGTCTTTGTGCCCGGAGATCGCTGAGGCGGTTCACAAGACCCTCGACTTGCGGAGTTAATTTATTCTGTAAATATGTATCAAGATTATTAAATTTTAATGCCGATTTATCAGTTGAATATAGATCGACGGGAGGTGCTGCACCCGCTTTGCGCGCCTCTTCCCATCTTAGTGCACAAAGGCACCACTTATCACCTGATTTTAATCCAGGAAACCCGTTACGCGGAGTGATCAAATCATTTCCTTTTCCTTTGGTAAATTGTAAAAAATTGTCGGTTACTTTAGCACAAACAACATGTGTCCCAGAATCTCCTTCAATATTTGTACAGTAACCATCACGTTTATATCCGGTTAAAGGATTCAATGAACAGAGTTTGATCGGTTCATTTAATATACTTGTCATCTAATTATTATTTTTATTATTAATTCCCCTTCCTCTCAGTCGTCGCTCTTCATCACCGTGAAGTCCACATCGGGCTCCTCCACAAGGACAGCCGAGTTCGGCATCACGATATTCATGCGCAGACGCGCCGATGAACACATGTCATTCGCATCCTCGTGCAGCTCATCAGCAATCTCCTCCTCGGTCGGCTCCTCCACATCTTCCTCCTCATCAACCGGCACAGGAGGCAGTCCCTCCTGGAGTCGTAGCAGCGCCGCCTCATCCAGCAAGATCTGGCTAAACGCCGTGCCGCCACGGATCACCTGGCCCGTCATGATATTCGCACTCACTCCCGTAACCGGATCTGTCTCACCGAAGATGGCCGCGCGCAGCAGAATCTTCTCCGTCTCCTCGAAGCTCGCCTTGGCCAGCGGGCCAATATCCTTCTTGTTAATACCATATCTGTCCACCGACATGAGACGACCCGCGTTCGTCATCACGTCGCACAAGAGACCAAGGTGGCGGTAATTCACGCCCGCCTCTTCGAACAGCGTTGAGATCTCATTCAGCAGCACCGTGCGAGTGGCCTCAATGCCGAGATTCTCATAGATATCGTGCACGTGGCTGCTCACGAGGCGGCTGCCATCGACCATCGGGTGGATCATCACCGACTGGAAGTTGCTGCCATCCGTGTCGAGCACATACTGCTTCACCGGCTTGTAGGCACCGCCCTCAAGCTCGAGGGCATCCTTGTCCTGGCGGAAGGAAACTCCCTTGATCCCCGCAGTGCCGCGGATCACAATGCCATTCAGTAGGCGCACAATGAACTTCTTCAGATTTGCCAGATCGTCTAGCTCATAGGTGGATGTCCTCGGGAGGCGCATCCGCATGATGAGGCGAGGGCTGTTGAAGTCGCTGTAGATGAGCGTAACCTCATCGGAGAAGCGCTGCTTGAGGATGAACGAGATGTCGTCCATGCTGATGTTCTTGTTAAACAGCTTCTCACGGTCCAGCTCCATGCGGAGCAGCCAGTTGCTGAGAGGTGCCTCCTCCTCACCCTGGGCTTGGCTCACCTCGAACTGCTTGTGGAAGGCGATGATATCCTTGTCCTCAGGAAGGATCGTGTCCTCATCCTTCGGATCATAATAGATCGCCACACGCTTCGCCACGTCCTTCAGCATCGTGAGCTCAAGATCCTGGGCAACCTCGCGCGCCTTCTCCTTGCTCTCGCGGAACTCGGGCTTCAGGTAGACCGTGAGAGAGATTGCCTTGGGCGACTTTGTTACCTTCAGCAGCTCCTTCAGTCGGGGTACACCTCGCGTTACATTCGACTTCGCCGCCACACCTGCCAAGTGGAAAGTGTTCAACGTATTGTGCACCATAATACAGTCATCGACCATGAAAGACTCGTTCCCAGGGACCGTGAAATCATAGACGAATGTCTTCGGGTCGTCCAGGTAAATTAGATCGACAATCTCATCCCAGACAACATCAGAATTTGCAGCCGAGCACAGGGAATCCAGGTTAGCCTTTACTGTGGTATATACATCTGAAGTGAGAGTATTCTTGATGAGTGCAAACATCTCGTTGAAGTCGCTCAGATAATTCTGGAGAGTTTGGCGACCCACAGAGTCCTTTTTGAGCCAGCGGCCATAGCTACGCGACTGGCCAGGCATCTTAAGAAGGCGGCCCGTCTCAGCAATAAGTTCACCGAGCTCAGGAATCTTATCATAGAGTTCCTTCGTATCGTGCTTCTCATCACGTTCCATATACTCAATGATCTGCTCGAGGGCCGCCGCCTTCTCAGGAAGAGAAAGACCGATCTGTTCCTTGAATGCCCGCGCATTGTTCTTGAGAACATTCAGAGTCCACATCGTCTTGCCAGGAATACGAACTGAAGCCTCGCTGCCCAGCACAGTGAAGAATCCTGCGAAACCGAAGAGACGATTGATGTCGCGGATTAGTTTCTCACTACGACTGCCAACACGGATCTGCTGCCTCACAACATTCACGTTACCGTCACCATCGAAATAGCCGCTCAGTAGTCCCTGCTTGAACTCGAGGGGGTATGAGAACACCGCACCAGACAGTTCCTTCACATAGGAACCCGATTTGAAATGGATCTCCAGGAAATCCTTGAGGTCCTTGCTATGAATATTGTTATCCTTACTGGGACCAAATTCGCCCTGGTAGTCCTTTGTTGAGAAGACCCAGCCATAGGCTGCAGAGATCGCCATCAAACGCGTCTCCACAATCGGATGAATCTTGCAAATACGAACTGTATTTCCGTTGAGCGATCCATCCGCAAGATAGATGCCACAGAGCCACCCAAATTCTTTCGTAAGCGTAAACTCTGTCTTACCCTGCGTAACCTTTGTAATCGTATTTGGGACAACAGGGATCGTCTTTGCGATAGGGATTCGCATACCCAGCTTGAGATCACTACCCAGAACGGGCACAATTCCCTTGGCGGAGCGCTTGAGGAAAGAGTGGCTGAGAGTCGCGGTAGTAGTACGACCCGATTTCGTAACGACCTTTACGAGCCCACCATTTGCAGGATGGCGACTTATCTGGCTGATCGGGGCCCACGATACCTTCTCATCTTTGCTCACACTCGCAATCTTATAACCACTCAGATCCAATATAGAAGATTCCTCCGCCACCCTCGTAGGTAAGAGCCCATCAATGAAGGCACCAACCGGTCCAAAGTAATTTTCTCCGTTTGGCCGAGTTACTGCGACAATTGTCTCGTAGACACAGGACATCTGCGTCGACGGCTCACCAATACTCTGGGCCGCAATGATTCCCACATGCTCACCGGGCTGCGCCCACGCCTGCCAGTTCTTCAGAACAACCGACTCAACGAGTGCGTCAAAGGCCAGCTGCGACATCTTCTCCTTCAGGATCAGCTTGTGAGGTGCCAGATAGAAGCGGAGCATCGACCCCCAGAGGATATGGTACGACTGTGTGCGAGAGATGATCTTATTGATTCCCTCGAGGATGTAGGAGGGAGTGAGATCAGATGTCTCCTCCTTTCCGAACTTGCTCTGGATCGTGAGCAGAAGACGCTCGAGATTCACACTCGCGAAGGTGCTTCCATCCGCCTTGTTGCGATACACACCCTCCACAAGGATACCGCGGTCCACGAGAACCGTCTTGGCGAACTCATCAAGGGCCGACTGGTCCTCGGGTGTTACAGCAATGCCCTCCACGCCGCGCATCGCATACTGAGTAAGAATGTCCGTCTCTGTCATCTTCATAAGGCCAAGGCCCTGTGTCTCAATCTTCGTGCTGTTCACGCCGTCCTCACCATAGTGGAACTGCACAATGTTATTGCGCGCATCGCGCACAGTACCGTCGAATTGAATCACGAGGTCCTCCATCGCCTTTACGAGCTGGCGCTGGATATAGCCCGTATCCGCAGTATCGCGGACATGGAGACCATTTGCGAGGCCGAAGTTGAATGTGCTGGGTACCGTAAGGTCGTAGACCTTAGGATGAGAAGATGCATCCAGAACTTCAATCTCCGTAATTTCATCAAGCACTACATCATTTTGGGAAGCGAAGTTGCGATGGGACTGCGAAGCTGAGAGAATACGGAGCTTCTCAGCCTTCGCCTCATCAATCATGTCGACTTTCTCAACAAAGCGAGCAGCCCACTGAGCACGAATCGCGAGCCTGTGGGTGGGCTTGATATCCTCTGTACCCAGGTTATTTGATGCAGACTGGGTGTGAGACACCTTGCCAAAGATGCCGAGGCGACTGCAGAGCATGCTGATTCCATCAATCAGATCTTCGGACGCAGAGCTCGCATCAATGCTTCTATCGCTCACCGTTCCATCACCAGAGAAGTACCCATTGAGAAGGCCGACGATAAACTCCTCGGGTGCCGTGAACGCCTCAGCAGGCACACGCTTATTTGAAGCACCGTGGCCCACAAGGCTCGTGAGGAACTGTGCGAGAACAGTTGAGAATCCACGGACGGATGATGATACGCCACCGATATGGTTGAGCTTCACATCTTCATGAGAGGATATCCCGCGATCGTCAAACCACTCGACTACAAACTCACGAATCTTCTCGTTGTTATTTGTAATCTGCACATATCCGCTCTTGATATCCACATTACCCTCGGCCAAGAAGAGACCTAGGAATATGCCATTGCTCTTGTTCAGTTCGAAGAGCTCAGGAATGTAGGTATGCTCCCGGTTCGTTGTGAATGGATACACATATCCGTGCGTAATGGTATCAACCTTCGAGCGAACTAGGCAGCGCTGGAGACGCGCCTTGCTGTCGTAAGGAAGAGTAAACGTTATTCCGTTATTCTCCTCCCACCATCCTGCGGGGATATGGCTGCGTCCCTCCATTGCCTTGTTCATCAGGGCAGTTGCGCAAATGAAGTCTGTTCCATAGAGATACTCCGTCTTAGGAAGATAGTCGCTCAGGGCGATGGCTCTCGTAAGAGAAGGGGGGGTAGAGAGCTTCGCAGTCACCGGGACGAAGTCTCCCAGCTTCACCTCGGGTAGCGACTTCTTCTCAAACTGCTTCGTGGCTGAATCCCATACAAGAAGCGACTGCGCCTCCGTAACTGTTACATTCTTGCCCGCAAGGGTGGTTACCTTGTAGAGACGATCACCAGGATCGTGGCGGGTAACTGCTACAAGAGGAGACCATGAGACTCGACCATCCGCATCTACCGTCGGAATAGAAGCAGGAGTCTTCAATTGAAGCAGCTCCATGTTTCTCTCAACGAAGTGTTCAATCTCCGTAGGATTGCTTGCGAGGTGAGCATCAATCCACTCGCCAATTGCAAGACACTTCGTCTGCCCGTTCTCTACAATTACAATCTTCGTATCACCTGTTACCGACTTTACAGCCGTATCAATCAGGCCTTCACGGCCGCTCATCGCGTGGAAGAAGAACTCCTGGGGCGTGAGGCCGTGGATGAACGACGACTCCACGAAGCCGCGGGCCTCTGCACCATCGTCGTACTTCTTGTAGTGCGGAAGAGTACGATCCGTGAATCCATAGGGAATACGGCGGCCCTCAGGAGCCTGCTGCCCCACACACGCCATCATCTGCGCAATATTAATCGTGGAGCCCTTGGAGCCCGCACGAACCATGGCAATCAGACGGTTCTCATCGGCCAGTGAGGCCAGGCCGATCTTGCCCGAAAGCTCCGTCGCCTTGTTCAACTCCGTGTACACCTTGTCCTCGAACTCCTGCTGGTTCGTCTTACCCGTCGTGTTGGTGAAAAGGCCGAGGTGCACCTGGAGAAGAATGTTCTCGATCTCGCTCTTCCTCTGCTTGATCACCTTGTCCATCTCCTTGCGCGTCTTCTCATCGGCAATCAAGTCGCTGATACCCACTGAGAAACCATTGTAGACAAGGAACTGCTCGACCGTGTTCTGCATCGAATCAATGAAGCGCACGGTATCCTTCGAGCCATAGTCCTTGAAGGTCGTATGAACAACACCCTTCGACGGCTTGCTGAAGATGTCCTTGTCCAGAATACCCTGAATAATCTCGCCCTCGCGAATGATCACAAAGTTGTCCTTCTTCTCCTCCTCGGTCTTGGCCTCCTTAAAGAAGCCATTTCCCATCTCCATGTTGATCGGCGGAAGAAGCTGAGAGATCACCTGCTGGCCAGACCAATGCGTTCCCTTGGCCGGCTGGGGCATTACTCCCTCGAATCGCGTGTTCCACATCATCATGTTCATGAACTCGCGGCGGTTGAACTGGATCTTGGGCCTCGTCATACGCCACGAGCCCACGAGAGTATCCTGAACAATGCCAATCACCGGCTTGGCGTGGCGAGGCGTTACGATCTGGTGGGGAACCGCCGCAATCTCGGCCAACTCCGTCGACGCCTCCAGGCTCTGAGGAATATGGGCATTCATCTCATCTCCGTCGAAATCTGCATTGTACGGGCTCGTAACCGATACATTCAGACGGAACGTATTGAAGGGAAGAACCTTCACACGGTGGCCCATCATCGACATGCGGTGCAGCGTCGGCTGGCGGTTGAAGAGGATGATGTCGCCGTCCATGAGGTGGCGATTGATCGTGTCGCCGAGGTACAGGACAATGTCCTTTGCAACGACGTGGCGAAGACTGATCATGCGACCGTCCTGGCGAATGAGAGTCTTTGCGCCCGGGAACTTATCAGCACCATTCTGGATGAGCTTGTACATCTGCTCACGATTATACGGGGTCACGCGCTCGGGGACCGTGAGATTCATCGCAATCTTCATCGGCACACCGATCTCCGCCACGGACAGGTTCGGATCAGGAGTGATCACCGAGCGCGCGGAGAACTCCACACGCTTGCCCTGAATATTGTAGCGGATACGGCCCTCCTTCGAGCCGAGGCGCTGCTGGATAGACTTCAGAGGGCGTCCCGAGCGCTGCGCCGAGGGCGCTACACCAGGAATCTGATTATCAACTAGAGTAGCCACATGGTACTGGACTACATTCGTGTACTCATCAATAATGTTCTTGGCGGCATTATTGTTGATTTTCTCCTGGAGCATGTTGTTCATATTGATGATATCAAACAGCTTGTGCGTGAGATCATCTTCTGAGCGCTGGTTGTTGTCCTGAATTACAGACGGGCGGACCTGCGGAGGCGGGACGGCCAACACTGTGCAAATCATCCAATCGGGGCGGCACCAGAAACGGCTGAGGCCCATGAAGTCGACATCCTCGTCAGTAATACGACGGAAGAGGCGGAGAACGTACTCGACCTCCAGCGTCTGGCGCTGCTTCGTCTCACTCGCGGCGGAAGGTCCCTCGATCTTATCCCACTCCGCAATGATACGGGCAATTCCCTCGCGGATATAGCGGTCGGGCTGGCGCGCACCACAGCCATCCTCTGTCTCCTGGCCACAGCGCCCGATTCCACTACAGAGATCAAGCATCTGGCGCCACCGGATCTCTCCACGACGCTTGATAAGATTCTTGTGCAGATCCTTATCAATCAGAAGCTTGCTGCAGCGAACACACACACAGCTGAGTACATTGAGGATATACTGGAAGAACTGGATGTAATAGACAGGACGGGCAAGGCGGAAATGGCCGAAGTGGCCAGGGCAGTTGTGATTGCTTTGGCCGCAGCTGCGGCATGTCTTTCCATTATCGAGAACACCCATACGCGGATCAAACAGACCGTTGATCCGCGGTTCGGCACCATCATAGGTCCCGCTATTTGTAATTTCAACGACAGAACGCTTCTCAATTTCATCAGGACTAAAGATCCCAAACTGAATCCCTACAATGGGCTCAATTTCAGAGCTTGGTCTTACTAAACCAGATGGCATCCTCCTCTTAATTAGTAAGTTCTTTCTAAGTGGTTCTTGGAACCTGTGTTACTCAATTTTTAGGCTTGGGCCAAATCACTATGAATCATTTCCTTTACTAGTCCTGAAAAGGAAGTTGTCGGTTTCCATCCTAGGGTGGCCAGAGCCTTCGACGGGTCGCCGAGCAGGGTTTCCACTTCAGCGGGGCGGAAAAACTCAGGATTTACACGGACCCGTAGATCTCCTGTAAGGGAATCATGTGCCTTTTCATCGATGCCCTTACCAGACCATGTTAGAGTGCGACTTGTCGCAAGCGTATAAGCCACATCAATAAAGTCGCGAACCGTGTGCTGTGTGCCCGTTGCAAGGACAAAATCATCCGGCGTTTCGGCTTGGAGAATACGCCACATTCCCTCGACATAGTCGCGTGCGTGCCCCCAATCGCGTTTTGCATCGAGATTACCAATTTCAATATGGGACTGCTTACCCTTGACTACCGCGGCAAGTCCCTTTGTAATCTTGCGCGTGACGAAGTCCTCACCTCTACGAGGGCTCTCGTGATTGAAAAGAATGCCGTTTGTCGCGAACATACCATAGCTTTCGCGGTAATTTCTCACAATCCAGTACGCATAGAGCTTCGCCACACCATAGGGACTGCGAGGGTGAAAGGGGGTTGTTTCCGTTTGGGGAACCTCCTTTACCTTTCCGAACAGCTCGCTCGTACTCGCCTGGTAAAAGCGGATGCGACTATGGTCTTTCTGTATACGGATCCACTCAAGAATATAGAGAGGCCCGAGGCCATCCGCCTTTGCAGTGTAGTCGGGCATTGAGAAGGAATGGTGCACATGGCTCTGTGCAGCCAGATTGTAGATTTCAAAGATTCCAGAGGCATCGGGGGGGAACGCCGAGGTAAGCGAATTTTGCACAGAGGATGCATCGGTGATATCCCCGATATGGAGCTTGAAGCGAGGATGCTGGAGATACACATTAATGCGCAGAAGATTCTGGTGGTTTGAAGTGCGGCGAGCGAATCCGTGAACTGCGTAGCCCTTCTCCAGAAGAAGCTCAGTGAGATACGATCCGTCTTGACCTGTTACTCCTGTTATAAATACCGTCTTCATTGTTCTAGTAAAAATAAGAAACAAACACTTTAGACCTAGCGAAATCTATACAACACCTGATAATTGTGAAGAAGTAGATCTGCATTCTTCGGTTCTGATAAGACATACATGCCCTTTCCAGGAAGAATCTTATCTTTAAGATAGACCTCTTTCATATCCGAGAATGTCTTTCCACGACCATCTAGCCAGTATGGAGTTGCCGGCGTATCATCGATAAGAAGTAGAGTGCCAGGGCGAACTGTTGGAAGAATCGCCTTATATTCATTTAGTCCGTGAATCGCTGCAGGAACTGGATTATAAAATTCAAGGTCCCAGCTATCCAGATAAATAACATCGGCCGCCTCACCCCGCTTGGCCCATTCGGTGAAAAACTCCACACTATCTTTGCAGATAAGTCGAGTGGCAGGGCACATATTGGCTTGGTGCTCGAGTACAAGTTCATCATTTATATCAACCGACCAGAAACGGCCACCATACTTTCGCACAAACTCATTAAATAAATAGGTGCTTTTCGTACCAGCACTGGCAATTCCAGATTCCAAAATTGTAAGAGGACGTGTGGTACTCATATTCTTGAATAGCTCTCGAAATGTCAGATAATTCAAATGCATAGACTTTCCCTCCCCTCCAAACATTTCATACTCTCCCGTTTTTTCATCATACCAGAGATTTCCGTCTAGATTTGCAAAGTGAGCCTCAACTAACTCCATGGTATAGAGTAAATTCTACTATTTAGATGGCTGGTACCATATGAACTTAAAATTAAGGAAGCTCAAACTTCCTTACTTTTTAGTCACGACGGTAAAACGCCTGTCTCAAACACGCCGATCCGCTCGTTCGAACCGCCATACGCGTCGTAACAGATCTTCTTCGAGACGTGGCTGAGATCTAAGTGTGAGGCCATGCAATAGATGCTGCTTTCGATCATATGAAGTTCGGTCGCGTTTACAAGAAGAAATGTATAGAATAACAGGGGTTGGTTGATAACTGCCTCTGCTACACTATAAAATGGATGATCGGCTGGATAATGATTCTCATTGAGATCCAGTAGTAGCCTGTTTGGGTCCTTTTGGTTAAGCATATCCCAAATGGCTAACTTCTTTTTCTGAGATTGCTGGTGAACGACGATGTAGTTCGGTACAACCGCACGAATCTTTAGGAAAAGATCGGCTGCCTCTTGAAACTTTGGAACGTGAAAATAGGCTTGGCGCACTTCTCGCGGCAGTCCAAAGTCGTCGTAAAATGAAAGAGGAAAATCATATACTTTGTGTCCTTCTGTATGGGCTCCACATGTGAACACAGTGAATCCATCGGCTTCAATGAACCTGCGGTGTTCACTAAACGGATGTAGAACATAATCATCTTTAATTGGAAATACATTAATAGAAGGATCGTCGGCGTACATGAGCCTCACATTTGTCTCATATTTCTCTTTGCAGACAACAACAACTTCGTCGAATGCAGTGGCGAGGCAACGTACCGCCCCGTTCATCCAAAACATATCACCGAGGCCCAGATGGCTATAGACAAAGGCCCTCTTTTTGGCATATCCCTTCTGCTCGCGGAGGGTTGAAGAGGCCGCGTAGTTAAGTTTGGATTTTACGCGGAATCGGCGATCATTTTCATCGAGAATCTTCTTGCAAATGGCCGCACCGGCCTCAGGAGTCGTTTCCTTTCCGTGGAAAAGATCCTGTAGTTCCCAGATTGCAAGATTGATCTCAAGAAGAAGTTTGTAGAAATAGGCATATTGTTCACGATAGGTTGCAAGCGACTTGTCGAGAAGAGCATATTCCTTTTCACAATCAGCCTTTCTCTCGTCGGCAATTTTGCTCTTTTTAATCTCTAGGATCGTGAGTTTATCGAGTGCTTCCCCGAGGGAAACGGGGAGAGTGATCTCTACCATATCTACCGGTGTAAATAGACTCGGTTTTAGCCCCTTGCTAAAATTGACTCCTCAGTTGGCTGCTTTATAGCTAGAGATGTATCGTCTTGAGCTTCTGCCTACCGAGGAGGGTCGCCAGTTCTATTCATCGGTCCTGAATCGGTCGGATGAGAATGCGGGCGTCGATCTCTTCGTAGTGAAGGAGTACATGCTGGAGAATATGAACTTCAATACAAAGGCACAGCTTCTCGATCTCGGTACCTCTGCACGAATGGTGCGCATGAATGCAGATGGTTCAGAGCAGGATGTACATTATTGGCTGTGCCCGCGCTCCTCCATCATTAAGAGCGGGTTTGCCATGGCAAATTCTCAAGGAGTGATCGATAAGTCGTATCGCGGCACTCTGATGGCACCCATTGCTATTTCGAATCAGAGTCTCTTTGCCAAGACGATGCTTGCGGAGAATCATATGAAGGGCGATCGCTACTTTCAGATTGTGGCGCCCGATATGGGGCACATTGCGAGTGTTGTGGTGGTGAACTCTCTTTCCCAGACGGAGCGGGGTGCGGGCGGATTCGGATCCACTGGGCGCTAACGTAACGTCCTGTCTCTATTCTAACGAAGCCTTGGCTTCGTTATTATAGAAGTCCCAGGACCTAACTGGTGATAAACTCTGCAATAAAGAAGCTCTTTGAGCTTCTTTATTTCTGAGTATCACCGGTAGCAGTATAAAAATGAAGGCAGCCTTTTTTTAATCGAGCAGTATGTCCCTCGAACTCATTATTGGCCCCATGTATGCGGGGAAATCCTCCTATTTACTCTCACTGATCAGTAAATACGAAGCCATTGGATGGAAAATTCTAACGCTCACCTCCGCGCTTGATACACGCTATGAGAAGGATGCAGTGCACAGCCATAATCATGCACGCCACGATGCAGTGGCCGTTTCTTACCTAGGAGAGGCCGTTGCAAACGATGCATATGCGGCATCCAAACTTATTCTGATCGAAGAGTCCCAGTTCTTTGAAGACCTGGTACCCTTTGTTATACGTGCAGTGGAGGCCGAGGGAAAGCACGTAGTTGTCGTTGGCCTCAGTGGCGATTTCAATCGTAAGCCGTTTGGCCATACTCTTGAGCTCATTCCCTTCTGCGACCGGATCACAAAACTCACTGCCTTCTGTCGTCTCTGCGGAGATGGAACACCAGCTCTTTTCACGCACAGAACAAGTGCGGAAACCTCTGTTATTGCGGTGGGCGCCGCGGGGTCCTATGATGCTCTTTGCCGAAAGCATTACCTACTAGCGTAAACGTGAGGAGCGGGGCGGCAGCGCCTTCTGATTGTGCCAGTGATACGACTGGTAATGCCAGTCTCCTGTCGGTACAGCCGCTCTCTGGCCATCATTCGTCCACTGGAGAGGGCGAAGGCGAACCTTGTCTGCATGATTGTTCATCAGGTAGTGAAAGTATAGCTCATACTCTGCAGCACCCGACTTCTCCTTTTCTGTTACACAATCGAGATAGGCCTCCCAGAAGTGCTTCTTGTGAAGATCCTCTGCCTTCTTCATCATCTCGAAGAGAATTGTGCGATTGAACACCATCACATTTGTGATTCCAGAGTTCATTCTCTTCCACACAGTGAAGCTCGGGTGGAGCCTCGCCATGTGATCAAAATAGGGCTGGTGCAGCTCTATCATTGTCTTATCCACTAAAGTCTTTCCATTTTCTGTGAATCGTGTTCTCTTCTGGAAGACAGTGTCTGCATCCACAATAAGAACATTCTCCGTGGCGTCGCTGATCAGAAGAGGCGCATAGAACTTGAGGAGCTGCTGGAGATACCAGCCAGCACGGGCCTCAGACGTCCTCTCCGCACAGACTGCGCGGCTAAAAGGAAATAGGGACTCCTCGAGTACAGCGGCACCTGAAATATCCATCTTCTTGTGGGCAATCACGAAGATATAGCGCACGCCAACAACATGCTTACGTACAGAGGTTACGCATCTCTGCACGATGTCCTCATCTTTCGGTCCCAACGGGATGACAACATCATAGAGCGACATTCTTTTTCATCTTCTGCGGGGGCCTTTATACCCATATTCTTTCTATAAAATGAAATTTATTAGAGTGTAGTAGATGTGGGCGTATGTTATGAACCTAGATAGTTCACCCGACCGGTGGAAACAAATACAAAAAGAGTTCAAAGATTCTTCTATGCGTTTGAGACGTTTCTCAGCGGTGAAGTGTAGTTCAGGAGGCATTGGTAATGCTCTAACCTTTTTAAAGATTCTGAAGCTTGCGCGCAAAAATAAGATTCCTAATGTTTTAATTCTAGAAGATGATTGTCTTCCTGCCAAAGGGTGGGAGGAGAATTGGATACAAGTTAAAAAATGGCTTGATACTCATGAAGATCAATGGGATGTATATTCGGGTGGAGCTTATGCATGGAATGATCTTTTTCAAGATATAACTGATTTTATTGGATTAAACCCATCTGAAATTGCGCATGTAGGTGATAATATTATATTCAAATATCCTATTGTATCTCATGGTGGTCATTGGATATATTATAATCATAAATCATATACGAAATTAATTAATTATTTTGAGAATCTTATCCATTTTCGTAAAAGATTCATTGATTATCATTTCATGAATGTTGATGTGAATCATATGTTTTTTAATACAATAAGTTCTTATCCATTTATTGCATACCAACAGACAGGGTATAGCATTGTTGAAAAAAAGAAATTAGATCGTGAAAAGAGAATAAGAAGGTATGAGAAGCATGTGGGCCGATATTTAACTAAGAAGAATCGTGCCCATACAAAGAGGAGCGCGACTCGTCGAAAATGATATTTAGACGAAAAATTTGATTAAGGGGCTCCCAGTAGACAAGTACCCATGCTCCGTACAAAGGACTATATGCGTTTCAGCATTGAAGACGGCGGAGAGTGTCTCCGAGAGTTTTCGGGAGCACAGAATACAGGAAAGGCGCTTCCTGGAGATAGAGTGAAACCGACTGAGGCCGGTTGCGCCCTGGTTGAGAGAGTTGAGCATCCACCTCTTGTTGGAGTCTTAGAACTGAATACGAAAGTGCGCTATGGCTTTACTGGAAGAGGAGTCTCCCTCTACTTATTCAAGCCACTCGACGAATCCTATCCCCCCATGCTCGTTGCATCGAAGGAAACAACACGCACAAACAAGTTGGCTCTTGCCGCCTTTGAAAACTGGCTGTCTGGTGCAACCTTTCCTCGTGCCGGCCTCCAGATGATTCTTGGTGAGTGCGGCGACTTTGCCACAGAGATGGAAGCCATTGCCTATCAGTATTCTCCATGGAGCTGGACGAATAAGAGGATACCTGATAATCTTGCGAATCCATCCAAAGAAGGGCGCATCATACTCTCAGTACCCACGATTAATATTGATCCTCCAGCTTGCAAAGATATTGATGATGTGGTTTCACTCTGGATGGAAGGAGGCCAGTGGCGCCTTGCGATTAGTATTGCAGATGTCGCGGCCTATGTGGCCCTGAATCCCAAACTCACCTTTGCAGAGAAAATTGGACAGACTCTCTACAGTGAGGGGCGCGCCATTCGTCCCCTCTTTCCAGCCGCGCTTTCAGAGGATCTCTTCTCACTTCTCCCTGGAAAGGAGAGATTTACCCTTAGTCTTATTTGCACATGGGATGGAAAAACTCTGAGCAAATTCTTTTGGAAAGAGACAGTCCTCGTGAACACTGCGTCCTATACCTATGAGTCCTGTTATACCGCAAAAGAGATTGATATGGGTGTTCTACGGGCAATCGCAGAGTCATTGGTAGGCCCAACGAGCGATTCACACAAATGGGTGGAGGCCTTCATGATCCTCTACAATACGGAGGCAGCCAATCGGCTCGTGGCCGCTGGGCGTGGCCTTGTGAGAACTCACGATGCACCGAATGCAGAGCGTTTGGCCCTGATGGAGTCGCTTGGTCTTCCTGCAAAGGAACTAGCGTATCCTGCGGCGGTCTATTCTGTTGCAGATACAAATGCAAAGCACTGGGGACTTCAGAAGGGCGCTTACTGCCACGCCTCCTCTCCGATTCGCAGATACGCAGATGTTCTCAATCAGGGAATTCTAAAAGGAGTTCTAGAACATCATCCATGGAGGATGATCGCAGAGGGGTTGAACGTCTTGGATAAAAAAGGAAAGGCGTACGAGCGGGATCGTCTGTTTGCCACCTGTATTCTTCTGGGAGACAAGAAAGGACAGGAGGGTGTTGTTGTCGAGATGAAAGATACACGAGTTTGCGTGTATGTTGCAGCATGGAAAAGGATTATTCGTTGCCCTGTGGATCGCCTATATGAAGCGGGTACACGAGTCCGCGTTGCATTTCATGCATCTCCTCAGCGGGGATCCTATTCATGGAAGAAACGCGTGGTATATCGCGTAGATCCTCTATAACTTCAGATACAAACTCTCAGGAACCGCTGCATCGCGCACCAGCTTCGCTTGCAACCCTTCGAGCTTCGCCAGCTCCTCCACAGATTGTGTGAAAGTGGCCATCGAGATCCACTCCTCCAGAAGGTTCGCCACCTTCAGAACAGTTCTCATGAAATTACCCTCATAGATCTCATACGTCTCGCAAATCGCTGAGATAGTGTCCCCTTGAATCCAGCGCCACACGGGCTCAATCCACATACTGTTAAGGCTCCAGTAGTCGTGTGGAGAGACAACTCCGAACTTTTTTTCGGCGGAGAGAAAGACATCCACCGACGTGTCCAGTTCATAGAGGGCATCCTTTACCGCGGAAGGGATCTGGAGAGAACCCAAAGACGGTGCGCCCTCGGATCTCTCCTGCATGAAAGCGCACAGGAAGCAGAGAATCTCCTCTCCCGTGAGCTTGCGGCAAAGGCCGTTTTGGAATGCATAGCTCATAAGAAGAGGATTGCCCTCATTCAACTCAGTTGCCAGTGTTCCAAGAGGTGTGAGATGAGACGAGGTGGTTTCGCACGGATTCTCAAACGCGCCCAGAAATCCGAGATCCTTCAGAACATAGAACATCGGATACAGTGTCTCCTTGTAGGCTTGCAGGGAATAGAGATTTTCTTGGGCTCTGCGGAGATCGGCCTCGTAGTCCTTGAGCGTCTTGAAGTTGGCCCATGCCTTTACATAGGCGAGGCTGCTGCTGTCGTGTGTAGCCTTCCATTTCTCAAGGGCCTGCTGTGCCTTCTTGCGAGCCGCATTCACCGTCGTCTTGACTGTGGTCTCCAATGTATCTCTCTCGTCCATGGCCGCCATAAGTTCAGGAGTGAAGCCGAGGCTCTTCATCTTCTGCTCAACCTCTGCAAGCCAACGCTCCCCGGCCTCGGTGCGCTTCATGTGCTGCTGAAACCAGTAGCTCTCCGACATAAGACGAATCCAGTCGGTATTTCCCGAGTGAACCGTCTTAAGAATGAAATCATAGTGGAAGTTCATGCGGGAAACGAACGTCGACTTGCTACCTTTCATCATCATATGGAGGGCATCAAGGCTCACAGGCTCCCTCTCAGGCAGGTAAACAATGAGACCTTCGGTATCCTTTCCTCGGCGACCTGCACGACCTGCCATCTGGATGTACTCATCGGTGTAGAGCATCCGCAGACCATTCTTCTCTTCATCATACTTCTCAAAACCAGTGAAGACAACTGTCTTTGTCGGCATGTTAATTCCAACCGCAAAGGTCTCTGTGGCAAAGAGGACCTTCACCAGTCCCTTTGTGAAGAGGATCTCAATGATCTCCTTCAGAAGAGGAAGAAGGCCACTGTGGTGAAAGGCAATGCCTCTTTCAAGAAGGGCGCGAAGTGTGAAGTACTGCTTCGTGGTGTTGTAGACTGCGGGATACCGGTGGAGGTGAAAGTCGATGATGTGCTTCACGGAGGCAGCCTCCGTCGGCGTGAGAAGAGTTCCCTGCACCTTGTTTGCAAAGGTCTCACACGACTTGCGCGAGAACACAAAGAACAGGGCTGGCAGAAGCTCCTTCTCATGAAGATGCTGGATCGTCTCATTCAGCTGGTGCACATAGGATGCAGGGCGCTTACTGCCATGCACAACAGGATCCTCTTTCTGTCGGGAAGCGACCTGCAACTTGTGCTGCTTGTACTGATCTGCAGTGGACGCGCGGCCCTTGAGCCACGACGAATAGACGAGCGGGGAGAAGTTCTCCTTATTGTCCATGAGCTCCATGAAGGTCGTACCAGACAGAACCGTGTGGCGAAGAGGAACAATGCGATACTGCGTGGAAATCAAGTAGATCGGCTTTTTCTTCAGATTGCCGAGCCAGGATGCAAAGAGCTCGGGCCCGTCGATGGTCGCACTGAGAAGAACAAGATTCACCGAAGGTGGAAGAAGAATCAGTGTCTCCTCCCACACACGTCCACGCTCCCTGTTGTTGATGTAGTGCACCTCATCAAAGACAACAGCGTCGAGATCGTCGATGGAGAGGGAAGCCGAGAGGCCAAGATTCTTCGTGGAACTCGTGTACTTGAAGAGAAGATTGCGGAGAATCTCTGTGGTCATCACTACAATGGGTGCATCTGGCTTGTACTTGATATCGCCCGTGAGAATACCAACCTTGTCGCCCCAGACCTGTTTCAGATCATGGAACTTCTGGTTGGAGAGGGATTTGATGGGGGTCGTATAGAAGACGCGGCGGCCCTTGGCCATGGATGCGGTAATCTGGTGCTCGCCGACGAGCGTCTTTCCAGAACCCGTCTTCGCAGTTACAAGCACATTCTCGTGGCGATCAATTGCGGCAACAGCATGTTGCTGGAATGGATCGAGAGGGAAGGGAAATGTGGCTTTTATCTCCGCAATGCAGGGCGCGGAGACATCAACTATATTTAGAAACGACATACAGTTAGTTTAGGGGTAGCGACCGTCATTTTTAGCGTGGAACTACTTTGTTTAGAACTAGCTCTTTAATGAGAGGATCTTCTGTGTAGATTGGCTTTTTATATTCGGCTTTATCTTTTGGTGTAAGAAGACTCTTAATAAAGGATTTAAATCCATATTTCTTCTTTTGTGTTCTACGCGGTTTATTATTTGCAGGAGGGGGCTTTATATTTGCAGGCGGTGTATTCTTTTTGAAATTTTTATTTGCCTTTCGTGTAAGGCGATATATCTTTTTACTAGCAGGTATTGGTATTGTTATACTTTGTTTAGTTCCATTATTACCTGTTTTTTCATTACGCCAACTAACATGCCTCGATCTTTTGGCTGCCTTTGCTTTGGAAGCTGGATACTCTGCACCTTCGCATTTTTTATATAATAAGATATACCCATTTGTGTTTAATTCGTTTTCTGCATTATTTAATGCCAGATTAGAAACATTAGAATCATTGAAAAGAATCCAATTATTTTCCGGCGATTTCCACAAATAACGATAGTGGCCGCTAGTCAGAGTCCCTGTATGAAGTACAGCCCCTTGAACTGCCCATTGTTTATCTGATACAGTAATTGTTGGATTTATAGTAATAGGATTAGTTTTTTTAACAGGTGTTCCACTATCATTCTGAAATCTTACGAGCTGTATAAGTAGATAGTTTCCATTACCTAAAATTAGTTTGGGTTGTTTAAAGGATTTGCCACTGATGCAACCCTCAGTCAGCCTATCCAAAACCTCTCTTTTAAAATATTCATTTATGTTATCCTGTACTGTATTGTGTTTAAGTTGAAGGGGTAACATGCTTAAATACTCTTTCGTCCTGGGTATGCCTACCGGCGTCCGTTCTGCTTGCGGTTTCTTATTACAGTACAGAAGCGATTTCAATTCATATTTAAATGGGTGAGTATCTAATTTATTTAAAATAGAATTGAGTAAAAACTGAGCAGCATCTTCCTGTGCGCGAGGTCTGGTTTTCTTTCTTCTTGCTTCTTCTGTTTGTCTATTTGTAACGTGCTTATTTCTAAGAGGATTATCACCGCTCGTAGATGGAGGTGTTTCAATAGGACATTCTAAGTCAGTAGGATTTGCACCCAGTTCTAAATTCACTGGGGATGCTACTGGCAGTTTTTCAGCGGCATCCATTTTTTCAAAAAATATCTTTACTGGATCTATCGCGATACTCTTGAATTCAGGAATTCTATAAAGCATTTGAATAATTGCATTTATAAAACATGTAACATTTGGATTTACTAAGCCAACATATGGCATCTCCCTACTTATAACCAAGGTTTACTGGATTGGACTTGCGGAACAGGAGGATCCCAGCTATTTCTCTGGCCCTGCTGGGGTGCCTCTTCCTTCTTTTCCTCTTTAACAGGTGCAGCCGTCTTCTTCTCCATCATCTTCGAGTTGAGAACATAGGGAAGCGCATAGACCGCGAGCAGGGACACAAACGCGGCGGCCTCCGTTGAGACGGAGAGAAGGCCGAAGGCGCACATCACGGAGCCGATCATGAGAAGTGCATCACGTGCAAGAGCCGTTGTTCCATTCTCCTGGACATATCTCTTGAAGAGATCGATCATGGCGTTCTGGCCCGTGGGAACGTTGTTAATTACGCCGTAGAAGAGGGCAAGATCGTAGAGAACTTGTAATAGAACGAGAATCACAACAAAATAGACAGGGTTCCAGCCGTAGACAGGAGTGACATACTGAGTGTAGACAGCCTGGCCCGTGATAAAAAGGAGAACAAGGGATACAAGGTCCACAGTGATCGCCTCATATCCGAACGAATCGTACCAATCGTTCAGTGTCTTTCCTCCCACCTGGTATCCGCGGGCCATCGCAATGCTCAGAACATTCACTAGGAGGGCAGCCCCCAGAAAATAAGGTAAATGTTCAACCTCCTTTACAATCGAAATGTTGGGTAAATCTGAAGGTCTTCCAGGAGCAAATGCAGCACCACCTTCCATTTAAATCTAGTTGGAGTGCAGAGATTAATGGAAGAAGATCACAGATGGATGTGTTATCTCTTGCAGACAAAAACACTGCCTATGCAAACCTATGTAGGCGCAACCGTTGATTTAGATCGGCGGCTGAGGCAGCATAACGGAGAGATATCGGGAGGCGCAAAGAGAACCACGGCGATCAAGAGTGGCTGGGAACGAGCATGCCATACCGAGGGATTTCTTACACAAGTCGAGGCTCTGCAATTCGAGTGGGCGTGGAAGTTTCATTCACGCAAGTGCGCAAAGTCGCATCCTATGGAGAGGAGGATCTGGGCGGCAAATCATCTTCTCAGTTTACCGAAGTGGGAACACATTTCGTTGATTTGGGAGAAAGAAGAGACTCCTAATTAGAATGGCAGGGCTCATCCTCGTCTGGGACATGGATAACACCCTATCGGGCGAGTATTCCAATAATATCACATTAAATCCGAATGCTCTGCACATTCTTCAGAAGGCATACAACGCGAAACGATCGGGCACTGTTTCCGCCATTTTTCTTCTTACAAACAATTCCGATCTTCAGTATATCGAAAAAGTAAGGATTGAACTTCTGAAACGTCTGGGTCTACCTGAGGGACCCTCTCCTGCGCCCTTCAATTATATAATGCCTCGGCAGCATACGAATCGTCCCCAGAGTTTTGATCCTCCGAAACGCCTACAAGATGTGGAGTTTATGATGCGGCAGGTAAAGAAAGGTGTCGGTAACCTCGCAGAACGTGTCTTCTTCTTCGATGATATTCCTACACACGTCTTGCGAAAGGAGATTCCTGCCGATAACTATATACAAATCAATCCCCCATTTACTGCAGGTGGACCCGATCATACGGAGTATACTACAATTGAGCGCTATCTTAATGCAACCCACAGTAGAACAAAAAAAAAAGCGACACAAAGAGATGGAAGGCGTTATTTAAAGAGGAAGTTAAGGCGTACACAGAAGAAACGAAGGATTACTTATAGATAAAAGTAAAAAATGCTTGGATGGTGAAATAGAGTAGAATACCAGAGACAAGTACGAAACACATAAGTAGTAAAATCCAGCCACCCGTGATAAAATTCTCCTCGTACTCTCGTCTATGCGATGCGAAATGATCAACAATTGTTGTTTCTAGGCGTTTACAGCAGGGGCATCTCTCTTTTGGTACATCGGTAAGAGATACCTCCTCCTCAGACTCGTGGCGGTTCATTAGATAGAGATCGTGATCTTTTTTTAGATCGGGCCCAGAAAATTTGATACTTTAGTGAACAGCTCAATATGTATGGAGTTGGCGAAGAGGACGTGTTCTACCCTAGGGTGTTATGGCTTTACAGCCGCAGTCGGGATTGGGTTTGTTGCATGGTCGGCAACACACATCTATGTCTGTTTCTGTGCGCCACAGGGTGTCTGGGGATTTATCCAGAGTCTTGTTGTGATGGACAGTACCTTCTGCCAGATTCTGATGAGTCTGATCCAGCACACCCAGAGTCTATATGGTGCGATGATGATAGCGTTTCTCTTCTCTATCGTCGGCGCAATTGGAAAGGGGGTTGCATGGATTACTGGGGATCCTGAGGCGGCGGTTCCTGCTGCTCTCGAAGGGCGCGTGCTGCGGCCTCGAAAGACTGCAGTATCTCATTAAAGGATTTACTTAATTCTGAAGATATAGATTCCTCAAACTGAGGATTTAGATGTGGAAATTGTAAATAGAATTCTTTCAACTTTTCTTTTGCATCTTGAAGTTTTTGAGTTAAGTCTACCTTTTTTGAGCTTGTTGTTTTCCAACAGATTCCTTCTGTTTTAAATTCAATTGCAAAGCGATCTCCATGTAATCCATTTGCACGAACATACCAAATATGCCTTGGAATTTCTTCAGATTTGATTGGGCAGCCCTCTGGAAGAACTACACTTCTAGTCTTTTTTCCTTGATTTATATTTTGCTGTGATTGAGAGAGAATATGAAGATTTTCCTTTCTATTATCCAGGCCATTTCTGTTAATATGATCTACAGATTCTTTGCTACCTTTTCCAGGAAAGAGATCAACACCCATTATTAAATTATGTAAATACAGTTCTCTTCTTTTACCATCTCCACAAGAATAAGCAGAGGAAATATAATTATTAGAAGCAAAATGCCAAGCTCTTTCTGAGATAATAGTGTAATCTTCTTTATCAAATACAAATTCAACATCTGAATCTTTATATTGAATAGTTCCTACTACATATTCTTTATTATTATGCACTATAAATCTATAATCTATATTTCCAGGTTTGCGACCCGAATTACGATAACCAGATCTCTGTTCTAATTCCATATTCAATCAGTTCTACTAATTAAATATAGAATGTATTAATCAAATTTTACGTATTACCTACAAATAGCAAAAATATAACACAAAAAGCCGGAGAACCACTGGGTGGTTTCTAACTTTTTAGTTGCTATAAGCAAGTCCGCCCATGCCAGACATAACGCGGAGAACGTTGTAGTTCGTCGCGTAGATGTAGACCGTCGAGGACAGCGCCGTGCCAACCGAGTTGTTGGAGACCGTGAGGAGCAGCGTGGTGTTATCGATGCGCGATAAGTTGCACGTGCCGCTCGGCTGGTGCTGCTCCGGCTGGAGGGCGAAGGAGTAGACGTTGATGCCAACGGCCGGCACGTTGGTGTGGTGCTGGAACGGCTGGACCTCGTTGAAGTAGCGTCCCTCGCGAACCTGGAATCTGTCGTGGCCGTTGAGCTGGAGGAGCGCCGTCACGACCGGGTTCTTGCCCGCCATGCCCTCGAAGCGCGTCACAGAGTAGCCCGACTCCAGGACAGACCGGTCCCACCAGTCGCTGAAGTTGAACGGCTGCTGGCCCTTCCACGGGTTCACCGTCGCATCATCGCACGCGACATACGAGTCGCGCTGGACAACCCACACAAGCTCCTTGCACGGGTGGTTGAAGTTGAGCTTCAGCTTGTTCGCGCTGGACGTGATGGACTCGCCGCCCGTGAACTGCAGCGTCTCGATCAGGTACTCGTGGCTTACCTGGGCGAACTTGCGGCGCTCGTCCGTGTCGAGGTAGATGTAGTCGACGTAGAGCGACGCGGCCGTCAGGTTGTTGCCATTCACACGGTCGCGGATCGTGTGGAGGTTCGTCGAGTTCTGCGGCGTAACTTCCCAGCAGAGATTGCGGATGTCCTGGAACTCGAGGTTGATGCGGACCTCGTGGTACTGGAGCGCGATGAGCGGCAGCGCCAGACCCGGGTTGCGGCAGAACCAGAACTGCAGAGGGATGTACAGCGTGTACTCCGGGGCGCAGTTGAGGACCTCAGGGGAGGAGTTCGGCTCGCCGCCCGCGCAGTCGTCGTCGCACGGCTCACCGCCCTGGACGAGCAGGTTCGTCAGCTGCGGCACGTTGCCAACCATCTTGGCGTAGCCGGCCTGCTTGCCCGCCTCCTGCGTGAGCTCATTCCAGATGTGGAGCCACTGGCCGTAGTGCTTGTCGATGCGCTGGCCGCCGATCTCGAGCTCGACGCTCTTGACAAGGTTGTGACCAACCCAGTTGAGCCAACGGAACTGCGCACCAGAGCCGTCGCTGGTCTGAAGAGTTACCTTCGGCAGCGTGGCCTGGAGGTAGATGCGGTGGATCAGATCGCCGTTGCGCTGGATCGTGCACGTCACGCGCTTGCCGAAGCCAGGGCTGCCGTTGAACGGGTTCTCGATCGACTCCATCGCGAAGTTGGTGTGGCGACGGTAGACCACCTTGAAGAAGGTGATCTGCGGGTTGCCAGTAAGGTAAACATCCTGCGCGCCATAGGCCACGAGCTGCATAAGACCACCACCTGTCATTTTATAACCCTTGGGGAGAAAAAAAAATGGAAAGTGCCGGAAATGCGAAAAAAGGAAACTTTTTTATGGCCGCCCGTTGTCATCTATAATTTGCTTTGAACGCGCCTTGCCTTACCTTGCTTAAACATACACCCGATAGTTAAGACAGTAAATACCAATGGAAACTGCCTTTTTTAAAATACGTCCAACAAAACGGAGTAATCCAGAATCGAGAACAACTCTGGATGCACTCCATCAAGTGCAAATCAATCAGATTCGTGAGCGTGAAGCAGAAGTCTCCGCCTTAACTGAAAAGAAAGAGAAGCTTCAGTCCGATCTTCCTGCACTGCACGATGATCTTCATCGTGAGATCATTGAACAACAGGTGAAAGACCTCTCGTCCGAGATTCAGAAGAGAGAGGGAAAGAATGAAATGTATGATTATTATTTGAATACAAGCGAGTATCTATACCAGTATTACAATATCCAGGAAAAGATCAACAGTGGTGCCGAGGGATTTCGCAAGGCCCAGCCTACGAAGCAAAAGCAAGGGGATATTATGTTCGCCCTTCAGCAGGCCGCAGAATCGGAGGGGGGTGTGCGTGCCGTAGAGTCTGGTTCGAAAGAGATCCTGCAGCGAGATAAGTTGCTCGAGGCCTACATCCAAAAGATAGATCCCGAGTATTCTCGCCAGGTTACTGATACGATTAATGATCCGTATGGAGAATGCCCTTATTGTGAAGTCGAGATGATTTTCAGTACGAATGAGGCCCTGTTTACGTGCACGAAGTGCGGGTACCAGGATTTTGTTCTAATCGACTCAGATAAGCCGAGTTACAAAGATCCGCCACGTGAAGTTTCTTATTATGCTTATAAGCGGATTAACCACTTTAATGAATGGATTGCGCAGTTTCAAGCGAAAGAGAGCACGGAGATCCCCAATGATGTCTATGAGGCTATTCTTGATGAACTCAAGAAGGAGAGAATCAGTGATACGCGCATGCTGAAGGCGAGCAAGATTCGCGAGATTCTGAAAAAGATGAAGTTCAATAAATATTATGAACACGTTCCGCACATTCTCAATCGTCTGAATGGCCAGAATGCTCCCGTGATGTCGCGCGAGGTGGAAGAGAAGTTGCGCTATATGTTCAAGGAGATCCAGCCGTCATTCCAGAAGCATTGTCCAGAGGGGCGCAGCAATTTCCTTTCGTATTCCTATGTTCTCTACAAATTCTGCGAACTGTTGGAACTCGACGAGTATCTGCCTTCCTTCCCTTTGCTGAAAAACCGCGACAAGCTCTATGTGCAAGATAAGATCTGGCAGAAGATTTGTTCTGATCTGAAATGGGAGTTCATTCGATCTATTTAGAGATGCATTTCGCCCCGTCCCATTTACAACTAGGTTTTGTCGTACATGTAGTCTCATCTAGAACGGAAGCACAGAGCGACTTACGAGTCATTGCCCGGATATCATCCTTGATAAAGGCGGAGGCTGTCACAACAAGATTATCTTCTTGAGTAAATCCTTCTTTGAGCTTAATACCGTTTGCCTTAAGTTCAGCGTCCACTATTCCTTTTATATCGACCGCCTTCTTCACATTTGCAACAATAGTATCCATAGAGCACGAAGTTCCAGTTGCCTGGGTATAGCTGAGTACAGGAAGTTTCGCATTAAAGACTTCTGCTTCCATGTCCGTAGGGGGGCCCGGGGAAAAAGAGGGCTGTTTTGCCTGTGCACTCGGGCACTGTCCAGCGGAACCTACGTAGTTTGCATTGGAGCAGGCCTTTCCAACAGGAAATCCATTTCTGTCTGTCATTACGCACTTGCTTGAATCTTTGCACCAGCCACACTTGTCCGTTGTTAGACACTTATCGCAGGTTGTTAACTCGGAACAGGGGGAACACTTCTTCTCGGGTTCAAGCCAATTGCAGCCTGCCGTATCTACACATGTATTTTTATCAACGTTCTGTGCACAGATCTCCGTATCAAATCCTTCTTGTTGTATCATCATGAAAACAGCAAAAAGAAGTAAACATATGGCAAGTATAAGAACCATCTATAATGGAGTTAGAATTACACTTAATGCATCGGGGCTTTTAGCGCATCGGGAAACCAACCAGATTCGCGCCAATACCGAAGCCGGCACCCTGGCGAGCCGTAACCCCGATGCTGGGGCTCACGACGTCGAGGATGGCGAAGACCGCCGCCGCGACAACGCCGAGCGTCAGGATCTCCATCGGCGGCAGCGAGCGCTGCGGCACAAAGATGGCCGCAACCGCGACAAAGAGACCCTCTACGAGGTACTTGATCAGACGATTCACAATTTCAGTGGTGGCGTCCATTTCTTATATTTCTAACCAAGATTTTTTCTGGAGTTGCCGGACCGGTCTAAACAGGTAAAGATCCTTCTCTAAAGAAATGTCTACCACTGCCCGCGAGGAGTTTCTTGAGGACGACCCGGAGATTACAGGCCAGAAATTTTGTCTCCTAAGCTTCCTGAGCCCCGAGAAGGTTCTTATAAGCAAGGATGCCTTCTTCTTTTCCAGATTCGTTGAGCAGTATGAATTTGCCCTCCGTGTGAAGAGTCTTGAGCAGTATATGGTGAAGACAATCCAGTCGATTAATACAAAGCTCGATGAGCACGCGAGCAAGTTCGACACGATGGATCTGAGCGGTGTGGCAGACACTTGCAGGGGGTCGCGTGTCCGTATTGACAACGTAATGGATAGTCTGCAGACATTCATCAAGGATAACCAGGGGGAGATGAAGGAGACAAAGATGAAGGAGTCGTACGAGGATTGGCTCTTTAATAGTCGGGCGAAGCTTGAGGAGGAGTTCCTTGCTAAGAACAATTTTCAGACGACTGTTCGTGGCCTCAAGGTTCGCGGTATCTTTAGCTCACAGGGTGAGGCGGAGGCGCGGTCCAAGAAGATGCAGCGCATGGATACCCTCCACAATATCTTTCTCGGGGAGGTTGGAAAGTGGCTGCCGTGGGATCCCGCGCCGACGGAGGTTTCCAACCAGGAGTACGCAGAGGACCAGCTCAATACGCTGATGAAGAAGTATAAGGAGAATGAGGATGCTCGCGAAATGTTCATGCGCGAAACTCGTCAAAAGGGAGGGTCTAAGCCCATCTCTGTCTCTCGTCCCTCGGAGAGCGTGAATGAGATGTTTGGTAGCGCCCCTGATCTCGCCTTGCAACGTAAGATGGAGGCGGCCGTAGAGGCAAAGAAGGAATAGTAATAACCGAATAAAATCATAAATATAAAATGATTTATATGTATGATTTATTTATTTAGGCGCAGTATTTACTGTCCCTTTCCACTGAAGTAGTCATTTGTGTAGGGAGGGCTGATGGGAGAGCACTTTCCATCCTGGCAACGTTCACCCTCATTCGCGCAGATAACGCCAAAGCACGGGGAGGCGCCGCGGAATCCCTCGCTGTAGTACATAGGGAACGTCGCCTTGAGAACAGGAAGCCCGATCAGGACAACCAGAAGAACAATAAATAGACCCATAAGGCCATACTGCTTGGATCCGCGGGCCATTTCTATACAGAAGAAGGAAAACAAATACCCTTCTTTCCGCTTTCGTCGGACTGGCAATTCGCTTTTTCTCCGCACTGATTCTCTAGTTGAGGATCACACTCCTCTCCTAGCTTTGATAGATCTGAGTAATAGAAGTATCCGACGACGCCTCCGATGCAGAGAAGGAGCACAACTAGTGCTGCAACTATCAGTTCTATTCCCATCCTAGTGTCTTCGTATAAAAAACAACTCACGGAACAACCGGGAGATCTGTCTTCTTTAGAAAAGGCGGATCCGTGGGCGCGCAAACTCCATTCATGCAGCGCAACGGATATTTACAGGGCTGAAACCCGATACCACATCGTTTATCGAGGAATCCTTTGATCCGTACCATGCGATCGGCTATAAGAAGGGCCACTGCAAGGAGCAGGATAAGACTAATAAAATAAAGTTCTGATCGCCCAGCCATACTTTCTTAGTATATGATATAAAATCTAAACACTCTTCACAGTATGGATGAGAGGTGGATGTCCTTTTTATATTGGTTATTTGCTTCTAGGTCCTCTTTTATTGGCGACTGGTATTAATACTATAATTACAAGCGCTGGACAAAGTGGATTGGGTATTGTTATAGTGTCTGTAAGTGCCCCATGGACCTTGATTGGGGCGCTACACATAATAAAACAAAATTGTATAGTTATTCCTATACCACCTCCTATTTCTACGCCCACCGTGATTATCCATCAACAAGAAGAAATACAGTATATACATGTAGTTCGCCCGCCTGGCACCGAATGTATAATCTGTGAAGAAAATCCCCGAGTAATAGCCTATATTCCTTGTGGCCACACAGTATGTATGAGTTGCAATGAAAAACTCATAGATAAACCGTGCTCCTTTTGCCGTGCACCCATATTCGATAGATTGCGGCTGTATTAGATTTTCCGAACCTGAATAGCGGGTCCCTTTAGCTTTCTTGCTTGGGCCGGATCATATTGATTTACACCCTCCTCATCTTTTTCTTTGAAATGCGCAGCAGAGTGTGCCCAAAACTCGGGGGCACCAATACGGAAATCGCCATGCATATCTGCACGATAATAGAATATACAGTCTTCCAGTTTACTGCTCTGGCTCGTATTATCCAGTACAAGACATTCATAGTTCTGTGTGCACTGGTCCATGATCTGGCAGAAAAACTCGAACGACGGGAAAGCCGATCCATAGTTCTCAAAGATACGCTTGCGATTGCTCAAGTAAGGCTCGCGCAGAATAAAGACGAAGTCGACGTTGGTTCGTAGCGCCGGCTGAATACCGAGAGGATACTGCATAGTAATCAAAAAGAAGACCTTGAGCCAACGACCGTTCATGAAAAGATAACGAATATTCTTGTCGTGTGTCCAGCTGTCGTCATACATACAGTCGTCGAGAATCATAAAAGAACGAGGATCAATTCTCGACTGCATTTGGCCAGCGGCTTGCTCCTTCATGATCTTGCTCATCACGAGCTTCTGTCTCTTCACGAAGTTGGCAAGAATGGCGGCATTATACTCGCCGTGAATAAAAAGCGGGGGAATCATTTTTCCATAGAAGGAGTTTGATTCCTCTGTTCCACTAATCACTGTTCCCAAGGGCATTTCCTGGTGATGAAACAAAAGATCCCTTACCAATGTTGATTTTCCTGTTCGTCTACGTCCGATAAAGACGCATACGGCGTCCTGAGGAATTCTCCTCATATCAAACCGGCGCAGACTTAAATTCATCGACGCAGATACACTCATACTTTATTAACCCGCGCTTTTATACGAAGGATGGAATATACGCAACAACAAGATGAGTGAAAGTGGAGCAGACGTACTCCGGGGGATGAAACTTCCTCCCCCACGGTTTCTAAATGCTCCCATGTCTGCAAAGCTGCAGACAGTTCTTGGCTACAAACACTTACAGACCTTTTTTCCAACACTCACTCGCCTCTTTCGCATTAACAAATTCCAGTCTGAGAATGTGTGGTTTGATACGAAGTGGCGCATCAATGAAATCATATCGACTGGGGCGGTTGGAAACTGCAGGGTGTCTCTTGAGAAGAATATCATCGACTGTTCCTCGCAGGAGTTTTCTGAGGTTCCTGCTTATATGAAGGTGACGCACCTTCTAGACCCGACTCAGTGGATGCGCGGAAAGTATAGTCTTCCAAAGGAATCCGGCCTTCCCTGGCATTCGAGAACATGGGCCCATGCATGGCACAAACTACAGGATCCCTGGAATCAGGCCTATGTAGAAACGATTGCAAGCTATGCACTAGGAAAGCTCCGTGAAGAGGATATTTCCCCCCACTTCAACGAGTTTTATGGGGCATTTTGTGCACGGGCGAACACGTATCGCTATAATCTGAATGATGACTTCTCCAGTTTTCGGAATGAGAGATGGTTCTGGAGTGGAAAAGAGAGAGGGCTGTATTCACTGATCGTAAAGGACAGCGACTCTCCTGGAAGTGCGGTGCCCCCTCATATTCTAGAAGAACTTCTCACTGCACCATCTCTTTCTGATTCGGAGGGCTCGGAGTTGTCGGAAATGGATGGCGATGCCGGAGGCGAACTTGAAAGCCTCGACACTGCCTCGTTTGACACAGAAGAGGGCGAGGAGGAAGAGGAGGAGGAAGAGGAGGATGAGGATGATAAGGATCAGTACACGGTCTATGCAGAGATGAAAGACTTTCCAGTTATGCTGATCCTTACGGAGGAGAACAAGAATACAATGGATTATCTATTTGAAGAGGATGTGCTCGACGCAAAGCCTGGAACGGAGCGTTGGGAATCCTATTGGTCGGCATGGATCTTTCAGATTATCGCGGGATGTTCCGTGATGCAGCATATTTTCGGAATGACTCATAATGATTTACATACCAATAATATTGTTTGGGTAGAGACAGAAAAGGAGTTTCTCTATTACAAGAATGCCGCTGGAACCTTCTGGAAGGTTCCCACCTTTGGAAAGATATTCCGAATCATTGATTTTGGTCGTTCTATCTTCACAATCAATGGAACCATGTTTGTAAGCGACGATTTCCGCCCTGGAAATGATGCAGATGGGCAGTATGAATTCAAGCCGCTCACCGCGAAGCCCAAAGAGGAGGTTCTACCGAATCCCTCCTTTGATCTTGCACGCCTTGCTGTGAGTTTGTTTGAGGGTCTCTTTCCTTGCCGGCCAGATGAGGCGGCATCAAAGAAGATCTTGAGCGAGGAGGAGGGACTTGTGGTACGTGAGACAGTGTCCCCCCTGTATAACTGTCTCTGGATGTGGATGCTTGATGATAATGAGTGTAATATCTTAATGGATCCGGATGGTTCGGAGAAATATCCGGATTTCTATTTGTACAAGCACATTGCCGCGAAGGTCCATGGGGCTGTCCCGTCGAAGCAGTTTCAGAAGGCTCCCTTTTCACAGTTCATTACGAAGGAGGCTGTGGAAGGGAAGGTGTATTCTCTGTTTTGCTAACGGCGCCAAACCTGGTAGAAAAAGTCTCTGCAAGGCCCCCAAGTTCCAGTTTCAGTACCACTGTACTCAACCTGAAAATTATTTGCTTGTAAAACACTATCAACATAGGTTTTATGAGTAATATCATCGTAATCATTCTCCATGATGATTAACTTTATGTTATCAAGCACCTCGGGCATATCCTGCAAGATATAGTAAAAAGCGCCCTCACAATCGAGTACAAGTGTATCAAAGGTGATAGGATATTTTGCCTTCAGTTCATCATATGTAAGTGTGTTTACAGGAAAGTATCCCTCTTGCGGTGTATCACTTGGTATCGTTAGCCACGTCGACTGAATGAGTTTTCGCTTCGACAATGCCGCATTTTCAATATGGAACTGCATAGGATTTAACTCCTTGTTTTCCTTCAGCTTCTCAAAGATTTCTGGATTACTTTCTAAGACTAGTAAATCGCTATTTCCTTTCTGATGCATCATGTATGAGATAACAAGCGAGTTTCTGCCAAAATTTCCTCCGATCTCTAGGATCTTTTCATCGCCCGATAGATATTTGAGTGCAAGTTTCTGTTCAGGTAATTCATGTAAAAGATTACCATGTTTTATCTTTAGTTTGCTATGGATATAGGTTATCCCGCGATCCAGGTTGAGTAAGAGATGCTGGCGAGGAACATTGTTCGTCATCACTGCCCCTGTAACCGTATCGATATAGATCACATAGCTTCCATCAAACTCTGTTGTAGCACCCAAGTTATCGGTGATGAAGATGGATTTCACAACATAGGGATGGGGGTCTGTGAAAATGGCGGCCCTGAAGGCATCCACTGCCGGTATACAAATGATGTTACCGTACTTCAAATATGTATAGCACATTGAAGTAACATCAATTGTAGTATTGAGTATCCCATACCGAATAAACATTTACATTGTCGAGAGGAGATTAAGGAGTACAACCTAGCGCATTTCAGAAACCGGGTACACCCGTCTGCAGCTCCATATCAGGTGCCTCGCCTCCTCCCTTGAGGAGGGGTAGGCTCGACGAGACAACGCCCTGGACACCCGTAAAGAAGGTGGACATTGAATCCGGGATGAGCTGGAGAAGAAGGAGGATTAGCACAGCTCCAATAATGAAGTCGCGCATAATTCCCTTCAGCTTAGGCCTCTCTTTCTGAGTATAATATGTAGCAGCAGCGCCGAGTGAACTGATTATGGAGCCGCCGATTATCATTCCGATAACGAGTTGTGTAGAGGAAGGCGAAGACATTCTGCCGCGTTTCGCGAAAAAAGGAAATACTTTATAACGCAGAGATCAAAATGTCTCGTACTCGATCGCAGTATCTTCTTCATCCTCGATTGTATCAAACATGTCTAATGCAGAGCCAGACATGTCTAAGATTTCTAAGCTATCGCTTGGCTCTTCATCGGCTGTGGGTTGAAAGGTGTTGAGCTCGGGATTCTGTGAATCGAACACGGAATCAACGTTTGTAAAACGGACAGTGGGTTCAGTGTCTACGAAGAAGGTGGCCGGGAGTTTCTCCTCCTCCTTGGGTTTCTCCTCCTCCTTGGGTTTCTCCTCCTCCTTGGGTTTCTCCTCCTCTTTGGGTTTATCCTCCTCCTTGGGTTTCTCCTCCTCCTTGGGTTTATCCTCCTCCTTGGGTTTATCCTCCTCCTTGGGTTTCTCCTCCTCCTTCGGTTTATCCTCCTTCGGTTTATCCTCCTTCGGTTTATCCTCCTCCTCATCTTCGCGATCCTCGTGCAAATATTCGCGTAGAATACTCTTGACCGGGAGCATGCTACGAATCGACTGGAGGAGAGCCTCGCGTAGAAGATCCTCAATCTGATTGATATTCTTCTGGCGTTCAACCGATGATACAGAAGGATTAAATAGGTAGGCGTTTGACCAGAGAAGACGAGCAGAATCACACATAGACCTGTGGATAAAGTGTTCCTCCTTCGGTATTGTAATCTGCAACTTCTTATTCTTCGTAGTTAGGCGAATTGCCGACAAGACTTTTGTGTGCGCAATGAAAACTGCCGTAAGAAGCTCCTCAAGATAATCGCAATTTGCGGCATCCTTGATACGCGCCGTTTCGCGCTTCACTTTGTCTACATTCCAGTCGGGTATCTCCTTCAGAAGATCCTGAAAGTTCCAGATAAGCTTCTTCGAGTCGATATCCTTCTGTTTTGCATCCTCGAGTAGTCCTAAAAAATATGTCTGTAATGCGGGAACAAGAAACTGTCCTAACTGCCGCGTATATTCACTCTTTGCCTCAGCGTACACGCTGATATTTTCATTAGAACTCTCCATATTTATTCCGGAGTTGTTCTATCCTCCATGGAAACCGCGTGTAAGAAAAAGGAGAGTTGGACCCAAGGAGACGAACCACCTCCAATTGCACGAATGCATCTCTGTAAAGCCGTATTTTTCCATGTGTACTTTTGTATGCATGCGTCCAGAAGATCATGAGGAGATATACCATTTTTCCGCATAGAAGAAATGTCTTTCCAGTTAAAAGAAAGTGCTGGTGGCGTAGGTGAGCGAAGATGAAGTTTCTTTACGAGTTCAAGCTGTTTTGCCTGACGAAATGATCTAGATGTAGGCATTAAAACAAGAATGCACCGAGAAAGAATGGGGGGGGCAAGTTTCCAGGGTTCACGAACTTCCAGCATACAGCTCACATTCTCTGATGCGGTTTCTAAAATGCGTCGTAGAAAGGCCTGTGCTTCCTGAGTTAAATCGTCTGCACCCTCTATCCATACAAAGAGTGTTTCACGAGAACGAACCTGCTGATGGAGAATCTCTCTTCCTTCACGCAAGGAGCGATCAACTCTCGCATTCCAGCGAAATAACTTTGCTTTTTTCATCTGCGCTTCTCGGTGAATCCAGGTACTTTTTCCAGTCCCTGGGTCCCCACAAATAAGATATGCACCTTTCGGTGTATTTATTTTTATAGGAAATGCAGACATCACCTAGAAAGACAATATACGGTATCCTTAGACCCGAAAAAACATGCTTACTACATATAAATATAAGATAAAAAGAACACATACTATCCTTACGCCTTTTTCCAGAAACTCTTTTACTCTATTTATTTCTGGTGCAACTATGATATGTTCTTCTTGCTCTTCATCTTCTTCATCTTCTAGCAAGACACCTGTGTGACAAATTGGACAATCCAAGACCATTTTATGAAGTTGTTGATGATAAATATATGTTGCAAAACATGTTGGGTGAGAATAAAAAGTGCATTTACAGTTGAATATGGATGTATCTATTTTTATAGCATCTGGGTCTAGACATATTTGGCAGTCCATCGCCTACCATATGAACTTAAAAATAAGGAAGCTCAAAGAGCTTCCTTAGTCATCGGTTAGTTCGTCGTATGACATAAAAATCAAGGAAGTTTTAACTTCCTTGATTTTTAGTCACGATGTTACCATATGAAGTTAAAAATTGAGACCCATACAAATAATATAATTTAGATAGGATGTCGCGTTTGGTTCGTATTGGGGAAAGAATGGTTGAAGTTTCAGGATTACACGGCATTTGGCTGGGAACTTGCCACTTGGGTGGGTCACGCATCACACTATTCTATCCTAAAGCCCCTACACAGACGATTGAATATGGATATGGTAAGTGGTCAGAAGCTGAAAAAGATGTAAAAATTCTAGAGGAAGCTAAGAAAGAATTTGAAAAGACGCTACCAGTTAGGTCCTGGGACTTATATTCTAACGAAGCCAAGGCTTCGTTAGAATAGAGTCAGGACGTTACATCGCCTTTAAGATAGTCTGCAGAAGATCCTCGTCGTGGTTTGCATTTTTCGATAAGCTCTGCTGAAGAGGGTTGCGCTCGACCGCCGCAATCATGTCGGGCGTATTTCTCTGCATACTCACGTCGAGCTTCAACGGCGCTCTGTATTTCACCTGCCCGAGATCACCAACCCCTGTGGGTATCCCCTGTACACGATTCACCGCCGTCGCGCGATCATTAATACTATCAGAATTGAGTTTCTTGTAAGAGACCCCATTCTGTTCACCCGTGAATACAGCCACATTTCCGTTTCCAGCGATAGGCTTGCGTCCCTTTGCAATCTTCTCCTTTGTAGAATTTGTTCTCATCTGGTACGCGGCGTCGTGGCTCGTGAAGTCCTTATTCGCGGAGATACCTCCTCCGAAATACTCCGAGTTTGCAGAGATCTGCGACTTCTGTGTAGGGCGCGCAATATCATCCGGATCATAGACCTTAAGGCGATTTGGTGCATCTGCCGCCGACGCATTACCATAGTACCCCCAGTGAACCGTCGTCTCCTTCACAGTCGTGCGGGCAACATCGCTCGGGTCCCAGACAGTAATCGCAGGAGCACCTCCTGCATATCCAACCGGCGTACCTGCCTGGCGAATATTCCCACTCATCTCCTCTCTTCTCGTGGGTCGGGCATCATCATTGTAGTGAACGGGCACCGATCCCGTGTCGGCGGGAACAAGATTGAGGCCCATTACACGCTCGCTCGTGGCAAGTCTCTCATTGGGCCGGATTTCAATCGACGCACGACCATAATCAGCTTGAGGCGCATCAGGGTTTCCAGTTGAATAGGTGGATGCATCGGCATTACGGTATCCGGCACCACCATACTGCTGCGCCATCGGCGTACGATACGAACCAGTTACGTAGGACTCTCCGAATGCCTGGGAAGCAGCGGGACCCTCGTATTCCACGGAGGTCTCGGGGCGCGACTGGTGTTTCAGAACTTGGATAGGACGAGAGGTCTCTTTCTGTAAATCCTGGGCGAATGCTCCTACGAAACGCTCGCCCGATTCGTCGATAAAGAATGCGTCCGGCTTGTATTTTCTCACCTCACCCGTGTCCTTCGCCGCCTCTCCGATAAAGTGCACGCCGGGTACGACAGGGCGATCATAGGTGAGCTTGGGATTGTCTGTCGTGCGCAGATCGTCCGTACGCTTGATATTCTTCATCATGTAATCATTCACCTCGTACTGCTGAAATCCGCCCTTTCCTGTGCTACCGAACTTCTCTCCGAGCGCGGGAGCTACCTTCACCGGCTCAAACGGCTTCTCTCCTGAGCGGCTACGGGGTGTATTCATGCGGCTCTGGATAAAATCCGTGTTGATCTCCATTCCAAGAGGATTTCCATAGGGGGTATTTGCAGAATCAAACATGGCCTCAACCTCTTTCTTGGCGATCACCGTTGTACCCGCGCCGGTGAACGAATCAAGAATGCCCGTATTTGTTTCTGATGCAACATTTTGGCGAACACGTCCACCAAAATAGGGCTGCATGTTATTGTGTGTAAATTCACCAGTCTTGATACGCTCACCCGAGAGAGGGCTCACCATGAACTCTCCATTCACATAAGTCGGATCCTTTTCAACACCAGGTAGGTTGAACTTAACTTCTGCCGTAACTGCCTCTAGATCATCGGGGGAAGGGGCCCAGCTCACTACCTGTTTCTGGGAAGGGGGCTTCTGCGTTGCGTATCCAAAAGCAGACCCCTGTGGACCGGGATTCACTTCACTCGGATAAGCTGGTTTATACATCAATTTAAGATCAGATGATGCATTATTCTGAAAGGGTTCTTTTCTCAGTGAGATCGGCGGTTTTGTCGATGTATCATCACCGCTTAGTCTGTTAACAACATAACCTAGCCCAAGAAGGCTTAAGAGTCCGGCGACTTCCATACTATTCTAGTGTCGCAAAGAACTAATATTACAAAGCGCAACTTTGTAGTATTAGTTTACTGAAAGGATATTTATCGTAGCTCGTGCGTCTTGCAACGCTCCTTGTCGAGTGTACGTGAAGGAATGAAGAAATCAAACGGTGTTTCAAAAGTCTCTTGAGGGTTGTGCGGTAGATCCTCCCACCGATTCCATCCTGTTGCACGAAGCGTGGACGGAGGATTCTTGAGGCGATTAAAGATTTCCGGAAAGCTCTCGTCGGGTGCCGCAACAAGAGGAACACTATTCAGCTTATTCGTGTTCGGGTTGTAGCTCTCTGCATTTGATCGTACACGTGTACCGAGGCGATTTATATTCTTGAGATCGGATTCCACATCGGTCTTCCACATTCCTTGCGGCCAGCTGGCACCACTCTTCTGAATACGAAGTGTGGCGTCCACGGGGAATGTGGTGGGGCAATGTATGCCGGGCGCATTTAGATAATACTGCATTGCGTAATTTGTGATTCTCATATCATCGGCCTGGTGAAAATGATCAAACCGGGACCGGGTGAGTGCTTGTTGACGGATTTGTATGCCAGTGCCCTCCATTCTACCATATGAGTATCCTTTTTAGAATTTCTCAGGTTTCATGCACGTTTCCTGTTTGAACGGGACAGGCGCAAATGTCGCAGGATATGCCCACATTTGATATGTATTGATGTGAACAGGTTTTACATTGATACTAAGATCGTACTTTGCATTCTTCCTCTGAATTATATTACTATTCTTCGAATCGGGAACATGCTCGCGTGTATTTCCCCATGTGATGGGGCGAGTAATTCCTAATAGATCCGATTCGAGGTCCGCACGATTTCCTTCGATACCGGATACTTCATTTCCTCCTACAAGACCAAGGATGTGTCGCGCCTCCTTTTTATGCTGATACACGCCGACAGACTGTTGATAATACTGGGGATTCTCTTTTCCAGCTTCGAGGGGTGTAGTTTCATACGCCTCTGAAAGTGTTGCGCCAGGCATTCTATTGTTGATATTCAATTTATGCGTTCGCGTCGCGGATATAGGTGCGACTGGGTATGCCACCGCGAACCCACCCCGATGACGCTACCTCTTCAACAAGGTTCTTAGGATTCTGGATATTGTCCTTCACCGACTTGATCATGGGTGTAAAGGTTCCCTCGAACTGAGTCTCCGTAACAGTGCCACACTCCTTTCCTTCACGGACCTGCTCGCTGTGTAGGAGAAGGCTCTCCACGTCGGGATTGCCGCGGCCGCCACCCATATAAGGCACGCTTAAGAAGGGGCGCGCTTGGGCACGAATGATGCACCGATTGTTCTTGAACTCGGCCTGGTTCCGGAGAACACTATCTGCGTCGATAGCTGAATTGTTCAGGCCGAAGCCTTCGCGGGGATACACCTGGAGGTTGTTCACCGCAAGAGGATTTACCTCACGCGCATCCGGTACAAGATTCGTCGTGGAGTACTTGCCCGCCGCCAACGACTGCTTGTAGTATTGATCGATACCAACTGTATCATCCTTGGTATGTGTGGAACGGTTGATTTGGAACATCTGTTCTTCTCTGCCTAGTAGAAAGTTTTCTAATCATCTAAAAAACAAATGGTATCGTTGAGTTCAAAATTCTGTAGATGTGTAAAATCCGTGCGAAAGACCATTAAACTTCGGAAAGGTGTAAAAAAAACAGCAAGCGCGAAAGAATCTGCCGCAATTGCCATTTGTACAACGAGTGTTCTTCAGACTCGGAAACGGACCTTGCGCCGGTTTACCTGCCGCAAGAAGCCCTTTCTAAAGACACAAGCCCTGCTTATCAAGCGGAGGAAATGAGAAGCCCTTCTTGCTTAAATATACCCTTCGAAGCATTCGTGGCTCTGTCTGCATTTAACCAGGGAATGCCAGCGCCGTCTGTCCCGGGGAGACAGTTCCCTCCCTCTTTGCATGTCTTGCCAGGAATTTTGTACAGCCAGTCCTGGTAACTGTCTACATCATTAGGGACGGTTGTGCTCGGCATCACAATAAACTGTCTCTGGCTCTGTGTCTTTCCAAAGACATCCGTAGGGTCGCTCGTGAACTGAACGCGGAAAAAGTCGTCGAGTGACTTTGCAACCTTCTTGTCCTGTACATCTGCGGCAGGAGGGCGTGTCGGATTGTACTTAATTTCATTGAGGAGTACATTCATGAAAGGATTTGCGGCTGTCGGGAATGAAACTGTCTCGGGGACTTCTTCTATAGGGCTTTCGGGCACCAACGCCCTGAACGGTTCGACAGGTAGACGATACCGTTGGTAGCGGTAAACAACCGGTGCGAGTAGAATAAATACCACTACGAGTGATACAACAAGAGGTATGTTGCTTTTGAGACCATATGTAAGGAGACCTCCTGCAAAAAGACCTATTAAAATCCATGTAATAATTGTATTTATGAGCTCTGAGTGACAGTTTTGTTCATCTTTTACAAGAGAAAGACTATTGAATACTATGGTAGGTCTTTCCCATATGTATGGATCGCAAAGGATACCCTTCATCTACCATATGAATCTTAAAATTAAGAAAGCTCAAAGAGCTTTCTTAACATCGTGACTAAAAATCAAGGAAGTTTTAACTTCCTTGATTTTTATGTCATACGACGTTATGCTAGAATTTACTTCTTTCCCTTCTTTCTCTCCTCAAGCTTCTTCCGTAAGCGCGCCTTCGCAATGGAGAGGCGATTCTCTCCATCTCTACCAACAGAACGAGCCGTATCCTTATCATCGAATGTGAAGGAGTCGCGGAAACTCTTCATCATCTGCACAAAGGCGGGATGGCCTTGGAAGACTTTCATGAGCTCCTCCGCCTCCGCGGCCAACTCCTCGGGCTTCAGCTGCCCACTCTGGATCTTATTCTGCAGCTTCTTTGCAACCTTGTGCATGGCCCCCTGAAGAAGGGTCGGGTCGCGTGTGGCCGCCTGAATTAAGATCTCAAAGGAGCGCGTAGGATCCTCTTCGCACGCTTTGACATCTGCAGGAGAAATGCCGAAATCCTCGGGCTTGATCTCGCGAACCATGTCCTCCGCAAGCTTCGCCAGCTTTCCCTTGAGAAACTGTTCAGGAAGAGGAGGGAGAGTATCACCCTCCATGCCGAACATACTCGTAAACTTATCCGCCATATCCTTGAAATCGGTGGATCCAAGCTTGGAGCGCCACTCCTTCATTATCTTATCGACGGCTTCGCGAGAAAATGCCGAGTTGCCGCTGGCGTCCGTGTTCTCAAAGCTAATAAAAAGGTCGAGGAGGGAAAGGTAATCAAAGATTGCCTTCTTTGATTTGGCAGACAGAGTAGCCCATGCCGTGCGACTAATTGTCATGCCGGGCAGGACTGTGCCGGGATACTCGCCCTCCTTTCTCTTTACCCCAGCGGAGTATACATCAGACAGGTACTTATCCTTGCGATCCTCAGAGGACAGGGCCTTCGCCGCCCCAATCTCCTTAGAAAGTTCGGGACAGACTACAAGTAGATCATCGCAAAACTCAGTATACTTTGAATGGAAAAAGGTGTCGAACGACTGAGACATTCTCTTATATTCTTGGAAGACCTACAGATAATTCTTTACGCTGTTTCTACCACATGAACTTAGAATTAAGGAAGCTCAAAGAATTTTCTTAGTCATCGGTTAGACCCGTGGGCATTTCAAACGGGCACTAAGCAAAGAGCAGCTTAGGTATTTTGCGCTTAAATCTTGTTTAGAAATGTCCACGGGCCGCCAACCAAAGGGCATTTAAAATGCCCGTTGGTTTAACTTCCTTAACTTTTAGTCACGACGTTAGAGATTTTTCGCCTTCTCACAAAAAACAACAAGCACTTTCAGATACATCCAGATTGCTTTTCTGTTTGCCGTTGACATCTCGGGCCAGTACTTATGAAAAATCATAAGAGCAATCGACATTTCATTAAACTGCTGAGCAATCATCTTGTTCGCATACGGAATAATAAAGTCTTCATCCTCTCTCTTGATAGGATCTGCGAGAGGAACATAGACATATTCATGAAAAAGATCAATAATCATTTTGGGATTGATCTTTTTTAGGCCGGTGATGGCTTCTAGAGCCTGTCTGATCTCCTTCTCTTCGGGATATGTATCGGACAGATCCTGGAAGAACTCGATCAGCTTCGTATTAAAAGCGTTCAGGTACGACATACTCTTATAGAGAATATAGCGATTCCTCTTTAGACACGAGGGCGGGAATTTGGCATTCCTTCCTCGCGTGATTTTTGATAGGCTTCCATTTGCTTATCAAACATTTCCTCTTTTTTTGTTTTCTCCTTTTTTATTTCACTTGCGCCGGGAAACCCCTGGGATGTCTTGTCGCCCGGTGCCGCCCCCCCATTTAGAAATGAAAATGCACCCGGTATGGATGCACCGCCATCCCCATTTGTGAGTGTATCTGCATCGTTAAAACTATAGCCAAATCCCTTTCCGAAACTGATGTTTTCTGCCATACTCCATGCAGAAGGCTCTCCTCCCGGGGATCCGTCGGGGGAGCTGTTCTGGGTATGCTGTGCACTCGAATCCTTCATCTTTTTCTCATAGAGCCAGTTCATTACATTTCCATCTGTGCGAGGCTCGGGCTCGCCTGAAATAACAAGCGTTGGAACCTTCTTTAACCAACTCGGGAGGGGTGCGCGATTGGGTGCCGGATCGACACAGACAAGTTTGAACTCCTTTAAAAAAGATGTCTTCGCTAATTCCTCAAGAAAAGCAACGGACCACTTACACTTTTTGCTAAAAAAACAAATGTGAATTGGCTGGCCGCCGCTCATTATAAAATGGATAGAACTTGAGTTTTAGGGAAGGACGCACAAGCGCCTTCATAAAATTGAGCCCCCTGTGGCAGATGGAGAAAGTAGAAGCTATCCCAATGTCCACTGCAGCGAAAAAGCAGATCCGTGTTCGTCAGACAGCGCCGAAGCAGTCAACGGCCCCCTTTGAGAATGTTAGGCAGACGTCCCCGACGACACTTACCTTCCAGCTTTCACCCACACACGTTTCCTATGCAAATTCTCTTCGGCGGGCTGCACTAACACTCGTAGAGACTGTTGCATTTCGCGCAGACATTGATGAAAAGGGAAATACAGCGGATATTCGGTTCACCAAGAACAGTACACCGATGAGCAATGAGATGTTTGCGCATCGCATTGGGCTCTTACCCGTACATGTATCAACCCCCCTCGCATGGAAGCCCGATGAGTATGCCTTCGAGTTGAATGTGAAGAATGAGTCTGCAGATCCTCTGAATATTACTGCTGCTGATATCCGGGTTTCAAAGAGGGGTGCGACAGCGGATGATCCCGATACGATGGTCCCGTCCACGGAGTTCTTCCACCCTCACCCTATCTCGCGGTCGACATGCCTTCTGGGTGTGCTCAAGGGCCGTGTTGGAAAGAATCCTGCAGAGGAGGTACATTGCACACTGAGGGCGACTCTCGGGAATGGGCGAGAGAATGCTCGGTTTATCCCAGTGAGCTTGTGTGCATACAAGTATACACTGGATACAGATGAAGATAAGCGTAAGAAGGTCTTCTATAGCTGGCTCGAATCACACAAAAAGGTGAACACTGCTGAACTCGAGGGGAATCCGGAGAGAAAGGGTGAGCTTGAGCGAGAGTTTGCGACAATGGAGGTAGCGCGCTGTTTCTTAAAGGATGAGAAGGGTGAGCCTTACAGTTTTGATTTCTCTATTGAGTCCATTGGAGTGCTTACGCCCAGATATATTGTGGCGAGGGCGCTTGATATTCTGCAGGCCAAGCTGATGAAGTACGCTTCAATTGATAAGGGGGATCTGCCACCGAGCCTTACGATCCAGCCCGCAGATGCTCGGATGAAGGGTTTTGATTTCATGTTCCAGGGTGAGGATCATACACTTGGCAATCTTCTGCAGACATGGATTACGGAGGATGGAGATACCTTTGCAGGATATAAGGTTCCTCACCCTCTCCGGGATGAGATGCTACTGCGAATTGGAGTAGAGGATGGACTGCAGACGACGGCGAGGGGTGTTGTGGCGGCGGCTGCGAGGGGATGTGCTGAGATGTTCAGGAGCTGGCGGTCTGCATGGGAGATGGTTCGCTAAATGAATAGGGCCTGCTGCTCTTTAGCAGCAAAGACAACTGTTTAGATAAACAGTGCTTGCTGCCAATTAGGCAGTGAATTCACCAGAGCAATCGCATCAGAAAGACGAACATGCTCGCCATTCCCCTTCAGTGTCGAAAGATAGCGAGAGTGGAGAAGATAGACAACCGTGCGATGCGGTGCAGGAATATCTCCCAGCTTTTTTGCGTGCGCCTTATGAACCTCCGTATAGGCATCATATGCAGCACGTGTCTGAACACGCAAGGCCGTCTCATACTGCCAGAAGAGATCACGGTCCTCCGAATAATGCTTCAAGTACTGCGAGACATTACCTTCACCGCGCAGCCGCAGGAACCTTGTTTTCGAATCCGACTCATTTCCGCGAAGCACCCGCAGAATACTGTACGCTCCATTTCGCATACGCCAACGATCTCCGTTCTCGCCCTTCAGGACAAGTCCCTGCCATGTCCATCCACGCCACACTGACTCCTTTTGCATATACTCATCAATCTCGGCCTCCGTAGCAAAGGACTTCGTCTCGATAGGTAGAAGGCGCATCTTCTCAACTGCATCGGATCCCTTCACGGAAGCATTCAAATCAAATGTTCCATCCGCGCGGATCGTCGCATACTGCACGAGATGGAGAGAAGGGCGACTGATTTTCTCTACAATACGGTGCTCGGGGTGCTGAAGAACAAAGCTCATACAAATGGAAGGTATCTCCTCTGTGGGAAGCTCAGTAAAGAGATCCTCGAGTTTTGTTACTCCGTATCGCGCAAGGGCCTCCATAAAGAGTGCATGAAATGTCTTCTTGCTATAAAACGTGCCAGATGCATCCAGCTGTGAACGAGATACTGTGTGATACTCGCCTCCTGACGCAAAGACATTGATCATTGTGCCATCGACGAATGTTTCCAGTGTAAGATTGGTTCCAGCGGAGGGAATTCCCCTCAGTGCCTTTCTTGGTGAGATGCAAACAGGGCGGTTCAAGACCTTATTCCACACCACTGAACGTAGCCACACGGCATGAGGTGCTGCCTCAAAGTTCGTCTTTCCCTTTGTGTAGTGTATCACAGCATACGGAGGAGATGAATCCCGGATACGCATCGAACCACCCTCATCGGATTGCAGAAAAGCTGAAAGAGCATCCCATGTCGGATACTTATCGAGGAGATCCTTAAAATTCTGCATTTATCTGTATATCTGTTTTGTGAATATACCGTCAATTTTACTTGGCACGAACTAGGAGATGGAGCCCGAGAGCAAACAAGATGAAGAAACAAAACAAGAAGAGGATCTCTCCTTTGAACTCGGAGATCGAATTCAAATTGTCGGAGGAAAATATGATAACCTTCGTGGCAAAATTTATTATCTAGACGAGAACATTCTACGTGTACTACCTGACGGGGTCTCTCACCACACTGAGAAAATAGATATTATTGATGGGGAATTTGATCCCTCCCTTGGAATTGAGGTGCCCTATATTCTACAGAAGAGAGCAAAGGCCTCTTTTGTTGAACAAAATGATATCCATGTAGGCCAGCTCCTCGAGACGTTTACCGAGGCTGGAGACGTCGGCCCAGTCTATAAGATCACTGCGGTGAACCCAGAAGAGGATAGTGTATCTGTTGTCGATACAACGGGGGCAGAGGATAAGATTATTTTCAATTATATCGGGATCCCCCTCGATCGCCCATTCGTGGTTGTGCGCAATCGTGAGGCGGTTTCAGAGTCGACGAAAGATGATAAAGAAGAGGTTGCGGCGGTTAAAGAGGAAGAGGAATTTGAGGTTCTCGACAGATTCCAGATTGCGCCTGTCTTTGAGGTCCGTGAAGTGGCCGGCTCCGAGCGCGTCTATTCCGATCTTGAGCAGCGGAACTCAATGCTAGAAGATTTCTTCCTAAAGATTCCCGTATCTCAACAGAAGAGCGAGAAAAAGAGAAGTGAAGCGCGAAAGCTTGTCGAGATGATGATGATCCTGCGCAATGATCTTATTAAGTATGATCGTTCGGGCGAGCCTGTTGGAATAAACCCGATGTCCTATTCATCCCTCGCAGAACTTGTTGAATCCACCTCTGTGCCTCTTGTTCGCCCTGTTATTGATGCGAAACGTGTGCTCTATATGGATCGCTCATTAGTGGATGAACAGAACGGGAGAACATCGACGCTCGAGGGCATCAAGATTGAATATCTAGCGGATGTTGTAATGGAGTCTGTTGAGTATTATGAACGGGAACTGGGCGGAGTTCAAGCAGACGAGTATGTTCCTGATCGTCTCCCCACCTGGTATCTAAACTGGGATGTCTACGCCAGCAAATTCATGTCGTCGTGGCAGGCATCAGGAAATTCTCCTATGCGCCCATTCACACAGGACAGTGAATTTTTCCGTACACCCGCGCCCGAATGGCCAGAGCGCCTTGTCGACGGTCTCCCCAACTTGTCTACAAAAGATGATGATATTGCAGAAGGAAAAGCTGGGCTCCATGTCGGCATGGAAGATAAAATCTATATGAGTCTTCTGCGCGGCCTCGCTGGACGATCCGGTCGCCTCAATGCTAAAGAGGAGGCCCGCGTGATTGAGACCCCTGAGCGCGCGACTGTTCTCAACTACATCCTCTTCCCCATGGCATTTGACAGAGAACTCGGTGCAATTCGCTCATCCAAACTCGCATATGATATTGGGCGCAGCAAGATGGAACCTCTTACCATGGAAGAAATCCTCTTTCAGAAAAAGGGTATCTCAGATGTCCCTGTATCAGATGGAATCCTCTCCTTTTCTGGAAGTTCTCTCGGAAATATACAAATTGAGGACTGGCTCAAGACACAGCCTCTTGAATCAAAGGGTCTAGGTGATATCCTCCCAAAGCTTCATTCTCTTGGGCTCACAACCCGTGAACTGAGTGTGAACCAGATGCTGGTCCTCGTGGAAAAGGTGAAGTCGTATCGCGCACTCGTAAGAAAGTTTATCGCGGAGACAAACGAGAAATCTCTCAAAAAGCTCGAAAACCTGAAGGTGTACAATAACATGTTTCTCTCGGCGGAGAGATCCGCGCAGATTCTAAGCATGGTGAGTTCTGAACCCATTTTGCAAGAGACAATTGTCCTATTCCAAGCCCGTTTCCCAAGCTATCGTGAGAATGATCTTGCAACATTTGGATATCTCCTCGACAAGTACTCGGATTATGTCTATGCAACACTCTCGTCGAAGCCGACTGGCCTCGTGCGTGAACGCATTCGCGCAACCCGTGACAGTTTCCTCGAATCGGTTCACGAGTCGGCACGCGTGGTGAAGAAGAAGAGGGCCGCGGGTGAACGTCCTCAACCGAATCCGTGCCCCCATGTTCGTTCTCTGTCTATCATCAAAAAGGTGAAGGACAAGACGAGCTATTTCAAACTGCTGGCAAAGTTTATTACGCAGTATGGTGGTGAACGAAAGGACAATTGGCTTCACTGCATTTCATGTTCCCAGACGTGTCTGTGTTATCACGAGATCCTTCTTCTTCAAGAGTATCTGCGCCCTAGAGAAAAGGAGGTTATCCACAAGGAACTTCTTCTCGCCTTTAGCGGTGGCCAATTCCATGGCCGCTATATCTGCAAAAATGATGGGCAACCTATCTCGGACGTAGAGTATGATACCAATCTAGAATACGATGACGATGGCCGTCCTCTCATGGGGAGATCTGTCCTTGCTGATTTGGATGCAGAGAAAGAGGAAGAGCTCAATATTCTTCTTGGTGCACCGGCCGAGAAGGTGGAAAACTTTTCCTTTTCCACGGATGTGCAGAATCTGATCTACAAGACACTCCGCCAAATTGCAGATAAGATTGGCATTTCTTTTATATCATCAGATACAAAGAAGATCGTGCAGAGAGTTGATGTGGAGATGATGCGGCAGCCGACACGCGAGGAGTATGGAAAGATGCAGAAGGCTAGCAAGGCGAAGGGAGGAACGATCCCAGATTACGATATCTTTTATCATCGCATCCTTGTGTCTGCAACATCTGCCCAGATTCTCTTAGCGATCCAGACCAATATTCCTGGATATGTGATGCGGTACAAACTTCCTGGATGCAAGGCTGGATTCACTGGATTTCCTCTAGGGCCCGAGGAGGATAAGACAGGTGTGAATTACCTTTCATGTGCAGTCGCAAGTATTATGAAGAATGAGCCCCCGTGGAATCTAACAGGCTTCCAGAAGGGTGCGCAAGACAAGAGAGAAGGGCTTATTGCAGTGTATATTTCAAAACTCGTGGGTGCCGCGATAAATGATGCAAATGTGCAGCAGGAGATTGCTCTGAAAAAGGAGTATCTGAAGGAGACCGTTGGAAAGGATACTGGAGAAGAGGGTCTTGTCGAGGCCCTTCCTGAATCCTTTCATGTCGTGCGCGAAGGTGAAGTGATTGTGCCCGAGGCGGCTGGAGAACAAGAGAAAGTTCGTGGTTGGATTCTCCAGGCGAATGAGATCGCGAAAGCGTCTGCAAGTGCGGAGTCTGTGTATACCGAGACGACCTGTTGTTTTACGCCTCTCCATGCTCCCCAGGAATTCTGGCTGGGGCAAAAGGATATGGTAAAACTCGAGATGGGTAGACATCCAGCGGGACCTCGAGGGAGCCACTTGGCTGTTCATTTTACGTCGCCGCAACTGAGCTCTGCTATTGCGATTGCCTCTGAAGAGGATTATTACCGTGTCTTCCTTGAAGTGTGCTTTGATGGACCGCGCAAGGGTCTCTCACATGAGCCCGGTTACAATCATGTATGTCCTCACTGCGGCTTCGCTTTCCCTGGTGCAGAGTACACGCTAGAGGAAGGAAAGGCGGCGCTGGATAAACAGGAAGTGGAGTACGGAAAAGACGCATTTACGGATCTCCTAGATACCACACACCGACGATATGCAGTGGGCCACACGGAGAAAGTGGATCCTCTCCGTGGCATTCAGCTTCTTGAGAAACTCGCCGCCCTGGACCCGCCGCCGTTTGAAGGATGGGTGGCGGGCCTCGCTGACACAATGAGCGCACTTCGTAGTATACCCCAGGACAAATTATCAGATGAACTTGAGATTGCTACTGCCTATGGAAGTATTTCCAACTTTGCGGCAGCGCAGCTCCAGGAACTCAGTGTGCGTATGGGAAAAGAGAATGGAGAGTTACTTGGAAAACTCGTTTCACAGAGCCTCCTCTCCTGTGCCGAGTCGGTACGGAGCTATTTCCTGGTTCCCTTCCAACAGTTCATCTCTGGATTTAAGACATCAAGGATGCGTGTGCAGAAGTCATACGATCTCGGTGAGGGAACGGTGAATGATATTGATACATTCCTCGCAGCGCATATGAATTATCTGAAAGATATGGAGCGCTACGCCCAAGGAAACCGTGTAAAGGCGAAGATGAAGTATGCTATCGAACAGTTATCTGTTATTCTTCCCTTTTTTCAGACCTATGTGCGTGCACCACTTGTACCTGGTGGTAAGATTGGATTACCGTATCTTGTACAGAGTAGTTTACTGGGAATCTTCAACACATTTATTGATCCGAATTATGTGCCGCCGAATTACAAAGGTAAGGAGGAAGTATCGGGTGAGCGCGCCCCGATGCAGGTTCTAAACAAATGCCTTGAGTTTTTCCGAAAGGAAGGCTTAAGTTTATCGCTAGAGGAAATTCGTGATAGGATTTCTCGGAGAAATGAAGCGGAGAAGATGGCAATCATCGGAAGAATTGATAAGATGACGCCCGAGGGACGTGCAGTTGAACTTCTCAATAAGAAACTTGGACTCGGTGCATGGTCTGTTGGAGGCTCCAAGGTGATCACGCAGTACAACGAGGACCAATACGAGCGCGAGCGTATCCAGCGCTTTGATATGGGACTTGGGCCTGTGGCGGAGGAGGCGGGGGCTGAAGGTGGATACGATGTGGATCAGGTGGCGGCGGATGACTACTGAGACCTAAACTGGTGGAGCGCTTTGCTAATAGAATGGACGGTGTAGATAGTATTGTAAAGTCGGTTGTTCAAAAATTTCTTGAACGAGCGGCTTTCGGAAAGAAGAAGTATGGCACGGACCTGGATCGCACGGATCTCTCGGTTCTGGACTGGATCCAGCATGCCCAGGAGGAACACATGGATGCGATTCTCTACCTGGAGAAGCTAAAGCAGGTTTACACGAACGAAAAGAAGATCTCATAAACATTAGAATGAGAGTCCTCCTCTTCAGTGCAATACTTTATCTTATAGGTGTTGTTGTTGTCCTCTATATTCGCCCTTCTTACATGTTTAGAGAGGACGGTTCATGGAAGGAGTTTTCAATCGACGCTTCGAAGGATACAACACCCTTTCCTTTTTGGGCCTTTTGTATTCTCTGGGCACTTGTAAGCTTTGCGATTACACGCTTTTTCTTAGAAAGCCCGGTACCTCTTACAAAGATAAAGCCTACGGCCAAGTCTACGCCAGCAGCCAAGGTTGCAAAAGAAACAGCTACAAATTTGAAGCCCGGATACTATGTAATGAACCGTGAACGTAGCGAAGCCGAGGGAGTACCTCGCTATATCTACATCGGTCCCGAAGAGCCTCTTGCAGACAAGTAAATCATCGTCTCTCAGTGCCGTCGTGACTAAAAATTAAGGAAACTCTGGTTTCCTTAATTTTATGTCGAACGACGAATTAACCGATGAATCTTAAAATTAAGAAAGCTCTTTGAGCTTTCTTAATTTTAAGTTCATATGGTAGGAAATGTCTGGGCTAGAAAAAAAGGTTGTTGTGGTCCGCCAGGAGGGACAAAGTGCACGAGAGGAAATCGAACAGCATCAAGAGGAAATACAAAGAGGCCGTGAGCAGGGTCAAGAGGATTTGCTAATGGCCTTCGATATACCCTCCGCAAACCCGTATGATCAGAAAACGGCAGAAGCAATTCGCAAATTCTACCGAATCCGTTCTCGCAAGAATGGACTTGATCTGGCAAAGATAGGAGAGGATGGTGTGCTCCAACTCTATAAAAAGGACGGGAACCTAGAATCAACTATTGTTCTTAAAAAGTACAGGCCGATCAAGGACGACGAACGAAAGGAGATGGAGGATGATCGTATTCAGAAACTTATTGATCTAGATCGAGAATTTGAAGAGAAGAAAGTTATTCTTCGCCAAGCGATTGAGGCCTATAAAGAGACGGGCGCAGTTAATCCGGTGCTCATTGCGAATGCAGAGGTGGAAAAGGTTGAGCTGAAACGTGTGGCTGTACGTTCGCCTATCCGATCAACACGGCAAATTCCTGCACCCGTTGCGAACCAGGTACTCTTTGACCAGCCCTATGAAACCCGAAAGCTCTTTGCAGCCAAATCTCTGTTCGATAAGGACATGCTACGAGATGGAATCATCCAACTCGAACGTAGAAACTTCCCAAATTCCCTCTTTTACGGGAGATATGAAGATGTCCCTGGCGCTGGATCTGTGCTTGAGACAAAGAAGGATGGACGCCTTCGTCTTACAACGGGCGCCTTTGCTCGTATTCTTGCAGACCCCGATGATCCCGTGAATGGACTCTTTACTCCACTCCATACGGCTGAGTTCGTCTACAAGGGTACGCAGTATAGCTCGGCATTCCAGGCGTACGAGGCCGAGCGGATGGCCGAGCAGGGCCAGGAACAGATCCGCAAAGCACTTCTCCGAACTCGCTCGTATCGCACGATTCGCGCTCTCACAAAGAAGATTATGGGGCAAGTGAAGGATAGCCGCACAACATGGACGTCTATCCTCACTGAATTGTATAAGCAGAACCCGGTGGAGGCCGCCGCGCTCGCCGCGACTGGCCAGGACGTCTTTGTCTACGCGGACCCTGTACTCGGCGCGGGTGGCATTGGCATGGACCCGACAAATAAGTCGCTCCTAGACCCGACCAAGTGGCCTAGCAAAAACGTAGTGGGTGAAGTTCTTGCTACAATCCGCGCAACCTATCGTGAACAGGGTGCCGCGGTCGCACCGCCTCCTCTGGTAAAAGAGGCGGTGATTTCCGTGGAAGAACAGGCTGCAGCAAAGAAGGGGGCTATCATCAATGCTCGAAGGCATTAATGCCTCACTGAAGAGGATACTGCTTGAGTGTCTTCTCATTCGTATCACAGTTCACTTCATTGCTCGAATATTTGTAGCACACTCCATTTTTATCGCGATAGACGCGTCCATCCACGTTTGAAGGATGGGGGTACTTCATTAAAATAAGAGGTTCATCTTTCCATGTATATAAGAAAAGAACTCCAATGACAATTCCTGCTAAAAATGGAAGAATGCGGAAATGTTGAATCATTTGCTCTACTAGTAGAAGAGAAGATGTTTGAATTCTTAAAATCAAAATCGTTTAACTATATATTTAGTGTAATCATAGGCATTGGCCTTGTTGCTGCACTGCGTCCCGTCTGTCATGGAGATAAGTGCACAATTGAAAAGGCCCCGCCCGTGGACGAGATCAACCACTCCACATATCAACTCGGGTCTAAGTGTTATCAATTCAAGAGTGAATCGGTAGACTGCCCCAAGACGGGTGCGATCGAGGGATTCTATTCCAAGCTCTAAGCGGATTTCTAAGCAAGTTCATTTTCCTTTTTATCAAAAGAAACATGAGCTCCTCGGGAACATTAATTAGCGATCTCGATTCAAGCCCCTCGCTGGATGGAGATCTCATAAAGAGAATTATGGCGGATGTAAATTCAAGCGGGGTTCTTCCTCCCCCAGCCCCGGCGCCTTCTATAAATGTGAATTCGCCTAGCACATTTCAGCACACAATGGATACTGTTCCTGCTACGGCACATATTATCGGCAAGGACCACCCCAGTTCAGGTGATTTCCAAGCCGCGATTCAGCAGGGATATGCTTCGCAGGGACCTATGCCTATGATGGCCCCCCCTTCGGGTATGCAGCAAGCGGCGTGGCAACCTCCGCAACAGATGCCTATGCAAATTCCCGAGCCTCCGCGTAAGTGGTCTACCTTCATCTTTGATGAGCTGAAGATGCCTATCCTGGTGTCGCTTCTCGTCTTTATCTTCTGCCTCCCTATTCTGAATGTTGTAATTGCGAACTATGTTCCCTACCTGGTGAAGAGTACGGGTGATCTTACCACCCTGGGACTTGTACTCAAGTCTCTTCTAGCTGGAAGTACCTTCTGGATCCTTCAACGTATAATTGTACCCCTTCTGTCTCTTTAGAACCGTGGGCACTAAGCAAAGAGCACCTTAGGTATTTTGCGCTTGAATCTTGTTTAGAAATGTCCACGGGTCGCCAACCAACGGGCATTTTAAATACCCGTTGGTTTAAAAATCATCCTTAATTTTAGTATGGCAAAGCTTACAGAAACACAAGATGGAATCACTCTAATACTTATTGCCATTGTGGCGCTCTACACGGTGTCTACGATGTCATTTGCAGTGAGCCTTGGGTTTGTAGGTGCATCGCTCGTGGGGTATCATATTACGAAGTCGAAGCTCGTTGCGCTTCTTATCTTAGTGATTCCTTCACTTCTTGTAAAGGAGAATGTCGACGGGTTTGATACAGTGACGGGTACTACAAATGAGACAGGTGAGATGGTGGCGAAACGGATCGAAGAGGTTCGCCAGAAGACGACACCGAGTGTGCAGCCGAGGGCTCGGGATGCGGTCGGTGTGCTTGCAACGTCCGAGAATTTCCAGACGATTGCTGAGTCTGAAGGAAAAGAAACGGAACTATCTGGATATTCTCAGGTAAGTGTTCCTGCTTTCATCAAGGAAAAGGGGCGCCTTCTGGTTGTTCCTGAGATGAGCATGCCGCGCGTTGGAACAGAGGACAAAATGCCGAGAGAAAATCGCCATGTGGGTGAGCCCGATATGGATGGCGTGGATGTTGCGCTCACGCCCGAGGGCACTGGGCTCCCCCCCGCAGATGTAAAGGCTGTGTCGTCGGCGTAATGTCGTGTCTTATAAACTCTAAATTAAGAAAACTCGGTAAGCTTCCTTAATTTAAATATCATCAGGTAGATGGCACGTAATAGAAATGTAAATAGTGGAGGGTCCTGTCCACCTGGCGTTTTTTGTCTATCACCCGGCTTTCTTATTTTGCTGGGACTCCTTGCAGCCCTTCTCATTTTCTTTCTGAGGCCTTTTTCTATTGTGATACCACCCGTGCCTCCGCAAGCTACACAGGTACCGGTGCAAGTCTCGGTTGTGAACGAAAAAGGGGACGATCGCTATACAAGAGCCCCGAGACCTCTTCGTTTTTGGGATAATGGTCCCGAGTATCCGGTTCGCGGCTCTCTGCCCGGTCTAGGAGTGTTTAATCAGCCCACACAGGGGCTCCCCGAAACCTATCAGTCCATGGGTGTTCTGCAAACCGACAATGGCCAGATCCTTCCTCTCTATGGAAGACGGACTGCCTATTCTTCGAACCGATACAATTATTATACACGTACGGACACGAATAATCCTGTTCCTCTTCCGATTCACTACAAGCGGCGCGATTGCCAGGATAGTAATGGGTGCGATGAGCTGTTCTCGGGAGAAACGATTAAGATACTTCCAACGGGAGGGACGGCCACTGCAACCATCTACCAATTTGATGGTCCACTTTACGTGCCAGGACTTCTGTAGAACTAAAAGGAAGAGCTATGTCGGTAACAAATACAAACTTTCCACTCAGTCTATCGAGTACGATTATTAAGTCTCCACTCTATTCATCGGCAAGACAACTTCTCTGGATTGTGATGAAGTGGGGAAAACTCACTACACCGCCCGGATTTACAATTGCTGCGAGCGGATCTCTAGATACTTCAGAGGATTCATCTACAATTGAGTATCAGGGAACAGTATATGATATTCAAAGTGCAAAAATTACTGCTCCGAGCCACAAAACTTGGATCGTACCCGATAAGAATACAGACTTAAATACTCTTGATTTATTTATTACATTTCAATCAAGAGACTCTACATCAACAACAAAATACATTTTTGTTGTACTTCCTCTTATCAACGATGTAAATGCAAAGAATCCCTCTTATCTAGGGAGACTCGCGGGCGACAAGGTAGATAATAAGGACATACCCGGTCCTTTTTCATTCGAAGATGTACTTCCTCTGGCTGGGAATCGCAACTATGCTTATTATTCAACAAGTTTCACCGTTACAGAAAGTAGCCTTACAAAATCTGCTCTTACCCTTGTCTTCTATAATGGAAGGACTGTAATGCCTTCTACTCTTAATGCACTGAACATAATCGCAAATTTCGAAGGAACCAACACATTTCCTGCATATACTCTTCCCATAGAGTTAACTGCATCTACAGATAAGACAATCAGCAGTTTTCCTAGTGGGGCAGGTGTATCCACCTACACAACCCCTCTCGCAAATCGCACTGATTTAACAAAAGCCTATAATTGTGTACCTCTCGACCCAGATACTGATATTAAAGATGGAAAAATACAATTTGATGCGACTTCATCAGAAATTGTTCCACTGAACAAAATTATCGACGAGCGTGATAAAGTTCGTTTAAATGAACTAGAGGGCCAGATTTCAAAAAAAGGTTCTGTTGAACAGGTGATTGCAGTATTTCTAGGAATTCTTCTTTCGCTTACAGTTCTCGTGCTTCTTTTTTTTATCTTTTCACAGTCTATGGGTTGGGCTATTGGCCTACCCGCAGTCCCGACATACTTCTATGTTGGGGTAGGTGCATGTTTTCTTGGATACATGATTGGCACTCTTTATCACGCATAAGTAGATGAGGGTGTCTATACTCACGTATATATTTCCAATAGTGGCTATCTGTGTCCTTCTTATCACTTATACATCAGCTATTTCTACAACATATGAAGGGTTTGATACTCCAAAAAAGCCTATCCTCGCAAGTTGCCCGAAAGACTCCTATGTCTTCATCACAAAGGCAGGAGATATGGATTGTTGTGCAAATGAACCAGTTGGGTCTACGTGCTCGTCTGTACGGTGCACTCTCTCCCCTGAGCACGACTCTATAAAAACCTGCATTTCATTACTTCAAGCCAGATTTAAGGACTCCGAGTTGCGTTTCTGCACAGAAAGCAAACCCTCCTATTTTGAAACACAGACTACGAGCGGATGCTTCCGCGGAGATCGGATGCCCGACGGATCCCCCGCAGATGGCGCAACGGATATCTGCTATTTTTATGATAATCAGGAAGATAACTACAGCAAACAGGACAGCTGCACACTGCAGAAGGCAAAAGAAAACTTCAAGTGCCCCTGGAACAATGCCACCATCTCCGTACAAGATGGATCCTCGTCTGTTCTGATCTGTAAGAGTATCACGGGGAGTGGAATTCAGCAATGTGGTGAAGACAAGACATTGATGAATTATTTAGATAAAAATGTACCAAACTGGAGACTGACATTTGATCAATCTCAGAAATCACAGTTCTGCTCGATCATGGTATCATCGATTGCAGAAGGACGTGACCCTTCGACCTATGATTGGCCTGTTTAATCAGAATTTAAATCGCGTTTGTGATCGATGGACCATCCCTCGGCCTCAAACTCGTTCGTCTGATTCTCTGTGCTGGAGTGTACTTGTGTATCATCCGGCAGATCGGCAAGAGGATGAATTTCTGTGGGGACTAGAGGTGCTGCCGCCTTCATCTGTTCTGTATATAAATCCTTCTTTCTTGAGCCATCGCTAGACTTTTGTGCAAGGGAAATCACGCGGCGGCGGTGTTCTACAAAGAGTGCGCCCGCTGCAAGGGCAAACCCGACTGCCGCAGGTGTGCTGAAAGAAACGATCACTAACAGAAGCGTTAACAGAAAAAATGCAGTGAATGGTGTCGAAAAGAAGTTTACATAGACTGCGGTGGGTATAAAGGGGGTTCCGAGAAATATGGCGAGAGACCCACCAAGTATACCTATCTCGTAGTATTTCATCCTACACTCACCTATGAAAATTTGAGTGATTGAAACCAGGGAGAAAGAGGTCATGGAAAGTCTAGACAAAGTTATCACAATCAAAGGGTATGCTATCCGTAAGGGATCCTTGGATGAAAAGCAGATCAAGTATTTGAAGGATACGTTAACCGTAACTCCTGCCGTGAAACAGAAGTACATGAAGAAAGAAGAGCTTGATGCGCTTCGCTTCTATGTATATAAGGAATCCCCCACACGCTACTATGTTCCTCGAAGCTGGGGTATCACAACCTATGGGCCCGCCGAAGCGAATCTTGTACCCGAAGGTCTTCCTCTCTCTACGGAAGCCGCCATCTTCGGTGGGAAACCGTATCCGTATCAGGAGGATATTATCCAAAAGTTTATGGATGCGGGGATGAATGGCCTCATCTGTGTACCTTGTGGAAAGGGAAAGACCTTCATGGCCTTATCGATAGCTGCAAAGATTGGTCGCCGATTTCTCGTAGTCGTGGACAAGGAGTTTCTGATGAATCAGTGGAAGGGAGAGATTCAGAGTCTCTTTCCCAATCTCCGAATTGGTATTCTTCAAGCGGGGCGTCATGAACTCGAACCGGAGTTGTATGATTGTACACTCTGTATGATTCAGACTCTCTGTTCACAGACCTTTCCTTCAACCACATTTCAGAACTACGGATTCACAATCTTTGATGAATGCCATCACCTGGGAGCAGCGCACTTCTCGCGAGCACTTGTGAAAATTCAGACAAAATACATGCTTGGACTCTCTGCAACCCCGAAGAGAGACGATGGTCTCACAAAAGTGTTTGAGTGGTTCTTGGGAGAGCCGGTGTATTGGGAGAAAACTCGCGAACCCGACCCTGAAGTTCTCGTTCGTCCCGTGATGCTTGAATGTTCTCACCCGGATTATCTAAAGCTTCCAATGGATTGGCGAGGAGAAGTTGTTACGGCGCGACTTCTTACACAGATTGTACAGTGCAAAGAACGAAATGAGATTGTCGCAAAACTCTTGAGAGAACTGTGCGAGAATGAACATCGGCGGGTTCTTGTGCTGAGTGAACGAATCGGGCATTTGAATGAGTTTGAGCGGCTTCTTGAAGGAAGTGGCCTCAGTATCAGTTATTACATTGGGGGGATGAAAGAGGAGGTACGTGAGGAGGGCGCAAAGACTGCCAGGATTCTGCTTGCCAGCTATGCGATGGCAAGCGAGGCGATGAATATTAAAACACTAAATACAGTTGTTCTTGCAAGCCCGAGAAAGAAGGTGGAGCAAAGCACTGGACGAATTCTGCGCATTCGTGCATCGGAACGACAGGTGCCGCCGCTGATTGTAGATCTTGTGGATGTACACAATATCTACAAAAATCAATATAGGCAGAGACTTATCTATTATCGGAAATGCAAGTATACGATTGAGGGAAAGAAACAGGAAACCTCAGCAGAGATTCGAGTTCCGACCGAGGATGGCTGTCTTCTTGCAGATGATTAACGGCGCTTGCTTCCCTTACGACTGCGCGTCTTACGCGCCTTGCGGCCCTTGCGGCCCTTGCGACCACGTCTAGATCCACCCTTTGTAGGAGAAGAACTAGCCTCGTATGGGACCGGAATCATCACAGGAGCACCCGTACTACCCACCCATCCACTCGGCTTATTATCATAGCCCGCTGTGGGTGCAAAATACGCAACAGCACCACCAGACTGCCTTGACGTAGACGCCTCGCAGGGAATGGATACAACTTGCGGGATACCTGAGGAAAACGGCGTGCCACCACCAGGGGGTGTAGACAGATCAAACCCGTAACGACCACCCTTCTGCATGCCCGGGAGGGCAGGAGATCCCGTGAACCCTAACGTATCCGTCTTTACACCCAGACTACAATCAGGTGTACCCGACTGGGATCCCGTGTGCACCTGTCCAAAGTTATTCACGGTTCCAGCGGCAACAGAGGCGCCCGTAAATTGATACGCACCACCCCCCTGCTTTCTATTTTTTCTAGTCCAGCAACGTCTTGAAGCCATTCTAGATTAGCTTAAGTAAAAAACGCAAGTCCGAGTAAAAGCAAACTGGAACTTACTCACCATACCGAATCATTTCAGTTATTTGGAGAAAAGGCCTTTTGCGTCGTATGCCAAGAAGATATAGCAGAAGGACAACCCGTTATTGCAATACAATACTGTCAACATATATTTCATGATGCATGCATTACACCATGGATTCTTGAAAATGGATCGTGTCCAACCTGCCGACACCAATTCTGGACAGCTCCTAATCCAACCCTTGTTCGCCTTCTCATGATTTTAGAACACCAGGTCTTATGCGATCGTAGGCTGCTCACATGGGTAGTATGTGAGGGCGTCCTCAAGAAATTTCCCAATGCAACTTCCTATAATTTACACAAAGAGCAATGTGAGCAAGTTTTACCGGGCCTTGTTATTAATACTATAAGAATTCTTCCAATTTATCTAGCTAAACGTGCAGCATTTAAGAGTATGCAGAGTTTTTCACGAACCTTTCTTCTTCGTGTGCATGCAGAACGAAATAAACAAATTCATAAATGGGAAGAAACAGTTCGAGTTCGGAACTCTGTTCTCCAATACGCACAGACACATCCAGAGTTTTCTATGGTCTGGACTACTTAGACCCGTGGGCATTTCAAACGGGCCGCCAACCAACGGGCATTTTAAATGCCCGTTGGTTTAAATATCAATATTCAAAATCTCATATCGCCCAAACTCCGCCTTCCACTCCGCAACTACAGGAATCTGTGCTCCCTTGTATTTACGAAGTTCCTGGCTCAGGGCTAATTGCTGAACTGCTGCCCGACAGAGAGGTGTACCATCGCGTGTAAGAAGATCATAGACATCGGGGAGGGCATCGAGACGAACCGCCGTAGCAAATACGCGCTTTGTTGTTTGGATCGGGGCAACATCTCTCTTCAAGAGAATGGTCGGGGTTGGAAGGGGCTTGGGTGCCTGGGCAGGAGGAGCCCCCGGGGAAAAGGTGAATCTGCGCCGCCCCGGGAGTTCGGGGATCAGATCAATGCTGAACACGGGGGACTCCGGGGTGAGTGATAAAAGATGAGAAAGAGGTTTTGGGTTTGCAATTGTTGTTTGGATTCCCCCCATGAGGCGAGCATCCGGGACCCAGAGACTCTCCACGAACTCTTTGAGATACGTGCGGCGGCGGGAGAAGGTCTCCTCTGTGTAGACTGTCTCCCCCTTCCAGACCCAGACATCTTCGATGCGGAGCGTATGCAAGATCTTATCAAGAGTGGCAACAAAGAGTGTATTTCCAAGAGAGACATCTGTTCTCATCCGTAGGGTCCACGCAGGGGGCGGCTTTCCACCCTTGGCACGTGTTCCCATGAAGACTGCTGGCTTTCCAGGAAGAAACAGGAGAAATCCTGGTTCTGCGCGGCTCTCATTTTCGAGTACAAAAAAGGTTCCTTTTTTGAGAGGGATCTGTGCTGCCTCTGGCTGAAGACGCTGTCGAACACATGTATCGTGTAGGCGTGTTTCCACGAACTGGCAGGCCAGTTCGTGCAAAGACGAATGTGCAAATTTAAGGTGAACTGCGCTCATCTCACGATGGCTGCTCCGTAGGTTTCCTTCATCGGGATTCATTCTAGTATACTATAGTGTAGCGCCTTTAGCTCGGTACAGCCGCGTTAACTGCCATTTGCCAGAAACACGAGTGCAGTGGAACAGTTATTTGCATAGAGCTTTCCAAGAGAAATATCATATCTCTGATCATATCCCGTATAGTTAATCCGAAGAGTTGAAGCCTCAGACACACATGTACTGATGTTTACCCTGGGTTGAGAGATCATCACCTCTGATAATTTATAATTATATTGTGTCTGTGCTTTTATTCTACGAAGCACGTCACTTGCCTCCATTCTACATACCGTCGTGACTAAAAAGTCGCAAACGATGAACCCGATGTACTATCCAGAGGGAATACACCCTCCATGAATTCTCCGCCATTTTGCGCCATTTCTGGTGAGAAAGCTTGCAGAGCATCGGAGGTTGCATTTGCATTCGCGCTTGCGAGGCCGCTATCCATAGCAATTTGAGTATTCTTCGATTTCACAGCCGGTTCAAAGAGTCTCTCGGGGTGGCGAAGCTCCTGGGTCTCCTCGTTCGGGGCACGCAGGGGGTCTGCCGGCACTACATCCGGGATAGGGGTTTCCGAGACAATAGGCATAGGCATATGCATAGGCATATGCATAGGAGCCTCGGGCTGCGGGATCACAACTACAACAGGATCTACAGATTCAAAGCCAAATATCTCAGGGTAATAAGTCAGTATACCCCAGTAAACCATAAAGAGAACAATTGAGAGGGTAAGTGCAAGCAACAGCTTAGGAAACATCTGCGACTAGATGCGAAAAAACATGGTGGACGAACTCCGCTTCTATTAATTATTTGAGTTACTACTCTTTTTACTGAAAATGACTAAATAGATAATATATAATATTCCTATACCAGATACGACAGCAATCATGATTTTTGTCGTATCAGAACTTTCTGTTAGAATTGTAGCAGAAAGTGCGGCAGATTGAAGTTCTGCCGATATTTGAGGGGGCGGCGGGGTCGATACGGGTATTGATTCAGCTGCACTGGCTGCCGCAGAATCTGCTTCCCCTGCAGCAATAAGTGCATCAGCCTCTGCTTTTTTTGCGGCCACGTTTATAGCCTGCGCATTACTCAGCGCAACACCATTCGCTTGTGTAGGGTTAGCCGTGAATCGGTCCAAGGCAGCAGTATAAGCCGCTTTTTTCTGCTCTGCTAGGTTTTTAGCTGTATCATAGGCTTCGCGCGCAACAATCGCGGCTTCTCCAAGAACTTGTGCAGCCTGTGTTGCAGTCATTGTATCATAAAATGGTTCTACAAGATTTCTAAAAAGAAGTGTCGAGAGAAGAAGTATGAGAGATATAAAAATTAATTTCGTATTACGGCAGCGCTTCATACTAAGGTAAATAAAGATATAAAGCAGTAACTCTATTCTCTAAGTAGAATGAGCAACCTAGAGTTAGTTGTAGCAGAAGCGAAGAAATTTGGACTTAGCGGGACGATCGATTCGGGTGCAGTAATCTCCGTGGGCGTAAAACTCGCGGCATTTGTGAATAAGCTGCCTGGACTGAAGGGGAAGGACAAGTCGGAACTTGTTGTTGCCGCAATTATTAAGTGCATTGATGAAATGGGGGCTGCTGGCGACGAGGCCACAAAAGCGCGGTTGAAGGATACGGCGCGCGTTGCCCTTCCTTCTGCAATTCAGGCTGTACTCGATGTTTCAAACGGGAAGTTTAGTATCAAGAAGGTAAAGGCGTCGACACTCCTTTCTTGGTTCTCTTGTGCTGCCTCTTCTGCAATATCCGTAGCGGCAAAAGCTGGAGTCATCAGCAACGAACAGGTTAAGGCTGCGGAAAATGTTCTTGAGAAGGTTGAGAAGGTTGAGAAGGTTGCTGCGAAGCTGGAGGGTGGCGCCTCTGTGAACGGTGAAGCAAAGGAGATTGTCTCTGCTGGGGTGCTCCCTGTTGCAATGGTAAAGGTCGAGGAGGCCGTTGCTGCTGCCGCTGTTGCACCCGTTGCTGCTGCTGTTGCACCCGTTGCTGCTGCTGCTGCAGCAGAGGTCCCTGTACCGGTTGCAGAGGTTCCGCCCCCCGCGGGAGAGGTTCCACCCCCTGCTGGAAACTAAGAGTCCAATCTCCAAAACAGATCTCAGATTCTATCTTTGAATAAAGAGGATACTCTTCAATACAAAATACATCCTTTGGGACCCAGTCCACCGGCATACGAATGCCTTGTTCAACTACATGAGATTCATTTGTTGAACAAATATCTAGCACTTCATAACAAATCCATTCATCTCCAATTAAAAATCCTCTATACGGCATTGCATCATAATGTAATAAAGTCCCTATTGCTTCACTAGGCCCATGTTCTTTCTGTATCCACTGAATTTTCATACCTACATAGTAAAGTTGAAGGTGATTTAAGCGATACGCCCAGTTAGAACTTCAGTATGAGTAAACAGGTACCATGTGTTCTCTTAACACAGAATGCAGAAGTAAAACAGGTGCGCCTAGCGACCCCCCTATCACTTGATATTGTGAAGCAGTCTCTTAAAAAGAAGGAATCTCCTTCTATTCTTGGAACCTATGTGTATAAGTCCTCTCTCTATACTCTCTTTGGATTCACAAAAGGAAAGGCAGGGACTGAGAATAAACATGAGCTGCCACCCCCACTGGATTCAAATCTCTTCTTTGGAGATATCCTCATCGTTGCATCCAAGAAGGAGAATGATTACAAGACACCGGTATCTCTTACAACTGCGGCATACGAAACATTCTATACAGCGATGTTTGGCGGGTTCGAGGATATTGAGGATGAGTCTGATGATGAATCAGAAGAGGCTGAAGTAGAGGCTGAAGTTGAGGCTGAAGAGGATGAGGAAGAAGAGGAGGAGGAAGAGGAAGAGGAAGAAGAGGGGGTAGTCGATGCAGATGCAGGAGAAGAGTTTGAGACCCAGGAAGAGATTATTGTCCCTCTACGCGCAACACGTGCCGCCAAAAAGAAGAAGCAGAACAATGCAACATTGTCGGCAACAAATTCCCATATTATCCTCGATATTCCTCTTGGCGAGCACCTGCAGCCAGATGAAGGAACGGGTGCGACCGACGATTCTAAACGGATTACCTCAATAAATACACTCTCAACAGTACTTGAGAAAAATGGTGTGAAGAAGATTGATGTGCATGCCTTGGAGAGATCAATCTTCAACATTTCAATTATAGAAGCAAAGAAACGACACGTCACTCCTCACTGGGGGTGCAAGATGTTCCAGTATATTTATACGACGAAGGTTCGTCATATTACAGGTAATCTCATACCGGGTTCGTACATTGAGAACAAGTATCTACTAAATGAAGTGCAAAAGGGTAAGCTCCAGGTCGAAGAGATTGCGGCCCTCACTCCATACTCCATGAACAATGATCTCTGGAAGGATTATATCCATCGGCAGCAGCAGCGTGAGAAGAGCCAGCTCGAAGGAAATAAGGCAATGGCAACGGATCAGTTCCTCTGTGGCCGTTGCCATAAGCGCGAGTGCACATACTATGAAATGCAGACCCGTTCGGCAGATGAGCCGATGACAATCTTCATTACGTGTCTGAATTGCGGAAAACACTGGAGGCAATAAATCACACGACGATGCATAGACAATGGAATTTAACAAAGACGGAAAGATAGATGTAAAGCTGATTGGAAAGGAGGGGGATCAGTGGCCCATACTCGATAAGTTATGGGACTATTTTTCATTAAAAGGTATCAAGGTTGTCTTTGCGAGCATTGGAATATCATCATCCCCACTTACGGATCTTGAAATTGCAGAAACAATGGGTTGCCCCCTTCACGTATTTGAAGTTCGCAAGGAGAAACTGGATGAATGGGAAGAAGTAAAGAACATTTTAAAGGTGAGAAAGCGAGAGGAAGGGGCATCCACATTTACGGAGGGCGTTCATATGAAGTGGGTTCTTCCCAAAAATGTTCGGATTTATCCTGTTCTACCTTCATTCTCTACGGGTACACAAGAGATCGAAGGGACTATTTATCCTACAAAGGAGTTTGTCTCCGCTATAAAGGATTGTTCTGCATCAATGTCTTTAAAGGAGGAAAATGGTCGCGTAGATATAGTAAAGATATCTCTAGGTAACAATCTTGAATTACAGGTAGTCTATTCTCTTCTTTCGGCGGGATATCGCCCCGGTCTACTTCTGATTGAGTGGTCATCTTCCCCCGACGAGATGTTAAACACAACAATTGCTGCCGGCCATCTACAGATGTGTGGATATACACTGGTTACACACTATAGTAATCGCTGCCTCTACTTTCATAATGATCGTTGCATGTATGAGATTTGTTCATGGTTATCAAATAAGACGGATAATCCTATGGTATCTGAACTTGTAAGCTCTATTACTGCTGACAAAAAACTTCATCTGTAACAGGGGTGCCGCAACTATGAGGCGAATTCTTTCATCTCCTCTTAGTGAAAAAAGGGTGTCGCAAATTTTATATAAAAAATATATGATTGGAAGGAGAGCATATTCTGATACTACAAAACTAAACCCTATAAATAGAAAGATCGATCCATATGAAAACAAGAAAAATCAACAGACACGGAAGCGGAGAGCGGGCGATAAGCCTCCCGCCACCGCTGACGTCTGATAAACCAGGTGATAATTTTTATAGATATGTAAACGGAAATTGGTTACGCCATGCCTCTATACCCGACTATAAATCGTCGTTTGGTATAAGTGAAGAGATTGAGGCCGAAATTCAAAAAGATCTCTTTAACATACTGGATGATGCTTATCTATTTGCAGAGAAAGGTAAAGCACCCACGAGCAAGGAAGATAAAATGAAAGATATACTTGGCCGTCTTGCTCTTTCAACACTTCGCCCTTCGAAGAGGGCAAACTGCATTGACTATCTTAAAGAACAACTGTTAACCTATCGCTGTATTCGCACAAAAGAAGAAGCTGCCACAACTCTCGGAAAAATGTCGCGACTTGGAATTGATACTTTTTTCCAGGTATCCTATTACCAGGACACCCTTTATCTTAGGTCGGCCAACCTTGGCCTTCCCGATCTTAGTTATTATTCTGCAATGGCCCCAGGAAAATCAAAAACACTTGTTGCCTATGTCGAAATGTGTAGAAAGATTTCACACGCATTAGATATCAAAGATATTACTCAGGGTATTCACGTAGAAAGCCAGCTGGCTGTGATAATTCAAAAATCGAAAGAATCTACAATTTCGCAGACGCTATCAGGAAACCAGCTTTCACATGACTACAAAGATATACCGTGGCAAGAGTTTTTCACAAGCTTTGGCCTTCCAAACTGGAAAAAGAGAAAGTTTTATATACCCAGTTTGCAATGGATTCATTTCATGAATAGACTCTTTCGGACATGGCCGCTTGATATGTATAAAGAGATATTCACTCTTCACACGGTGATCGATGCAATTTCAGTACTTCCTGCACCTTATGATGAGTATAATTTTGAACTATATGGAAAAAGACTTCGTGGGCAACAAGAAAAACTGCCTCAGAAGGAGCTTTTACTACTTCTAGCAAAACAGGTGTGTTCGCAACCTCTTTCCATGCTGTATATAAATACAAAATTAGATCATTCACTGAAACCAAAGGTGAAACAGTTTGTTGAACATCTTCAAAGTTCTGCTATTCGGCGTATACAGGAGCTTCCATGGTTAGATGAACCTACAAAAAAGACAGCAGTTGCAAAGCTTGAGAAAATGATTATGAGTATTTCTCATCCAAGTTCATTTCCTGATATTGAGATGCCGGCGCTTGATACAGAGAATTTACTCTATAATTTATATGCCTGTCGTGAAATGAATACAATGAAGCACCATGCACCGCCTTCATCTAAATACTGGGAAGAACCGGCATATACAGTAAATGCGTATTATAATATTCAATCAAACCAGTTTATTCTTCCAGCGGGAAGCCTATATGTACCCTTTTTCTACAAGACCCCTGCAAAGATGGGGTGGAACTATGGCTCACTCGGTGCAATGATAGGCCATGAATTTACGCACGCGTTTGATATAGATGGAAAAGAATACAATGAATTTGGTGAAAAAAAGAATTGGTGGACACTGGGCGATAATCGCGATTATAATAAACGGACGCGCGCTCTCGTAAAGTTATTTGGAAAACAAAAAGTTCAGGGGCGGCCAGTCGACGGCGCGATGACTCTTTCAGAGAATATATCGGATTTAGGGGGGCTTGGTATTGCACTGGACGCCCTGAAGGAAGATATGAAAGGGGCCACCGAGGCGGAGAAAAGAGAAGCACTGCGAGATTTTTTTATCGGGTACGCGGTTTCATGGAGAATTAAAGAGAGAGAGAAAAAGGCGCTGCAGGGACTCTTCCTTGATGTGCACGCACCGACCGAACTTCGCGTGAATCTCATTGTGAGCCAGTTCGATGAATGGTATTCCGTATTTGGGGTGAAAACAGAAGACGATCTCTTTTTACATCCAGAGGAGCGGGTGAGGATATTTTAGTGATATAAAATTGAAGGTATACCATCTAAGCGGTAAATAGAATGCAAAGTTATATCTGTAAGCACTGCGGCGCAAATTTAGACGGTGGTGATATATTTGAACATTTCATGCTCGAATATAGAAATCACGTAAAAGCATTGGAATCTGCAAAGGCTTATGGATGGAGAGAGGATAATAGGCTGCATTTTAGTCGATTTGTGACTGTTCAGCCAGACAAGGGACCCCAGTATGAGATCTGTCCTGAATGTAAAGAACGACGTTACCATATGAACTTAGAATTAAGGAAGCTCAAAGAGCTTTCTTACTCATCGGTTAGTTCGTCGTTGGACATAAAAGTTAAGGAAGTTTTAACTTCCTTACCTTTTAGTCATGACGTTAGAACAGTTTCTTCACCTCTGTATTCCAATCATACATATTTACGCGCGGGTACGAATCCATAAGTCTAATGAAGCTCGCATTCTTCTCTTCATCTACTAAATCAAGTAGTCGGAGCACGTCGAAAGACATGCGGAGTTCTTCCTGTAGGGTACCCATGATCAAAGAAGAAGATGCGGTCTCCTCGTACAGTTCACTCTTGTTCATACATATATCTCCATTCACTCGCCGCCTATAGTTCACATGGTGGTATTCGAGTGAATGGATAAAGGCTTTCTTGAAGTAGGGGATAATAAGAGTATTAAGGTCGGTCCTCTTCAGATCAATAAGTCCCTTAATTTCATCGTATGTACAGAGTGCAAAGTTAATGAAATCTCCATTCTTATCATAGAGTGGACTATGTTTGGTTAGATCGGTCATACAGGAAGCATTGCCATACGTTATATCAAAGAGGATCTTCTTTTTGAACAGGGAGGGCCGTGTTGTAGAGGCAAAACACTCTTTAAATGTAGGAATAAGAATATGCCCTGTGAATTCTTGAACAACCAGACGACTACCCGTGTTAAGGCAGATCTCGGACAGCTCCAACAAGAACGGGTCGTCATTATTCGTATCGTATTTGTTATTATGATAGAAAGAACTATCCGAAACATGCACATCTAGAGTGGAAGATGTCCAGTTATACTCTCCATCATAGGTGAGGCGCGGAAACCTCGTTGCAAAGTACTCCCTCAGAAACTCGAGGTTGTATTTAAACTGAGGATCAATATGAAAGACACGGACCTTTTGGCGGCGGCGGAGTTGGTCTCGAACAAAGACCGGCATCAATTGATCCCATGCATCTGTTAGCGCGTCGACTGTCGTGGTATGGGGATTCGTCCCAATGCCAAGATAGGTAAAGTGCACAGGTGTTTGCGCCTTCTTAAGAAAGGAGTCCATTCGATTAGGTGAAAAAAGGGGGGTGGCGACTTCAATTTTATTTGATTAGATAATCATGAGGTCTGAGAGACGCCAGTACTCGAATGTGCCATCGGGCATTGGCCTCTTGATAATGAAGGGAAGGCGGCGCTGCTCCAGCTCCATCTTCGCAATCTCCACAGTGCTTGTAACAGACTCGGGTACAAGAATGTAGGGACGAGCACCCTGAGAAATCTGGTTCGCACGAAATCCAATGAGCTTCGTTCTCTCGAATGTGCTCAGAAAAGGTTGAGACTTGTGCCCCTCATCAGGCTTTTTCTGCGAAGGTGGTGCAGATAGAAGAGGAATCTTAGGAAGAACTGTCTCTGCATAATCAATCACTGTCTCGGGGTGAAACTTATAGAGGTGAGCAAGAGGGTCGGGAACGGCGGCGCGAACAACTTCCTCTTCAACTTCCTCTGCTAAGAAATCCTCCTGATCATCGATATCTACACCTGCGTCTCCTTCTTCATCGGCCATGTTGCTACTAGACCTCTAGAAATAGGAAGGTTCAAATTTACCACACACGCACTAAATTTGAACTTAAGCAAACCCTGCGTTTATAGCTAGAAATGTCTGAAGCCCCTGTTGTTGAAAGCAACGAATTACGTTCCTACACCTCATTCGATGATATGAGTCTACCTGATTCTCTTCTGCGCGGAGTGTATTCATTTGGTTTTGAGAAGCCAAGTGCAATCCAGCAGAAAGGAATTGTTCCCCTCAAGGAGGGCCGCGACCTCCTCGCACAGGCCCAGTCGGGCACGGGAAAGACAGGTACATTCAGCATCGGTGCAATGTGTAAGATCGATATAACAAATAAAAAGACACAGGTTCTTGTCCTTGTTCCCACGCGTGAGCTCGCTCAGCAGATTGAGACGGTTGCAAATAACCTGGGACAGCACCTTCCTTTATCCGTGTACTCCGCGACGGGAGGAACTCCTCTTGGTACGGACCTACGCGCCCTCGAGAAGGGAGTGCAATTTCTAGTGGGAACACCTGGGAGAATCTATGATTTGATTCACCGCGGCGCTCTTAATCGCCAGTTTATCAGGGTCCTCGTCATGGATGAGGCAGATCAGATGCTCGAGGACCGTTTCCGTGAGCAGATTCTCTGTATTCTGCAGAAGGGATTCCCCAAGGATATGCAGGTCGCCCTTTTCAGTGCGACGATGCCGACGGAGGTGATTGAGTTTGCTGAGAAGCTTCTAAATAACCCTGTGCGCATTCTAGTCCCACCTGAGGAGGTAACCCTGGATGGTATCAAACAGTATGTGGTTACTTTGCAGAGAGAGGAGTGGAAGTATGATGTTCTCTGCGACCTGTACCAGCAGCTCAATATCAATCAGGCCATTATTTACTGCAACAAGAGACAGCGTGCTGAGTGGCTGGCGGAAAAAATGGGTGGCCAGGGATTTCCTCTCACATGTATTCACGGAGAGATGGATGTGGAGGAGAGACGTCGGCGCATGAAGGATTTCCGTACGGGCAATATTCGCGTTCTTATTAGCACAGATCTTCTTGCCCGCGGAATTGATGTTCAGCAGGTAAGTCTGGTTATTAACTATGAGCTCCCTGTGCAGAGAGAGAATTACATCCACCGCATTGGTCGCTCGGGCCGCTTTGGCCGCAAGGGTGTTGCGATCAATCTGATTGCGGGTGAGGAGGCATCACTTATGGCGGAGATTGAGAGCCATTACTCTACGAAGGTGGAAGCACTACCCGAGGATCTGGCGAAGCTGAGCCTTTAATGATGATTTAGGTTTGTGAAGCCGCTGTGCGAATATCATGTCTGCAGACTGGGCAATGAACATTCTCTTGAAACCACGTATCAATACATCCTCTATGGAATCCATGGTTACATGCATTGATCACCCGTTTTTCATCCGCAATCTCAAGTGTATCTTGGCAGACGGCGCAGACCTCTCCCTCTACCATTACCGATTCAAGTCGTGTGCCCGCTGCAACCTGTGCAGTAGAAGGAGATACACGAACCGGTGCCATAAAGTTGGTAGCATTTGCATTTGTATTATTTACGCCGACTGTTGCCCTGGGATTCAAAAGCAATGATGCCTCCAGCAATGCCTCAAAGGCCGACATTGCAGTTGGATTCAGATTTACTGGAACATTCATAAAAGGACGCTGAGCTTGATACTGTCGCATTCCAACTGCAAGAGGATTAAATGTTCTCTGGATTTGCTCACGCACATACTGAAGAACCTGTGGAACAGTGTTAAAGGCCTCGGGCTCATAGAGAAGCGCAGGGAAATAATTATGAAGATCATCAA